>JAABUQ010002573.1_pt1 | contig 35553 bp, 29 predicted proteins | sample 5560001 | NCBI WGS metagenome assembly JAABUQ01 (sample SAMN10711888, study PRJNA513371) | rock metagenome | isolation source: Antarctica rocks | place: Antarctica: Victoria Land, Finger Mt nord | collected 2015-12-18
CTCCCCGCGCTTCAACCCGCATAACTCGATTGATCGAAGTCGGTGTGCCTGTGGCGTCCGGCTCCCTGACGCAAGCGTCAACCTAAACGGCGGGTCAGGGGCGGGATGGCTGCGGCGCTGTCCAGATGCCAACTGCTTGCCTTTGCAGACATGATGGCGTCTTGCAGGCTGGGCATATAACAGTGCGGAAGCCGGCAACCCAGGCTAATTCCGGAGGGCCGAAAAAACCGGGCGACAAGGCATTCGATACTTGGCTCAAGCAGGGCTTGCATAAGATTTTCGATGACGTCGCCCGTGAGCCTATTCCACAAGAGCTTCTCAATTTGATTGAGGAGCATAGGGAAAAGTGACTGGTTCGGCCGGAAGCTAAGGTAGGGCGTAGTCATGGTGCATCTCGCACCGATCTGGAAGAGTCTCAAGCAGAGCCTATGTACATTTGACCGGTCGTCGGTCGTTAGAACCGTATGCGTGTACCTTCTAGCCGTATCACCGTGTGGATTTTTACTTTATTCACGTGAACCAGTGCCGTCCGGCTTGGCGGCGGTATATGTGATCCTTGCTATCGCCATTGTCGGTTTCGGCACTGCCCTGTGGTTAAACCCACATCTAGGGCGGTTACGGCTGGCCGTTGATGCATGGCGTTCAGGCGACCCGTTTGATGCCCGGCCCTTCCATCGAGCACACCGTGACATCCGGAGGCTTGCCGTATCGTTCAAGCGCGCGACTCTTGCCTTGGATCGGCACGAGGCCCGGTTGCAGGCCGCAATTACCGAGCAGGACTTGCTGATGCAAGAGATTCACCACCGCGTGAAGAACAACCTGCAGATCGTTGCCAGCTTATTGAACCTTCAAGCCAGCCGAATCCGTCTGCCGGAAGCAAGGGCGGAGTTTCAGTCCGCCCGGGATAGGGTGCGGGCACTGGCAACGCTGCACAGGCATCTTTACGCCCATGGTGAGGTCCACACCATTGATATGCGGGAATTCCTGGTCGAGCTTTGCGGGCAGCTATTCCAGGCCATGGGCGAGACACCCGGCAAGCGCCTGCAGCTCCACATAGATGCGACCGAACTGAAGATGTCCAGCGACCAAGCAGTCCCGATGGCGCTGATTGTGACGGAGGCGGTCAGCAATGCTGTCAAATATGCCTTTCCAGCCGGTCGTCACGGCAACGTCTGGGTGCGTCTGAGTACCGAGGGCGAGATGGCGGAGCTGCAGGTTCGCGACGACGGCGTCGGCATCCCAGCCGGGCGGATCGAAACGGAAGCCGGCACGCGGGACGGGATCGGTCTGCAGCTCATAAGGGGCTTCTCCCGCCAGCTTGGCGCCACGCTCGACGTCCAGGAAGGGAACGGGACGGAGTATCTGGTTCGCATGCCGCTCCGGAAAGAGCGTATCGCCAGTCCGGTGTTCCGGGCAGCCCCGGCGCGCAGTAGCACTTAGCGGTCTTGCGGAACTTCTCTGCACACGGCACATCTCCTGGGTCAGCCGGAGCGCCGAATGTCAGAATTTGCCCTTGACCACCTACAAAGCTGGCGCCGCCACCTCCACGCTCATCCCGAGTTGTCGCTGAATGAAGCTGGCACCGCCGCGTTTGTTTGCCGGACCTTGCAGGAATTGGGAATTCCCTTCACCTCCGGCATAGGCGGACATGGCGTTGTTGCTACCATCGCCCGGGGCGGCAACCGGTGTGTCGGATTGCGGGCCGATATGGATGCTCTGCCGCTGACGGAGGCGACTGGGCTGCCGTGGGCCTCCCGGTCCCCTGGCGTCATGCATGCCTGCGGTCACGATGGACATACTGCCAGCCTGCTCGGCGCCGCAGCGCTGCTCATGGCGGACCCGGGTTGGTCAGGGACTGTGCAACTTGTGTTCCAGCCGGCTGAAGAGGGCTACGGCGGCGCCCGGGCAATGCTGGCCGACGGCCTGATGGAGCGCTTCCCTATGGAGCGCATCTTCGGCTACCACAATTGGCCCGGGCTGGATGCCGGCGTCGTTGCGCTGCATGACGGACCAGTCATGGCAGCGGGAAGCAGGCTGCGCCTTGAGGTGCATGGTCATGCCGGACACGCCGCCATCCCGCAGGCGACGCGCGATCCTGTGCTGGCCGCGGCCCACCTGATCGTTGCGCTGCAAACCATCGTGTCCCGGAATGTGGATCCATTGCAGGCAGCCGTCCTGTCGGTCTGCACGATGCAGGCGGGCGTCGCCAGCAACCAGATACCTGGGACCGCCATCCTGACGGGGACCTACCGCAACCATAGTGCCGAGGTCGGCGACCTCGTCGCGTCGGCGATCCGCCGGGTTGCCGCCGGGGTGGCTGCGACCTTTGGGGTCGAGGTGGAGGTGGCCATCCACACCGGCGTCAGCGCCACCATCAACACCTCTGCGGAGGCGGACCTTGCCGCCGCCGCCGCCGCGGCCATGGGTGCCGTCGTGCGCCGTGACCTGGCTCCGACCATGGCGAGCGAAGACTTTGGCTGGTTCCTGCAGCAGCGGCCCGGCGCATTTGCCTGGATCGGTAACGGCCCGGTGGATGGAGGTCGCGAACTGCACAACCCCGCCTACGACTTCAACGACGATATCCTGCCAGTCGCTGCGGGCTGGCTGGCGGCGACGGCACGCCAGGCGCTCGCAGACGTCTGATGGCGGGAAAGGCGAAGCAGCCGCGCCTGGTCGCGCCTGGCCGTGCCTGGCTGGCCGCGCAATCGGCGGCTGGACGCCGTGCCGTGCGGCCGGTTGTCGCGCTGGGTCTGGCTGGGGTCGCGGCTGGGATCGGCCAGGCATGGTGCATTGCCATGCTCCTGGCGCGGCTGCTGGGTGGGGCAGTGGACGCGCCAGCGCTATGGGCGGCAGGGTTCGCGTTGCTCTCCTTGCTACGCGCAGGGCTGGGCGTCGCGGCAGACGATGCCGGATTTTCCGCAGGCGTGGCGGCACGGCGGCGGCTGCGATCCCAGGTGTTTGCAGGGTTGCTCGCGGCTGGGCCGGCAGAGCTTCGGAACCGGCGGGCTGGCGAGCTGGCCGGGGTGGCCGTGGACCGGGTCGAAGCGCTGGACGGCTTATTCGCACGCTGGCTTCCGGCGGCAACCCTAGCCTTTGCCGGGCCGGCGCTGGTCCTGCTTGCAGCGGCGCTGGCAGACCCCTGGGCGGCACTGATCCTGCTAGGGACCGGCTTGCTGGTGCCCGTCGGCATGGCGTTGGCTGGGCTCGGCGCTGCCGCAGCATCGCAGCGCCAGTTCGTGGCGATGGACCGCTTGCAGTCCCGCTTCTTGGACCGGATGCGGGGCATTGCCACCATCGTGCTCGCCGGTCGTGCGGAGGACGAAGCGTTACGGTTGCAGGCCGATGCGGCGGAGCTGTCGCGTCGGACGTTGCGGGTCCTGCGGGTCGCCTTCCTGTCGTCGGCGGCGCTAGATCTGGCGGCGGCGGCGGCACTGGTGCTGTTGGCGGTGCGTTACGCAACGGCCCTGCAAGGTGGTGCGCTCCCTGGTGTGCTCCCTGGGGCGCCGGCGATATTCCTGCTGGCGCTCGTGGCGGAGTTCTTCGCGCCGCTGCGCGTGTTTGCGGCGGTTTACCAGGACCGCTTGCAGGCAAGTACCGCCGCGGCCAGCCTGGCAGCCTTGCCGGCGGCCCCAGAGGCGGGCGGCCCGCCCGTGGCGACGCGCACCGTCGCGGCATCCGGCGTGGCTGTTGCGTTCGAGGATGTGTCGTTCACCTGGGACGCGGCGCGCGGCCCGGTCCTGGACGGCTTGTCGTTCCGCGTTCCGGCCGGGGAGACGGTGGTGCTCGTCGGGTCATCCGGCGCCGGCAAGTCCACGATCCTGGAGCTGCTGCTTGGCTTCGTGCAGCCGGCTGCCGGCCGCATCACCATCAATGGCGCCGATATCGCCAGCATCGTGCCCGCGGCGCTGGCCCGCATGACCGCATGGATCGGGCAGAACCCGGTCATCTTCGCCGGCACGATCCGGGACAACATCCGCTTCGGGCGCGAAGACGCCAGCGATGCCGAGGTGCAGGCAGCCGCCCGGGCCGCGCGCATCTCCCAGTTCGCCGATGCCCTGCCGCTCGGCCTCGACACGCCGGTCGGAGAGGGAGGTTATGGCTTGTCCGGCGGTCAGGCGCAGCGGATCGCAATCGCCCGCGCCTTCGTCCGCAACGCGCCGCTGTTGTTGCTGGACGAGCCGACCGCGCACCTGGACCCCGCGACAGAATCGGACGTGCTGGACAGCCTTAGCCGTCTCGCATTGGGGCGGACGGTCGTCCTGGCCAGCCATTCCGCCGCTGCCCATGCGTTCGGCGGCCGCCGGCTGCTGCTGTCGGACGGACAGGCGCGTTCGGTCCGCGGCGCGGCATGACCGCGCTGCTCCGCATCCTGACGCTTTGGCGTAGGCAGCAGGGTTTGCTGCTGCTTGGCGTGGCAGCGGCTGTAGTGTCCGCTGGGCTCGGCCTGGCGCTGCCGGTGGCATCGGCCCGGCTGGCATTCGGAGCGTCCGCTGCGGCCGGCACGCTGCTGGCTGCATCTGCCGCCTTGCGCTGGCTCGGCGCGTCACGCGTCGTGGCGCGGTATGCCGAACGGCTGATTACCCATGCCGCGACGTTCCATGCTCTGGCAGCCCTGCGCGCTTGGCTGTTCCGCGGCCTGGCCGTGCGCTCGGCGGGCGGCCTCGGCCTGCTGCGGTCCGGCGACGCCCTGTCCCGTATCGTCGGCGATGTCGAGGCGCTGGACGGGCTCTATTTGCGCATCCTCGTGCCCGGCGTTGTTGCGGCGCTGGCAATACCGGTGCTGACCTGGGTGCTGCTGCCAGACGGTTGGGTGGCGCTTGCTGTCGTCCTAGTCCTGTTCCTGACTGCAGGGCTGGTGCTGCCCCTGGTTGCTGCAGCGGCCACGCAGCGCGCGGGCGAGCGGCTTGCCACGGCCAGGGCCGGGCTGCAGACCGCCGCGATGGACACGCTGGACGGACTCCGCGAGGTCCGTGCCTACGGCGCGGAAGGGCGGATGCTGGCCGCCGTGCAGGCCCGCGAGGCCACGCTGTTCCAAGCGCAGCGCTCGGTTGCGCGCATGGCATCACTGGCGCAGGCTGGTGCCGCCACCTGTGGTGCTGCGGCGCTGCTGGCAGTTCTAGTGCTCGCACCGGCGGGAGCGGCGGCTGCCGTCGCGGCGTTCATGACGCTTGCAGCATTTGAGCTTGTAGCCGGAATGCCGCGGGCAGGCGCCCTGGCCGGGTATGCCGCCGCTGCTGCAAGCCGGGTGCTCGCGGTAGCAGACGCGCCGCCGCCGGTGCCGGACCCGGCAGCGCCAGTGCCAATTCCCCCCGGCAACGCTATCCGGTTCGAGGGGATTACCTTTGGCTGGACGCCGGACCGTCCACGGGTGTTGGATGGACTGACGCTCGATATTCCGGCGGGCAGCCGTGTGGCGGTTCTCGGGCCGTCCGGATCGGGCAAGTCAACCTTGGCCGCGTTGCTGCTGAAGGTCGTGGCGCCAGCATCCGGACGCATCCTCTTGGGCGGCGTGGACATGGCGGACCTACCGGCTGCCCCGGTCCGGGCCCGCATCGCGTGGCTAAGCCAGGCCACGCACCTGTTCAGCGACACGGTGCGCGCAAACCTGCTGCTTGGCCGCCCCGATGCTTCCGACGCGGACCTGTGGGCGGCGCTGGAGCAAGCGCAGGTGGCGGAGGTCGTGCGCCTCCTGCCGGGCGGGCTGGATGCTTGGATCGGCCAAGGCGGCGCGGCGGTGTCGGGCGGCCAGGCCCGGCGCCTGGCTCTGGCGCGGACATTGCTGTCCAACGCGCCTGTGCTGATCCTAGACGAACCGGCGACAGGGCTCGACGCAGAAACCGAGCGTGCCTTTCTGACGACGCTGAACGACGTTGCGCCGGGCCGCACCGTCATCCTGATCGTCCACCGCTTGACGGGGGTGGAGCGGCTAGACCGCATATATCGCCTGTCCACCGGCCGCGCCGTCGCGGCGGCGGCCTGATGCATACCGCGGCAGGCTCCAGATGCGGAGCGGCGGGACCCGACCCTGCAAATGCCTAAATCTTGAAAAATACTGGGAAATCTTGGCTTATACTCCGTTCACGTGAGAACCCGAAAATCGGCTGGCGAGTCGACCCTGATCTCAGCGGGGTTTCAGAGGTGCGAAGTTTTCGGGTTCTCACATGGACGGAGTATAGTCTTGGCCACGGACTGGTTCAGGAAGGTTGCACGTTGACGCGGCCGGGGCGGCAGGGGCTACTAAGACGCAGAATGATCTTCTCGAAGGACGCCGCAATGCCGCCAGCACTGATGCGAAAATCCCGCAGCCGATTCGGCGCCGTCGCAGCCCTCGGAATGGCGCTCGCGGGTGCAGCCTGCATGCCGATGCGGAACGGTCCGCCGGGGCCGAGTTTCCTGGTGTTCTACACACCGTTCTCGGCAAACATCGATACCGAGGCGTTACGCATCGTCGGCGAGGCTGCCAAAGCCGCAAAGGCGGAACCGACGCGTGTGGTATTCGTCCTCAGTTATGCCGACCAGCTCGGCTCAACGGAGGCCAGCCGTACCCTGACCCGCCTGCGGGCGCAGGTCGTGCGGGACACGCTGGTGGCGGACGGCATCTCGACCGATCGCATCATCCTGCAGCCAAAGGGCGCTCAGGGCGGCGATCCCGGCGTCGAAAGCCGGCGGGTCGAAATTGAGCTTCGCTGACCCGCATCTGACTGGCTGCGATGCCTGACGACGGACATCGCCGTCCCCCGATGCCGCATGGGGGTGCTGCGTCTGCTGGCACGCCGGCCGAGGTGTTGCGCCGGGTGTTCGGCTTTCCTGCCTTCCGCGGATTGCAGGAGGCTGCGATTGCTCAGGTTATGCAGGGCGGCGATGCGCTGGTGCTGATGCCGACCGGCGGTGGCAAGAGCCTGTGCTTCCAGGTGCCCGCCCTGTGCCGGCCCGGCACCGCCATCATCGTGTCGCCGCTGATCGCGCTGATGGACGACCAGGTTGCCGCATTGCGCCAGCTCGGCATCGCGGCTGGCGCCCTGCATTCGGAGGTGGAACCAGACGAGGCCCGGCAGATCAGCCGCGACTTGGACGCGGGCCGGCTGGACCTGCTATATGTCTCGCCCGAGCGGCTGCTGATGGCGGGCACCCTGGAACGGCTGACCCGGTGCGAGATTTCCCTGATCGCCATAGACGAGGCGCATTGCGTATCCGCCTGGGGGCATGAGTTCCGTCCGGAGTATCGCGGATTGGCGCGGCTGGGCCACACGTTCCCCGGCGTGCCGCGCATCGCCCTGACCGCCACCGCGGACCCCCGCACCCGGGGCGACATCCTTCATGCGCTCGGCATGGAGGACGCTGAGGTGTTCAGCGCCAGCTTCCACCGGGCGAACCTGCACATCGCCGCCCAGGCCAAGTCCGCAGAGGTGCAGGAGCTGCTCGCTTTTCTCGCCCGGCACAAGGGCGAGGCCGGGATCGTGTATTGCGGCAGCCGGGCCAAAACGGAGCGGATGGCAGCGCGGCTGAAGGCGGAGGGCCTGGTGGCGATGCCTTTCCACGCCGGGCTGCCGGCCATGGAGAAGCGGGTGGCGCTGACCAGGTTCCGCAGCGGGGAGGCAGTGGTGATCGTAGCGACCATCGCCTTCGGGATGGGGATAGACCGGCCGGATGTGCGCTTCGTCGTCCACCTGGACATGCCGGACAGCCCGGAAGCTTACTACCAGCAAATCGGCCGCGCCGGGCGCGACGGGGACCGGGCCGACACCCTGCTGCTGTATGGCGGCGAGGACATTGCCCGCGCCCGGCATTGGCTGTCGCAGTCCGCGGCGCCGGAGGCACAGCAGCGGGTGATGCGGCAACGGCTGGAAAGCATGATCTCGCTAACGGAGACCACGGCCTGCCGGACCGCCACGCTGCTCGCGTGCTTCGGCGAGGAGTTGGGGGGGGCGTGCGGCCACTGCGACACTTGCCTATCGCCAGTGGCGCTGTTCGACGGGACGGTGGCGGCGCAGAAGGTGCTGTCGGCGATCTACCGCACGGGGCAGCGGTTCGGGGCGCTGCACATCATCGCGGTGCTGCGCGGCCAGGAGAACCCGATGGTGGTCAAGCACGGCCATGACGCCTTACCGACCTGGGGCATTGGCGCCGACCGGTCGCCTGGCTTCTGGCGCGGGGTGATCCGCCAGTTGATCGCCCGCGGCGCGTTGCGGACCGACAGCGGCGAATATGCGACGCTGTCCCTGGTAGAGGAGCATGCCCGGCCGATCCTGCGCAAGGAGACGACCGTCATGCTGCGGGAAGAAGCGGAGGGGCTGGCCGCCCCGGCGCGAAGTAGGGTCAAGCGTGACCGCGCTACCGCCGGGCCGCCGGCCGTTGCAGGGGACGATCCGTTGTTTGACGCCTTGCGGGCTTGGCGCTCAGGCGAGGCGAAGGCGCAATCCTTGCCGCCCTACGTTATTTTCCACGATAGCGTGCTGCGGGAGATCGCCGTGGCACGGCCCTGCGACATGGATGAACTGGGGGACATCAAGGGCGTGGGCGGGTCCAAGCTGTCGCGCTATGGCGCCGCGGTGCTAGCGATCGTGAGTAGGTAGCGACGACCGTATCCTTCCTCCGGGAGAGGGTTGGGGTGAGGGAGGCAGCGCGAGGCGCCCCCATAACCGCTAACGAGCACGCCCTCACAGTTTGAGGTCTTGCGCCGTGGTGCCTCCCTCACCCCAACCCTCTCCCGGAGGGAGAGGGAGCGGAAACTTCTGCCTTACGCCTCACCGGCTCCAAGGTCCCAGGCTCCCCCGGCTGCCGCCTGAATACGCGTGCCTCGTCATGGAACGCCGCGACTGCGGGGCGATGCGCAATGGAGACGATGGTCGTATCTGGCAGCCGCTGGCGCAGCATTGCATACAGTTCCCCCTCCGCGTCCGGGTCCAGGCTTGCCGTTGCCTCGTCCATGAACAGCCAGTCCGGGCGCAGCAGCAGGGCGCGGGCAATGGCCAGGCGCTGCTGCTCCCCGCCGGACAGGCGCTGCGGCCAGGGCTCGTCGTGGTCCAACTGTGGGGCGAGGCCCCCCAGGCCTACATCGGACAGCGCCTGCCGTATCTCGACATCAGGGATGCTGTCGGCAGGCTGCGGAAAGCAGATCGCCAGGCGAAGGGTCCCCAGCGGGATGTAGGGCCGCTGCGGCAGGAACAGGCTGGAACCGGCGGGCTGCCGCACCGTGCCGCTTCCGAACGGCCAGATCCCAGCCAGTGCCCGGAACAGGGTGGACTTGCCACCGCCCGAGCGTCCCGTGATGACCGTGGACCGTCCGGCGGGGAAGGCGATGCCGTTTCCGTCCAGCAGCTTCGACCCGTCTGGTAGGCGGACGGTCACGCCGTCCAGCGCGGCAGCGGCGCCGCCGTGTTCGACCCGAGGGCCGGCTGCCGAGGCCGCATGCGCCGCCGCGACCGCATCCTGGAAGCCGGCCAAGCGCGCCACCGTCGCGCGCCATCCCGCGAGGCTTTGATACTGGTTGATGAACCAGGACAGCGATTCCTGCACTTGGCTGAATGCGCCGCTCACCTGCGTCAGCACCCCGAACGTGACCTCGCCCGCGAAGTAGCGCGGCGACGCGGCCACAAAGGGGAAGATGCCTGCAACCTGGGAGTAGCCGTAGATCAGGCTGTTCACCAGCTTCCGTCGTTTGATCAGCAGCATCCAGTTGCCGACGATGGCGGTGAAGCGTGCCGTCAGCCCGGCGCGTTCCGCCGCCTCGCCGCCCATCAGCGCCACACCCTCGGTGTTCTCACGCAACCGTACCAGGGCGAAGCGGAAATCCGCCTCCGCCCGCTGCTGCCCGAACTCCAGCCCGGCCAAGGGACGGCCGATGATGTGCGTGAGCCAGCTTCCCACCGCGGCATACAAGATCGCGACCCACAGCATGTAGCCAGGAATCGGAATGCCGGCGACCGAGATGATCCCGGACAACCCGTATAGGATCACCGCGAAGTTGAACACGCTGACGACGTTGGAAAGCAGGTCCAGCCCGAGGGTCAGGGTGTCGTCAACGAAGGCCTTCGAGTCGTCGGCAATACGCTGGTCAGGGTTGTCGCTGGTGCCATGGGCCGTCACGCTGAGCGTGTAGAACGCGCGTTCGGCCAGGTAGTCGCCAAGCATCCGGTCCACCATCCAGCGGCGCCAGCGGATCTGCAGCAACTGCCGCAAGTAGGTCCGGTAGATCGCGATCGGGATATAGACCAGGACGATCGGCACGAAGCCCGGCATGAACCCGGCCTCGCCATCGCGATAGGTCAGCAGCAAGTTGATGAAGCTCTGCCAGTCCTTGCTTTGCAGGCTGTCGAAGAAGGCGCGGTTCCAATAGTTCAGCACCACGTTCAGGCCGACCAGGAACAGGTTCATGGCAATGATGGAGCCGAGCAGGAGCCGGGCCGCCCACCGCTCCTCCGACCGGAAGAACGGCGAGGCAAGGCGCCAGGCGTCGGCCAGCACCGTGCGCAGGCCCTGCATCAGGCGGCTCCCGCCGGCATGGCTTGGCGGAGGCGTATGACGCCTTTGACATCCTCTGGGCTGACAGGGCGCCCCTTGCGCAGGATTTCGATCTGTCCCGCTGCTGCCAGCCGGCACGCGACCCGGCGCACGGCGGTCATCAGCGCCTGCCAGTCCGGCTGCAGCGCGCGGGCCACCTCGCTCGGGCAGATGGACTTGCCCGGGCCGCGATCGGCAGTGAGCGCAAGTATTAGCGCCTCGATCTCAGCAGGCTTGGGGTCAGGACGGGGGGCGGCAGTGATGCTGGTCATGGGCAGGACGCTGGCCCAGCACGTGCCGGGCCGCAAGGTGCGTTTACGCTAGGCTTGCGCACGTAATCCGGCGTGGCGGAGGACCAGAAGGGGCTGCAAGGCTAGGGATGGCCGACTCCCGATGGAGGCGCCCGCCATAATAGCTGTTTGGACCTAGCCAACACCTGGCGGACTACGCTTCCGCCCAGCGCTGGCACGATGCGATTACAAAACGCCTAGCGGTGCAGCGGAGTGTCGAGATGTCGGCCGACCATGAGCGCCAAGGACAGATCATAGAGGCCGAACGGAAAATTAGGTTTGGCAAGACACAATTCGCGGTGCGGTGAGGCGCCGCAGGGCTGCTACTTGATCTTGGCTTCCTTGAACGGCACGTGCTTGCGTGCAACCGGGTCATACTTCTTCAGCTCAAGCTTGCCAGTCGTCGAACGGGCGTTCTTCTTGGTGACATAGAAATATCCGGTGTCCGCGGTGGAAACCAGGCGGATCTGGACGGTGTTGCTCTTGGCCATGATAGGATTCCCGATGATCCGCACCCATAGGTGCGGCGAAGGGCGGGAACATGCTCACGGCAGGCGCTGCGGTCAAGCCCGTCGTGTATCCTAACGCAAGGTGGCCGAGGCCGCCGGCAACAGACGGGCCGCAGCATAGGCGTTCGGATGTTCTAGGAGGTAGTGCGCGGCGAGCATGTCGCCCTCCCGCGGTTCTCCGGCGGGGCAGACGGTACGCTGCTCCAGGATCATGGCAGGTGCGACCGGGATGCGGGCGGCGCGGTGCCGGTCCAGGGCGGCCTGCAGCCGCTGCACGCCGCGTTCCAAGCTGGAAAGCTGCAAGGCCAGGTCATCCTGGCCCAGGCTGGTGCACACCTGCGGCAGCACGCCCAGCCCTTGGATCGGCCAGCCGAGCGGCGCCAGCACGCGGCTCCAGGTCACGAACAGCTCGCCACCGTCCGGCAGGGTGCCGATGGTCTGCACCAGGCCCTTGCCTAGTGTGGAACTGCCGACGACCACGGCCCGGCCGTCATCGGCCAGCGCCGCCGCCAGGATTTCGGCCGCGCTGGCGGTGCGGCCATCTACGGCAACGACCACCGGCACGCCGCCGGTCGCATCGCCAGCCGCCCCCGCCTCCCACCGGTGGGAAGCGTTGGGATTGCGTCCCTCCGTAACCGTAATCAGCCCGGAGTCCAGCAGCAGGCCCGCCGCAGCCACCGCCTGGCGCAGCAGGCCGCCGCGGTTGCCGCGTAGATCCAATACCAGCCCGCGCGGCTTGCGCACCGGAGCGATCGTGGGCCCGAAGGCGGTGCTCAGCTCCCGGGCCAACCTTGCTCCGGTATCGGCACTGAAGCTGGTGATCCGCAGCGCCAGCACGTCCCCGCTGCGGACGGCATAGACCGTTTCCGGCGGAGTGACGGCACGCTCGACACCCAGCACCCGTACGCGCCCGTCGCGGCCGCGCACGGCGATGGTCACAACAGTGCCCTCAGGTCCTGCCAGCCAACCCATCACCGTTGCGGCAGACGCGCCCTGGGTGGAGCGGCCATCCACTGCGCTCACCCGGTCGCCGACAATGATGCCGGCCTCTCCGGCGGGTCCGTCGGAATTGACGTTATCCACGATCAGCATCCCGCCGCGCCGCACGAGAGACAGCCCGGCGCCGGCCTCCCCCGACCGATGCGCCCGGTCCGCATCGGCGGCGCCCGGCGGGACATAGCGCGAATACGGGTCTAGGTGGTTGAACACCTCGTCGAAGAAGGCACCGATCAGCGCCTGCGTTCCCGCCTGGCGCAGGCTGGGGGAAACCTCCCAGGCCGCGGCAAAGACGTCGGCAGCGGCGGCGCCCCAGCCGTCAGCGGTTGGCAACGGCGGTGCGCCACGCTGGAACTGTGCCTTCCCACCGACATCCAGGGCAATCGCACCGTCCCGGAGCTGTACGGTCAGCCCGGTGTCCAGTGCGGTCACGCCCTGCAGACCCCAAGCCGTGAGCTGTGGCACCGTCACGGCCTCAAGGGTCCGGGGAGCGGTGAACGACAGGGCCGACGAAAACACAGATGCCGCGAGGGCTAGGTTGAATGCGGGCTCGGCAGTCCTCGGCTGCGCCAGGGCAGGAACAGCCAGCAGCAGCAGAACCAGCAGCAGCCTCATCGCCAGCGGGCGCGCTGGCTCCCGGCGCTGCGTTGCTCGCCGCGCTGGCGGTCCGGGATGGCATCGGCGGCGGGACGCGCCGGGGACGCCATGCTGAACAGCAGCCCACCGGTCAGCGGCGTCGCCTCCTGCAGACGGACCTCAACCTCCTGGGCCAGGTGGTAGGACATGCGGGTGCGGCGCCCGTGCAGGGACTGCGAGGCTTCCTCATACAGCCAATAGTCGTCGCCGAGCGCCGACATCGGCACCAACCCGCTGGCACCGGTGTCGGCCAGGGTCACGAACAGGCCGAAACGCTGCACGCCGCTGATGCGCGCGGCGAAGGTCGTGCCAACCTTGTCCGCCATGTAGGCAGAAAGATAGCGATCAATCGCCTCCCGCTCCGCGAGCGCCGCCCGGCGCTCGGTGGCGCTGATGTGCTCGGCAGTATCCGGCAGCCGCCCGACCTCCTCCGGCGCCAGCCCGCCCAGGCCGAGCTTCAGCCCGGTGATAAGCGCACGATGGACAAGCAGGTCGGAGTAGCGGCGGATCGGACTGGTGAAGTGGGCGTAACGCGGCAGGGCCAGACCGAAATGGCCGATGTTGTCCGGGCTGTAGGCGGCCTGCGACTGGCTGCGGAGGATGACTTCATTCACCAGCGGCGCCTGCTCGGTTCCCGCCACCTTCTGCAGCACCCGGTCCAGGTCGCGCGGGTGAAGGTCGTTGCCGGGCACCAAGCTGATGCCGAGGCTATGCAGGAAGGTGCGCAGGGTTTCCAGCTTCTCCTCGGAGGGCGGAGCATGGACGCGATACATGCAGGGCTGGTGCAGCCGTTCCAGCTCCTCGGCGGCGGCCACGTTGGCCAGCACCATGAACTCCTCGATCAAGCGGTGGCTGTCCAGGCGCGGACGGGGAGCAACGGACACCACCTTGCCCGCCTCAAGCACCACTTTGCGCTCCGGCAGGTCCAGGTCGAGCGTGCCGCGGGCCTGACGGGCGGAAAGAAGGGCGCGGAAGGCAGCATACAGCGGCGCGATGACGCCGGGCAGGCCCAGCCCGTCCCCGGCGTCATGTGCGTCCTGCACCTGGGTGTAGGTCAGCCGCGCGGCGCTGCGCATTAGCCCCCGGCCAAACCGGTGCCCGGTCTTGCGTCCGCTGGCGTCCACGCGCATCTCGACGAACAGACAGCCGCGGTCCTCCTGGGGACGCAGGCTGCACCAGCCGTTGGACAACTTTTCCGGCAGCATCGGCACGACGCGGTCAGGGAAATAGACGCTGTTGCCGCGGGTCCACGCAGCGGTGTCGAGCGGCGCGCCCGGCCGGACATAGTGCGCCACGTCCGCGATGGCGACGATCAGCCGGAAGCCGGTGCCATCCTGCTCCGCGAACACGGCGTCGTCGAAGTCGCGTGCGTCCTCGCCGTCAATGGTGATCAGCGGGGTGCCGCGCAGGTCTTCCCGCTTGCCGAGCGGCACGCCGCGGGCACGCGCGGCGGCGGCCAGCGCCTCTTCCGGGAACTCCTGCGGGATGCCATGGGCGTGGATGCAGATTAGGCTGACGGCGCTGGCGTCGCCGATGCGGCCCAGGCGCTCGACGATGCGGGCGGGCTTGAGGCCGTGCGTGCCGCCGGGCAGGGGCTCAGCCACCACGATCTCGTCCGTCTCGGCGCCGCCATCCTCGCCCGGAGGGATGCGCCACTCCGCTTTGGCCCGGCGGTCCGTCGGCACCAGCCGGCCCGGCGCGCGGAACACGCCCAGGATGCGGCCGGGCTCCTCCGACAGACGCTTGAGCGTGCGTCCTTCCCATTTGCCGTTGCCGATTGGGCTGATGCGGGCCAGCACCTTCTCGCCGGGCGCAAGCGCCGGCTGGCCGCGGCGCTCTGGTGCCATCAGCACCATCGGCGGCGGGCCGTCGCCGGTCCACTCAACCGGACGGGCAATAGCGTCGCCGTCGGGATCGGTGCCGGTGATACGCACCACGATGGCGTCGGTGTCACGGCCGGGCGGGGTGAAACGGCGGTGTCCGGCCGGTGCGATGGCGCCCTCCTTGGCTAGGTCCGACAACAAAGCGCGCAACTCGCCCCTCAGTTCGGGGCCAATCCCGAATTCCCTTGAAACCTCGCGCTTTCCGACCCGGCCCGGGGCGGAGTGGACGAAGCGCCGGACTGCATCGCGGCTGGGCAGGCCCTGAGAGGGCTTGCGGACCATCCTAACCCACCGGCGCCTTGGCTGGCTTGGCCGCGGCACGCTTCGGGGCGGGCTTGGCTGCTTTCTTCTTCGGCGCTGCCTTCTTTGCGGCAGGCTTCTTGGCTGCCGCCTTGCGGGCCGCCGGCTTCTTGTCTGCAACCTCCGCCGCAGCGCCGTTCGCAGCCTTCTTGGCCGGCGCCTTCTTCGCCTTTGCGCCGGCCTTGGCCGGGACCTTGCCCTTCTCGTCCAGCAAGGCGACCATCTGCTCTAGCGTCACATCCGCCATTGCCGCCTCACGCGGCAGGTTGGCGACACGTAGCCCGTGCTGGGCATAGGGGCCGAACCGGCCTTTGCGCACCGTCACCGGCTCCCCGTTTTTGGGATGCGGTCCCATCGAGCGCACGCTGTCCAGCTTCTTGGCCAGCACATCCACCGCCCGGTTCAGCCCGACCGCGAGCACGTCATCGTCTGGGTCCAACGAGGCATAGATGCTGCCCATTCGGACGAACGGCCCGAAGCGGCCCAGCCCGGCCTCTATTTCCTCCTTGCGCTCGGGATGGATGCCGACGATGCGGGGCAGGGACAGCAGGCCTAATGCCTGTTCCAGGGTCAACGTGTCACCTTCGACGCCCTTGGGCAGCGAGGTGCGGCGGGGCTTGCGCTTCTTGTCCTCGGGGTCGGCCTCGCCCTGCTGCACATACAGCCCATAGGGTCCCCGGCGGACAGTGATGGGATCCGCTGTCGTGGGATGGAAGCCCAGGTCGCGCTTTCCCTCCTTGAGCGTTTCGCTGTTGTCGTCTCCGGCGTCTATCGCCAGGGGACGGGTATACTTGCACTCCGGGTAGTTGGCGCAGCCGATGAAGCTGCCGTGGCGGCCCAGGCGCAGGCCAAGCCGCCCCTGGTGGCAGGACGGGCATATCCGCGGGTCGCCGCCATCTGCGCGGGCTGGGAAGAAGTGCTCGCCCAGGTCCTGATCCAGCGCATCGATGACGTCGGAGATCTTGAGGTCCCGGGTCTGCTCCACCGCGTGGGAGAACTGGTCCCAAAACGCCTGCATGACCGCACGCCAGTCCACCCGGCCGCCGCTGATGTCGTCGAGCTGCTCCTCCAGCGACGCGGTGAAGCCGGTGTCCACGTAGCGCTCGAAGAAGCTGGTCAGGAACGCCGTCACCAGCCGTCCCCGGTCCTCCGGCACAAAGCGCTTGTTCTCCATGCGCACGTAGCTGCGGTCACGCAGCACCGTGAGGATGCTGGCGTAGGTGGACGGGCGGCCGATGCCCAGCTCCTCCATGCGCTTGACCAGGCTCGCTTCGGAGTAGCGCGGCGGCGGCTGGGTGAAGTGCTGGTCGGCCTGGACCTGCCCCAGGCCCAGCGGGTCCTGCTCCTTCATCGGCGGCAGCATCCGGCTGTCGTCGGGGACGCTTGCCTCCGGCGCGTCGTCAACGTCCTCGCGATACAGCTTCAGGAAGCCGTCGAAGGCGACGATGGAGCCGTTGGCGCGCAGCCGGGCCCGGGCGCCGGAGATGTCCACGGCAACCTGGTCCAGCTCCGCCGATTGCATCTGCGAGGCGACGGCACGCTTCCAGACCAGCTCATACAGCCGCGCCTGCTCCGGGCTGAGGCGCCGGGCCACGCTGTCCGGGGTGCGGGACACGTCGGTCGGGCGGATCGCCTCGTGCGCTTCCTGGGCGTTCTTGGCCTTGCTGCTGTATTCCCGCGGAGCAGCCGGGACGTAGTTGGAGCCGAAGGTATCATCCACGTGGCCGCGTATGGCCATCATGGCCTCCCGCGCCATCTGCACGCCGTCGGTCCGCATGTAGGTAATGAGGCCCGTCGTCTCGCCGTCCAGTTCGATGCCCTCATAAAGCTGCTGGGCGCAGCGCATGGTGGCCTGCGCGCCCATGCCGAGCTTGCGGCTAGCCTCTTGCTGCAAGGTGCTGGTGGTGAAGGGCGGTGGCGGGTGGCGCTTGACGCGTTTGCGCTCGACGGTGGCGACCGTGAATGCGTCGGCCTCCACCGCTGCCCTGGCACGGTGCGCCAGGTCGGCGGTGTTCAGGTCGAACTGGTCCAGCCGCTTGCCGTCCAGGTAGGTCAGGCGCGCGGTGAACGGGGCGGCGGCCGGGGTGCGGAAGTGCGCCTCGACCGTCCAGTATTCGCGCGGCTTGAAGACCTCGATCTCGGCTTCCCGCTCGCAGATGATGCGCAGCGCCACCGACTGCACGCGGCCGGCGCTCTTGCTGCCGGGCAGCTTGCGCCACAGCACGGGGGACAGGGTGAAACCGACCAAGTAGTCCAGGGCGCGCCGGGCCAGGTAAGCCTCGATCAGCGGCTGGTCCAGCTCGCGCGGGTGGGCGATGGCATATTGGACGGCGGACTTGGTGACCTCGTTGAACGTGATGCGGTGGACGTGGACGCCGCGGAGCGCCCGGCGCTCCTCCAGCATGGCGCGGACGTGCCAGCTTATCGCCTCGCCCTCACGGTCCGGGTCGGTGGCAAGATACAGCGTTTCGGCGCCTTTCAGCGCCTTGGCGATGGCTGCGACCTGCCGGTCGCCGCGGTCGTCGGCAGCCCAATCCATGGCGAAGCCTTCCTCGGGCCGCACGCTGCCGTCCTTGGGCGGCAGGTCGCGGACGTGGCCGAAGCTGGCGAGCACGGTATATCCGTCGCCGAGATACTTGTTGATAGTCTTGGCCTTGGCAGGTGATTCGACGACGACGACGTCAGTCATAGGGTCCTTACCGGGGCACCCTGGCGGGCTGCCCCCTTAACCGATCAGTGATACGTGATTGCCTGGCAACATTTGGACGCGGTGGTTCAGTTCCAAGGCCATCAGCGCCGCCTGCACCGCATGGACCGACAACTGGCAGCGCCGCACTAGGTCGTCAACGGGCGTGGGCGAGGGACTTAGCAGTAGTGCAACCTGGGCGACAACGGCCGCGAGATCTATTGGGGCGTCATAGGGCGCATTGTCCTCGGCAAAGCCGGTCGGCATGGGCGAGGCGACCTCCATTGGCAGGTGGCCGGTCACGTCGGCAGCGCTTTCCGTCAGGATCGCCCCCTCCCGCAGAAGGTTGTTAGAGCCGCGGCAGCGCGGGTCCAGCGGCGAGCCGGGTACGGCGAACACCGCCCGGCCCTCGTCCAGGGCGATCTGCGCGGTGATGAGGCTGCCGGAGCGCGGCGCGGCCTCGATCACCACGACGCCGAGGGACAGCCCGGCGATGACCCGGTTGCGCCTGGGGAAGTGCCGAGCCTGCGGCGCCGTTCCTAGTGGCGCTTCTGCAACAACTGCACCGCCTTCTGCGACGCGACGTTGCAAGTCGGCGTTTTCCGGCGGGTAAGGCACGTCCACCCCGCCGGCGACAGCGGCAATCGTGCGCCCCGTGCGTAGAGCGCCCTCATGCGCCGCCGCGTCCACCCCGCGGGCCATGCCGGACACCACGACCAGCCCGGCCATTGCCAAGTCGGACGCCAGCAGTTCCGCCATCCGCTGGCCGTTGACCGACGCGTTGCGGGCGCCGACCAGCGCCACGGCGCGTTGGGTCAGCAATGCGGCGTTGCCGAGGACCGACAGCAGCGGCGGAGCGGGGTCGAACGCCGCAAGCGCCGGGGGGTAGCCGGGGCCGTCCAGGAACACCATCCGGCCGCCGAGCTTGGCGAGATGGTCCATTTCCTTCCTGGCGGCTGACGCGGTCGGGACGATGGGCGCTTCCTTTTTGCCGCCGGCCTGGGCTAGGCCGGGCAGGGCATCCAGCGCCTCGGCCGCAGTGGCGTAGCGACGCAGCAGGCGGCGATAGGTAACGGGACCGACCCCATCGGTGCGCGCCAGGCGCAGGCGGTCCAGGCTTTCGGCTGGGGTCATTTGCCCTGGCCGATGCGCGGCTCGGTGCCGGCCAGCAGGCGGCGTATGTTGCCTTCGTGCCGGACGAAGATGATCAGCGATACGATGCTGACGGCCAGGGCTGGGATGGTGCCGGCCCAGAGCAGCATCAGCATCGGCGCCACCGCGAAGGCAATCAGCGACCCGGCGGAGGACATCCGGGTCAGCCGGGCTACCGCCAGCCAGATTGCGCAGGCGCCAAGCCCGACCGGCCACGCCGTGCCCAGGATCATGCCCAACCCGGTCGCCACGCCCTTGCCGCCGTTGCCGCGCATCCAGACGGAAGTGCAGTGCCCGGCGACCGACACCACGCCGGCAACCAGCCCTGCCATCATCCCGCCGAAATACGTCCCGGCCAGCACCGCCAGCGCGCCCTTGCCGCCGTCCAGCAGCAGTGTTGCGACGGCCACGTCCTTACGCCCGGTCCGCAGCACGTTGGTTGCACCGATGTTGCCGGAGCCGATCGCGCGTATGTCGCCCAGCCCCGCAGCGCGGCTGAGGAGGTAGCCGAAGGGAATCGAGCCGAGCAAGTAGCCGCCGACTATGGAGAGCAGGGCGGATTGCCAGGTCACTGCCGCTGCCCCACGAGGCTATTTGTTGAGGCAAGGGGCTTTCTGCTCCCTCTCCCTCCGGGAGAGGGCCGGGGTGAGGGGGTCTTGAGGCGTAGGCCTCTCCCAATGCAGGGTCGTTGCCGTGCGGCAAGGGCCGTTTCCCGCTCCGCAGCTAAGACCCCCTCACCCCGGCCCTCTCCCGGAGGGAGAGGGAGCAGGTACAATCTCCCAGGGGAAGGCCGAGCCATAGCTCCGAGGCGGTCCGGCGTCATCCGAACACCCGCCTCCCGGCCTTCCAGGTGCCGACCACGCGCCCCTCCAGCGCCCGGCCGTCGAAGGGCGTGTTCGGAGCCTTGCCCGGCAGCAACCCGGCCTCAACCTTCCAAACCCGTTCCAGGTCGAATAGGCAGAGATCCGCCGCCGCGCCCTTATCCAGCCGTCCGGCGCTTGCGCCCAGCAGCCGCGCCGGGCGGGCTGTCAGCAAATCCAGCGCCTGCATCAACGGCAGGCCGTTGCCATGCACCTGGGCAAGCGTGACGCCCAGCAGGGTCGCCAGCCCCGCTCCGCCCGGCGTCGCCAGGGCGAAGGGCAGCCGCTTGTCGTCGGCATCCCGCGGCTGGTGGTCGGAGGCGATGGCATCCACGGTACCATCGGCCAGCGCCGCACACACCGCTCGCCGGTCGAAGTCCGGGCGCAGCGGCGGCGACAGCTTGGCATAGGTGCGGTAGTCGCCGATGGCAGTCTCGTTCAGGTCGAAGTAGGGCGGGGCAGTGTCGCAGGTGATGGGCAGGCCGGCATGCTTGGCGCGACGGATCAACTCCAGCGCCTCCGCCGTCGAAACATGGGCGAAGTGCAGCGCGCCGCCGGTCAACTCGGCCAGGCGTATGTCGCGGGCGACCAGGATGGCCTCGGCGGCGGCGGGAATGCCAGGTAGGCCCATGCGAGTGGCCAGCGCGCCCTCCGTCGCGGCGCCGCCGCGGGCAAGGGCCGGGTCCTCCGGATGCTGGATGACCAGCGCGCCGAAGCCGTGGGCATACGACAGCGCCAGGCGCATCAGGCGGGCGTCGCCCACGGCGCGCTGGCCGTCGGTGAAGGCGACGGCTCCGGCCTCCCGCAGCAGGCCGATCTCCGCCATCTCCTCGCCCCGGCAGCCCCGCGTGACGGCGCCGTAGGGTAGGATGGTCAGGCTGCCCGTCTCCTCGCCGCGAGCGCGCAGCAGCCTGACGAGCGCCGGGTCGTCTATGGCGGGCAGGCTGTCGGGCAGGGCAGCCAGGGTCGTAATGCCGCTGCTGGCGGCGGCGCGCGCGGCCGACTTGATGGTTTCGCGGTATTCGTAGCCGGGTTCGCCAAGGGCGGAGCGCATGTCCACCAGGCCGGGGCACAGGATGCCGTCGTCGCACTCAACCGTGTCCGCGCCGTCCGGGCGGCCCAGGGCAGGGCCGAAATCCGCAATAACGCCGTCCCGAACCAGCAAGTCGCCGTGCTGGTCCAGGCCGGTGGCCGGGTCCATCAGCCGGGCGCCGGTCAACAGCAGGTCACGCATTGCGTCGGTCCCCGCGGGACAATACGTCCAGCACGGCCATCCGGACGGCGACGCCCATCTCGACCTGCTCGCCAATAACGCTGTGGACCGGATCGTCGGCGACGGCGCTGTCTATTTCGACGCCGCGGTTCATCGGGCCGGGGTGCATCACCAGCACGTCAGGCTTGGCGCGAGACAGCCGGGCGGCGTCCAGGCCGAAGAAGCGGAAATACTCGCGGGCGCTGGGCACCAGGCTGCTCGACATGCGCTCCTTTTGCAGGCGCAGCATCATCACGACGTCAACGCCTTGCAGGCCGGCGTCCATGTCGTGGAACACCTCCACGCCGAGGTCGGCAGCCTCCGCCGGGATCAGCGTCGGCGGGCCGACCACGCGCACCCGGCCGCCCATCGTCGTCAGCAGGTGTATGTTGGACCGCGCGACCCGGCTGTGCAGCACGTCGCCGCAGATGGCGACCAGCAAGCCCTCCAGCGTGCCGCGGCGGCGGCGGAGCGTCAGGGCGTCCAGCAGCGCCTGCGTCGGATGCTCATGCGTGCCGTCGCCGGCATTGATGACGGCGCTGCTGACCTTCTGCGCCAGCAGGTTCGGCGCCCCGGATTGGTCGTGCCGTACCACCAGCAGGTCGCAGCGCATGGCGTTCAGGGTGGATGCAGTATCGAGCAGCGTCTCGCCCTTATTCACGCTGCTGGTGCTGACGGACATATTGATCACGTCGGCGCCCAGCCGCTTGCCAGCCAGCTCGAAGCTGGTGCGGGTGCGGGTGCTGTCCTCGAAGAACAGGTTGATCAGCGTGCGCCCGCGCAGCAGGTCGCGCTGCGTCTTGCCGGAGCGGTTGAGCAGGACGTAACTCTCGGCCAGGTCCAGCAATGCCGTGATCTCAGGCGGATACAGCCCTTCGATCTTCAGCAGATGGCGGTGCGGGTAGCGCATCATGCGGCGGCTTGCGCGATGCGGGCTAGCGCCTCGTCGCGGCCCAGGGCCGCCAGGGTCTGGTCTATCGGCGGGCTGGTGGTGCTGCCGGTCAGCGCGGCCCGCAGGGGCTGGGCGACCTGGCCGAGCTTGCGTCCGGACGCCTCGGCATGGGCGCGCAGGGCGGCATCCAGGGCCGGAGCGGTGAAGTCGGTGGCGGCCAGGGCGGCGGCCAAGGGCAGCAGCGACGCCTTGGCCTCCGGCGTCAGTTGTGCCAGTGCCTTCGGGTCGAAAACGAGCGGGGTCGGCTTGACCAGGAAGGCTGCACTGTCAGCCAAATCCACCAAAGTTTTCGCCCGCTCTTTCAGGCCAGGCATCAGGGCCAGTATGCGCTGCACCGCTGCGTCATCCACCACCAGGCCGGAGGCGGACAGGCGCGCGGCCACCTCGCGGGTCAGCCGCCCATCATCCGCACGCCGCAGCCAGACCGCGTTCAGGTTCGCAACCTTGGCCGGGTCCAAGCGGGCGGCGGACTTGCCGACGCCGTCCAGGTCGAACAGGCGGATCATCTCGTCGCGGTCCAGCACCTCGGCGTCGCCGTGGCCCCAGCCCAGGCGGAGCAGCACGTTGCACATGGCCTCCGGCAGGATGCCCTGCTGCTGGAAATCTAGGACGCTGCTGGCACCGTGCCGCTTGGACAGCTTGCCGCCGTCCGGGCCGTGTATGAGCGGCAGGTGGGCGAAGCGCGGCAACTCCCAGCCCATCGCCTGGAACACCTGTATCTGCCTGAAGGTGTTGGTCATGTGGTCGTCGCCGCGGATGACGTGGGTAATGTCCATGTCGTGGTCGTCCACCACGACGGCGTGCAGATACGTCGGCGTGCCGTCGCTGCGCAGGATGATCATATCGTCCAGTTCGCTGTTGGCGACGCGGACGGTGCCTTGCACCAGGTCATCCACCATCGTCTCGCCCTCCTGCGGCGCACGCAGGCGGATGACAGGGGCGACGCCGGACGGAGCATCCGCCGGATCGCGGTCGCGCCAGCGGCCGTCATAGCGGGGCGGGCGGCCCTCGGCCATCGCGCGCTCCCGCATCTCGCGCAGCTCCTCCGCGCTGGTGTAGCAGCGGTAGGCTTGGCCGGCGGCCAGCATGGCAAGGGCGACATCGGCGTGGCGGGCCTGGCGGGTGGACTGGAACACTGGCGGCTCGTCCGCTTGCAGGTCCAGCCAGGCCAGCGCGTCCAGGATCACCTGGGTGTTGGCTGCGGTGCTGCGCTCCCGGTCGGTGTCCTCGATCCGCAGCAGAAACTGGCCGCCGTGATGACGGCTGAACAGGAAATTGAACAGCGCGGTGCGGGCGCCGCCGATGTGCAGTTGGCCGGTTGGGCTGGGGGCGAAGCGGGTGCGGACGGTCATGCCGGCTGCATAACACGCCCGGCGGTGGCGTGAAGGGGCGCGAGGGTATAGCTTTTGCTTAAATGGGCCAGCGAAGAAGGCCGCCCGTGCCGGAGCCGCCGTGCAGCACGTGATCACCACCGCCGAGCTATTCCTGTACCAGCTTCGGCCTCTGCGCGTCGCAGCCTTGTGGCATGCCTGGGTCGAGGCGGAGCGGGGGCGCTTCGTCCCGTGGCTTGCGGTCGCGGCGATGGCCGGCGTCGGGCTGTACTTCGCCCAACCTGCGGAGCCCGCATGGTGGGCAGGGGCAGCCGGCTTGGCGGCGTCGCTGCTGGCCTGCGTTGCGGGATGGCGTCATCCCGTGTCCCGGGCGGCGGCGCTGGTCGGGGTGGCGGCGACCGCCGGCTTCCTGTCGGCACAGGTGCAAACCCGGCGCGCCCTGCCGATTGAGGCGATCCCAGCCAAGGCAGTCATCCTGACCGGCACCGTCCGCGCAGTGGACATCCTGCCGGAAGGGCGGCGCGTCACCCTGTCCGGAGCACGGCTCGACCCGGCTGGGCCGCCGCTAGCCAGGTCCGTGCGGGTCCGCCTGCGTCGGGGCGACCCGGCGGAGGTCGCCGCCGGCGACCGTGTGCAGATACGCAGCCTGGTGCGCCCGCCGGCGCCGCCAGCCTATCCCGGGGCGTGGGACCTGCAGCGCGACGCCTTCTTCTCCGGGCTTGGCGCCTCCGGCTATGCCCTGAACCCGGTGGTCACGTTGGAGCACGCAGAGCCCTCGGGGGCCGGTGCAGTCTTGCAAGCGTTGCGGGACGGCATCGCCCGGCGGGTGCTGGAGGGCCTGCCGGGGCCGCAGGGCGCGGTCGCCAGCACGCTGCTGACCGGGACGACGCTGGCGATCCCGCAAGCCGACCGGGAAGCCTTTCGCGATTCCGGCCTGGCGCATCTGCTCGCGGTGGCCGGGCTGCATATCGGCATCGTCATGGGCCTGTTCATGGGCACGACCCGGCTGGGACTGGCCGCGGTCGAGCATACGGCTCTGCACTGGCCGACCAAGGCCATCGCCGGGGCGGCGGCGCTCGTGGCGGGGGCGTGCTACCTGCTGCTGACCGGCGCGCACGTGCCGATCATGCGCAGCTTCGCGATGGCATGCCTGGTGACGCTCGGCATCGTCGTCGGCCGCCGGGCACTGTCGCTGCGGGGGCTGACGCTAGCCGCCGGCGCCATCATCCTGATCGCGCCGAACGAGGTCGTGGGCGTCAGCTTCCAGATGAGCTTCGCGGCGGTACTTGCGCTGATCTCCGGCTACGAGGCCATGCGTCCGCTGCTGGCGCGGCTTCATGGCGACAGCATGCGGCTGCGGGTGCTGTCCCATGCCGCCGCGCTAACCCTCACGAGCCTCCTGGCGGGGACGGCATCGGCACCTTACGGCGCCTACCATTTCGGGCACGTCCAGGCCTATTTCATCCTGGCGAACCTGCTGGCAGTGCCGCTGTGCGCGTTCTGGGTCATGCCGGCGGGGATGGTCGCGCTGTTCCTGATGCCGCTAGGGCTGGAGCGGCTGGCTCTGGCACCGATGGGATGGGGGATCGAGGCGATCCTGTGGATCGGCCGTACCGTGTCGTCCTGGCCAGTGGCAACCGTGCAGGTGCCGGCGACGCCGGGCTGGGGGCTGGTGGTGTTCAGCGCCGGGCTGGCGTGGCTGGGGCTGTGGCGGTCCCGTGCGCGGCTATTGGGCGTGCCGGTGATGCTGGCCGGGCTGCTGTCGCCGCTGGCCATCGCGCCGCCGGACCTACTGATGTCCAGCGACGCCCGGCTGATCGCGATCCGCGACGGCGGATATTGGGTGCAGGCGCGGTCGGGCGCGTCCAAGTTTGTGCTGGATGCCTGGCGCGACCACCTGGCAGCCGGCCCGCTGCGGCGGTTGCAGGACGGGCCGCCGGCATCGTGCACCGCCACTGGATGCTGGATGGAGTCCGGCGGCTTGCTGCTGCTCCGCGAGGCTTCACACGTGACGGACTGCACCGGCGTGCGCCTGCTGGTGTCGGCTGAACCAGCTCGGGGCGAGTGCCCAACCGGCGTGCCCTACCTGGACCGGTTCAGCGTCTGGCGGGACGGCGCCCAGGCGGTGTGGCTGACCGCTGACGGGCCACGCATCCTTTCCGATCGCGCGAATCGCGGCACCCGACCCTGGGTGCCGCCACTGCCAACGCCTCGGCGCAGCGTGCCGAACCTGCCGATGGCTGCGACCGAGGAACTGCCGCCAGCCGCGGACGATTAGGGCCTAGTGCAGACAGCAGTCAGGTCCGGACGTGCGGCGACCTGACCTGACCTTGCAAGTCTCGACACGCAAACAAGAAGCTAAATCGGCTTGCATCCAGTCTGGATGTAAACCGGTCTAGAACTTCCGCAGCAACGCCACCAGCCGGCCCTGCACCTTTACCCGGTCCGCCGGGAAGATGCGTATCTCATGCCTCTTGTTCGCTGGCTCCAGCGCGACTGAGTTGCCGCGGCGGCGCAGGCGCTTCAGCGTCACTTCGGCGTCGTCAATCAGTGCAACGATGATCTGGCCGTTGTCAGCCGACTCTCCCTTGCGGATCACCACGGTGTCGCCGTCCAGAATGCCGGCCTCGATCATGGAGTCGCCGGCGACTTCCAAGGCATAGTGCTCACCGTTGCCGAGCAGCGCGACTGGCACCTCGACATGGGCACCGGCGTCGCGCAACGCCTCGATCGGCAGGCCGGCTGCGATCCGCCCATATAGCGGAAGCTGCACGGCGGCAGCCTCATTGGCAGCCCGCACACCGGGGAGACGGCCGGAGAAGTCTCCCTGTATGATGTTAGGTGAGAAGGCGGGCGCCTCCGCCTCGTCCAGAACGGGGTCGGCAACCACCTCTGTCTCACGCACGGCCTCGTTCGGCAGGCGCACCACCTCCAGCGCACGGGCGCGGTGATGCCGCCGGCGAAGGAAGCCGCGCTCCTCCAGTGCCGAGATCAGGCGGTGGATGCCGGATTTGGACCGAAGCTGCAGCGCCTCCTTCATCTCCTCAAAGCTTGGGGAGAAGCCGGTCGCTTTCAGGTGCTTATCTATGAACGTCAGCAGCTCGTGCTGTTTACGGGTCAACATAGGACGTATCTCTCGCGTGCCCGGCAGGGGGAAGCCGGTGAATCGGGTCAAACATGGAACAAACCGGCAACCAGATTTGTTCTAGGTTAGTTTGCAGCCTGTCGTCAACACGTTTGCTTAGAGGCCCAAACCATCCAGGCGCAGCACGGGAACATGCGTTCCGGCGGGCACTGCCAGTGCGTGCGGCGGACGGATGACCAGGCCCTGCGCCTGCGCCAGCACATGCAGCATGGACGAGTCCTGGAGCGGGAACGGGATTACACGGTCCACCCCGTCCGGCCCAGAGGCAATAGCGGCACGGAGGTAGTCTTCGCGGTGATCGTTCGCTGCGATATCCCTGCCAAGCGGCATGGCCACGCTGGGCAGGGAACTGCCAGCCAAGCCGGACAGGCGGCCGAGCGCCGGCCAGAGGAACAGCACCGCGCATACCAAGGCGGATACCGGGTTGCCCGGCAATCCCAGCACCGGTACGCCGTGCAGCGTGCCGGACAGCAGCGGCTTGCCAGGCCGCATGGCGATGCGCCAGAAGTCCAGCGCGAAGCCCTGCTGCGCCAGGCCGGCCTGCACCAGGTCATAATCTCCGACGCTCGCGCCGCCGGTCGTCACGAGCATATCGAGGCCCGATGTCCCCTGGGCCGCCTGCGCGATGGCAGCGGCAGTGTCGCGTGCAATCGGCAGCATCACGGGCTCGCCACCGCCGGAGCGGACCAGCGCGGCCAGCGCGTGAACATTCGAGCTGACGATGCTGCCAGGGCCGAGCGGATCGCCGGGCATGGCAATCTCGTCGCCCGTTGCCAGCAAGCCAACGCGCGGGCGCCGGTGAACAGTGACCCACGGGTGGTTGCCAGCCGCCACCAATCCGATGGCCCGGGCGCCTAGCCGGGTGCCAGCCGGCACCAACTCCGTTCCTTGCCGGAAGTCGCCGCCTGCGAGGCGGACGTGGCGTCCGGCCTGGGCCGCGGCATTCAGGATCACGGTCCCGTCGTCTGCAGTCACATCCTCCTGCGCTATCACGCAGTCCGCACCGTCCGGGATGCCGCTGCCGGTGTAGAGCCGTACGGCCTCGCCCGGGCCGACCTGGCCAGTGAAGGGGTGACCCGCCGGAGCACGGCCGGCAACCCGGAGCCGCGCGCCGAAAGCGCCGTCCAAGGCGCGTAAGGCATACCCGTCCATTGCGGACACATCCGTCGGAGGCTGGGTCAGCCGGGCGAGAATCGGAACGGCCGTAACCCGGTCCCAGGCATCCGATAGAGCCACCATCTCCGCCGCGGTCGGGCGCACCCCGGCGACGATGCGGGCGCACGCCTCGGCGACTGGCAGCACCGCTCAGTCCTGCCGGAATGCGCCGGACGCGCCGCCGTCCTTGTGGACGACCCGCAGGCCGTCAATTCGCATGCCGCGGTCCACCGCCTTGCACATATCAAAGACCGTTAGCGCCGCGACGCTGGCCGCCGTGAGGGCCTCCATCTCGACCCCGGTACGGCCGGTGGTGCGGACGGTGGCGGACACGTCCACGCCGGTCCGGTCCGGCGCGGCTTGCAGGTCCACAGTCACGGCGGAGATCGGCAGGGGATGGCACAGGGGAATCAGGTCGGCAGTGCGCTTGGACGCCATGATCCCGGCCAGCCGCGCAACCCCGATCACGTCGCCTTTCTTGGCCTGGCCAGACAGGATCAGGGCCAGGGTGGCAGGCTGCATCACGACACGCACGTTGGCGGTCGCCGTGCGGTCGGTTTCCGGCTTGGCGGACACGTCCACCATTACCGCCCGTCCCTCGGCATCGAAATGCGTCAGCGTTGTCATGCAAGCTTGCCCAGCAACGCACGGGTTGCCTCACCCACATCGGGCTGCCGAAGCAGGCTCTCGCCGACCAGGAAACAGGTCGCCCCGGCGTCCGCCAGCCTCAGCACGTCGGCATGGGTGCGTATGCCGCTCTCGGCGATCAGGAAACGGTCGGACGGCACATGCGGCGCCAGTTCCTCCGTTACCTCCAGGCTGGTCCGCAAAGTTTTGAGATCGCGGTTATTTATACCGATCAACTGCGTCTCCAGCCCTAGGGCGCGGTCCAGCTCGTGCCGGTTGTGCACCTCGGCCAGGACGTCCATGTCCAGCGCCCGGGCAAGCTCCTCCAGCTCACGCGCACGGGCGTCAGTGAGCGCAGCCAGGATCAGCAGGACGCAGTCGGCGCCCATGGCGCGGCTCTCATAGATTTGCCAGGGGTCGAGCATGAAGTCCTTGCGCAGGACCGGCATGGTGACGGCGCCGCGCGCGGCGCGGAGATGCTCGGCCTCGCCCTGGAAGTAGGGCTTATCGGTCAGCACCGACAGGCATGTGGCTCCGGCGGCTGCATAGGTTTTGGCGAGCTGCACGGGGTCGAAATCTTCCCGGATGACGCCGGCAGAAGGCGAGGCACGCTTGATTTCGGCGATCAAGCCATAGCGTCCGACCACGACCGCATGTTTCAGCGCGTGGCCGAAACCCCGGGTTGGGTGCCGCTTCGCATCCTGGCGGCTGGCAAGTGTCGGCAACGGCTGGCCAGCCTTGCGTCGTTCCACCTCGGCCAGGGTATCGGCGCAAATCTGCGACAAGGCATCAGGAAGGGCGATATCCATTCTAACCTCAAACAATCCTAGGCGGTTGCACGGCGCAGCTTGTCCAGTGCGGCAAGTGCCTGGCCACCGTCAATCGCGGCAGCAGCCAGGAAGGCTCCCTCACGAAGGTCGCCGACACGGCCGGCAACAACCATGCCAGCGGCGGCATTCAGCAGCACCGTGTCCCGATACGCGCTGGCCTCGCCGTCCAGCAACGCAAGCAGGGCCGCCGCGTTTGTTGCAGAGTCGCCACCTCGTATCGCTTCGACCGGCGAGCGGGAGAGGCCTGCCATTTCCGGCGTGACGGAGAAGCTCCGCAACGCGCCCTCCTTCAACTCCGTCACTTGGCTCTCGCCAGCAACCGTCAGCTCATCCAGGCCCTGCCCATGGACCAGCCAGGCGTGCTGCGTGCCGAGCAGATGCAGCGTTTCGGCCATCGGCGCCAGCCAACGGGGATCATACACTCCCGTCAGTTGCCGCCGCACCCCGGCCGGATTGGCTAGCGGCCCGAGCAGGTTGAAAATGGTGCGCGTCCCTAGCTCAACCCGTGGCCCGGCGGCATGGCGCAAAGCTGCGTGATGCCGGGGGGCAAACAGGAAGGCGCAGCCAGCCTCCAGCAGCACGCCGGGCAAACGTTCGAGCGGCACGTCCACGTTGACGCCAAGCGCGGTCAGCACGTCGGCTCCGCCGGTGAGCGAGGATAGGTTGCGGTTGCCGTGCTTGGCGACGGGCACGCCGCAGCCGGCCAGGACGAAGGTCACGGCCGTGGATACGTTCAGCGTGCCGCGGCCGTCGCCGCCGGTGCCGCAGACATCCAGGGCTTCGGGCGGTGCAGCTACGGACACCATCCGGGCGCGCATGGCACGGACGGCGCCGGTCAGCTCGCCGACTGTCTCCCCCCGGACGCGCATCGCCATCAGCATCCCGGCAATCTGCGCCGGCGTCGCTTCGCCGGACATGATGATGCCGAACGCCTCCTCCGCCTCGTCCGCCGACAGGGCGGCACCGTCCGCCAGGCGGGCCAGGACCGGTTTCAGGGTGGACAAGCTACGCCGCGCGGGCCGGCGTCGTGGAAGCGGGCGTCGTGGAAGCAGGGGCGTTGGCGCCGCGGGCAATGGCGAGGAAGTTGGCCAGGATGTTGTGCCCGTGCTCCGAGGCGATGCTCTCGGGGTGGAACTGCACGCCGAACACCGGCAGAGTCCGGTGACGCAGGCCCATGATGGAGCCATCCTCGGTCCAGGCAGTCGGGATCAGTTGGTCCGGGAGGGTTGCCGCGTCCACGATAAGGCTGTGGTAGCGCGTGGCCCGGAACGGGCTGGGCAGCCCGGCGAACACGTCAGTGCCGTCATGCCGCACTAGGCTGACCTTGCCGTGCATGGGGACGGGAGCGCGCACCACGTCGCCGCCGAACACCTGGCCGATCGACTGGTGGCCCAGGCAGACGCCCAGCACCGGGATGCGTCCGGCGGCGGCCTGGATCAGGTCGCAGCAGATGCCGGCCTCCGTAGGCGTACAGGGGCCGGGGGATATAACGATGGCCTCCGGCGCGCTGTCCATCGCCTGCTGCACCGTCCAGGCATCGTTGCGTATGACCTGGCTTCGTGCGCCGAGATCGCCGAGGAAGTGGACGAGGTTGAAGGTGAAGCTGTCGTAGTTGTCTATCAGCAGGATCATGGCTCAGGCTTTCAGGGCGGCGAAGCGCACGGCCTCTTCGGCGGCGCGGAACAGGGCGCGGGACTTTTGCCGGGTTTCCTCCCACTCGCCCTCGGCGGTGCTGTCGGCGACGACGCCGCCGCCGGCCTGCACATACATCGTCCCGTCCTTTACGACCGCGGTGCGGAGGCCGATGCAGGTGTCCATGGTGCCGTTGGCGGCGAAGTAGCCGATGCAGCCGGCGTAGATGCCGCGCCGGGTCGGCTCCAACTCCTCGATGATCTCCATGGCGCGTATCTTGGGGGCGCCGGTCAGGGTGCCAGCGGGGAAGCCGCCGATCAGCGCATCCAGCGCGTCCAACTCGGGACGCAGCCGGCCCTCGACGGTGGAGGAGATGTGCATGACATGGCTGAACCGCTCGATGGCGAAGCTTTCGGTCACGCGCACGCTGCCCAGCTCCGCCACCCGGCCCACATCATTGCGGCCGAGATCCAGCAGCATCAGGTGCTCCGCACGCTCCTTGGGATCGGCCAGCAGCTCTGCCTCCAACTGCCGGTCGTGCTCGGGCGTGGCGCCACGAGGGCGGGTGCCGGCCAGGGGGCGCAGGGTCACGGTGCCGTCGCGCAGGCGGACCAGGACCTCCGGGCTGCTGCCGACGACGGCGAAGCCGCCAAAGTCGAGGAAGAACAGGAATGGCGCCGGGTTGATGCGCCGCAGCGCACGGTAGAGCGCGAAGGGCGGCAGGGCGAACGGCACCGTGAAACGCTGGCTGGGCACGACCTGAAAGGCGTCGCCGGCGGCGATATACTCCTTCATGCGGTCCACGATGGCCATGAACTCGGCCTTGGTCAGGTTGGACTGCGGCTCGGGCGGCGGCGGCAGGGCGACGGGCGGCGCGGCATGGGGCAGGGGGCGCATCAGCGCGGCGTCGGCCTGGGCCAGGGCCGCCTGAGCCTGGTCCCATGCGGCCTGGGCGGAAACGCCGGGCTGCGGGTAGATCGGCGCAGCCAGGGTCAGCTCGTCCTTCACGTTGTCGAACACGGCGAACACCGTGGGACGGATCAGGATCGCTTCCGGCAGGCCGACCGAGTCCACGTTCTTCTCGGGCAGCCGCTCCATCAGCCGCACCATGTCATAGCCGAGGTAGCCGACCAGGCCGCCCAGCATCGGCGGCAAGTGGTCCGGAAGGTCGAGCTGCGCTTCCTGGATCAGGGCGCGCAGGCTGTCCAGCGCGGGTCGGTCGTCCGGCACGAAGGCGTGCGGGGCGGAGCGGGCGTGGCGGTTCACCTCTGCCCGGCCGCCGCGGCAGCGCCAAACCAGGTCCGGGTCCATGCCGATGATCGAGTAGCGGCTGCGGGCCGACCCGCCCTCGATGCTTTCCAGTAGGAAGGAGTTGGGGCGGCCATGCGCCAGCTTGAGGAAGGCGCCGACCGGCGTTTCCAGGTCGGCGATGCCGGTGGTCCAGACCAGGGTGCCGCGTCCGGCGTCGTAGCTGCTGCGGAAGTGGGCCTGGGTTGGGGGAATTGCGTTCATGGTGCCGTATATAAGGTGAGAAGTTAAGACGGGGGCTGCACGATGCTGTCCAGCACCCGCTGGTTGACCGAGGGCCGCAGCCGCGTGCGCAAGGCCGAGGCATAGACGTTCTGCACATCCTGGCTCATGGAATCCGCAAGCTGCTTGCGGGTTTGCCCGGCGCCGATCGGGTCGGCGGCCATGTCCGGCTTAGACACGTCGCCTAGCGCGGCGACCAGGAACGCCTCGGGGACCTCGACCATCGTGGCCTCCTTCGGCTTGAGGCTGAATGCCGCCGTCGCCAGCTCCTGCGGCACGCCGGACGGCGGGGCGCCACGCGGCAGCGGCGGGGTGCGTTGCACGCGCAGCCCGGCAACCGTCGCGGCGTCGTCCAGGCCGCCGCCGGCCTGCGCGGCGGTCATCAGCTTGGCGGCGGCCTGCTCCTGCGACTTGCGGCGGGCTGCGCGCAGCCAGTCCTCGCGGACCGTGCCCTCGACCTCGGCGAACGGCTTGGGGGCGGCGGCCGTCGTGTCCTCGACCAGCACGGCGAAGTGGCTGTTCTCCGGCCCGTCGGTGAGGCGGGGCGGCTCGCCCTTCTGCAGCGCGAAGGCTGCGGTCAGGATGGCCTGGCGCTGGGCCGCGGTGCCGGGGATCGGCGCCGGCTCGCCGTCTTGCGTGTTGCCGCGGGCGTTCAAGGTGCCGGATGCGGCGACCACGCCAAGCCCTGCCGGGATTTCATCGAGCGTCGGGCTGGCCGCAACGGCGTCCTCCAGCGTGTTGATGCGGTCGTACATCCCGTCCGCCACACGCTCCTTGGCAATGGTGGCGCGTATCCCGTCCGTTGCGTCGGCCAAGGTCGTGGTGGCGCCCGGCGACACGTGGAACACCTGGAACACCTGCCAACCCAGGGGCGAGCCGACGGGTCCAAGGACCGCGTCCGGCGCGGCGGAGAATACGGCGGCGGCAAGCTCGGGCGAAGGGATCTCGGCCTGCCCGGCGTCGTCCAGCGTTATGGCCGACGCGCCGGACTCGGCCTGATGCTGGATGTCGTCCCATCCCGCGCCGCCGCTCCAGGCCGCGGCTAAGCTGCGTGCCCGGGCCTCGTCGGAGGTGGACACGATGTGGACCGACCGCTTCGCCTCTTTGACGAACTCGGCCTGGTGCTGGTCGTAGTAGGCCTTGATGTCCTCGTCAGATACGTCCGTCGCGCGAGCCACCGTGTCCGGGGACAGCAGGACGACTTTGATCCGGCGGAACTCGGCAGCGCTGTAGGATGGCAGGTTGTTCTCATACTGGCGCTGCAAGTCATCGGCCGTAGGGGCCGGCGGCTCAGGCGCGAGGGCGAACGGCAACTCCACATACTCGACCACCCGGGTTTCCCGCTGGAAGGCGAACACGATGGCGGTCAGCGCATCAGGCGGTGCCACCCCTGCTGTGACGGCATCCACCACCTGGTTCTGCGCCAGGTTGGCGCGCACCTGCTCCAGGAAGCCAGCCTCGGTCAGGTTGTTATCACGCATCACCGCATTGAACTTGTTGCGGTCGAAGGCGCCGTTGGGGCCGCGGAAGCCAGGGATGTCGAACACTGCCCGGCGGACCTCCTCCGGCGGGACGACGACGCCGAGTTGTGCCGCCTGGTCGTCCAATGCTGCCTCCACCACCATGCGCTCCATCGTTTGCCCGGCGACGGCACGGCTGATGGCGGGCGTCGGCTCGACCTTGCCGCCCAGCATCCGCGACACCTGGGCGAGGGCGCGACGGTATTGCACTTGGAAGTCGCCGGGCTGGATGCGCCGGCTGCCGACCTGGGCCAACGAATTGTCGGTCGCGAAGTCGTGCACGACGCCAGAGATGCCCCACAGCCCGAACGAGCCGATTAGCACGATGAAGAACGCCCGGGCGGCCCAGGTGCCCAGGAAGCGGCGAAACATGGCGAGCATCGGTCAGGTCCCAATCAGCGGCGGCACCATAGGCATGGCGCCCGCCATATGCCAGCCGCCCCCGTTTGCACCGCCGCCACCCCGGCTATAAGGGCTGGAACAGCAGATGGGACCACGGGGATGCAGCCACTGATCGCCGGCAACTGGAAGATGAACGGATTGCAGGCGCATGCTGCGGCGCTGGCAGCGGCGCTGCGGGACGGTGTTCCCGGGTGCGACCTGCTGGTGTGTCCGCCGATGACGGTGCTGGCGCAGGTCGCCGGCCTACTGGCGGGCGGCCCCGTTGCGGTCGGTGGCCAGGATTGCCACAGCGCGCCGGGGGGCGCCCATACGGGGGACGTTTCCGCACCCATGCTGCGTGACGCCGGCGCGGCCTGGGTGATCCTCGGCCACTCCGAGCGCCGGCAGGCGCATGGGGAAACCGATGCGGTGGTCCGGCGCAAGGCTGCCGCGGCGGCGGAGGCCGGGCTTGTCCCCATTGTCTGCGTGGGCGAAACCGAGGCGCAGCGAGAGGCGGGGCAGGCGCGCACCGTCGTGGGGGCGCAATTGGCCGGCAGCCTTCCGCCCGGCTTTTCCGGCGTCGTAGCTTATGAGCCGATCTGGGCCATCGGCACCGGGCGCGTCCCGACCACTGGGGACGTGGCGGCCATGCACGCGCACATACGCAAGCAGCTCGTGGCGGATCTGGGGGACGCCGGGGCGGGATTGCGCATCCTGTATGGCGGCTCGGTGAAGCCGGACAATGCGGCGGGGCTGCTGGGCCTGCCGGAGGTCGGCGGCGCGTTGGTGGGTGGCGCGAGCCTGGTGGCGGCGGATTTCCTCGGCATCGCCAGGGCCAGCCTGGCCAGGGTCTAGCTTCCCACGCAGCCCCGGTCCGGGTATGACGCGCGCGCCGCTAGGAATCCTGTGCCATGACCACCGTGCTGCTTATCGTCCACCTGTTCGTGACCCTTGCCCTTATCGGCGTCGTGCTGATCCAGCGCAGCGAGGGCGGTGGCTTGGGCATCGGCACGTCACAGGGCATGGGCGGGTTCATGTCGGGGCGGGGCACGACCAACCTGCTGACGCGCACCACGGCCATCTTGGGGACGGCGTTCTTTGTCCTGTCGCTGACCCTGGCATTGCTGAACCGCGGCGCTGTCAGCCACGGGCGGCCATCCCTGCTGGACGTGCCGCCGGCCTCGGACCCGGCAACCCCGGCTCCAGGCGCCGAGTCGGCCCCGGTTCCTGCGGCGCCGCGGGGGCCTGCGGTCCCGACGAACTAGGGCGTGTCGTCATTTAGTGGATTTCCCTATGAGCGAGGGCGTGATTCATAGCGTGTCAGCCATGATGAGGTTGACTGATGCGGCGTTACGGCCTTCGCGACGACCAGTGGGAGCGCATACG
>JAABUQ010002574.1_pt1 | contig 35547 bp, 20 predicted proteins | sample 5560001 | NCBI WGS metagenome assembly JAABUQ01 (sample SAMN10711888, study PRJNA513371) | rock metagenome | isolation source: Antarctica rocks | place: Antarctica: Victoria Land, Finger Mt nord | collected 2015-12-18
GACAATCGGCGCGTCGCCGGCGACGCCGTAGACCGCCGCGGTGCTGGAGAAGACGATCCGCCGGACGTCGGCCGCCCGCATGGCGTCCAGCAGGTTCAGCGTGCCGACGACGTTATTGCGGTAGTACCTGGCCGGCTCGGCGACACTCTCCGGCACCGAGGCGAACGCGGCGAAGTGCATCACCGCCTCGATCCGGTGCCGCCGCAGCGCCGCTTCCATCGCGGTCGCGTCGGCCAGGTCGCCGCGGATCAGCGTCCCCGGGGGGACGGCCGCCTCGTGCCCCACGGCCAGGTTGTCGAAGACGTGGACATCGTGGCCGGAACGGGCCAGGAGCCGGACCGCATGGCTGCCGATGTAACCGGCTCCGCCGACGACGAGGATACGCATGGGATGCCCCCCGGAATCCGTGGCCCCGCCCGATCCAGGCCGCGCGGAGGGCGGGCGGATGGGATACCCTGGAACCGCCCGACACGCCCCGATGATATCAGCCGGGACGGCTCGGGTCGTCCCCCTTCCGCGCGGGAGGATGGGCCTTCCCCGCGCGAAGATCGTCGAGCAGCTCCGTGACGAAGGCCGTCACCCGCGCCACTTGCCGTTCGCGGTCGAACTCCGGCAAGGCCGCCGGAATGGCGAGGCGGCGGGCCGCGACCTCCTGCGTGGTGACGCCCGCCATGAATCCGGCGAGGGCGGCGACGTAGCGGTCCTCCCAGGGCGCGCGGCCCGGCAGCCGCCAGAGCCAGTCGCCGTCGAGGTCGTAGCCCAGCGGAAGTCGCCCGGTGACGATCGGGAGGCCGGCGGCCAGGTACTCGCTGATCTTGGTCGTGTAGCGGAAGCTGCCCACCCCGTCGAGGCTCTGCGGCAGGCTCCCCACGTCCATCGCCACGAGGTAGTCGGGCACCTCGTGACGCGCGACCCTCCCCGCGAAGTGGCAGCGGCGCCCCGCCAGACGCTCCAGTCCGGCCCGGCCGTCGCCGTCGCCGACGATCAACACCGCCACGTCCGGGCGGTCCACCGCGAGCAAGGCGCGAACCAGCTCCTGGCCGTAGCAATACCCGGAGCGCTCGCCCACCCCGAGCGAGCCGGCGATCCCGAAGACCAGGACCTCGGGTCCGATCCCGAAGCGCTCGCGGACCCGGCGCCGGACCTCGTCGCGCTTCTGGGCATCCCCGGCGAAGGGGGCCCACCCCGCGGCGGTCATCGCCCGGGGGGCCCCGAAGGTCAGCGCGCGACCGGCCAGGTACGGCGACCACCCGATGAACCCGGCCGAGGCGCCGCAGAGCCGGCGCTCGTACAGCCCGAAGGCGGGCCCGAGCAGGGCGTGGCGCGCGGCCATGAACGGGCCGACGGCGTCGCCGCTGCTGACGACGAAGGGGACGCCGAACAGCAATCGTCCCAGCAGGACCGCCAGCCCGCCGCCGAGGCCGGTCCCTTCCATCACCACGAGGTCGGGACGGCGGCGGATCGCCCCGAGCAGGGCGCGGAAGCTCCCCAGCTTCGAGGCCCTGGCGAACGGAAAGAACTCGGCGGGCAGCCGACCCAGGAGCGCCCGCAGCCGCGCCTCGTCGTCGCCGCCGGCCCCCTGGGTCGCGAAGGCGAGCACCCCCGGGCGCGGGCGCGGGGGCGGCGACGCGCTCACTCGCCGACGACCGTGCGGAAGTAGTCCAGCGTCCTTTGCAAGCCCTCGGCGCGGTCGATTTTCGGCTCCCAGCCCAGCATCGCGCGGGCCTTGGTGATGTCCGGCCGCCGGCGCTTCGGGTCGTCCTGCGGCAGGTCGCGATACACCACGGTGCTCCGGGTCCCCGGCACCATCGCGATGATCTCCTCGGCGAGTTCCAGGACGGTGATCTCCGAGGGGTTGCCGATGTTGACCGGCTCGGAGTACTGGCCTTGAAGGAGCCGATAAACGCCGTCGACGAGGTCCGTCACGAAGCAGAAGCTGCGGGTCTGGTCCCCCTTGCCGAAGACGGTCATCGGCTCGCCGCGCAGGACCTGGCCCATGAACGCGGGCAGCACGCGGCCGTCATTGAGCCGCATGCGGGGGCCGTAGGTGTTGAAGATGCGGACGATGCGGGTCTTGACGCCGTGATAGCGGTGGTAGGCCATGGTGATCGCCTCGGCGAACCGCTTGGCCTCGTCGTAGCAGCCTCGGGGGCCGACCGGGTTGACGTTGCCCCAGTAGTCCTCACGCTGGGGGTGGACCTCCGGGTCGCCGTAGACCTCCGAAGTGCTGGCCAGCAGGAACCGCGCGTCCTTGGCCTTGGCCAGGCCCAGGGCGTTGTGCGTGCCGAGGGCGCCGACCTTGAGGGTCGGGATCGGATGCTCCAGGTAATCGGCCGGGCTGGCGGGGCTGGCGAAGTGCAGGACGGCGTCGACCGACCCGTCGATGTGCAGGGGCTCGGAGACGTTGTGGCGGAGGAACTGGAACCGCGGCTCGTCCTTCAGGTGCTCGATATTGCGCAGGCTACCTGTCAGGAGGTTGTCCACGCAGAGGACCTCTCCCCCCTCGGCCAGGAACCGCTCGCAGAGGTGCGAACCGACGAACCCCGCCCCGCCGGTGATGACCGTCCGCACGTTGGAAACCCTCCCAAGCCCGCCCCCTGGCGACCGAACCCGCCGCGATGCCAACCGGCCACGATAGCGACTCGCCGCCACTCCCGGCAAGCGGAGCCGCCCCGCTTGCCTCCGCCCAGCCTAGCCTAGAACGAATTCTGGCCCCGTGCTGGCGACCGGCGTGAGGGCCCGTGTCACGGGGTGTCGCTCGGGATTCCGGGGTCGGGGTCCCTCCCCCAGCCACTCGCAGGGGATCGGCGAATCTCCCGCATCCAGCGCGACTCCCTCCCTCCCCCAGCCACCCAGCCGTCGTGGGGCGGCGATGGGCATGAACCGAGAAGCGGGGCTCCGCTTGACGGGCACGGGCGCCGCCGGGGATGCTGGGAGGGGCGAGCAGGCGGAGGTCGTCGCGACCGCCGCCGGAGTCCCCCGGCGAGGCGGGGGTCGGGGAGGTCTTATGTCGGCCGAGGACCGTTGCTCGTCGTGCGGCGAGCCTGCTGGCCGCGGGCCGCCCCCGGCGTCGTGCCCGCTGGGCGGCCAGGGCGCCTGCCCCCTCGCCGACGGCGGCTCGATGGGTGGGGATCACACGGTCGCCTTCCCCTTCGCCCCAAGCGAGGAGTCGACCGGCGACGGCTTCCCGGCGGTCGATGACCTTGTGGGGCTGCCGCTGGGCCAGTACCGGATCGGCCCGATCGTGGGGCGGGGCACGATGGGCAGGGTCTACCGCGCCGAGCATTCGGGGCTGGCGCGGCCCTGCGCCATCAAGGTGATGAACCCGGGCCTGGTGGCGCGCGAGCCGCAGGTCTTGAACCGCTTCTGGGCCGAGGCCCGCGCCGTCGCCGGGCTCGTCCACCCGCACGTCGTGACGGTCCACAACCTGGGGACCGACCGCGGGTATCATTTCATCGAGATGGAATATATCGCCGGGGGCGACAGCCTCAAGCAGGCCCTGATCCGCGACGGGGCGCTGGAGCCGGTCCGGGCCACCAACCTGGTGCGGCAGGTCGTGCTGGCGCTGGGGGCGGCGCATCGCTCGGGGCTGGTCCACCGCGATGTCAAGCCGGCCAACGTCCTGCTGACCGACGACGGCCGCGCCAAGCTCGCCGACTTCGGCCTGGTCCGCCGCCTGGCCGATGGCGCCTTGCCCGGCGCGCCGATGGCCGGGACGCCGACCTTCATGGCCCCGGAACTCTTCGCGGGCGCCGCGGCGAACCCGGGCTCGGACCTGTACGCCGTCGGCATCATGTACTATTACCTCCTGTCGGCGCGGCTGCCGTTCGCCACCGAGCGGCTCGTTGGCCTGATCCGCATGCACCGCGAGGCCCCCGTCCCCGACGTGCGACGGCTCGCCCCTTCGGTCACCGAGGACATGGCCTCGATCCTCGCGCGCTGCCTGGCCAAACAGCCGGCGATCCGCTACGCCTCGGCCGACGAGCTGGCCCACGACCTGCAAAGCACGCTGCTGGGCCTGAGCGACCCCGACGACCTGATCCTTGAGGGCCTGCACGGCCTGGGCGCCGTGGTCATGGGGGGACGGGGCCGATACCGCGTGCTGCTGCAACTGCCCGGCGGGCGGCTGCAAGAGGTGTACGTCGAGGCCACCGCCGACCGCCTCGGCCACCGCCTGCTCTCGATCTTCTCCGTCTGCTGCCTGGCCGAGCCCGACCACTTCGAGTTCGCCCTGCGCCTGAATGCGGAGCTGACCTACGGCGGCCTCTCGATCCGCGAAGTCGATGGCCGCCCGATGTTCGTCATGACGCGGTCGTACCCCGGCGGCCTCGCCTCGCCCGACGAGATCCGCGCTGCCATCCAGGAGATCGCCCACCACAGCGACCGCGTCGAGCAACGGTTGACCCACGTCGACATCTTCTGAGACGTCGCGCATCAGCCTCCACCAGACGTTCCACGACACGCACGAAGGGAATCGCGACCGCCTCCGCCCCTCGACCGGAGGCGTCGGGGGTGATAGATTCCCGAAGGGGTCCGTCCGCAACCGGAACGGGGTCATTTCATGGCAGTCGCCACCGCCGGGGCGATTCCCGGTCTGGTCCTTTCCGCGACGGTGGGGCTGGCCGCCGCGGTGATGGCGTATCGCCAGTGGGCCGATCGCGGGCGGCGCGACCCGGGGAGGGAGGGGGGCGACGCGCCGTACTTCGCCCGGCAGGACCGCCGACGGTTCCTCGGGACGGCGCTGATGGGGCTGCTGGCCGTCGGCATCGCGGTCGGCACGAACCTGGGCCCGATCGCCGATCGAGCCCAGGCGCGGTTCTTCGCCCGCACCTGGGTCGCCGTGGGCGTGCTCTGCGTCGCCTTGCTGGTGCTGGCGATGCGTGACTGGCAGGCCACCCACGCGTTCGCCCGCCGCCACCGCCGCGCCCTGGCCGCCGAGCGGCGCGCGATCGTCGAGGACGAGTTGCGTCGCCGCGCCGTCCCTCGCAACGGCCACGCCGGCCCGCGCCGCCCGCCGGGGGTTTGACGCGAAAACGTCTTGTATCCTGATTCCCGAATCGCCTCGCGAGGGAGTATTGGTTGACTTAATGTTAGCGTTGGGAGAGAATGGGATTGGCATTCCGTGAAGCACAACGCCCCGCCCCCAGGATTTTTCGGGGAGGATCACGCGATGAGGCATCGAGGGATCTCGTGGGCGTTGGCGATCGGGCTGGGCCTGGCCGCGGGGGCCCCGGCCTCCGGGGGGGAGCCCGATCCGAAGGGATACTGGGACGTCAAGGAGGTCCGCCCCGGCATGGTCGGCACGGGCCGGACCGTCATGGTCGGCACGAAACTCGAAGAGTTCGGCGCGGAGGTCCTGGGCGTCATGCGCGATGTCAGCCCGGGGCGCGACATGATCCTCTGCCGCCTGACCGGGTGCAACCTGGAACACGCCGGGATCATCCAGGGGATGAGCGGCAGCCCGATCGTGGTCGAGGGGAAGCTGCTCGGGGCGGTCGCCTTTGCCTGGGAATTCGCCAAGGACCCGATCGCGGGCGTCACCCCCTTCGACCAGATGGTCCGCTACGTCCGCTCCAGTGACAAACGCCTCGCGGCGGAGTCGAAGGACAAGGACGCCCCGGCTCCCGCCCGGTCGGTGCGCCTGGACGCCCCCTGGAAGGTGGACGACCCGGCGGCGGCGGCCTTGGGGTCGCCGAGCCCTGCCGGCGCGGGCGGACTCGGCGGGATGCGGCCGATCGCCACGCCGCTGGCGGCCTCGGGGTTCACGCCCCGGTCGCTCGCGTTCCTCGGCGATCGGCTCGGCCCCCTGGGGATGGCCCCGATGGCCGGCGGGGGCGCCGGCGAGGCGATCGTGAAGGCGGAGGGAGATAAACCCCTGGCGCCGGGCTCGCCGCTGTCGATCGCGATGGTCACCGGCGACTTCGACCTTTCGGGCATCGGCACCGTCACGCACGTCGAGGGCGACCGCGTCTATGGCTTCGGCCACCCGATGTTCGGCCTCGGGGCCTGCGAGTTCCCGATGATGACCGGCTACATTCACACGGTCTACCCCCGCGCCAGCGTCAGCATGAAGATGGGCTCGCCCTTGAAGGTCGTTGGCGTGCTCGACACCGACGTCAGCACCGGCGTTGCCGGCCGCGTCGGCCCGAAACCCGACATGCTGCCGGTGGCCGTCCGGGTCAAGGTCGGCCGCTACTCCGAGCCCCGCGCCTACAAGGTCGAGATGGTCCGCGAGCCGACCCTGATGCCCACGCTGGTCATGGCCGTGCTGAGCAACGCCGTCGACACCGAGGGGAACCTCCCCGACGAGCTGACCGCGCGCCTGTCCGCGACGATCCGCCTCAAGGGCCACGACCCGATCACCTTGACGGACACCTACAGCGGCCCGCGCTACTCCGGTCCCGCGGGCCCCGCCAACCTCTTCGGCCCCGTCGCGCAGGCCGTCAACCTGCTGGTCCGCAACGGGATGGCCCCCGTGCGCATCGAGGCGATCGACTGCGACGTTGAGGTTTCCGCCGGCCGCACCGTCGCGGAGGTCGAGTCGATCCGCCTAAGCTCCGACCGCGTCGAGCCGGGCCAGGCGCTGCGGGCGTCCGTGACCTTGAAGCCGTTCAAGGGAGACCGCAAAACCCTCGACGTGACCTTGCCGCTGCCGGCCGATCTGCCGGAAGGGCATTACGAGGCGATCGTCACGGACCTCACCGGCAGCCTCCGCCGCCGGTTCCGCAACGAGCCCCAGCGGCTGGAACCGCGCGACCTGGCGGCGGTCCTCGACGTGATCCGCTTCCAGTCGACCCCCAAGCGGACCGCCTTCTACCTGCACGTCCCCCTGCCCGACCGCGGCCTCGCCGTCGAGGGCCAATCGCTCCCCAGCCTCCCCGCCAGCGCCCGCGCCGTGCTCGCCAGCGGCCGACAGTCGGCCGAGACTGTCCTCAAGACCGACCTGATCCACGCCGTCGAGACCCCCTGGGTCATTGAGGGCAACCAGACCTTGAAATTCCACGTCGTCAAGGACGCCGGACTCTCCCGCGCCGACTGATCCGCGAGGGCGCCAGCGGCGAGCCGAGGGGCGGCCGGCTCCCCGCTGCCGAACTCGGCCAAAGGGCGGCCCTCCCCTGGCCTCCCCTCGCGAATTTGCGTAGCCTGGACGGGCCGGGGCGCCGCGGAGCGGGCTTTGATCCCCCGGCCGAGGATCCCACCGTGATGAACCTCCCCGAGTCCCCGCGCCGGCCCCCCATCCCCCTCCTGCTGTCGGCGGCCCTGGCCGCGACGTGTCTGGTGGGCGCGAAGGTCGAGACGTGGAAGCAAGACACGTCCTCGGCGTTCGCCCGCGGCAAGCGCGAGCGCGTGGTCGTCTCCGAGGGGGGGCGCGTCCGGCTCGGCAGGGCGGTGAAGCCCACAGCGCCGATCGACGCCGTCCGTGTCTGGGACCTCGCCCGCGCGGGCGATGGCACCGTTTACGCCGCGACCGGCGACGCTGGCAAGGTCTTCGCCCGCAAGGGGGACGACGAACCGTGGTCGGTCGCCTACGACGCCGAGGACTCGCAGGCGCTGGCGCTGGCCGTCGCGCCGGGGGGCCAGGTGTTCCTCGGCACCGGGCCGACGGGCGAGGTGGTCGAGCTGACGGACCCGAAGCACCCGTCGAGCCGGCCGGACCCGGCGGTGAAATACATCTGGGACCTCGCGGCCGACAAGGACGGCAACCTGTTCGCCGCCACCGGGCCGACCGGCCAGCTCTGGAGGCGGTCGCCCGCCGGGGCCTGGACCCTGCTGCTGGACAGCAGGCACCCGCACCTCCTGAGCGTCGCCGTCGCCCCCGACGGCACCGCGTTCGCCGGCAGCGACGGCGAGGGCCTCCTCTACAAGGTCACGCCCGAAGGCGCGGTGTCCGTCCTGCTCGACGCCCCGCAGACCGAGGTCCGCGCCCTGCTGATCGCCCCCGACGGCACCCTTTTCGCCGGGACCGCGCAGGAAGGCGGCGGCCGTGCGGCGCCCGCGAAACCCGTCGCCCTGGCGTCGCGCTCCAGGGAAATCAAGGCGGTGACGTCCGCCGATGACGAGGAGAAGGCCGACGACGAGAAGGCCGACGACGACGACCCGCTCGACGAGCCGGCCCCCGCCCCGGTGGCGACCTCCCGGCGCGTCCGGGCCGCGGCCGAGGGGAAGGTCCCCCTCAAGGCGCAGGACTTCCCCCCCATCGGCGGCACCGCCGTGCCCAAGGCGACGACCGCTGGCGAGAACGCCGTCTACCGGATCGGACACGGCGCCGGCGCCGGCGCCGGCGCTGACACCGATGCCATCCCCCGCGAGGTCTTCCGGGCCAAGGCCCTGGTCTACGCCCTCGCCTGGCGCGACGGCCGCCTGCTGGTCGGCACCGGGCCGGACGGGCAACTCTTCGAAGTCCGCGACGACGGCTCGGACGCCTCGCCGATCGCCCGGGTCGACAACGGCCAGATTCTCGCGCTGTTGCTGGGCCCGAAGGGGGAGGTTCTCGTCGGTGCGGGCGACCCCGGAGCGGTCTCGACGCTGGCCCCCGGGGTGGCCGCCGCCGGCACGATCACGTCGGAGGTCCTGGACGCGAAGCTTCCCAGCCGCTTCGGCGCGATCTCCTGGAAGTCCGAGACACCCGCCGGCACCTCGTTGAGCGTCCAGGTGCGCAGCGGGAACGTCGGCGAGCCCGACGAGACGTGGTCGCCCTGGTCGCCCCCCCTGGCCGACCCCGAGGGCGCAGGCATCCCGTCGCCGCCGGGTCGCTTCCTCCAGTACCGCGCCAACCTCGCCACAACGGTTCCCGACGCGTCGCCGGAACTGCGCTCAATCTCGCTGTGTTACCAGTCGACGAATCTCCCGCCGGAGATCACCCGCATCGAGGTGCCCGACCTTCCGGAGAACGAGGGGGCGGCCAGGCCGGCGAAGGTCACGCTCAAGTGGGACGTGACCGACCCCAACGGCGACGACCTCTCGTACCGCCTCCACCTCCGCAAGGACGGCTGGCCCGACTGGGTCCCGCTGGGCGACGGGCCGATCACCGAGAAGTCCTACGCCTGGGACACCGCGGCCGTGCCGGGGGGGACCTACCGCCTGCGCCTGTCGGCCACCGACCGCCCCTCCAACAACCCCGCCGAGGCCCACACCCGCGATCGCGAGAGCGAGCCCTTCGTCATCGACCACCTCGCCCCGACCGTTGCCATCGCCGTCGCCCCCGGAGAGAAGGCGAAGGGCAAGGGCAAGGGACCCGGGGCCGTCTCCGTCGTCACCCTCAAGGACGACCAGACCCGTCTGGTCAAGGCCGCCTATTCCTTGGACGGCGGTCCTTGGGTCGCCGCCTTCCCCGCCGACGGCCTCTTCGACGCGAAGGCCGAGACCCTCCGTCTCGACATGCCCGGCCTCGCACCCGGCTTCCACGTCCTGATGGTTCGCGCCACCGACGCCGCCGGCAACACCGGGACCGGAGACGCGGTCCTTTCCGGCCCCTGACCGCCAGCCACCCAGCCGCGCCAGGCCCCGCGGGGCCGGCACGCGCCGCACGTCCTGTTGCTTCCGTTCATCGAGCAGGCCCCGCTCTATTCCTCGATCAACTTCACCCACGGCTTCGCCCACCCGTCGACCGCCCGGAACACGACGGCCTTCCGCATGACGCTGTCCATGCTCCAGTGCCCCTCCGACACCGACCGCGTGACCTCGGCCACCGGGCACAACAACGACATGGGCAACGCCGGGTCGGCCCCCAACGTCTTCGTCGGCGGCAGCGCGGGGAGCCTGGCCAATGGACCGTACGCCGGCCTCTTCCTCTTCGAGGGGACCGACGGCCGGGGCAACCAGAAGAACGGCCAGTCGCGGACGGTCCTCTCCCTGCGTGAGATCCTCGACGGGACGAGCCAGACGGCCGCCTGCGTCAGCACCCGGTGGGCCCTCGGGACCCGGGCCGGCGCCGAGGTGGTCTCGGCGAGCGATTTCTGAACCCCTCCGGAATATTTTCCAGAAATCCGCGCAGCGCCGGTCCTTCGTCTCGATCGTCCGTTGGGATGACGAATCACCCCGACCGACCGACACCTCGCCGAGACCCGAGACCGGAGCGCCTGCGATGACGACCCCCCGCCAGATCCGCGCCAACCGCGAGAACGCCAAACTATCGACCGGGCCGAAGACGGCCGAGGGCAAGGAGCGTTGCCGAGGCAATGCCCTGACGCACGGCCTGGCCGCCGCCGTCCTGCTGCCCGAAGGCCCTTCGGAAGTCCTCGCCGCCCGCGTCGCCGAGTGGGCGGCGGTTTTCCGACCGGGCGACCCCTACGAGGCGTGGCTCCTGGAGCGGATGGCCGCCGACAGCCTGCAAATCGAGCGCTGTCAGGCCCAGGAGGATCGGTTGCGCACCCTCCAGGCCGCCCGCGCCGGCGATCACTGGGACGACGACCGCCGCCTGACCGCCGAGGAACTGGGCACGGGCCTGGCCAGGTCCCCCGCGATCGTCGCTCGCAAGCTCCAGCGGACCACTCAGGGTTGCGCCTGGCTGCGGGAGCGCTGGGAGGTTCTGGCCCTCGCGCTCGCTGCCGGGGAGCCCTGGGACGACGCCCGCCGCGCCCGCGCGCTCGACCTCCTGGGCGTCGCCGCCGACCTCCGCACCTTACCGAGCCCCCTGGACCTCGCGGCCGAACCGGACGCTCGCAAGTGCTTCGTCCAGGCGCAGGTTGAGCGGCTCCGCGCCCTCCAGACCGGTTCCCTCGACGACCTCGACGCGATCGAGCGCTCCGATGCCCAGGACGGCCTCGCCCCCGACACCGGCCGCGACCTCGCCCTCCTGCACCGCTACGAGGCCGCCGCCAACCGCCGCCTGCAATGGGCCCATCGCCAGCTCAAGCGATCCCCGGGCGATCGACGGGACGCGCGGCCCATGCCCGCGGCTCGCCCTGCGGCCACCCCACCCCTTGCCCCTGCACCGGCACCGCCCGCCCCGCCCCGGCCGATGGCACCGCCCCTGGCCCCACCAATTCCCCCGACGCCCGCGGTCGCCCGCTTGGAAAAGCTCCTCGGCTCCGCTCCCCCTCAGCTCACGAACCGCCACGAGCGCCGGGCCATGAAGAAGTTCGCCTGCAAGGGCTGAGCCTCCTGAAGAATTGCGGTTCCCCTCGCGTCGAAAGTCCCGGAGGCTCGCCCGGCCCGCGAGGCCGCGCGCCTTGGGCTCGGGCTGGGGGAGAAGTGGCCGTCCATCGGCGACGGATGGGGTCAATCGGGCGGGCCAGCCCCCTGATTCGCGCCCATCGAACCGCCAGGAGGCGGCCACGAGTCGCTTTCTTCGAGCCGGGGCCCGTCGGATTCCGAACGGACCCAATGGGGGGTTGCATAAAATGGACGAGTCGCGACAAATGAAAGCCACCGGGCAGTCACTGACCACCGCGCACGGTGGGTGTGCCGCGATTCGCGTATCCGTGGATATTGACGGCGAGGTGTCGAGTTTGGCCTTGCGCCCGGAAACCCGGCCTGCACTCGGGAGGGAGCTTCCATGATCGCCACGCACATCGCGAGACTCGGCCTGGCCCTGGCCCTGGCCCCCCCGACGATCGAGCCCGAAGCCCTGCCGTTCGGACCGGAGGCGTGGGCGGGGGTGAAGCGGGTCGAGGTCCGCGTGACGGAGAAGGGCCAACCCGTGGTGTACTCGGGGGTGCCGCTGCGGGCGGTCCTGGGCGCGAAGCTCCGGGGGGGCGAGGAGATGGCCACCCCGCGGGGGCTCGCCGACGCGGTGCTGGTCGTGCACGCGGCCGACGGCTACCAGGCGGCGGTCTCGGCGGCCGAGGTGGCGATGGACGCGACGGGGGAGAAATACCTCCTCGCCCTGGAACGAGACGGGGTGGCGCTGGGGGATGGGCAGGGGCCCGCGAAGCTGGTCGTGCCGGGCGACCCGCAACATGTCCGCTGGGTGCGGATGGTCAAGGGGGTGGACCTGGTCCGCCTGCCGCGGCTCCATCCGGCACCGGTACCGGCACCGGCACCGGGGCCGGCGCCTTGACGGTCGCGTCGTCGGTGTTGGCCAGGGAGCGCCAGACGAGGGGGTCGATCCCGGCGGTATACGCGCGAACGCTGCCGTCGAGGAGCAGGACATACACGAACTGGCCGTGGCCGCTGGACGTGCCCATCCGCGCGGAGCGGCCGTCGGCGGCGAGGATCGAGGGGGTGCCGAAGGGGGTGATGGCGTGGGTCTCCAGGGTCGAGCGCCAGTCGGCCGCGAGCCACGACGAGCCGGCGTCGCCGCGCCAGGAGGCGTCGGGCGGGGCCTGCGGGAGCGCTTCGTCGACCGGGCCGGGAACCGCGGCATAGTTGCAGGGGGCGGAGGAACCGTCCCGCGCGTCGCCGACCAGGCGCTCGGCGAAGGCGGCGGTGTAGCCGAGGCCGTCGGCATTCTCGATCGCTTCGACCCAACGCAGTCGTCCCGGCGCGAAGGCGCCGTTGCGGCCCTCGGGGGCGTCGCCGGTGCAGGCGCGATAGCTGATCGGCGCTGGGAAGCGGCCGGCCAGGGCGTGGGAATCGCTGGCGCAAACGAACCCTGGCACCGGCACCTCGGCAAGCGGCCTCCCGCCGCGGCGGTTGGGCTGCGCGCCCGGGGTGCTCGGCGCTCGGAAGTCTTCCAGGTCCAGCTCCGTCAGCAAGGCCGCCAGCGGACTCGGCCGGGGCGACCGCCCGCCGAGGGCCGCGACGGTCGGCAGCCTCCCGGTGCCTTCGGAGTACTGGGCCAAGGCCTTGCCGATGTTCATGAGGTTATGCTGACAGCCGACGGCGCGGGCCTTTTCACGCTGTCTCGGCAAGGCCGTCAGCAGGATCAGGACCAGAATCGCCAGGGCGAACAGGCCGACGACGACCTCGGGCACGCCCAGGCCCGCTCGCCGGCCGCGCCCGTTGCTTCGGCACCGGGCCGGGTGTAGAACGGACCTCCGTCGCATCGCACTGCCCCCATTCCCCTGACAGGACCGACGCATGCTTCGCACCCCGCAAACCGCCGCGACCCTTGCCGCCCTGCTGGGCCTGGGAGTTCTGGCAGCCCCTGCCCTCTCGGTCGCCCTCGCCGAGGAGAAGAAGACCGACGCCCCGGTCGTGGCTCCCAGAGAGGGGAAGTCGGAAACGACCCGCCCCTTCAACGGCAAGGACCTCGACGGCTGGGAGGGCCACAACGAAAACTGGTCGGTCGTCGACGGCGTCATCGTGGGCAAGAACACCAAGCCGGTGCCGGTCAGCACGTACCTGGTGACCAAGGCATCGTACTCCGACTTCCGCCTGAAGGCGAAGGTCAAGCTCGTCGAGTCGGAGATGCACTCCGGCGTCGCCTTCTGGGGCAAGGTCGCGCCTGAGAAGGGGGACGACCACACGTATGCCGGGCACCTCGTGATGTTCCCCTCCGGCTGGGGCATGTACGACCTGTACGGCCGCAACGGTTTGCCGGTGGACCCCGCGCCCGCCAAGAAGGTCGGCAACCAGCACGACTGGAACGACCTGGAAATCCTCGCCCAGGGCAACCGCGTTCGCGTCGCCGTCAACGGCAGCGAAGTCATCGACTGGCGCGACCCCGAGCCCGACCGCATCAAGAAGGGCCCCATCGCCTTGCAGCTTCACTCCAACCCCATGCCGCAGGAGGTCCACTTCAAGGACCTCGAATTGACCACATTCCCCGAAGAAAACCGCCTCATCACGGTCAAGTGACACGATCATCTCATGGGCTGGGTGGCGGCTCCCGAATCGAGGAGCATGCCGCCCGGCCGAGATTTCAGGTTCGGGAGAGCGGCCATGCGGAGGACCGGACGACTTCGGCTCGGCTTGCGGGGCGCGATGATTGTCGTCGCCATCCTGGCTCTCGTCCTGGGGATGGGGACGAATTTACAACGGCGCAGCAAGCGATTCGATATGATGGGGAAGCGATATGAGCTGAAGGGTGCCCTTTTGAACGGCTGGTGTTCCGTGTTTGATATTGGCACTTCGGATGACAATACCGGCCTCTATCTGAGCGACGAAGATCACGAAAAGAGGCGTTCGTATTACGAAACGATGAGCAGAAAAGACGCCTGGCGCACAAGGGCCGCCTCCTCTACGGCAAGTTCCGAGGCACCGACGGCCGGGGAATCGGCGCCGAGAGCTTCGCCCAGTACCACATCTGGAGGGGAGAGGCCGAGATCGCCCGAGACCTGCTCGCCTTCCTCGGAACGCAAGCCGTCGCCCTGAAGGGGCAAGACCCCGAGGGTCGGTTGGCGATGACCGAGGCGCTCGCCGCTCGAATCCGATGCCTCCTGGATGCGGAAGGAGAGGAGGCGCCGGACCCAAGCCTCTGGGGGCCGATCTTGAAAGCGAAAAAATTTACGTGGAACTGCACTCCCGTAAGGCGGAGGAATCCGCCGATCTTTCCTGCCCCGCGAAGGGATGCCGAATTTCCGCCTCCCTTCATAAACTGACCGCGCGTCCGGGAGAGGAGGCCTTCTTTCCGCTCAAGGACCCGTTGAGGAAATGGGGTCCGGTCCGGGTCGCACGAGGTCCACACCCCTCGCTCGCCGGCAGCCGTCGGAGGCGCGAGCCTGCCCGCTTCCCCTCCGACTTGCCGAGAATTCTCTTGCGAGCCGGGCATTGCGCGGTCATCTTTCTGGGAGGCGCGAAACTGGGACATAAGTCCCTCAAAATCGGCACTGTCACTTTCTTTACGCTCCTCAGATCGCAGCTCATCTCAACGCCGTTCCCCTCCTCAAGCCCTCGACGGCCGCGGGCGACCCGGGGATAGTCTCTGTACTGAAGGAGGGGTTCCATGCGACGACGCGGGTTCACGCTCATCGAATTGCTGGTCGTGATCGCCATCATTGGCGTGCTGATCGCCCTCTTGTTGCCGGCGGTGCAGGCGGCGCGTGAGGCCGCGCGCCGGGCGCAATGCCTCAACAATCTCAAGCAGCTCGGGTTGGGAATTCACAATTACCACGACTCCCTCGGCACCATCCCGCCGGGCTCCAGCGACATGCGGATCGGGATCGCCTGGCAGCAGTGGTCGCCCTTCGCGATGATGCTCCCCTACCTCGAACAGCGCCCCCTGTTCGACTCGATCAACTTCCACTTCGACAACACCGGGGGGAACCCCTCGGGCAAGAACTTCACGGCCATCCGGGTCAGCCTCTCCGTCCTGCAATGCCCCTCGGATATTGACCGACTCAACAACGCCCAGGGCCACGTCAACTACGCGGCCAACTGGGGGTCGAAGCCGTATCGCTACTCCTCGCTGCCGAGCGGCCCGTTCGCGGCGGCCGACCGGGCCAGAGCCGTCGGATTCCGCGACGTTCTCGACGGGCTCAGCCAGACGGCGGCCTGCAGCGAGCGTGTCAAGGGGATCGGCGACGGCAGCTTGCTCGATATCCCGACGGCCATGCCCGACCCCACCGTTCCCTCGTCGACCCTCTTCGCCATGAGGCAGACGACCGACGTGGACACCGCCCCGGACCTGTACTACGCCGGTTGCAAGGCGCTGAACCCGCGGGTAGCCACGATCTCCACGTCCGGGGCGAGCGGCGGGTTGTGGCACCACGTCCTGAACGGGAACACCGGGTACAACCACGTCATGCCGCCCAACTCCTTGAGCTGCGTCTACGGCACCATCGACAACGTCAACGTCGACAACCACCACCCGCAAGGCGCGGTCACGGCGACCAGTCGGCACCCCGGTTCGGTGAATGTCCTGTTCTGTGACGGCTCGACCCGATCGGTCAAGAGTTCAGTCGGCCTGCAAGTCTGGTGGGCCCTGGGCACCAAGGCGGGCGCCGAGGTCGTTTCGGCGGGCGATTATTGAAACGGCAGGGCAGGGAATGGGTCGGCTTCGCTTCAATTGAGGGCACTGTGGGCCAGCACATGGGCGACGGTCATGCTCTCGATGAAGACGGGGTCGCGCTCCCGGTCGGAGAGCTGGCGGATGACGAGTTCGGCGGTCGACTGCGGAGGATTGGTCAGGGTGCGGGCGGCGGCGTCGACACCCTCGGGCCTGGCGGACAGGCGGCCGTCCTCGGACTCGAACTGGAGGGCGGCGGGCTTGCCTTCCAGGAGGCAGGAGATCCGCACGCGGCGGACCTCGGGCGGGCCGACGTCGAGGCGGCGGATGCGCAGGCGGAGCGGGCCGTGGGGGGCGGCGACCTGCCACGAGAGTTCGACGCCGTCCTGCACCCGCCCCCCCTGCACGCGCCACGACAGGCGCGAGGCCAGCCAGCTCGTCAGTTGCCAGGCTTGCGTCACGGCATGCGGCCCGTGCTCCATCGCCACCTCGGTGATCGACCCGATCGCCCCGGGAGCCGAGACGGGGGCCAGCGCCTGGGACAGCAGGCGGCGCCAGGTCTTGAGCCGTCGCCAGTTCAGGTCGGAAGCGATTCGCAGCTTGCCGGAGCCCTGCTCAAGCTCGAACTTCGCCAGCCAGCCGGAGGTCGCATAAACGCCCCGGTTCGGGTTCTCCCACGCGAGGCTGTCGAAGATCACCTGCTGGGCACGCTCCGCCAGGTCGTGCAGAAGGGGGCCGACCAGCGGCGGCGGCTGATGGGACGCCCACCAGACGTTCGTCGGCAGGTCGCCGATCAGGAGCCCCCGCACCGCGTACGGCGCATGCTCGACCGCGTGGCCCGAGGCGCACAGGGTGATCTGGTCCGAGTAGACCCGCGCCCCCTCGCCGGCGCGAAGGGCCCGGACGCGGACCGTGGCCGTCACCTCTCGCACCGCGGGCCCCGGCTCGCCGACGACCAGGATCACCCGCGCCGGGTGGGCCGCGACGATCTCGGGGATCGACGCCTCGACGGCGACGGCCTCCTCGGCCCGGTCGCAGAAGACGACGAGGTTGGACATATGGGCGCGGTGGACGGGAGGGTCCCCGGGCGCCTGGGCCGCCTTGAGCCGCTGGACCAGCTCGGCCTCCACGTCGCGCAGGGGGATCGGGCCGGAGGCTCCGGGAGCGGACGGGGCGGCCTCGGTCTGCGGGGCGAGGGTGCTCATAGCGTCCTCCACTCCCGGCCATCGGACTCGATGAGGCGGTCGGCCTCCAGCGGTCCCCAGGTGCCGGCGCGGTACTCCGGAAGGAAGCGCGCGTGGGACTTCTCCCAGTGGTCGAGGATCGGCATGACAAACTCCCAGGCCGCCTCGACCGCGTCGCGCCTCATGAACAGCGTGGCGTCGCCGGCCATCACGTCCAGCAAGAGGCGCTCATAGGCCTCGGGGGTCGTGCCGCCGAAGCTGGAGGAATAGTTGAACTCCATCTTCACCGGGTAGATCCGCACCTTGGGCCCCGGCAGCTTGGAGGCCAGGCGCAGCGAGAGCCCCTCCTCCGGCTGGACGCGGAGCGACAGGACCGTGGGCTCGACCGGCACGTCGGGGTGGTCATTGAAGAGGACCTGCGGCACGTCCTTGAACTGGATCGCCACCTCGCTGGACCGCTTCGGCAGCCGCTTGCCCGTGCGCAGGTAGAACGGGACGCCGGCCCACCGCCAGTTGTCGATGAACAGGCGCAGGGCGACGAAGGTCTCGGTGCTGGACTCGGCGGGGATCGGCAGGTTGCGCGCCGCGGAGAACTCGCGGACCTCGTGGCGGTAGCTGGGGACCTCCTGGCCGTGAACGTCGCCAGCGATGAACTGGGCGCGGACGACCGAGGCGTCGACGTCGCCGTCGGTCATCGGGCGCAGGCAGCGGAGGACGCCGATCTTGGCGTCGCGCACCACGTCGGGCGCGAGCGACCAGGGCGGCTCCATCGCGGTCAGGCAGAGGACCTGGAGCATGTGGTTCTGGAGCATGTCCCGCAGGGCGCCGACCCCTTCGTAGTAGCCGATGCGGCTGCCGGTCGGCTCGCCGGTGTGCAGGTCGCGCTGGGTGAGCCCCTCCTCCTCGGCCACGGTGATCTGGACGTGGTCGATGTACTTCTGGTTCCAGAGCGGCTCGAAGATGCTGTTGGCGAAGCGCAGGACCAGCAGGTTCTGGACCGTCTCCTTGCCGAGGTAGTGGTCGATGCGGTACATCTGCGACTCGTCGAAGGCACGGGCGAGCGTGGCGTTGATCTGCCGGGCGCTCTCCAGGTCGCGGCCGATCGGCTTCTCGACGATCACGCGGGTGAAGGCGTGGGCGTCGGCGGGGTCGCCCACCATGCCGGCGTCCTTGAGCCGATCAACGCAGACCTGGACCACCTGAGGGGGGACCGACATGTAGAACACGCGGCTGCCGGGAATGCCGAACTGCTGGTCCACCGCGTCGAGCTTGGCCTTCAGTTGCTCATAAGCCTGCGCGTCGTTGAAGCTGCCCTCGATGTAGAAGATCGAACGGGCGAAGTCTTCCCAGTGCCCCTCGTCCAGCTCTCGCCGCGAGAAGCGCTTGATCCCGTCGCGGGCGCGGTCCCTGATCCACGCCTCCGGGTCGCCCTGGGCGCCGATGCCGAAGCCGACGACGGCGAAGTTCGAGGGCAGGACGCCGTCGACGTTGAGGTTGTAGACCGCCGGCAGCAGCTTCCGCCACGACAGATCGCCCGCCGCGCCGAAGATCACCAGCACGCAGGGCCTGGGCAGCAGCGCCCTGGGCGTCCCGTGCGTCAGCGGGTTCCCCTGCTCGGCTGGCTTGCTCTGGATCACCATGCGGGTCTCTCCCTCGATTGGCTGCCGTTCGGCACCCGGAAGGGTGCGGAGTCAGAGGTCGGCATCCGTGAGCCCCGCCTGCTTCATCAAGGTTCGTTGCAAACCTTTGCCAAGGTCCTGGTTCCCGTGGACGGGTACGCAGATGTGGCGTGGATTATCCGGCCGACGATAAAGGTGATGGCTCGAAGATATCCGATCCAGAATCCAACCGTGAACTTGGAGGACCTTGCCGAACTGTCTGCCCGAGACGGTTTCATCGCGGGGCGGCCACTTCTCGGTCGTGCAACGCGGCCAGGCAAAGTTCGGCAGCCTCGCGCACGTGGGACACCACCTCCTCAAGGGTCTCGCCGCAGGTCAGACATCCCGGGAGGGCCGGGACTTCCGCCCAGTAGCCGCCCTCCTCTTCTCGATGCAAGAGCGCGGTCAGCACGACCTGCACCCGAGCGATGATCGGCCGCTCGGGAACGCCGGCCCCGTTGGCGACCCCGGAGCTTCCGGCGACGGGTGCTTCGGCTCGTGGCGTGATCGTTTCGGTCCCGCTCGTCGACATCGGACACCCCTTTCCAGATCCTTCGGTTCGAAGCCGGCTGGCTCAACCCCCGGAGGGGCGCTCGACGTGGCCGCCGAACTTGTTGCGCATGGCGGAAAGGACCTTCTCGGCGAAGGTATGCTCCTGCCGCGAGCGGAAGCGGGTGAACAGCGAGGCCGTCAGGACGTCGGCCGGGACCGCCTCCTCCACCGCGGCCATGACGGTCCAGCGGCCCTCGCCGGAGTCCTGAACGAAGCCTGTGTACTCGGACAGGTCGGGGTTCTCGACCAGGGCCATCGCCGTCAAGTCTAACAGCCACGAGCCGACAACGCTGCCCCGGCGCCAGACCTCGGAGATCGCCGAGAGGTCGAGGTCGAAGCGGTGCGCCTCGGGCAGGTCCGGGGAATTGGCGCAGCGGAAGATGTCGAAGCCCTCGGCGTACGCCTGCATCAGGCCGTACTCGATGCCGTTGTGGACCATCTTGACGAAGTGGCCCGCGCCCGAGGGGCCGCAATGGAGATAGCCCTCCTCGGCGGTGCCCCCCTTGGTCTGGGCGTAGCCGGGGGTACGCGGGCCCTCGCCCATGCCGGGGGCCAACGCCTTGAAGATCGGGTCCAGCCGCGCGAAAACCTCGTCCGGGCCGCCGATCATCATGCAGTAGCCGCGGTCGATCCCCCAGACGCCGCCACTGGTGCCCACGTCGACGTAATGGACCCCCTTGGATTTCAGCTGGCCCGCGCGGCGGACGTCATCCTTGTAGTAGGAGTTGCCGCCGTCGATGATCACGTCGCCGGGCGCCATCCGCGCTCCGAGGTCGGTGACGGTCTGCTGGGTCGGCTCGCCCGCGGGGACCATGATCCAGGCGGCGCGGGGGGCGGAAAGCTTCGCGAGGAAGTCGTCCAGGTTCGTCGCGCCGACGGCCCCTTCTTGGGCCAGGGCCTGGACGCTCGCGGGGTTGTGGTCGAAGACGACGCAGTGGTGTCCGGCACGCATCAGACGCCGCACCATGTTGCCGCCCATCCGGCCCAGTCCGATCATGCCAAGCTGCACGGACCTCGCTCCTTCCCTTGGATCTGATGCGGAAACTCGTCCGGGTTCAGGCGCGGCCCAGAGCCCGCACCGCGTCGCCGTCCTGCACGAGTACCAGGTCGGCCATGCCGAGGAAGAACCCGGTGCCGACGACCCCCGGCGTCTCCAGGATCGCCCGGTCGAGCCCCTGCGGGTCGCCAACCGGGCCGATCCGGCAGTCGAGGATCGGGTTGCCATTGTCCGACACGTACGGCACCTCGCCCACCTTGCGGACCTCGGGATGCAGCCCGAGGGCCGCAAGTTGATCGGCGCAATCCTGTCGCCGTGCCGACTCCACTTCCACTGGCAGGGTTCCGCGCGTCCCGAGGGCCGGCACCAGCTTCTCGGGCGTCACCAGGATGATCAGCCGCCGCGAGGCCCTCGCGACCCGCTTCTCGCGGACGAGCGCCCCGCCGAGGCCCTTGATGAGGTCGAGGTTCGGGGCGACCTCGTCGGCGCCGTCGACATCCACGTCGACGGCCCCGGCCTCCTCCAGGGTCGCCAGCGGGATGCCCAGCTTCGTGGCCAGGTCGGCCGTGGCGCGGGAGGTCGGCACCCCGCGGACCCGCAGGCCCGCGCGCACCCGGTCGCCCAGGGCGCGGACGAAGGCCGTGGCGGCGCGGCCGGAGCCCAGCCCCACGACCTGGCCGTCGCGGACTTCCTCCAACGCCCTGCGGGCCATCGCGTCCAACCCGGACCCCGACGACATTGCGTTCACGCGAGCGGCCCGCCTCTCGATCGTCTCGACCCTTGTTGAGCACCGGGAACGGCTCGCCGGGAGCCGCTCAGCCCTTCTGGTTCTTGCCGATCTGCGCCTTGGCGGCGGCGAGCACGGCCTCCGGCGTGAAGCCGAACTTCTTGAGCAGCTCCTTCAAGGGGGCCGACGCGCCGAAGGTGTGCATGCCGATCATGGCGCCGGTCAACCCGGCGTAGCGCCCCCAGCCGAAGGTGGTGGCCTGCTCCACGGTCACGCGGGCCGTGACGGTGGGCGGGATCACCGCGTCCTGGTACTCCTGGGGCTGGTGCTCGAAGAGGTCCCAGCTCGGCAGGCTGACCACGCGGGCCTTGATCCCCTCGGCGGAAAGCTGCTCGTAGGCCGCGACGCAGTGCTGGACCTCGCTGCCGGTTCCGATCAGCAGAACGTCGGGCTTGCCGTCGGGGGCGTCGGCCATGACGTAGGCGCCCCTGGCCAGACCCGATGCGGCGGCGTACTTGCCGCGGTCGAAGGTGGGGAGGTCCTGCCGGGAAAGCACAAGCGCCACCGGCTCATGTTGCAATTGCATGATCACACGCCAGGCCTCGACGACCTCATTGGCGTCGGCGGGGCGGATGACCCGCATCCCGGGGATCGCGCGCAGGGACGCCAGTTGCTCGACGGGCTGGTGGGTGGGGCCGTCCTCGCCCACGCCGATCGAGTCGTGGGTGAAGACGTGGATCGTGGGCAGTTCCATGATCGCCGCGAGACGGATCGCCGGGCGGGCGTAGTCGCTGAAGATGAAGAACCCCGAGCCGAACGGGCGTACCTTCGTGAGCGCCAGGCCGTTCAGGACGGCGGCCATCTCATGCTCGCGGATGCCGAAGTGCAGGTTCCGCCCGCCGTAGTGGCCCGGCGCGAACGAGCCTCCGCCTTCCAGGTCGGTGAAGGTCGACTCGTTCAGGTCCGCCGACCCTCCGATCATCCAGGGGACGTTCCTGGCGAGCACCTGGAGCACCTTGCTTGAGGACTTCCGGCCCGCGACCCCCTTGGCGTCGGCGGGGAAGGTCGGGAGGTCCTTGTCCCAGCCCTCGGGAAGCTGGCGGCGCTGGATGCGGTCCAGCTCGTTGGCCTTCCCGGGATGGGCGGCCCGGTACCTGTCGAGCAGGGCGAACCAGGCCTTGCGATGCTCCTGGCCGCGCTTGCCGACGCCCTCCTGGAAGCGCTCGTACACGCCCTCGGGGACGCCGAACTTCTCGGCGGTCCAGCCGAACTTCTCCTTCCACGCCTTGATGACGTCCTCACCCAGGGGAGAGCCGTGGGCCTTGTTCGTGTCCTGCTTGCTCGACCCGTAGCCGATGTTGGAGTGGACGAGGACGAACGTCGGGCGGTCCTTGGCGTTCTGGAACGACGCGAAGGCCCCGCGCAACTGCTCGACGTCGTTGGCGTCGTCGATGCGGTGGACGTTCCACCCGTAGGCGGCGAACCGCGAGGCGGTATCCTCGCTGAAGGTCAGGTCGGTCGAGCCGTCGATGGTGATCCGGTTCGAGTCGTAGATCCAGCAGAGGTTGGAGAGCTTCAAGTGCGCCGCCAGGCTAGCGGCCTCGGACGAGACGCCCTCCATCAGGTCGCCGTCGCCGCAGAGGGCGTACACGTTGAAGTCGAAGAGGGTGAACTCGGGCGTGTTGTAATGGGCGGCCAGCCACTTGGAGCCGATGGCCATGCCGACGCTGGTGGCGACGCCCTGGCCGAGCGGGCCGGTGGTCGTCTCGACGCCGGAGGTCAGCCGGTATTCGGGATGCCCAGGGGTCTTGCTGCCCAGCTGCCGAAAGCGCTTGACGTCGTCGATCGAGACGGCGGGCTCGCCGAGGGCCTCATAGGTCTTGCTGACGGACTTGACGCCGCTCAGGTGCAGCAGTGAGTACAGGAGCATCGAGGCGTGGCCGACCGACAGGACGAAGCGATCGCGGTTGGGCCAGATCGGGTCGGCGGGGTCGAAGCGGAGGAAGTCTTGCCACAGGGTGTAGGCCACCGGCGCCAGGGCCATCGGGGTGCCGGGGTGGCCGGAGTTGGCCGCCTGCACGGCGTCCATCGACAGCGTCCGGATCGTGTTGATGCACAACAGGTCGATGTTGCCCGCCGCCGCCTTGGTCTCGGCCATCATGGTCCCCCGCACCCGCACCCGTGCCCCGCGCCCGGCCGCCTACCCGGCCGCCGAGAATCGCCCTCTAGTTAAGTCGCAACCCTTCCCGATTAGCAACGGGGTACCGGACCCCCGGGGCGAAGTTCGCGCACCCCAGGGGCCGTCGGTGCGAGTCATTCCGTCATGTTCCACGAACTCCCTCATTGAGCATAATCCCCACGGTAAGCCCCCCTCGGAAGGGGAGGGGGGATGGCCCCAGACCCCCTCAGAGGTAGCGAGATGGCGGACAACCCGGCGGCCCGGTCCCAGAGCCCGATGGTGTTCCTGATCCTGTTAGGACTGGGGGCGGTGGGGTTGATCCTCCGACCGTCTTCGACATCGACGCCGCCCCACCCCTCCGTCGTGGCGAAGATGGCGGAGGCGAAGGAGGACGAGGCGAGGAAGGCGAAGGAAACCCCGCTGGTCTCCGACCCGCTCAGCCCACTGAAGCAGTTCCGCGCGATCCGGCCCAAGGGAGGGGCGACATCTCCGTTCGACGACGCCCCGGAACTTCTGGACGAGCGGCTCGAATTCCTGATCGTGACCGTCCCCGACCCGATTGACTCCCGGTTCGGCTACCGCTTCGACTCCCTGGTCGACGCCGTGCAGATGGCGGTGGAGGCGCAAGACGACCTGCTCGACCGCTTCTGGCTGCCGTGGATGCCCGGGGGCCAGCAACCCAAGGCTCACGACCCGATCGGCCCGACCTTCGATCGACCGGATGACCCGTTGCCACTGCACGCGCGCGAGCCCGGCGTGATGCTCTTCCGCCCGGCGTCCGGGCCCTCGGGGGGGCCGTTGAAGGTGGTCTTCCTCGTCGGAGAGACCCCGCTCTCGGGCCTTCACAAGGTCGCATTCGCCCGGGCGCTGGACATCATCGACACCTACGAGCGCGCCAACTCCTGGCGGCTGGCCCCCGCGTTCTTCCCGCTCCGTCGGCCCGCGGGCTCCGGCGCTCCGGAGGGCCTCGACCGGGAGGGTTTGCGGGGGCTCCCCCCTCGGCCGGTCCGAATTGTCGGCCCCTTCTTCTCGGGGACCGCTCCATCGATGGCGTTGACGATCGCCGCCTGGGAGACCCGGACCCGTCGGGTCCTCGGGCCACTGGTCACGGCCCTCGGCGCGCCCCGCAGGCGGTACGTCGTCCGCACCGGCAGCGCGATGAGCGTGAACGTTGATCGGTTCGTGGCCGACGCCCAGGCCGGCGCGCCGACGACGGGGGAGGGGCGTTGGTCCGTCGAGTTCAGCGCGACGGTCCTGCCCGAGGACTTGGTCTTCGCTGAGATGTTCGACCACCTGAAGGTCCTCAATGGCGGAGGAACGCTTGGGAAAGTCGCGCTGCTCCACGAGTCCGACACGCCGTTCGGGGCCTTCGGGGCGAGTGAACTGGGTCGCAAACTCCTGAAGGAATACAACATCCTGCGGATGGAGTTCCCCTTCCACATTTCTCAGGTGCGGATCGCCTACGACCAGAACCAGCCCGTCGGCACGCCCGGCCTCCCGACCCTGGCGCGGACCAGCAGCAAGCTGAAGGTCCCCTTCGACGAGACGGGCCGCCCGCGCGATATTGTCCCGGCCCTTTCACCGGCCATGACCGCGACAACCGACGAGTATGTGCTGGCGCGTATCCTCGCGACGATCTCTCGCGAGGAATATCGCTACGTCGGCATCCTGGCGACCGACACCCGCGATGTGATTTTCCTGGCCGGACTGATCCGCGAGTTCTGCCCCGATGTCCAGCTCTTCTCCTTCCAGGGGGACCTCCTGCTGGCCCACCCCGACTACACGAGCCAGCTGCGCGGGATGCTCGTGGCCTCTCCCTACCCCCTCTTCTCGATGGCCCAGCGCTGGACCTTCCCGTTCCATGCCGACCGCCGTCGCCACCTCTTCTCCTACCAGGGCCAGCAGGGCTACTACCACGCGGCCTTGACGCAACTCCTGGACGAGAAGGGGCCGACGATCCGTCGCGAGGATTCCCTCGAATTCCTCGACTACGGCTTCCCCTTCCGTCGCGAGCGCAACCCGTGGATCACCCGCCCCCCGCTCTGGATCAGCGTCGTCGGCGAGCGTGGGCTCTGGCCGATCGAGTGCCGCGACCCCACGGAGCATCTCTCCGCAACTCAGGGCGTCGGCCGCAAGGGCTGCTTCTATCGGAGTTACGTCCACGGCGTCCTCGTGCCGCCGACGGAAGGCCTGGAAGTCGCCAGGAGCGCGAGCGTCCCGAAGGCGAAAGGCGACGACGACGAGGATGCGGACGGGCGTTGGGAGCACCTGGCCGCCCCTCGGTTCACCTGGGTCTGGGGGACGGCCCACATCCTCAACAGCGCCCTGCTGCTGCTGGCGACCTGGGCCGCGTGCTTCGGGATCGCGGGCGCGGGGCCGAGCGCGGGCTGGATGGTCGCGCTGCTGCGCCCCCGTGACGGCGGGCTCCGGCACCAGCAGGAGTTCTGCGTCCTGTGCGGCCTGGGAGGCGCGATCTTCCTCTACGTCTTCCTCGCGTCCCCGTGCTTCGTCACGCCCTGGGGGTCGGACTGGGGGACCTGGAACGGGGCGTTCGGGATCTGCGCCCGCCTCCTCGCCCTGGGGACCTTCGCCGCGACGCTGACCCTGCTCTTCATCAAGAGGGCGATCCACGATTACCTTGGCGACGACCGAGCCTGGAAGCACCTGGTTCAGCCGCGGCTCTCGCGCGTCTTCGCCCTCTTCGCGGCGGTGGCGATGGTCGCGTTTCTGATCGGGTGGGCCGCGGTCCTCTGGGGCGACCCGTGGCTTGCCCGACCCACGGGTTACAGGCCCCACGAGGTCCACCGCATGGCGCTCGACCGCATGGTTTTCGAGCGAACCGTCAACGCGACCAATGGTGTCTCGCCCCTGACGCCGGCGCTGTTCCTGGGCGCCTTCGCCGGGCTCTGGATGCTGTATCACCTGCACCGCCTCTACATCGTCGATCGCCTGAAGCCCGAGGGGTCGAACTTCGGCGCGGACCTTGACAGGCTGATGTTCCCCTGGTTTCCGATCGGGCTCACACGGCCGGCCTTCCTGCTGGCGGCGGTCGTCTTCGCCCTCGGGGTGTTCAAGCTGTTCGACCGGTTTGTCGCCCCCGTCGACGGGTTGAACTTCGGGAGGATCATGTTCACGGCCTTCGCATTCTGTTCCGCCGCGATCGCCACGGCGCTCGTACGCTTCGTGCGGCTCTGGCGGGGCCTGAAGGTCCTGCTCCAGCAGGCGGGCCAGTTGCCGTTCCAGCGCGCCTTTGATCGCCTGCCCTCGGTCGTCACGAGGACCTACGGCCGCTACCTCGACCGGGCCCGGCCGCGCCGCTCGACGATCGAGCTGCCAGTCAAGCAGTGGCAGGCGACCGCCCGCGCGCTCTGCGAGGCCTTGCGAACCGACGGCGGGCTCACGCTGCGGACCGCGGACTTCCGCCTGAACCTCGACCCCGCCGATCCCCTGGTCAAGGCCCTCAAAGCGGCGATGGCTCATCCCGAGGCCCCGCCGGGCTTGGAGGGAGATCGCGAGCCCTACTGGCGCGCCGCGGTCAAGAAGATCCAGCAGAAGTTCAAGGAGGCCGCGGATGCTCAGAAGGACCGTTGGGGCATGGCACGGGGCCCATTCCGGGAGGAGTTGTTGGCCGCGTCGAGGGCCTGCTGGGACGTGCTGGAATACTCCTCGCGCGGCATGCCCCTGGTCGCCGCCTACGGTGACCTCTCGACGGCACCGGTCGCGACGCCCCCTCTTCCTCTTGCTCCCTCGGTCCCGGCGGGCGTCACGTCGATCGCCGGGGCGGAGGCGGGCCACGTCGTCGTCGGCGTGACGATCGAGTCCTCGGCGCCGACAAAGCCCTCCCCCGCACCTGCCCCCGCGGCGGACTCGGGCGAGGGGGGCGCGGCGTGGCGCTGGTACCGATCGGCCGAGGAGCTGGTGGCGCTGGAGCTGATCGCTCGCATCAGCCCCTATTCCATCCACCTCAAGAACCTCGCCACGTTCCTGACCTTCGGGCCGCTGCTCCTGCTGTTGACGGTCACGTCGTACCCCTTCCAGCCCCAGCGCTTCCTGATGCTCTTCATCTGGACGATCGTCCTGGGCGTCGTCTCGACCCTTGTGTACGTCTACGTCCAGATGGACCGGGACGAGTTCCTGAGCCGGGTCTCCAAGACGCCGCCGGACAAGATCACGTTCGACCAGTCGTTCTTCGCCAAGATCATCGCCTACGTCATTCCACTGGCGGGCCTGGTCATCGCGCAGTTCCCCGACCTCTCGGACCTCCTGAATTCCTGGCTGGAGCCCTTGACCCGCGTCCTCCGCTGAACAGATCGAGGGGCTCGGGGCTCGAACCGGCGCCCGGACCCGGCTATGATCGGCGGGCATGAGACATCCCGCCCTGATCTTCGACTTCGGCAACGTCATCGCCCACTTCGATTACCGACAGGCGGCCGGGAGACTCGGCGGAACGCTCGGGCTCACCGGCGAGGCGTTCCTGGAACGCGTGCGGACGCTTGGGTTCTCGCCCCTGCTCCAGCAATACGAGGCCGGCCAGATCACGGCGGAAGCCTTCTCCGGAGGGGTCGCCACCCTGGCGGGGCTGGCGATCCCCCACGAGGCGTTCGCCGCCGCCTGGTCCGACATCTTCACCCTGAACGAGCCGGTGGCGCAACTGGTCGCGGAGTTGAAGCGAGTGGGATATCGCCTGGTGCTGGGCTCCAACACCAATGACCTGCATGCCGCCCACTTTCGCCGCCAGTTCGCGGGAACGCTCGCGCACTTCGACCGCCTGGTGCTGTCGTTCGAGGTCGGCCACATCAAGCCCTCTCGCCCGTTCTACCTCGCTTGCGCCGAGGCCGCCGGGGCGGCGCCGGGCGACTGCGTGTTCATCGACGACCTCGCGGAGAACGTCGAGGGGGCCAGGGCCGCCGGCCTCTCGGCCGTGCTCTATCGCAACGTCGCGGCGCTCCGCGGGGACCTCGCCCGGCTGGGCGTCGAGGTCCTTTAATTGAAGAGGATCGGACGGGGCAAGGATGGCGGTCCGTCCAATCCTTCGCGAGGAATTTGGGGGGAGGATTTGACTTCCTCGGTTCAGGGGGAAGACTCTGGGAGGTCAGTCCCCGCCTTGTCCGGGACTCCCCTTTCGCGCCGCTCGTCCCCACCGATTTTCACCTCCCGCGAACTCTGCCGAAAAGCTTAACCCCGCGTCCAGTGTGAGATGGAAGCTTCCGTGCATGGAAGCCGTCGTGGCGTTTTTGCCACGCAAGGCAGGGGTGACCCGACGTTTCGTCACGATTGTGTGCAGAGGAATGATTGACATCCGGCAACTTGCTCCGTCATGATCGAAATCTCCTAACGATGAATCCGATCGGAGGACGCCCGGCGATTTTCGGCCCGAGCCGAATGAGTCGGTCCACGTCCCCGACGACATACCGCCGCGAGACGCGTCAGACCAACCGAGATCATCCTCCCCGCAATTCCCCCCCCGGCCTCATGCCGGTGCCGGCCCTCCGAGGTCCGGTTGGGGCCGTTGCGGGTCTTACGAGGGAGCCAGTCGATGGGCAGCAATCGAGGGAATGGTCGGGGTAAGGGTCCCGGCCGAAATCGTGGCCCCCGCGACCGCTCCGGGCGTATCGTGCCGGGCGTGGAGTCGCTGGAATTGCGGGCGTTGCTTTCCGGGGCCGGCGAGGCCGCGCCAACCTGGCGTCCCACGACCACCGACCTGCGTGACGCCCAGAACGGCCCCCTCGCGCTGGCGGGTCAGCAGCTCATCACCACCTATTTCAACTACGAGAGCTACATCGCGACGGGCAAGACCGTCGGCTTCGGCCCCGGGGACAACGGCGCCCTCGGCAATCTTCTGGTGATCCAGAATAGCTTCGTCGACGTCGACATCCGCGGTTTCGGCGACTTCAATGCCTTCCGGGCCCAGCTTTCCGCGGCTGGGATGAAGATCGGGACCGTGGATGCGAACCTGCAGATGGTCGAGGGGGCGATCCCGATCGGGTCGCTGCCCCAGTTCGCGTCGCTGCCGCAGTTGGTCAACATTGTGCCGGTCTTCCGCCCCACCACCCACGCGACCGCGGTGCTGCCGCCGGTCTCGGGCATTGCGCCGAACCAGGCGGACCAGGTGCTCCAGGCCAACGTCGCCCGTCAGCAGTACGGGGTCAATGGCGCGGGCGTCACCGTCGGCGTCATCTCCAACAGCGCCAACCGCTTCGCCGGGGGACTGGCCGACTCGATCAGGACGGGCGACCTGCCCTCCTCGGTCCGCATCCTCAACGACGCCACCGGCACACCCGCCGACGGCTCGCCGGGCGGCAACGATGAAGGCCGGGCGATGCTGGAGCAGATCCACGACATCGCCCCGGGCGCCAACCTGCTCTTCTCCAGCGGGGCGCCCAACGGCAATTCGCCGCTGACCTTCCCGGATGCGGGCGAGCTATACTTCGCCTCCAGCATCCGGAACCTGGCGTCGGCCGGTTCCAAGGTGATCGTCGACGATCTCGGCTACGGCTCCGAGCCGTTCTACCAGGACGGACCCGTCGCGCAGGCCGTCACCGACGTGACCAACGCTTCCGGCGTCAGCTTCTTCAGCGCGGCGGGCAATGCGGCGAACTCCGGCTACCAGTCGCAGTTCCGGGGCGTGGCGGCGACGGTCCCCGGCGCCGGGACCGGGCGGTTCATGAACTTCAATCCCAACGGCGGCACCCCGGCGACGACCCTTCGGGTGACTGTCACCACCGACACGCCCGTGGTCTTCCAGTACGACCAGCCCTTCTACACCAACAACGGCGTCAACTCCGACGTGCGGATCTTCTTCGTCAACACCACGACCGGCAGGGACGTGGCGCTGGATACCACGAACAAGATCGCACAGAAGGCACCGCTGGCGCTGCTGACGATCCCCGCGGGCACGTACGACGTGTCGATCCAGGTCAAGACCGGCGGCGACGTGGGGCACGTCGTCTTCCTGTCCCCCAGCGGTCAAAGCCTGATCGTCGACCAATCGTACGGCAACAATGGGGGCACGTTCTATCCGACGACGTTCGGGCACCCCACGGCCGCCGCGGCCATCGGCATCGGCGCGGTGCCCTGGTTCGACGCGACGCCGTTCAACGTCCCGGCCGGCGGGGTCAAGAGCGAGACGTTCAGCTCCTACGGCCCGGCGATCAAGGTCTTCAACCCGGACGGCTCCCGGTTGCCCGTCCCGCTGATCCTGCAGAAGCCCGACGTCTCGGCCCCCGACGGCAACGACACGACGTTCTTCCCCCCGGGTCAGTTGCTCCAGACGGTCAACCCGCCGCCGGGCACCGGCCCGGCCACGCCGACGGAGCTGGACAACGACCGCTTTCCCAACTTCTTCGGCACCTCCTCGGCCGCGCCGAACCTCGCGGCCGTCGGCGCCCTGATGAAGCAGCTCAACCCGGCGGCGACCCCCGGCGACGTCAAGAATGCGCTGATCGCCTCGGCGGCCCCACTGAACTCGCAAGCCCCCGGCTCCTTCAACCCGCAGGCCGGCTTCGGGCTGGTGCAGGCCCCCGCGGCGTTGAACGCCGTCAGCAGGCTGACGGTCGCCTCCGCCACCCCCGCGGCCGGCTCGATCGCCACCAGCGCGCCGACATCCATCGACATCACTTTCAATAAGCCGGTCGACTTCAACTCCCTCCAGCCCGGCTCGCTGGTCTTCACCAACAAGCCGCCCGGCGCAACGGTTGTCGTCGGCACGCCGATCCTGATCTCGCCGACGGTCGTCCGCTTCCCGATCAGCTTCGTGTCGGACAACCCGAACACGCCCCTGAACGGCAACTACTCGTTCCTGCTCGTGGGCGGATCGATCACCTCCACCGACGGCATGCCGCTGGTCATTTATGGCGAGTCGTTCCAGCTTCAGGACACGACATCGCCTCGGATCGTGTCCACGATCGAACTGGGCCGCATCGTCGTCCTCGAGTTCTCCAAGGCGCTGCGGCAGAGCACGGTCAACAAGGACAACATCGTCCTGATCCGCACCGGAGCCACGGGCGTCCTGGGCACCGGCACGAACCTCAACGTCCTGAACGACCCCCGCGCCTCGATCTACTACTACTTTGACACGACCTCCAACACGGCCAAGGTCGTCCTCGACCTGCGAACGCTTGACCAGTCCCAGCTGCCCAGCGACCACTATTACATCGGAGTCAACGACTCCGTCACCGACGCCGTGGGCAACCGGCTCGACGGCGAGTTCTCCGGGTTCTTCCCCTCGGGCAACAATGTGGCCGGTGGCGGGTTCGTGCAGGACCTGGGGGTCCTCATCCTCTCGCCGCCGATCGTCACGACCTTATCGATCGCCGCGTCCTCCGACACGGGCCTGCCCAACGACCAGAACACCCGGACGACGCGCCCGGTCTTCTACGGCGTGGTGCGCAACCCCTTCCCCGGGACGACGGCCGGCCTCCAGGTGGCCATCCAGTTCAGCGGCCCCCGAGGCAACTCCGACGACCTGTCTCCGGGCCTGGGCGGACGCGGCTTCGTCGGGACGCCGGACCTGTTGCTGACCACCGACGCCAACGGCGCGTTCATCTTCCAGGCCCCCTTCGACCTGCCCGACGGCCTCCAGTCGGTGCGGGCCGTGGTCGTTGGCGGCCAGGACGTTCCGCCGCAGCCCGGGCTCTCGTCGGTCTTCGACGCCGGGTTCCGCATCGACACCAGCAACCCGACGATCGTGTCGTCGGTGCCGGCCAGCGGCTCGCCGATCACGCAGCTCACCAGCCTTTCGCTGAACGTCGCCGATCCGGTCAACCCCGTGCAGCTTGGCAACCCGCTGGGCGTGCCCACCGGGCTCAGCTTCCCGGCGCTGGACCCGGCGACGGCTTCCAACATCAGCAATTATCAGCTCTTCAACCTTGGCCCCAACCGCACGCGGGACGCCCAGAGCGTCAACCTGTCGAGCTTCATCACCAGCGCGACCTTCGTGCCGACGACCAACCGGGCTCAGACGGGCGACCCTTTCACCGGGCGGATTGACCTGACGTTCGCCCCGGGCCTGCCCGCCGGCCTTTATGCCCTGTACGCCCTGGGCGTGGACCCCGCCACCGGCAAGCCCGGCATCACCGACGCCGCGGGCAACCTGCTGGACGCCGACCTGGCCACCCCCGGCATCCAAAACTACTTCACCCTGCTGGACCTGCAGCCCACCGCGCCCTACCTCACCTCGTACCAGGCCGTCGGCCTGGACGCGAAAGGCAGCCCGGTCGTCACGCAGCCCAAGGCCTTCTACGAGATTCCCAGCCCGGGTGCGTCGGCCCGCGCCAATGCCCCGCCCACCAGCTTCAACCTCGACTTCTCCACGCCGCTGAATACGTTGACGATCAGCAACGACACCGTTCAGCTTCTGTTCTCGCCCGACGGGGCCTTCGACGGCGTCGGCGCGAACGTGACCCGCATCCGTGGCACGGCGGTCCAGTTGACCAGCAGCGACCCCTCGACGACGAACACCGCCCAGCCCGGATACCAGAACCGCCTGATCCTACGCCTTCCCGCCGGCACGACGCTCGCCGCCGGCCACTACCGGCTGTACATCCCCAACAACGCCGGCAACAAGCTCCTGGACATCTATGGCGCGTGGCTCGACGGCGAGTTCCTCGGCAACCCGACGGCCACCGGCGGGTACGAGAACCTGTTACCCAACGGCCAGTACCGCGCCGGCCTTTCCGGCGACGGCACCCCCGGCGGGTCGTTCGAGAGCGGCTTCCTCGTCGTGCCCAGCGGCAACGTCATCTACGCGCGTCCGGACTACATCGACCAGCGGTTCAACACGGCGGACGACCCCGACGGGAGCCTCTCCAAGCCGTACCCGACCCTGGCCCCGCAAGCCACGGCCACCTCGGCGAACGGCGGCGACCTCAACGCCTTCTCCAACTTCGCCAACTACGACCCCAATCAAGACCGCGCCCAGGCCGGTGCCTTCCAGCGCTCGGCCTTCTACGCCGCCCAGGTCGCCTCGGCCAACGGCCCGGTCGTGATCGTTGCCCTGCCGTCCCTCACGGGTGGCAAGACGTTCGTGCTGGACCTGCCCCCGAGGACCGACCCCAACCGCCCCGGCCAGGTGCTCGACGGCAGCGCTTCGGTTCCATTCAACACGACGCTGGCGTTTCTGCCCGGCTCGACGCTGCGGTTGTTCAACGCGGCGTTATTCGCCCAGAACCAGGGCTCGGCGATCCAGCTCCTGGGCACCGCTGCGAACCCAGTCACGTTCACGTCGTTCTTTGACCCGAACTTCAACCCGAGCTCGCCGACCGCTCCTCAGGGCGGGGACTGGGGCGGCATCGTCTACCGCAACTTCGACCAGGGCGGCATGGCTGTCACCACCGGCGGGACGACCACCTACACCACCCGACCCGACCTCTTCCCCGTCGATGGCCAGTTGAAGGGGACGGGGACCTCGGTCGCCCGGGTGGGTGCCGACGAGGCGCTGTCGATCATCAATTTCGCCACCCTCCGCTACGGCGGCGGCTCGGTGCCGCAGACGCAGGCCACCGGCTTCGACGTGGTGCAGGCGCTGAATAGCCGGCCGACGGTCGTCAACACCCGGATCGCCGACAGCTTCAATCCGTTGCGAGCCACGGGCGCCCAGGGGGCCATCGGCGCCGACTTCGACTCGTTCCGCGAGGACGACCTGTCGCGTGGGCCGCTGCTGCGTCGCGATGTCTTCGTCAACAACAGCATCAACGGCGTCCTGCTCCGCGCCCAGCCCAACGGGGCGGTGCAAGAAACCAACGCGGTCCTCTACCCCGACAACGACCTGACCCGCGGCGGCGCCCGGAACTTCGTCTTCAACAGCCCCGTGCCGTTCGTCCTGGCGTCGCGGTTCGAGCTGGGCAACATGTTCATGCAGGACTCCGGCAGCCAGTCGGTGCCGGCGTCCAATCGGACCTACTTCCAGCCCGGCTCGCTCTTCAAGTTCGAGCGTGGGGCGGGCCTCGACGTCTTCGACGCGATTGATCCGTTGACGGGGCTGGTCGTCGACCCCCTGGGTCGCCACACCAGTGTGATCATCGGCGACCGCAGTTACATCAAGCAGTTCGACCAGGACCCCTTCTTCGGCCCGATGAACCTCAACGGGACGGTCAACACCGCCTTCCAGCCGAACTCCAACGGCGACGCGCCTGTGCTGTTCACGTCGTTCTTCGACGACAACGCCACGACCCGGTTCAAGGACCCGGTCACCGGGGTGTTCACCACGATCGTCGCCCCCAACGACACCGACAACGGCGGCCCGGTCTTCCTGCCGACGCCCGGCAATGTCCCGGACAACGCCCGTTGGGGCAGCGTCAGCGTCCGCTCCGGGGCGGTGGCCAACATCGACGAGACCACCTTCCAGTTCGGCGGCGGATCGGTCAACACCCCCGGCGGCACCGTCTCGCAGCGGGCCGTGCTGGACTTCCAGGGGGCCAGCGCCGTCGTCAACAGGACCTTGAACCGGGTGGTCGGGGGGACGGGCACCCACGTCTCGATCACCAACAACAACTTCTACGACAACCTCAACGTGCCGATGAACATCAACCCCAACGGGTTGCTGGCGGCCGACCCCCTGCGGCCTTTGATCTCGGGTAAGCCGTTCTTCCGCGGCAACGTGATGCAGCGCAACACCTTCAACGGCCTGGGAGTCGACGGCGGTGAGCTCGATGTCAACTCCGTCTGGGATTCGTCCGACCTGACGTATTTCCTCCGCGGGACGGTCTACCTGACCGGCGACCTGACCGGCCCGGCGGGCACCCAGCCCCGGCTGCCCAGCGCCACCACGTTGCTGCCGGAGATCACGCCCAACACGACCCTGACGATCCAGAGCCGCGTGCCCGACACCCTGCTGGCCGACGGCTCGCACATCGCGAGGCCGGGCGAGTCGACGATCGTGAAGCTCCTGGGCGCCGGCCCGACCATGGACTTCGCGTTGAGCCAGGACAACCCCTTCTCCTCGACTGTCGGCGGCGCCGGGTTCATCGTCGGGGCCGACACCAACCACCTCTATGTCGACCCCGGCTTCAACAGCCAGATCCGCATCCTGGGCGTCGGCGGCAACGAGTCGCTGAACCAGGCACGGGTGCCGGTCATCATCACCTCCGCTTATGACAACTCGGTGGGGACCACCGTGCGCGGCGTCACGATGTTCCAGCTCCAGACCGACACCCCGCCCGCGCCCAGCGCTGGCGACGGCGGCATTCTCTACTTCGGTGCCAACTCGCTGTACACCTACAACCTGTTCGACCTCCGCGAAGGCAACCGGATCGACAACGCCGACCTCAGGTACATGAGCCGCGTCGAAATGCAGAGCAGCGGCCTTTTCGACTCGGTCACGGGCAACGACGTCCAGGACTTCCAGGGCGACACCTTCCTGACGCAGAACAACGCCAAGAAGGCCAACGCGATCAGCAACACGAACATCTCCAACTTCCGCGACCTCGGCATCTACGAGCACGCCGGCTTCAACGCCCAGCCCATCTTGATCTCCTCGTTG
>JAABUQ010002575.1_pt1 | contig 35527 bp, 34 predicted proteins | sample 5560001 | NCBI WGS metagenome assembly JAABUQ01 (sample SAMN10711888, study PRJNA513371) | rock metagenome | isolation source: Antarctica rocks | place: Antarctica: Victoria Land, Finger Mt nord | collected 2015-12-18
AATCGTCTCGATCTCTGCCATGGGGAAAACTCGCGCAGCCTATCGGTGCGCCGTGGGACCTCCACGGCGCACCGACGGTCGGTGGTTATTGAGCGGCCGGCTTGTACCAGGCGTCCAGGCCCTTCTGCAGCTTCTGCGCGGCCTGCGTCGGCGCGTCGGTGCCGTTCATCACGTTGGCAGACTCGTTCCAGGTCTCGTTCTCGAGGTTGGGCGTGCCGCGCGACAGGATCTGGTAGGTCGAGCGGATCGTCGACTTGCACTTGTCGCGGAAGCTCAGGAACTCCTTGGCCAGCGGGTTGGTCTGCGCGATCGTCCCGCTCTGCAGGCTGAAGAAGCCCGGCAGCGCGTTCGAGTACAGCTGCGCGAACTCGGGCGTGGCGGTCCAGGTCAGGAAGGTCTTGGCCGCCGCCGGGTCCTTGGTCTTGCTGTTCATGCCAAAGGCGATGTCGACGTGGTCCGAAAGGTAGCAGGGGTCGCCGGCGGCCGGCACCGGCGGCGGGAACGCGCCCATCTTGAACTGCGCCTGGCTGTCGAACTGGGAGATTTCCCACGAGCCGGCCGGGTAGATCGCGGCCCGTCCGAGCGTGAACATGTTCTGGCTGTCGGGGTAGGACTGCGCCTTGAAGCCGTCGCCCATGTACGGCGTCCATTTGGCAAGCTGCGTGAACGGCTCCACCCATTCCTTGTCGGTCAGCTTCTGCTTGCCGGCGATCAGCGCCGCGCGGCCATCCTCGCCATGCCAGTAGTTCGGCCCGATGTTCTGGTAGCCCATGGTGGCGGCTTCCCACTGGTCGGCGGTGCCCATCGCCAGCGGGATGTAGGTGCCGTCGGCCTTGATCTTGGCGAGGTCGGTGAAGAACTCGTCGGCGGTCGCCGGCGGCGTCGTGATGCCGACCTTGGCGAAGGCGTCCTTGTTGTAGATGAAGCCGTGCAGCACCGCCGCGACCGGCACGCAGAAGGTGGTCTTGCCGTCGTCGGTGCTCCAGCCGGCCTTCGCCACCGGGCTGAAGTTGTCCATGCCGGCGATGGCGTTGACGCTGGTCAGCTGGCCTTTCTTGAACAGCTCCAGCGAGGCGTCGAACGGGCGGCAGGCGATGATGTCGCCCGCGGTGCCGGCATCGAGCTTCGAGTTCAGCGCCGCGTTGTATTCCTTCGGCGCGGTCGGCTGGAACACGACCTTGATGCCGGGATTTTCCTTCTCGAACGCCGGGATGATCTTCTGCTGCCAGATCTGCAGGTCGTCGTTGCGCCAGCTCTCGATGGTCAGCGTGGTATCGGCCGCGAACGCCGGCCCAGCGGCGGCAAGCAGGGCCGTGGTGAACAGGGCCGAGACGGTCGCCTTGAGCATTGTCTTCATTCTGCTTCTCCCGTGCGGCGACCATCGCCAAACGTTTCATCTTAGTGTAATACCAGTGAGATACCTCTTGTCAACATCCGTGCATACCGGCCATGCGGCGGGACAAGAGTGGTATTCGGTGGTATGGCTGCCGGCGCCGTAAGGACACTGACGTGAGATGAGCCTCGACGCCTCCCTGTTTGCCCTGGACAGCTTCGCGCCGCGTGGCGCCACGCCGCTCTACGTGCGGCTGCAGGAGCGCATCAAGGGCGCCATCGCCAGCGGCAGCCTGAAGCCGCTGGAGGCGTTGCCGGGCGAGCGTGACATCGCCCACACCCTCAACGTCTCGCGGGTGACGGTGCGCAAGGCGCTCGCCGGACTGGTCAGCGCCGGCCTGCTCGAACAACGGCAGGGCTCCGGCACCTTCGTCTCGCGTAAGCCGCCCATCGTCGAGCAGCCGCTGTCCCGCCTCACCTCGTTCAGCGAGGACATGCGCCAGCGCGGGTTGGAGACGACCTCGCGCTGGCTCGACCGCGAAATCTCGCCGCCCTCGACCAAGGAGGCATTCCATTTGGCGCTGTCCATGCAGGACCGAGTGTGCCGCTTCCGGCGCCTGCGCTTTGCCGGCGGCGTGCCGATGGCGATCGAGTTGGCGGCCATCCCGCAAAAGTATTTGGCCGACCCGCAGGCGGTGAAGACCTCCCTCTATGCCATACTCGACGCGCTCGGGGTCAAGCCGGTGCGGGCGCTGCAACGCCTGTCGGCCGCCAACCTCGGCGACCACGACGCGGCGCTACTGGAGGTGCCCGCCGGCAGCGCCGCGCTGTCGATCGAGCGCATCTCGTACCTGGCGAGCGGGCAGCCGGTGGAGTTCACCCGCAGCTTCTATCGCGGCGACACCTACGACTTCGTGGCTGAACTCAACCTGGGGCAAGACTGATGCCGAACCAAAGCACAACCTACCAAAGCACAACCTACATGGCCGCCGAGATCATCGAGACTCCGGGCGTCGTCGCCCGGCTGGTGGCGGAGGAGGGCAGCGCCATCCGCACGCTCGGCGAGCGGCTGCGAACCTTGAATCCCAGCGTGATCGTCACCTGCGCGCGCGGCTCGTCGGAGAACGCCGCGGCCTACTTCAAGTATCTGAGCGAAATCCTGGTCGGCGTGCCGGTCGCCTCGGTCGGGCCGTCGGTGGCGTCCATCTACCAGGCGCCGCTGAGGCTCAGGGACGCCGTCGTCATCTCCGTCTCGCAGTCCGGCCAAAGCCCCGACATCCTCGCCCTGCAAGCGGCGGCGCGGGCGGCGGGCGCGTTCTCGATTGCGGTGGTCAACCATGCCGACTCGCCGTTGGCGGCGGCGGCGGATGCGGTGATCCCGCTCCATGCCGGCCGCGAGGCCAGCGTCGCCGCCACCAAAAGCTGCCTCGCCTCCGCCGTGGCGCTGGCGCTGCTGGTGGCCGAGTGGCGCGACGACGCGGCGCTGCGCGATGCCGTGGCACGCCTGCCCGAAGCGCTGGAGGCCACCCTCGCGCATGACTGGGCGGCGGCGCTGGCCTGCTTCGAGCCAGCGCAATCCGCCTACGTGGTCGCCCGCGGACCCGCCTTGCCGGTTGCCGCCGAGGCCGCGCTGAAACTCAAGGAAACCTGCGTGCTGCACGCCGAGGCGTTCTCCGGCGCCGAGGTGATGCACGGTCCCTTGCAACTGCTCCACCCAGGCTTCCCGGTGATCGCATTCAGCCAGCCCGACGCCTCCCGCGCGGCGATGCGCGGCAGCATCGACCGCCTGCGGGCCTTGCAGGGCCGAGTGTTCGAGGTCACGGCGGACGCGGCGGGCGGGCCAGATCACCTGGCCGTCGCGGCCACCGGCCATCCGGCGCTCGATCCGCTGGCCATGCTGCTGTCGTTCTACTCGTTTGCCGAGAAGCTGTCCCGCGCGCGCGGCCACGATCCCGACCGGCCCTCGCACCTGCGCAAGGTGACCGAAACGCTCTGACGCTGACTCGGTCTTTGTGCGACACTGCGGCGAGACCAGGCGGCAACCGAAGCTGACCGCGAGCGTCTTCCGTCAGGACCGGCAAGGGGATCGATCGATGCCAACGTTCCACGGCAAGCCACCCGGAAGCGGCGCCGGCGAGATGTCGCAGCGCACCGAACGGCTGCGGCCGGCGCTCGGGATGCTGCCGGCGCAGATCGCCCAGGCCCGGCGGCTGCGCCGCGACGGCCACGAGCCGGAGCAGATCGCCGGCGCGCTCGGCGTCGCCCTGGAGGAAGTCGAGAAGGCGCTGATGCAGATGCGTTCGCGCCGGCCGGAAACCACGCGCGGCACGCTCAACGTGACGCTGGCGGCGCACAAGGTGTTCCTGCAGGAGCGGGTCGGCAACGAGCCGCTGTGGCAGACCGTCGACCGCGTGGTGGACGAACTGCTGCGGCTGCGCGCCGAGAAGGCCGAGGCGGCGGCCGGACACCCGCAGCGCCGCCGGGCCGCCGCCGACAATCAGCAGCTATCTCTGCTGCCTTGATCCCGCGATAACCTTCAGGAATCAGGCTGCAGATCCAACGCATGGCGAAAGGCGACGATGGCTAAAATCAGCAAGGCAGACCATCCCAAGATCCTGTATCTCGTGGATGTCGAGAACCGCAAGGTGGCGGAGGTCGCGGCCGACTTCGGCTGCACCCCGGCCAACGTGTATACGCTACTAGTCAAGCTGCGGCGGGCCAGAGGCCGGGAGCCGGTTGCCGACACCCCGGACGTAGGCGTGCCGCTGGCGGCGACGGAGACAACGCCGACCGATCCCCCAGGAATCACCGACCGCCAGGCGGGCCTGTTCGCCGAACCTCCGGCTCCTGTCGCCAAGCGGGACGAGACAGTGGCCGCGCCGCCTACTCCGATCAAGCCAAAGCCCCAGCAAAGCCGCCCGCCCGCTGCCAGTCCGCCGCCCGCGCCGGCTACGGTCACGGACTTGCCCCGGAAAGGGACTGGCCGCGGCGGTGTCGGCGCTTCGCTCGCCAAACCTGGCTTCGGCTTGGTGATGCGCACCGCCGACGGCGAGGACAGTTTGACCCCGTTCCGCTCGCTCGAAGACCTGCTGTCCGCGATCAAGACGATCCTGCGCGGCGCCGCGCGCAACCCGGACACTGTGTGGTTCTCCATCCAGCAAATCGACCTCGCAACGCTGGACAGCGACGCCGCCTGAGTGCTTGCGCGGCATGAGGCTGGTGGCACTGGCGGCGTTATGCGCCGGGCTGGTCTTCATCATCGTGCTGGTTTGGGCCAGCGGGGCAGGGGCGATCTGGCACAGCGCGCGGCTCGTCGGCATGGGCGGCTTTGCGGCGGTGACCGGCGTCCATCTGGCGCTCATGGGCCTGATGGGAGTCGCCTGGTGGCTGCTGGAAGGGACCGGCCCCGCACGCTGGCCGCGCTTTGCCTGGGGCCGCATGGTTCGCGACTCCGCGGCCGAGCTACTGCCGTTGTCGCAGTTGGGCGGCTACGTCATCGGCGCGCGGGCGGTGGCGCTGGTCGGCGTGTCCGGCGTGTTCGCGGCAGCCTCGACGGTGGTTGACGTGACCGTCGAGCTGGTGGCGCAGCTTGGCTACACCGCGACCGGCTTGGGGCTGCTGGACCGCCTGCGCCCGCACTCCGGCTTCACCGGCCCGGTGCTGGCCGGGGTCGTTGCCATGGCCGGGTTGGTGGTGGCGTTCATCGCCTTCCAGGCGCGTGGCGTCGGCCTGGCCGAGCGCAGCGGTGCCGGGCTGGCGCGCACCCTGCTGGGCCGCAACCTGGGGGACGCCGGGCGGGTCCAGTCGCAAATCCACGCGCTGCACGCCCGCCGCCCGACGCTGCTGGCGGCCTGCGCCATCCACTTCGCGACATGGCTGCTGAACGGCATGGAGACTTGGCTCACCCTGCGGCTGATGAACGTGCGGCTGGGCCTGCCGGAAGGGCTGGTGATCGACAGCCTGCTGTTCGGGATGCGCAGCGTGGCGTTCGTCGTGCCAAGCGCCATCGGCGTGCAGGAGGGCGGCCTGATCCTGCTGTGCGGCCTGTTCGGCGTCGGCCCGGATGCGGCGCTGGCTCTGTCGCTCGTCAAACGGGCGCGCGACCTCGCGATCGGCGCGCCGGCGCTGCTGGCCTGGCAAGCGCTGGAGGCACGCCGCGCCTGGAGCAGTCAGGCGGGCGTCGGCGGCGGACCGGCGGCGTAGGTGGCCAGCACCGCCTCGCTCTCGGCGTCGATCTCCTCCAGCCGCACCTCGTAGCCCCACAACTGGGCCACGTAGCGCAGCGTCGCCTCCGCGTCGCGCTTGGACAGCAACTGTCCGGCGCGGGTGCGGTGCTGCAGCATCAGGCGGCGGTCGCCGGCGAGGTCCACGTCCACCACCTGCACGTCGGCATCGCTCTCGGCGGGGTCGTAGCTGGTGGCGAGGCTGCGGCGTATCGCGCGGTAGCCGGCGTCGTCATGGATCGCATCGACCAGCAGCGTCGTCTCGGCGGTGTCGTCGAGCAGGCGGAACATGCGGAACTGCCGCATGACAGCCGGCGACAGGAACTGCAGGATGAAGCTCTCGTCGCGGAAGTTCGCCCAGGCGTGGCGCAACGTGCCGAGCGGGTCGGCGTTGCCGGCGATGTCGGGGAACCAGGCGCGGTCCTCCGCCGTCGGCTGCGTGCACATGCGCTCGACGTCGCTCATGATGGCATAGCCGAGCGCGTACGGGTTGAAGCCGGGGCCGCGCTCATAGCCGGGCTGCATGACAACGCTGCTGGTGGAATGGATTGTTTCCAGGAAGGCGGCGTCGTCGATCTGCCCGGTCTCGTGCAGGCGGAGCATGATGCGCTGATGCACCCAGGTGGCGCAGCCCTCGTTCATCACTTTCACCTGCGGCTGCGGGTAGAAGTACTGGGCGATCAGCCGCACGATGCGGATGATTTCGCGCTCCCAGAACTGCAGCCGCGGCGACAGCTTCTCGATGAAGTAAAGCAGGTTCTCCTCGGGCAGTCCGAGCTTGCGGCGCTGCTCGGCGGCGGGGTTGCCGGCGCGGCTGCGCGGCGTTCCCGGCACGGTGCGCCACAGGTCGTTGAACACCGCCTCGTCGTGCTCGCGCCGTTCGCGCTCGCGTTTCTGGTCGGTCTTGAGGTTGAGCGGACGCGCGCCGCCATGCCGGTTGACGCCATGCCGGGACAGCGCGTGCGCCGCGTCCAGCACGCGCTCTACCGCCGCCGCGCCGTGCCGGTCCTCGCATCCCGCCACGTAGGAGCGGGCGAACTCCAGGTAGTCGAGGATCGCCGCCGCCTCGGTCCATTGGCGGAACAGATGGTTGTTGCGGAAAAAATGGTTGTGGCCGAACGCCGCGTGCGCGATCACCAGCGCCTGCATCGTCGCGGTGTTCTCTTCCATCAGATAGCTGATGCAGGGGTTGGAGTTGATGACCACCTCGTAGGCCAGGCTGCTGTGGCCGCGGCGGTAGCTGCTTTCGTGCTGCAGGAAGCGCTTGCCGTACGACCAGTGCCGGTACGTCAGCGGCATCCCGTGCGCGGTATAGACGTCGAGCATCTGCTCGGCGGTGATGACCTCGATGCGGTTGGGATACACATCCAGGCCGAGTTCCTCGCAAGCGATGCGCTCGATGGCGTCGTAGCTGCGCCGCAGCGTGTGGAAGTTCCAGTCGGTGCCGGTGTAGAGCAGGGGAGAGTCCATCAGCGCGCGCCCGTCACGCCGTTGCCGCCTTGCGCCCGAACAGTTCGCGGAACACCGGGAAGATGTCGCGCGGATCGGCCACCCGGCGCATCGCCAGCTTCGGCGCGCGGTGCGACAGCGGATCGTAACCGCGCCACAAATCGGTCTCGCCGCGGATCACTGCCTGCGAGCCCACCTCGATGTAGGCGAAGTGCTGCACCACCGGCAGGATGTCGCGCTCCAGCATCGCCACCGCCGTCTGCGTGTCGCCGCCGGAGTTGTCGCCGTCCGACGCCTGCGCCGCGTAGATGTTCCAGGAATCCTGCGGGTAGCGGTCGCGCTGGATGCGGACGAACTCGGCCAGTGCCGTGGACACCACCGTGCCGCCGGTGCGCGGGTCGGTGAAGAAGGTCTGCTCGTCGACTTCCTCGGCGGTCTCGGTGTGGCGGATGAACACCAGCTCGACCCGTTTGTAACGGCGTTCGAGGAAGACGTGCAGCAACAGGAAGAAGCGCTTGGCGAGATCCTTCATCTGCTCGGACATCGAGCCGGACACGTCCATCAGGCAGAACATGACCGCGCGCGCCGACGGCTTCGGCACCTGGCTGTAGCGGCGGTAGCGCAGATCGACCGAGTCGATCCACGGCACCCGCGCCAGCCGCCGCAACGCGAACTCCAACTCGGCGCGCAACGCCGTCAGCCGCTCGCCGTCCTCGCCGCTTAGCAGGCAAGTCGCGATCTCCTCCTCGAGCGCGGTCACCTCCGGCGACTTCGGGCGGCGCAGGCCGATCCGCCGCGCCATCGACTGCCGCATGGTCCGCGCCATGTCGATCTGCGACGGGTTGCCGTCGATGCTGATGCCGGCGCGCACCGGCGACATCACCTCGGTCGCGACGATCTGGTTCTTGATGAGGTCCGGCAGTTCGAGATCCTCGAAGAACATGTCGAGGAACTCGTCGCGGGTCAGCACGAAGCGGAAACCGTCCTCCCCGTCGCCATCGCCGTTGCCGCTCGCGTTGCCGCCACCGCCGCCGCTGCCGCTCTTGGCGCGCGGCAGCCGGTCGCCGGTGGAGAACTCACGGTTGCCGGACAGCACCACCTGGCGCTGGCCGCCGGAGAAGACGGTGTGGAAGCTCGGCTCGTGCAGCGTCTCCGCCGGGATCGTCACCGCCTGTTCGCGGCCCGCCTCGCGCAGCGTGCCCTGGTCGATGGCCTTGCGCGTCGCCTGCGCCACCGCCGCACGGGCGCGCGTCAGGACCCGCTGGCGGTTCTCCAGGTTCTTGCCGTGCGGGTTGGGCCGGCGGTCGATAATGTCCAATGCGCGCTCAGGCCGACTGCTTCACCCGCATGTACCACTCGACCAGCCGGCGCACCTGGCGCTCGGTGTAGCCGCGCGACACCATGCGGTTGACGAAGTCGTTGTGCTTCGTCTCGGTTTCGTTGTCCTTCTTGGAGCCGAAGCTGATGACCGGCAGCAGATCCTCGACCTGGCTGAACATCCGTTTCTCGATCACCTCGCGGATTTTCTCGTAGCTGGTCCACGACGGGTTGCGCCCGCCGTTGGCCGCCCGGGTGCGCAGCGCGAACTTCACCACCTCGTTGCGGAAGTCCTTGGGGTTGGCGATGCCAGCGGGCTTCTCGGTCTTGGTCAGTTCGGCATTCAGCAATTCGCGGTTCAGCATCTGCCCGGTGTCGGGGTCCTTGAAGTCCTGGTCCTCGATCCAGGCGTCGGCGTAGTCGAGGTAACGGTCGAACACGTTCTGCCCATAGTCGCCATAGCTCTCCAGATACGCCTTCTGGATCTCGTTGCCGATGAACTCCGCGTAACGAAAGGCCAGCTCGCTCTTGATGGTGGCAAGGTAGGCGGTTTCGGTTTCCGGCGGGAACTGCTCGCGCCGGATCGCCTGTTCCAACACGTACATCAGGTGGACCGGATCGGCGGCGACCTCGTTCGACGAATGGTTAAACGTCGCCGAAAGCACCTTATAGGCGAAGCGCGTGGAGATGCCGTCCATCCCCTCGTCGACCCCCGCGGCGTCGCGGTACTCCTGCATGGTCTTGACCTTGGGATCGGTCTCGCGAATATTCTCGCCGTCATACACCCGCATCTTGGCGAACGGCCGCGAGTTGGCGTGCGTCTTCAACCGCGACAGCACCGCGAACCGGGCCAGCATCTCCAGCGTGTGCGGCGCGCAGGGAGCCTCCACCAACGCCGAGCCGCTAATCAGCTTCTCGTAGATCCGGCTCTCTTCGGTCACGCGCAGGCAGTACGGCACCTTCACCACGCTGACGCGGTCGAGGAACGCCTCGTTGGTGCGGCTGTTGCGGAAGCTCTGCCATTCGGCCTCGTTGGAGTGGGCCAGCAGGATGCCTTGGAACGGGATGGCGCCGATGTTCTCGGTGCCGAGGTAGTTGCCCTCCTGCGTCGCGGTCAGCAACGGGTGCAGCATCTTGATCGGCGCCTTGAACATCTCGACGAACTCGAGGATGCCCTGGTTGGCGCGGTTCAGGCCGCCGGAGAAGCCGTAGGCGTCGGGGTCGTTCTGGCTGTAGCTTTCCAGCTTGCGGATGTCGACCTTGCCGACCAGGGCGGAGATGTCCTGGTTGTTGTCGTCGCCCGGCTCGGTCTTGGCGATGGCGATCTGCTTGCGCCGCGACGGGAACAGCTTGACCACCCGGAACCGCTCCATGTCGCCGTTCCACGCGTCGAGCCGCTTCAGCGCCCATGGGCTGGCGATGCCGGTCAGAACCCGCCGCGGGATGCCGTACTGGCTGTGCAGCAGGTCGGCCATGGTGTCCGGATCGAACAGGCCGAGCGGACTTTCGAACACCGGGCTAAGCTCCGCCCCGGCCTTGAGCACATAGATCGGCTCGCGCTCCATCAACGCCTTCAGCCGCTCGCCCAGCGACGACTTGCCGCCGCCGACCGGCCCCAGCAGGTACAGGACCTGCTTGCGCTCCTCCAACCCCTGCGCCGCATGGCGGAAGAAGCCGACGATCCGCTCGATCGTGTCTTCCATGCCGTGGAACTCGGAGAACGCCGGGTACATGCGGATGGTGCGGTTCAGGAACAGCCGGCCCAACCGCGCGTCGCGCGAGGTGTCGACGACCTCCGGCTCGCCGATGGCGCGCAGCATCCGCTCGGCCGGGCTGGCATAGCATTGCGGATCGTCCTTACAGGCCGCCAGGTATTCCGAGAGGCTCATCTCGACCTCCCGCGTTTGTTCGCGGAGGCTGTTGTGCAAGGAGAATACGTCTTCTATTCGATCCATCGAGAACTCCCGTGGCGTACCGAGATCTACGACAAAAAGCCGTGTCCGGACGCAAGCAGCCCCAAGCAAATATCGATGCGCAAGCTGTCCCCCGCATCGCGGGGATCGTAGGCCACTTGGACCGGCTAGCCATGCAAGCCTAGCGACCTGCCGCCTATCTTTACAACCCTGTGATGAGGTTGTGTCGAAATTGAGACTCCGGCAGGCCCTCGGTAGCCACAGTGCCGACTTTATGTGGGTATTGTTACGCAGCCAAAATAGGCGCGAAAGGCAACCTAACCTGCCTATTGCTGCCTTCTCTCATTAGGCGGGAGGTGTGAAGACGGACTTTAACAGGCTGCAATTACATGTGAGGTCGCCGCCTGCCGTAACAAGGCGGAACGCTCAAAGGACAGTGACTGCGGTGACCGCCCGTTCCGACGACGAACCGCGTGCCAACGACATCAGGCAGCCCTGAGTGCCGAGTCGCCCGGTTTTTGCGCGGCGAGGCCGGCGAGCATGATGGCCGCGGCCGGGTTCATGCTGTCCACCATCGAGGTTGGAATGAGGATCGTGGAGCCGCGTTCCTTGGTCGTCTCGTAGATGATGTTCATGGCCCGCAGCTGCAGGGCGATCGGATACTCGGCGTAGGCCTTCGCCGCGTCCACGAAGCGGCTGGCCACCTCGGCCTCGGCCGATCCCAGGATGATGCGCGCCTGCTTCTCGCGTTCGGCCTGCGCCTGACGCGACATCGCATCCTGCAGCGCCACCGGTATGGCGACATCGCGGATTTCAACCGATGTCACCGAGATGCCCCAGGCGGCGGTCTTGGCGCCGATCTCGACCCGCAGCTGCTCGTCGGCGGCCTGCCGGTTCGACAGCAGCGCCGCCAGCATCGAGGCGCCGATCATCTCGCGCAGCGACGTCTGCGCCACCCGGTCGATCGCCATCCGGTAGTCGGTGATCTTCAGGGCCGCCGACTCGGCATCGGCGACATGCCAGAATATGACAGCGTCCACGTTCACCGGAACGGTGTCGCGGGTCAGCGCCTGCTCGGCGTTGAACGCGGTCGTCTGGATGCGCTCGTCGATGACGGCGACGACGTGGTCGATGACCGGAATGATGAAGAACATCCCGGGTCCGCGCACGCCCTGCAGCTTGCCGGCGCGCAGCACCACGAACTTCTGCCAGGTGTTGGCCATTTTCAACGACAGCCCGACCAGCAGCGCCGCGACGAAGAAGGGGGCCGCATACAGCGCGGGCAGGGCGCCATCGCCCGGAGCGACCAATCCGCCGACCGCCGCGCCACCGACACAGAGCACCACGACCAGCATAAGCGTGATCGAATTCATCGCCTTTACTCCCGCCTGACAAGCTCTGCGCCTCTAAGAAGGTGTTCCAGCCGCAAAACATTGCAAGGCGGGACAGAGCGTGAAAAGATACCATACGTTTGATGCCGGCCATTGGCGGACGGCACTCTCCTTGCACTGACATGACATGCCGCAACTTCAATCGTTCCACGCCACGGCAGCGCTGCCCCAAGCCGGCTGGCAGCCGGGCTGGCGGGCTTGATGCACGCTCTGGAGACGGCCCGCAGAGCGCCCCAGACAGTCCGCCAGGACGCTTTGCCGGCGCATGTGGACGACCGCGCCGTGCATCAGGAGCTACTGGCGTCCAGGGCGGCGCTGCAATCGCTGAACGAGGAACTCACCGGTTTGGTCGGGCAACTGCAGGACACGCTGGAACTGCAGCGCACCACCACGGAAGACCTGCGGAACGTGCTCGACAGCGCCGATCTCGCGACCGTGTTCCTCGATCTCGACCTCAACATCCGCCTTTTCACCCCAGCCACCCGGTCGCTGTTTGACATCGTGGCCGGCGATGTCGGACGGCCGCTGGCGGATTTGCGGCCATTGTCCGCCGATGCCGCCCTGCTGCTGGATGCGCAGACGGTGCTGCGGACGTGCGTCCCGTTGGAGCGTGAGATCGAAGCCGAAAGCGGCGCCTGCTACAATCGCCGTGTGCTGCCGTACCGCACCCGCGACCAGGCAGTCGGCGGGGTCGTCATCACCTTCGCCGACGTCACCAGGCGGCGGCGCGCGGCGGACGCGCTGGAAGCTGCCATGAGTCAGGCGCGGTCGGCCGACGTCGCCAAATCGCGCTTCCTTGCCAGCACAAGCCACGACCTCCGCCAGCCGCTCCAGGCGCTCAGCCTGATGCAAGGCGTGCTGGCGAAGAAGATCAGGGACAACCGGAACGACGAGGCGCTGACCCTCGTGGCGCGGCTCGGCGAGACGGCCACGGCCATGTCGGTCATGCTGAACACGCTAACTGACCTCGACCAACTCGAAGCCGGCGCCATCCAGGCGGAACCGGCCCACGTCCCGACCGACGACCCGCTTGCCGGGCTGGGCGCGGCGTCACCCACGGTCGCGCACGGTATCGGCGCGTTCTCCACCGTGTTCATCGTGGACGACGACAGCGGCATACGCGACGCGATCGGGGCGGCACTCGAAGCGGAGGGCTGCAACGTCGAAGCCTTCGCCAGTTGCGAGGCGTTCCTCGCGGCCTACCAGCCGGGCCACCAGGCCTGCATCCTGGTCGATGCCTATTTGCCGGGAATGAGCGGGCTCGAACTGCTGCACCGCCTGCACGACGCGGGCGACCCGATGCCGGCCATCATGATTACCGGCAGCAGCGACGTGCCGATGGCGGTCGAGGCGATGAAGGCCGGCGCGCTGGATTTCATCGAGAAGCCGGTCGGCCACCGGGATTTGCTTGCCAGCGTCGAGCGCGCCCTCGAACTGTCGCATGACTCGACCAAGCTGTTCGCCTGGCGGGAGACCGCGGCGCGGCAGGTCGCGGCCCTCACCTCGCGGCAGCGTCAGGTCATGGACTTGGTTCTGGCCGGCAACCCCAGCAAGAACATCGCCGCCGATCTCGGCATCAGCCAGCGCACCGTCGAAAACCACCGCGCTTCGATCATGGAGAAGACCGGGTCGAAGTCGATGCCGGCACTGGCCCGCCTGGCACTTGCCGCCGCCTCGGCCGGAGCCCGCAACACGGTCGAGGATGGCGCCTCCACGGCCACTGTGGTCCGGCCGCCCACGCGCCGGTAGGACCGTCATCGTGGCTTTGCCTGCCGCGATCAACTTGTTCTGATGATGTTGCTTTCGCAGCCGGATCGGCTTGTTGGCTTTTGGTCAACCCGGCACGATACGGCGTCGCAACCGGCAGCAGAAGTTCTGCCGGAGGACGCCACGTGAAAGAATCCTACCCAATGCCTACGCCCCCGCCGAACCAGAACCCGGACCAGAACATCGTCGTCGAGAACATGTTTTCCCCCGAGGTGTTCGCTTCGCTGGCTTCGAGCTTCTCCATCAACGCCGGGATTGTCACCATAAAGTTCGTTTCGCTGCGCTGGGACAACTCGGTCGATCCCGCGGTGCAGAAAGCGGTCGTCGTGGCGCGGATCACCATGCCGCTGCAGGGCGCGCAGACGCTGGCCGGCGGGCTGGACACCTTCCTGCAACAGCATGGCCTCGGCTACGACAAGGCCTCGCGGACCAAGGCCAGGGCCGCCGAGATCCTGGCCAACACACCGACCGACTTTCCCATGTGATCGCCGACGGAAGCCCTTCCTTTTGCCGCTGCCGCCATCACTTTGCGAACATGGCACCTCTTCGGTCTTCTCCCCGCGCAGCCCTGGTCACCGGAGCAACCAGCGGCATCGGCGAGGCATTCGCCCGCGCCCTGCCGCTGTCCACGTCGCTGCTGTTGACCGGGCGCGACGAAGTGGCGCTAAGCAGGCTCGCGGCGGAACTCGGCACCAGCGGGCGAACGGTCGAGGTGCTGGGCGCGGACCTGGGCACCGATGCGGGGCTGGACGCGCTGTGTGCCGCGGCGGCGCGGTTCGAGCCGGATTTGCTGGTGTGCAACGCCGGCCTCGGCCCGTTCGGCAATTTCCTCGACGCCGACGAGGCGGGCCTGCGCGCCACCGTGCTGGTCAACGTGCTGGCGCCGGTGGTGCTCACGCGCCGGTTGCTGCCGGGCATGATCGCGCGCGCCGAAGCGGGCGGCGGCCGCGCCGGCCTGATCGTCGTTTCCAGCAACGCGGCGTTCCTGCCGGTGCCTCGGCTCGCCGCCTATGCGGCCTCCAAGGCATTCGACCTGTCGCTCACCGAGGCGCTCGGGGCGGAGCTGGTAAGCCGCCCGGTGGATATCCTCGCACTCTGTCCGACCGCCACCCGCAGCCACTTCGCCGAGCGTTCCGGTTTCGGCCGCAACCTGCCCGGCGCCCAGCGCCCCAGGCACGTCGCGCGCGCCGCGTTGCAGGCGCTGGGGCGTCAGCGCACGCTGGTGCTCGGCCCGCTCAGCGGCTCGGTGCTGAGTGGCCCGGCGCTGGTGCGGGCAGGGTTGGCGCAGGTACTGCACACCATCCTGCCACGCGGCAAAAATAGCTAAGCGCCTCAAATCACGCGGCGTTCGCGCCAACCGGCAATCTGGACCTCGCTGCAACCCAGCTCGCGCAACACCGCGTCGGTGTGCTGCCCCAGCGTCGGCGGCGCCGTGGGCGGAGCGGCCCGGGCGGCGGAAAACCGCATCGGGCTGGCAACCGAGGGCACTTCGCCGGCCAGCGGGTGCGGCAGGCGCAGCACCATCTGCCGCGCTCCCACCTGCGGGTCGGCAAACGTCGCGGCCAGCCCGTTCACGGGCCCGCACGGCACGCCCGCCTTGTCCAGCAGCGCGATCCACTCGGCGGTGCCGCGTGCGGCCAGCGCCAGCCGCAGCATCGGCAGCAACTCGCGGCGGTTGCGTACGCGGTCGGCGTTGCCGCGGAAGCGTGCATCGCTGCCCAGCTCCGCCCGCCCGAGCGCGCCCGCGAAGCGCTGGAACTGCTCGTCGTTGCCGACCGCCACGATGATGAACCCGTCCGCCGTCGGCAGCGCCTCGTACGGCACGATGTTGGGATGCGCGTTGCCGAGGCGGCGCGGCTCCTGGCCCGACACCAGGTAGTTCATCGCCTGGTTGGCCAGCGTCGCCACCTGCACGTCGAACAGCGCGAGGTCGATCCACTGGCCGAGGCCGGTGCGGTGGCGGTGCTCGACGGCGGCCAGGATCGCGGTGGCCGCATACAGGCCGGTGAGGATGTCGACGATGGCCACCCCCACCTTCACCGGCTCGCCGTCCGGCTGCCCGGTCAGGCTCATCAAGCCGCCCATCGCCTGCAGCAGGAAGTCGTAGCCGGGACGCTGCCTGTACGGCCCGGTCTGGCCGAAGCCGGTGATCGAGCAGTAGATCAAGCGCGGATCGAGCGCGCTCAGCGAGGCATGGTCGAGGCCGAACTTCGCGAGCCCGTCGACCTTGTAGTTCTCGATCAGGATGTCGCTCCGCAGCGCCAGCCGCCGCACCAGCGCCTGTCCCTCGGCGGTCGAGAAGTCGATGGTGACGGACTTCTTGCCCCGGTTGGCGGACAGGAAATAGGCGCTTTCGCCGGTCGGCTGCCCTTGTTCGTCGTGCAGGAACGGCGGCCCCCAGTGCCGCGTGTCGTCGCCCTGGCCGGGCCGCTCCACCTTGACCACCTCGGCGCCGAGGTCGGCCAGCGTCTGGCTCGCCCACGGCCCGGCCAGCACGCGGCTCAAATCCAGCACGCGCAAGCCGGCCAACGCGCCAGACTTGGGGGCGCCGGACATCTCCCGTCAGCCGAACGCGTTCAGGCCGGTCTGCGCGCGGCCGAGGATCAGCGCGTGGACGTCGTGCGTGCCCTCGTAGGTGTTGACCGCCTCCAGGTTCATCAGGTGGCGGATTACGTGGTATTCGTCGGCGATGCCGTTGCCGCCGTGCATGTCGCGAGCGACGCGGGCGATGTCGAGCGCCTTGCCGCAGGAGTTGCGCTTGGCCAGCGAGATCATCTCCGGCGCCGCGCGGCCCTCGTCGAGCAGCCGGCCCAGCCGCAGCGCCACCTGCAGGCCGAGCGTGATCTCGGTCTGCATGTCGGCCAGCTTCTTCTGCACCAGTTGCGTGGCGGCCAGCGGGCGGCCGAACATCTGCCGCTCCATGGTGTAGCCGCGCGCCGCGTGCCAACAGAACTCGGCGGCGCCGAACGCCCCCCAGGAGATGCCGTAGCGGGCGTTGTTGAGGCATGAGAACGGGCCGCGCAGGCCGCGCGCGTCGGGCAGCATGTTGGCCGCCGGCACGAACACGTCCTGCATGGCGATCTGGCCGGTGACGCTGGCGCGCAGGCTGAACTTGCCTTCGATCTTCGGCGCAGTCAGGCCGGGCATGTCGCGGTCCAGGATGAAGCCCCTGATGTCGCCGGAATCGTCCTTGGCCCAGACCACGAACACGTCGGCGATCGGGCTGTTGGTGATCCAGCTCTTGTTGCCGTTCAGCAGGTAGCCGCCATCGACGCTGCGGGCGCGGGAGCGCATCGAGGCGGGATCGGACCCGGCGTCCGGCTCGGTCAGGCCGAAGCAGCCGACCCACTCGCCGGTCCGCAGGCGCGGCAGGTAGCGGTCGCGCTGCTCGTCGGAGCCGAACGCCCAGATCGGGTACATGACCAGGCTCGACTGCACGCTGAAGGCGCTGCGGTAGCCGCTGTCGACCCGCTCCACCTCGCGCGCGATCAGGCCGTAGGCGACGTAGCTGACCCCGGCGCAGCCATGGCTGTCCAGCGTCGCGCCGAGGAAGCCCAGTGCCCCCAGCTCGTGCATGATGTCGCGGTCGAAGCGTTCGTGCCGGTTGGCTTCCAGGATGCGCGGCATCAGCTTTTCCTGGCAGAAGTCGTGCGCGACATCGCGGACCGCCCGCTCGTCCTCGGTCAGCTGGTCGTCCAGCAGCAACGGGTCGGCCCAGTCGAACTTGGCCATCTGGCGGCGGGCTGGGGCAGGGATGGCGGCGGCGGCGAAGTCCATGGCACGGCCTCCTGGGGACCAATCCAAAATGGGCTTTGCGGCGGCGTCGTGAAAGCCCCAGTAAAGCCCCAAGTGCCGTGAGGCCGCGTCAAATCCCGAAGCGGAGGCGTCCGGCGTCGATCCGCACGCGCATGTGCCGGTATTTTATAAGGTAACGGAGCGCCACGGCCGCCGCGGCGAAACCCGAGGCGGCGGCGATGCCGAGCGCCCAGCGCGGACCGAACCTGTCGGCCACCCATCCCACGGCCGGCGCGCCGATGGGGGTGCCGCCCAAGGCTATGGCGAGGCGGATCGCCATCACCCGTCCCCGCATGGCCGGCTCGGTCGATAGCTGCATCAGGCTGTTGTCGCGTTGGTGAAGGTCAGGGCAGACAGGCCGACGACGACGAGCGCCAGGCTGAACAGCCAGTAGTCGGGCATGACCGCGGCCAGCGCGCAGCCGAACCCGAAGACGGCCGCGCCGGTGAACAGCAGCGCCATGCCGGGTTTCTCCCGCCTGGCGGCGAGCAACGCCCCGGCGACCGACCCCACCGCCATCATCGAGGTGAGGAACCCGTATTGCCCCGCTCCGGCGTGGAAGACGCTGACCGACATCGTCGAGATGAAGATCGGGAAGTTCAACCCGAACGTGCCGATCAGGAACAGCATGAGCAGCACGGCCCTGAGGTCGGGCCGCCTCCAGACGTAGCGGAACCCTTCGGCGAGGCTGCCCCGGCTGCGCGCCGCCCGGCTGCTCGCGTGCAGCTCATCGCGGCGAAGCAGGTTCAGCGAGCCGATCACGGCGGCGAACGACGCCGCGTTGATGACGAACAACCAACCGCAGCCCACGGCGGCGATGAGGACGCCGGCGATGGCGGGGCCGATCATCCGCGCGGCGTTGAACGACGTGGAGTTCAGCGCCACCGCGTTCGGCAGGTCGGCCTCGACCACCAGCTCCGAGACGAACGTCTGCCGCGCCGGCGCGTCGAACGCGGTGACGCAGCCAAGCAGCAGCGCGAACAGGTACACGTGCCACAACTGCACCAGCCCGGCGACGGTGAGGATGCCCAACCCCAGGGCCAGCGCCCCCATCGCCGCCTGCGTGCCGATCAGCAGCTTGCGGCGGTCGAAATGGTCGGCCGCGAACCCGGTCCACGGCAGCAGGAAGACCTGCGGCGCGAACTGCAGCGCCATGACCAGGCCGACGGTGGCCGCGTGGTTGTGGGTAAGCTGGGTAAGCACGAGCCAGTCCTGGGCGATGCGCTGCATCCACGTTCCCACGTCGGACACCAGCGCCCCGCCAGCCCAGACCCGGTAGTTGAAGCCGTTCAGCGAGCGGAACGCGCCTTTCGTGGGGCCACTCACGAAGCCGGGATTTGCCTGCCGTCGAGCAGCCCGACGATCTCCCGAACCGTGCCGGTCTCGCCCAGCTTCGGGAAAATCCGCGTCATGCTGTTGGTGTGGGCGTCGAGGTTCAGGTCGGTCATGGCGTCGTTGGCGAGGGTGACGTGGAAGCCGAGTTCGTGCGCGTGGCGGGCGGTCGACTCGACACCGACGCTGGTGGCGACGCCGGCGACGACGACCTGCGTGACCCCCAGCCGCTTCAGGTGCGCTTCGAGATCGGTGTTCGTGAACGCTCCCCAGGTGCGCTTCGTCACGATGTGGTCGTCCGGCCGCTGGTTCAGCTCGGCGGCGAAGTCGGCCCATCCGGCTGGAAGCTCCCCAAAGTTGTACGCCTGTTCCGTCCGGCCCGGCGCTACGCCCATGACGTTGACGAGCACGACCGGCAGGCCGTGCCGGCGGAATGCGTCGGCCAGCGCGCCGGCGTGCTTCACGACCTCGCCGACCGGATGGATGGTGGGGTAGGACAGGATGCCTTGCTGCAGATCGACGACGATCAGGGCGGTGTTCGGGTCAAGCGTGGTCGTTGCCATGGCGATTTTCTTTTGGTGAGTCGGCGAGGCGCTTGAGCAGGTCGATGGCGCGCGCGAGTTCCTCCTGCTCGTCCGGCGCGAGGTTCGTCCGGATGGCGCGGAACAACCAATCCTCCCGCGCCGCCCGTCCGGCCCTGATCCAATCGCGGCAGGCCGCGGTGAGCGACAGGATGGTTTGCCGTCCGTCGGCCGGGTGCGGCGCGCCGCTCACCAGCCCGGCCGCCTCCAGGACGGCCACGGTGGCACCCATGGATTGCGGGCGCACGCCCTCGGCCCGCGCCAGGGTCGTCACCGTCGCGGGGCCATCGCGCTCCAGGTGGCTCAGCACCGACACCTGAGACCAGGTAAGATCTCCGGTGGACGCCTGTTCGCGCAGCCGCCGCTTCAGCCTGCCGACGACAACCCGAAGCTCACCCGCCAAAGCCGATGCCCGCGCCGCGCCGGCATCACCCGATTGCTCGTCCATGAGTCATGGTCTAACAGATGAAAAGGTAAACTACAAAGTTTTCTTCGTAGTTTGCCGGGTGCTACCGCGAGAGCCAGTCGCGGACGGCCGCGCGCACGAAGTTGAAATCGTCCGGGTTGGACTGCGGCGCTCCGGCGCGGTGGCCCCAGATGGTCGGGATCGGCCGCAACTCGGCGTGCCGCAGATGCGCCATCTCGTCGGCGTTGTCGGCCACCGGGAAATAAAGATCGGTGCGCGACGGCATCAGCAGCACGCGCGCCCGGATCGCCTGCAGCGCGCGCACCAAGTCGCCGTCGTACAGCTCGTTGGCGCCGATGTCCGACGCCATCCAGGTGCAGGCCTGCGCATACAGGTCGGCGGCGGCATGGCGGGCGAATCCCGGCTCCCAGTCGCGGTCGAGGAACTCGTCCAGGTCGGCGGCGCCGTTCGAACTCAGGTGCAGGCCGGCGCGGTACCAGTCCTGGCTCATCGCCCAGCCGGCGTAGATGCGGGCGAACGCGCGCATTGCCGCATGGGGCTGCGCGCCGAACCGGCCGCCGCCGACATGCTCCGGCGCGGCCTCCAGCGTCGCCAGCAGCGAGCGCAGGAACACCTGGTTGTGAACCGCTGTCCGCGCGCTGCCGCACAGCACGACGGCGCGCTCCACCTGCTCGGGGAACAGCGCCGCCCAATGGTACGCCTGTTGCGCGCCCATCGAGAAGCCGTAGGCGCAGGCCACCCGCTCGATGCCGAACACCTCGCGCAGCAGGCGCATCTGCGCGCGCACGTTGTCGGCGGTGGTGACCAGGGCAGGGTAGCCCGGCGTGTTGGACGGGCTGCTCGACAGGCCGTTGGCGAACATGTCCGGCGTCACGATGAACCAGCGCGTCGGGTCGAGGATGCCGTCCGGCCCGATCAGCCACTCCTGGTCGGCGTGCCGCGCCGTGTAGCTGGTGGGATAGACCACGACGTTGTCGCGGCCGGGCGCCAGCGTGCCGTAGCTCTTCCAGCTCAGCGCCGCCCCCGGCAGCGTCCCGCCCGACTGCAGGCGGAGGTCGCCGAGGTCGAAGCGGCCAGTCTGCGTTTCCCAACTCATGGTTGCGTGTCCCAGCTCATGCCGGCCGCCGCGGCAGCAGTTGCTCGGCCAGCGTGGCCCAATAGCTCGCGCCGACCGGCAGGATGTCGTCGTTGAAGTCGTATTTGGGGTGATGCACCTGCGGGTCGATGGCCGAGCGGCCACCGCCGAGCATGATGTAGCTGCCCTGCTTGGCGTTCAGCATGAAGCTGAAATCCTCGCCGCCCATGGTCGGCCGCTCCATGTGCGACACCCGCGCGGCGCCTGCGACCGACTCGGCGGCGCGGCGGGCGAGGGCGGTCGCGTCGGCGTCGTTCACCGTAGCCGGATAGGTGCGCTTGAACGCCACCTCGACGGTGGCGCCGAAGCCCTCGGCGACGCCGCGCGCGACGCGGACGACGCCGGCCTCCAGGATGTCGCCGACCTCCGGCGAGAACCAGCGCGCGGTGCCCTTCATCCGCACCGTCTCGGGGATCACGTTGAAGGCGTTGCCGCCGCCGATCTGGCCAATGGTGAGCACCGCGTTCTCCAGCGGGTCGACGTTGCGCGCCACCACCGACTGCAGCGCAATGACGATGGCCGCCGCCGCCACGATCGGATCGACGCCGTTGTGCGGGTAGGCGCCGTGCGCGCCCTTGCCGTTGACGGCGATCTCGATGCTGGCGACCGCCGCCATCGTCGGCCCCACCCGCCACAGGAACTCGCCGGCCGGGTGGCTCGGCCAGTTGTGCATCCCGAACACCTGATCCATCGGGAACCGCTCGAACAAGCCCTCCTTGACCATCATCTCACCGCCGCCAAACAGCTCCTCGGCGGGCTGGAAGATCACGTACACCGTGCCGGCGAAGTTGCGCGTCTCCGCCAGGTAGCGCGCTGCGCCCAGCAGCATCGTGGTGTGGCCGTCGTGGCCGCAGGCGTGCATGACGCCGGGATGCTTCGAGGCGTACGGCAACCCGGTCGCCTCCTCGATCGGCAGCGCGTCCATGTCGGCGCGCAGGCCGATGGCGCCGCCCGGCTGCTGGCCGCGGATGACGCCGACGACCCCGGTGCCGGCGAGGCCGGTGACGATCTCGTCCACGCCGAACTCGGCCAGCTTCCGCTGCACCACGCCGCTGGTCCGGGTTTCCCGCAGCGCCAGCTCGGGATGCTCGTGCAGGTCGCGGCGCCAGGCCGTCATGTCGGCGTGGAACTCGGCAATGCGGTTCACGACAGGCATTACTGTGTCTCCCTGGCAATGTTCGGGGCAATGTCTGGCCAGGTATTACGCAAGCCCCGCACCATCGGGCAAGCTGGGGCGGCATCCCGCCACGTCCAGCGCCGCCTCCATGGCGCGGCCGATGCGCAGCACGGTGCCTTCGTCGAACAGCCGCCCATACAGGCTGATGCCGTGCGGCACCTCGTGCAGCGGACCCAAATCCTCGGCCCCCTGGTCCAGCCGCGCCTTGGCCAGCGACAGGTTGCGGCGGGTGTGCGACATCTTGAAGCCGCAGCGCAGCACCAGGCAGGGATGGCCGGTGTAGTTGGTGATGATGGGCAGCGGCCCGGCCAGGCACGGCCCCGCGATCGCGTCCACGCCCCCGAACGCCGCATCCATGTCCTGCATCACCCGCCGCCGCAGCCGGTCGAGCTGGATGTGGTCCACCGCTGACAGGAAGCGCGCCTTGCGGAAGGTGTTGGGCCAAGCGCCCGGCTCCTGCCAGGCCAGCATGTCGTCGCGCCCGGACAAAGTCAGTTCCTCGAACGACGCCGCCGCCTCGGCGAACAGCGTGTTCATCAGCGAGTCGTAAGGCAGGTCGGGCCGGGTCAGCTCGACCAGCGTGAGGCCGAGTCCGCGTGCCGTCTCCAGCATCGCGCGATCCAGTTCGTGAGCATCGCCGCCGGTAAAATCGGTGGGGTAGTAGCCCAGGCGCAGGCCGCCGACCGATGCCTCGGCGTCGTAGCCGAACGGCGCCGCGATGCTGCAGGGGTCGGCGGGGTCGTGGCCGTCGATCGCCGCCAGCACCAGCGCGGCGTCGGCGACGCCGCGGCAGATCGGCCCGATCTTGTCCAGCGTCCAGCACAGCGGCATCGCCCCGTTGCGCGGCACCCGCCCGAAGGTTGGGCGCAGGCCGGTGACGCCGCAGCGCGTCGACGGCGCGACGATCGAGCCCAGCGTCTCCGTCCCCAGGCTGAAGCCCACCAGCCCGGCGGCGGTGGCCGAAGCCGAGCCGGCGCTGGAGCCGCTGGAGCCTTCCTCCGGGTTCCACGGGTTGCGCGTGCGCCCGCCGTACCAGATGTCGCCATAAGCCAGCGCCCCCACGCTCGTCTTGGCGATTAGCACCGCGCCCGCCGCCGCCAGCCGGCGCACCACCGTGGCGTCGGTCTGCGGCACCCGGCCGGCCCACGGCTCGGCGCCCCAGCCGGTGACGATGCCCGCCGTGTCGAGGATGTCTTTGCAGCCCCAGGGAATGCCGTGCAGCGGTCCCAAATAGGTGCCGGACGCCAGCAGCGCATCGGCCGCGCGGGCCTGCGACATCGCGAGATCGGCGGTCACGGTGGCGATGCACCGCAGCGCCGGGTTGAAGCGGGCGATGCGGTCGAGGTAGATGCCGGCCAGCCGCTCCGAGGTCAGCGCGCCGCCGCGCACCCAGCCGGCAAGCCGCGCGACCGGCGCCCAGGCGATATCCGCCGCATCGTCGGGCAGTTTGCCCGCAGGCTCCAGTTGTGGGCGAAACGATGCCGGCGGCGGCGGCGTCCAGCCAGGCAGGCGTGGATCGAACCGCGTCGCCGGCGGCAGGTCGTGCGGCAGCTCCACGCCACGCCGCCGCCGCGCCAACTCGATCTGGGCGGCAATGTTGTCGAGCATCGCGGCGCGCTCGGCGTCGCTGTACTCGACTCCCGCAAGCTGCTCGGCAGCTTCGATCGCCTCGGCGGTGATGTCGGGCTGGGGCATGGAACCTCGTCGTGAAGATGGTGAGCCGCGTCAGCCTCTTGCCAAGCCGCATCCGGCGGCAAACACTCTTGGCGCAAGGCTGAACACAGCCGGCTTGTTGGAGGAAGCGGACATGGACATCGAGACACGCACCATCGCGCGAGTGACGCGCCGGCTGGTGCCGTTCCTGATCCTCTGCTACTTCGTGGCCTACCTCGACCGGGTCAACGTCGGCTTCGGCGCGCTGCAGATGAACAAGCAGCTCGGCCTGTCGCAGACGGCGTTCGGCTTCGGCGCCGGCATCTTCTTCGTCGCCTACTTCTTCTTCGAGATACCGTCCAACCTGTTCCTCGAACGCTTCGGCGCGCGGCGCTGGATCACCCGCATCATGTTCACCTGGGGCATCATCTCCGGCGCCATGGCGTTCATCCCGGCAATCTCCAGCGGCCTCGGCCTGTCGCCGAGCGCCGTCTTCATCACCCTGCGCACCCTGCTGGGCTTTGCCGAGGCCGGCTTCTTCCCCGGCATCATCTTCTTCCTGACGCTGTGGTTCCCCGGGGCCTACCGGGGCCGCATGATCGGCTACTTCATGGCGGCGATCCCGCTGTCCACGGTGATCGGCGCGCCGCTCTCCGGCCAGCTGCTCAACCTCGACGGCGTGTCCGGCCTGGCCGGTTGGCAGTGGATGTTCCTGATCGAGGCGATCCCGGCGCTGCTGCTGTCGTTCGTGGTGCTGGTCTACCTGACCGACAAGCCCGCCGACGCCACGTGGCTGCCGTCCGACGAGCGGGCCTGGCTGATCGACCGGCAGGCGCGCGAGCGGCGGCAGCGCGAGACCGCCGGGCGCTACACCGTGCGGCAGGCGATCCTGAACCCCAAGGTGCTGGCCGCGGCCCTGATCTACTTCGGCGCCAACGCCACCAACTACGGCCTGAGCTTCTTCCTGCCGCAGATCGTCAAGGGTTTCGGCCTCACCTACGGGCAGACCGGCTTGGTCACTTCGCTGCCGTACATCGTCGGTGTCGTCGGCATGGTGTGGTGGGGCCGCCATTCCGACCGCACCGGCGAGCGCCGCGGCCACATCGCGATCTCGCTGTTCATTGCCGCCGCCGGCATCGCCGCCTCGGTCGCTTTCGACTCGCCGGTGATGAAGATGGTCTGCCTCTCGGTCGCGGGCTTCGGCATCTTCTCCTGCCTGCCGGTTATCTGGACGTTGCCGACCGCCTATCTGTCCGGCGCCGCGGCGGCCGGCGGGATCGCCGCGGTGAACTCGCTCGGCAACCTCGCGGGCTTCTTTGGCCCCTACGCGATGGGCTGGATCCGCGACGCCACCGGCAACTTCAATGTCGGCCTGCTGGTGCTCGCCGCCGCCGGGCTGGTCGGCATGGTGACCGCGTTGCTGATCGGCCACAACGCCAAGCTGGAACAAGCGCCCGACACCGCGCCGGCGGAATAGCCTGCGGCTTTAATCGCGGATGTTTGTCAAGTTCATCCGGCTGGCCGGCACAGCCGGACATGCCAGGTGGAGTCTCGCCGCACCACCTTGGTCTGGTCCAGCAGCCGCAATCCGGGGCCGATCCGCCGCCAGACGGCACGTGATTCGCGGCACTCCCACAATGAAACAATGAAGGCTCCGTTCGCAGTGAGGTAGCGCGCGAACCGCTGCACCACGGCTACCGGGTCGGGCAGGTAATACAGCATCTCGTTGAAGATGATGGCGTCGAAGTCCTGCGGCGGAACGAAGCTGCCGGCATCGGCCACGGCAAAGTCGGTAGTCCCGTCGGCTTGTTGCCTGGCGAGTTCGATCGCGACCTTGGACAGGTCGATGCCGACATAGCGATCACAGCCGATCCGGCGCAGCCACGATTGCAGCACGCCGGCGCCGCAGCCGACATCAAGCGCACTTCGGCACCCGGTCAGGCTGCTGTAATAGGCGGTGATAACGCCGTGGCGCGGCGCCTCCGTCATCTCTGCCAAGTAATCCCAGCGTCCGGCACCGTATTGGGCATCCCATTCCGCCGCAGAAAATGGCCGCAACCCATTGCCGCGAAGCCGCGCCTTCAGGCCAGCCGGCACGGCTGCCTTGATGCGCAATGCGACATTTCTGTGAAAGCTGTCCTGTAACATTGAGCCAGCACCCGGTTACTTGGGGACTTTGGCATAACAGGCGCTACTGGGGGAACAGCTGTATGGCGGCGCATCAAGGCAAACGCGGCGTCCTGCGGCACCACGCCCTTGGCCGCGAACGACATCACCTGCGCGATCAGCGTGGCGCCTCTGCCGTTCCGTGCCGTGCCGTGCTCATCATGGGCTTATCACTCAGCGGCGCGAACTACCCGCGGCTGCCGGCGATGGCGCGACTGTTATGAGCATGATGTCCTGCGGCAACATCTGACGAGTTTATCCGTCGCGTTGCCGCCCCGGTGCAGATTTCACGGCGTTGTAATCGAATATTCGCCCCCGGTGTGGCCAATTCCGTCCGGGAACTGCCGTCGAGGGGCGATATGTCTGATGCGACTTTGAACAATGGGCCAACCGGGGCTGGTGGCTTGGCGGGGTCGTCGTCGCGGCCCGAGATGGGCGGCAAGCCGCATATTGGCGGCGCCGTCGGCTTCCTGCTGGTGTTGACGGCCGGGCTTGGCTACGCGGCGTTCAGCATCGCCACCGACATCAGCAACGCGGGCGAGCACAACCTGGCCATCGGCGCGCTGGTGCTGCTCGGCCTGGCGCTGCTGATCGCGCTGGGCTTCGAGTTCGTCAACGGCTTCCACGACACCGCCAACGCGGTCGCGACCGTGATCTACACCCACAGCCTGCCGCCGCTGGTGGCAGTGGTCTGGTCGGGCACCTTCAACTTCCTGGGCGTGTTGACGTCGAGCGGCGCGGTCGCCTTCACCATCGTGACGCTGTTGCCGGTGGAGCTGATCCTGCAGGTCGGCAGCGGCGCCGGATACGCCATGATCTTCGCGCTGCTGATCGCCGCGATCATCTGGAACCTCGGCACCTGGGCGATGGGCCTGCCGAACAGCTCCTCGCACGCGCTGATCGGCTCGATCATGGGCGTGGGCCTGGCCAACCAGCTGCTTGCCCCGGCCGGCTCGGCGACCTCGGGCGTCGATTGGAACCAGGCGGTCGGCGTGCTGAAGGCGCTGCTGTTCAGCCCGGTCATCGGCTTCGTGCTCTCCGCGCTCCTGTTGCTGCTGATGAAGGCGGTGGTTCGCACCAAGTCGCTCTACACCGCCCCGGTCGGCAACAAGCCGCCGCCGCCGGCCATCCGCGCGCTGCTGGTGCTGACCTGCACCGGCGTGTCGTTCTTCCACGGCAGCAACGACGGGCAGAAGGGCATGGGCCTCATCATGCTCATCCTGATCGGCGCCGCTCCCACCGCCTACGCGCTGAACCGCGCCATCCCGGAGAGCACGACCCCGGCTTTCCTGCAGGTGACGCAGAACGCGCAGGCGGTGTTCCAGTCCCATGCCGGGACCGCCGCGCCGCCGCCCGCCGCCGCGCAGGCACGCGACATCGCCGCGCAGGCACGCGACATCGTCAGCGCGGCGCTGCGCACCCGGCAGGTCAACACCCCCGAGGTCTATGGCGCGCTCGCCACACTGACCGGGGACATCGGCAGCCAGGTGAAGAACTACGGCGCCATCCGGCTGATCCCGGCCGGCGCCACGCAGAACGTCCGCAACGACATGTACCTGGCGTCCGACGCGGTGCGGGTGATGGGCGCGCATCCCGAAGGCTTCGACAGCGCCGCTCTCGGCCAGCTGAAGTCGTTGCGCGCCTCGTTCGAGGCCGGCACCCGGTTCATCCCGATCTGGGTCAAGGTTTCGGTGGCGCTGGCGCTGGGCCTCGGCACGATGATCGGCTGGAAGCGGATCGTGGTGACGGTCGGCGAGAAAATCGGCAAGACCCACTTGACCTACGCGCAGGGCGCCTCGGCCGAGATCGTGGCCATGGCGACGATTGGGCTGGCGGACATGTACGGCTTGCCGGTGTCCACCACGCACGTCCTGTCGAGCGGCGTTGCCGGCGCGATGGCGGCGAACGGCTCGGGGCTGCAATGGGGCACCATCAAGAACATGGCGCTGGCCTGGGTCCTGACGCTGCCGGCGGCAATGGTGATCGCCGGGTCGCTCTACGTGATCCTGCGCCAGATCTTCTGAACTTAGGTTCTTCTGATCGCAATTAGTGGGCGTCGGGCATCCATCGCCCGCCTGTGCCGTTGGCTCCGGTGCCGCCCTCACGGAGCCTGCCGATGATTTCCACCCGCCTGCACGGATTGATCGACTACACCGTGGCTTCGCTGCTCGGCACCCTGGCCGTCGCCGGCCCGCTTCCGCCGCCAATGCGCCGCGTGCTCGGGACGGCGGCGGCCTGTCACGTCAGCTACGCGGCGCTCACCGATTACGAGGGCGGCCTGCAACCCCGCATCTCGATGCGCGCGCATCTGGCGCTGGACGTGCTGGGAGCGGTCGGCCTGTGCGGGGCCGCCTTGCTGCTGCGCCGGCAGCCGACCAGCCAACGCGCTCTGCTGTTCGCGGCCGGCGTGGCCGAGCTTGCGGTGGTGGCCGCGAGCAGCGCCATGCCGGTGCGCGGTCCTGGCCAGGGCGCCGGCCCGGTGGACCGGCTGGTGGGCAGGCGGTCGCATCCGAACCACGCCAGCTACCCGCCGCTGGACACTCCCAAGCGGTTTGCCGAGGACGTGTTCGTCGTCGACAGCGTGCTGCCCGGCGTGTTGGAGCGGGTGCTGCCGGTGCGCATGACGGTGGTCCGGCTGCCCAACGGCGACCTGCTGCTGCACTCGCCGACGCGCTACAGCATCGCCCTCAAGCTCGAACTGGAGAAGCTCGGCCGCATCCGCCACCTGGCGGCGCCGAGCTTCGGCCATTGGATACACATGCTGGAGTGGCAGCAGGCGTGTCCCGATGCCGTCACCTGGGCGGCGCCGGGCCTGCGCAAGCGGTCGCAGGTGCGCCGGAGCGGCCTGCGGCTCGACCATGATTTGTCGGAAATGGCCTCGTCCGCGTTCGGGCACGCCATTACGCTGGCCGTGGTGCCGGGCGGCCTGGGCTTCAACGAGGTCGCATTGTTCCACCAGCCGTCGCGCACGCTGGTGCTCACCGACCTCGTGCTGAACCTGGAGCGGAAAAAGTTGCCGGCCCTGGCGCGTCCGTTGCTGCAGCTGTTCGGCGTCACCGCGCCCGACGGGATGCCGCCGCCGTACCTGCGGGCGATCGTGAAGATGCAGGGCGTCGCCGCCGCCGATACGGCCAGGCGCCTGCTGGCGCTGCACCCCGAGCGGGTCATCTTCTCGCACGGCCGCTGCTTCGACCGCGACGGCGAGGCGGCGCTGCGGCGGTCGCTGCGCTGGCTGCTGGGTTAATCCAACGCCTGTTGCCAGAAGCGCAGGCTCTGGCGGTTGACCGGACTGCCCGCCGCGGCGTTGCGCGCCGTCACCGCGGCGTGGAAGGCCGCCGCCTCCGCTGGACCCAGCAGGTTGCGCGCGGCGGTGACGATGCGGGTGATGCGGAGGTGGTTATGGTCGAAGCCGGTCAGCCAACGATCGGTCTGCATATAGAACCGCTGCATCCGCTCTACCGCTGCGCGCAATCCGTCCAATGCCTGTAGATCGGCGCGGATCGCCGCAGCTTCTCCGGCGGTGAGCACTGGCGACCCCGGCACGGCGCGGCTGGCTTCGGCGAGCGGGAACAGCCATTGGATGAAATCGTGGACGCCCTCGATTTTAGCGTCGTCGAACGCCAGCACATCCGCCAGCCGGCGCCCGCGGGCATCGGTGCCGTCGCCGCGCAGGAAGGCGTGGATGCGCTCTGCCATGATAGGCGAGAAGCGCGCGCGATGTCCTGCGGTTGCATTGGCAGCGAATGACAGGTGACAGATCTCCAACAACGTCACCCACCCGATGCGGCGCTGCTGGCGGCGTTGGCGGAGCGGGCGTTGGCGGCAATGCCGGAGGCGCTGCGGCGGCACCTGGCCGGGGTTGCCATCGCCATCGAGGAAATCGCCGACGACGCCACGCTCAACGATCTCGGCATCGATTCGGGGTGGGATCTCACCGGGCTGTATCGTGGCGTGCCGCGGCACCTGCGCACCGAGTCGGCGGTGGCGTCGCTGCCCGACCTGATCGTGCTGTATCGCCAGCCGATCCTGCTGGAGTGGATCGAGACCGGGGAAGAACTCGCGCGCCTCGTGGCAAGTGTCATGATCCACGAGGCGGCGCATCATTTCGGCTTCAGCGACGACGACATCGCCGCCTTGGAACGCGATTAGCAGCCGGTGAAGTGTGTCTTGTCGAGGTTGCTGACGTCGGCGAAGGTGATCTTGGTGGTGTCGGACAGCGTGATGGTGGTGCCGCCCGCCGTGGTCCTGGCATTGTTCAGCGCGTTGGTGATCTCGTTCCGGTCGTAGCCGACCAGCTTCACGGTGTCGCCCGCATCGAAGCCGCTGATGAGGTCGTTGCCGCCTGCTGAGCCCTTGATGAACTCGTAGACCGCCGGGGCCACGCCGCCGAAGATGGTGGCGACGCCCGTGCCGGCGACCACCGTGTTGTGGCTGGCGCCGAGCGTGATGGTGTCGGAGCCGCTGCCGGCGAAGAGCGTGTCGGCGCCGTACGACAGGGCCGACGAGAGCGACTCGTTGCCGGACCCGGCGTGGATTTGGCTGGCGACGCTGCCGGTGGCGTATAGCTGGTCGCCGTTGCCGCCGCCGGTGATGGTGCCGGACGCATAGATCAGGTTGTTGCCGGCACTGCCGCCGATGTACTCGCCGCCTTTGACGCCGCCGAAGATGGTGGCGCTGCCGGCGCCGCCGTCGACCGTGTCGGCGAGGTTGCCGCCGAGGAACAGCAGGGTGCTCGATGCGCCGAACACCACGGCGCTGCCGCCGCTCTCGACCGCCACCGTCTCGGCGCCGGTGCCGGCCAGGATGGTGTCGTGGCCGAACACGTCGACCAGATTGGCTCCGCTGCCCAGGATGACCTCGTTATGGCCGAGGCCCGCGGACAGGCTGTCGTTGCCGGTCAGGCTCGCGATCGTGTCGTTGCCGGCGCCGGTACTGACATACCAGCCCGCCGAGTTGTCGGCCGAAGTCACGATGCGGTTGGCGCCGCCAGCCGCGACGATCGTGCCGGAGCCGCCGTCGGTCAGATAGGTGAGGCCGCCGCTGCCGGCGATCACGCTCTGGTTCGACACGCCGGCGCCCAGCAGGTTCACCGAGCGGGCGGCATCGACCACCACCGCCTTGTCGGAAGCATTCAGCAGTACCATGCCCGAATTATTCACGATCAGTTCCACCGGCGTGCTGCCGGCGGGCGCTCCGAAGCCTACGGCGTTGGTGGGCGTGAGAGTTCCGGCGGCCACGCTGGCATTGATGGTGTTGGCAAGCTGCTGGGCGATGGCCGCCTGCACTGCCGATGGGAATTTGATGGTGACGGTTTTACTGCTCGCACCTGTGACGGTGACGCTTGCATCGCTCATCGCACTCTCCTGGGTTGAGATTTGCAAGTAACATGCTGCGATGCGGTGAATTCGCGAAAACTACGTTAATCTACGACCGAAGTACCCATGCTAACAAATCCAAACCGAACTATCGTATGATGTCCTGTCTAATTTTCTACGCACTTCTCAGCAAGCACGATACGACACCAATATAACTAATACTACCAACAACTGCGCCGCATCCGTCTGTACTGTAGCGGTTCATCATGAGGTGGCCGGAAATATGCCAGGGGCTGTTCAAACACGCCTAGAAACGCTCGACGGCGCTGACAGCATCCGGTCGCAGGCCAAGGCAACTGCCTCGGGTGCCTCCAGCGGGAGTAGGTGCCCCATCTCCGGCACGATGGTGAAGGTAGCCTGCGGCAAGAGACGGGATAGCGCCGGACGCAGGACCGCCTCACGCTAGATCTGGTCGTGCTCGCCGATCAGGACGTCCACAGGCAGCGTGAAGCCTTCCAGCCCGGCGCTGATGTCCTGCGTCATGCCGTGGTGGAGCCAGGCCCGCTTGGCCCCAGCCTCGCCGCGCAGCGTGTCGGCAATGACCTGCTCGTGCAGAGCATACGGCAGCGCTGAGCCGGCCAACGCGCCGAGCGCCTGCAGGACACCCTCCCGGGACTGGTAGGACGCAAGCATCCCGGCGCGAACCTCTTCCGGCACCTGCATCGGCGTCGGTGGCGCTGGCGCCACCAGCACCAGGCCTTCGAGGCCGCCAGGCCGGCGGCCGGCCAGGATCTGAGCGATCTTGCCGCCCATCGAGTGGCCGACGACGACGAAGCGCCGGACCGCGAGCGCCTCCGTCACCGCCAGCGCGTCATCCGCAAGAGCCTCCAGGTCGTAGCGGCCATCAACCGCGACCGAGCCGCCCCAGCCGCGCTGGTTCAGGGCGATGCTGCGAACCGATGCCGGAAGACACGCGATCACGGGGTCCCAAGTGCGCGCCGAGCCGCCCCAGTAGTGGAGGAATATCAGGGCCAGGTCACCGGCCCCTGTGTCGTCCACGGTAAGCTTCGCGCCCGCCGTCTCGATCGTGTGGTGCGTCATCCGTCGAACGCTCCGGTCGCTCAAGCAACGCCGAGGGGATTGGAAATCTTCAGGCGCCAGCTTCCGTCGGCCTGTTGCTTCAACACCTGGGTGGCGGTTCCACGGTCCACCCGCTCCTGGCCCTCGGCGTCCCGCATGGTGACGGCCCAGTCCATCAGGACGAGTGCCAGGTCATCGCAGCGCAGCATGCGGCGCACTTCGTTGCGGATGCGCGGCCGCAACGACAACAGATGCGCGAAGGCGTCTCGCAAGTTCGATCGGTCACCCTCGATGACTTCACCGTTCGTCATCCGCATGGTCGCGGAATCGTCGAACAGTCCGAGCACCGCGTCGAGGTCGGCGCGATTGAACGCCAAGTCGAAATGAGCCGGAAAATCTTCAGGGGACAAAGGTTTGGCGTCGGCCGTGTGCAACGTCATCTGCTGAACTCCTTCTTGGCTGTGTCCAGGAGATGCATCTTCGGCCATGATCCGATAATCCCCGTTTCATCAGGTTCATCCTGAACGGAGGCTTTGGAATGGCGCTGGACAGGCTGGTTGGCATGACGGTGTTCCGCCGGGCGGTCGAGCTCGGCAGCCTTGCGGCGGCGGCTCGTGCGTTGGAACTCTCGCCGGAGATGGCCGGGCAGCACCTCAAGGCGCTGGAGGGGCGCCTCGGCGTGCGGCTCCTGAAACGCACGACACGCCGCTTGAGCCTGACCGATGCGGGCCGTGCGTACTACGATCGGTGCGTCGCGGCACTGGACGAGATTGCCCTGGCCGAGGCCGAGGCGGGTTCCCGACAGGCCGAGCCCGGCGGCCGCCTCCGCATTGCCGCGCCGCTGGCATTCGGAACCGCGCTGCTCGCGCCCGCCATCGCCGCGTTCCTCGACCGCCATCCTGGCGTCTCCGTCGAGGTCGACCTCTCGGAACGAGCGGTCGACCTGCTCGCGGAAAACGTCGACCTGGCACTCCGGCTTGGCGAACTTCCACCCTCCGGCCTGATCGCCCGGCGTCTCGCGAGCTTCCCGCTGATCCTCGCGGCATCGCCGGGCTACCTGTCGAACCATCCGGCGCCGGAACGGCCGAGGGATCTCGCCTCGCATCAAACGCTGATCTACACGCAGACGCACGCGCCGACACGCTGGTCGTTTACGGGTCTGGCCGGCACGGGTCCCGCCGGCACGAGGGAAAGCGTCGCCGTCGACGGGCGCATCCGCGCGTCGGACGTGAGTTTTCTGCTGCACCTTGCACTGATTGGCCGCGGCATCCTCCTGGCCCCGTCATTTGTTCTCGAGGGCAGCCTGGCGGCCGGACGCCTCGTGCCTGTCTTGCCGGATTGGCACGAGCGATCCCTGCCACTTCACGCCCTCTGGCCCCATCGAACCTTGATCCCGGCCACGGTACGGGCTTTCCTCGATTTCCTGGGCGGTTGGTTCGCCAACGGGACAGCGCCGACCTCTGAAATCGCAGGCGAGGAGATCTCTTACCATCCCTGTCAAAAACTGCCTGACCGTTTTCGGACAGAACAAGCGAGAAGCGGATACCAACCCGAGATGCGCGCCGATATGAAAGATAACGGCTCCGGGCACGCCTTGATGGATAGCCTCTGAAGCGTGAGGCTAGCCGCGACGGTCGCGGCGCGCTAGAATTTGGGTTAGGAGACCTAAGCCATGCCGCGCACGGACAACGCCCAACTCAACATCCGCTCCGTTTATGCACGCAACCGCGCCCGCGAGATCGCGCGCCGCACCGGCATGACCACGACGGAGATCGTTGAGGACGCGCTGCGTGGCTATGTGCCGCCGGGCGCCTCCGAGCCGGTCGATAGCTTGGTCCGGCGCGGCCCTATTCTGGTCAAGCCCGCGCAAGGGCGGCGCGTTACCCAGGACGAAGCGGACCAAGCGCTCGAGGCTGTGCGCCGGCGTGACCCCTGACGGCATTCGAGGCCCTGCTCGACAGCAATGTCGTGGTCGCAATCCTGTCAGAGGCGCACGAGCATCACACGGCCTCGCTCGCCCTGCTGGCCGGGTCCGCGCGCGCCCGTTTCGCCGTGTCCGCCCATAGTTACGCCGAGGCATACAGCACCCTGACGCGCAGGGGCGAGCGCGGGCCGTTCGGCTTCACCGCCGGGGAGGCCTGGGCGGCTTTGGCGAGCTTGCGCGCGACCACGGGCCTGGTCGGGCTGACGGCGGCGCAAAGCTTCGAGGCCACCGGCCTGTACGCCGCCTCGGGCGGGACCGGGCCGAGGCTCTACGACGCGTTGATCGGCGGGGCGGCTGTCGTGCATGGCATCCCCGGCATCGTGACCTGGAACGTGGGCCACATGCGCGGCCTGTTCCCGAACCTCGACGTGCTTACGCCAGAGGCGTTCGCGGCGGGGCATACAACGCAAGGGTGAAGCGGACGCGAGCGACGACAGATGCGGGTCGGCAGATCGGAAGAGACTGGCCGGGAGCGGAAAGTCCGGTTGCGGGAGAAATGGAGCGATAGCGGACATCCGCCCGATGCAAGAGAACCGCCGGCCATCGCTTCCTTTCTGCCGTTGAGACGCTAATCAGTGATTCTAAAAGGTGAATATTACCCGCCTCGCGGCTTTTCGGCCAAAGCTGGCCGTACTAAAAGTGTGCCGAGCTTTGGCCGCGACGTCATCATCGAAGCGGAGGCAGCCTGCGAAACGTTTCGGCATCAGACTTGGCGCCGCATAAATTCGGCAAAAAGCGGTACACTAAATTCCAGATATCCGTGATTGCTGCTGTAGATCATGCCCTTTGTAATGATGCTTGCCCGCACCGGTCCCAAGGATTGCTGGCTGCGATTATTCATTGCTTGTGCAATGTCCGCCATCGCATACGGTCCGTCCCCAAGTGCTGCCATCGCCCTCACAAACTGGACCTCTGTCTTCGTCAGGCGGTCGATCCGCAGCTTAAAAAACCCTTCGTCCAGCAGCGCCAACGTCTCAGCATAGGAGTGGTCCGCATCGGCAAGGGTGATCTCCGGTCCTTCCGCGTTGTTCCATACTACAGAAACCCATTCTTGAAGAAAGAAGGGGGTCCATTGGTCCTCCGTGGGCGATCCCGCTCTAACTGTTTCTAGAGAAGTATAAGAGAATATTGTAGACTCTGCTAGACATTCCTAGACGATGCGATGGCTTGTCGCAGAAAGCATTGGATGGCCGAGGTCTCTTTCCCTTGGACGGACCTGTTGGCTGCTTTCGAGAAGACTGTCAGGCAGCCGGGACATCTGCTTTGGGCGCGAAACAGCCATCCGATTACCTTAACCTCTATGTCGGTTTCCATCACGAACCGACTTACATCACCGACACCAAGCGTTAACCTTCGTCCACTAAGGGTCTGAGACAAAACTGGTGCTTCAAATGGGATGACGTCGCGGCGCGATGGTGTAGTTCCATTCGCCGTGGAACTCGGCCTGGGCAACGTTAAGTGTGGCCATTTCGGCGTCAGACACTTTGATG
>JAABUQ010002576.1_pt1 | contig 35513 bp, 26 predicted proteins | sample 5560001 | NCBI WGS metagenome assembly JAABUQ01 (sample SAMN10711888, study PRJNA513371) | rock metagenome | isolation source: Antarctica rocks | place: Antarctica: Victoria Land, Finger Mt nord | collected 2015-12-18
ACGAGGATCGATTCGAGCTCGGTGCGGGTCGTGACGGTTCGTTCCAAGGCTCGGCCTCCTGGAGGATCGGGGATGGTCCCGTCATAACAGGGACCGGGCCGAACAGCCAGGATCGAGAGCTATACCCAATCGCGACCCGCCTCGTCTCGATCGGCTTGAAAAATCAGGCCCGGGGACCGACAGTAGACGGGACATCTCCCCACGAGATGACAAGGACGCCCGATCCGGACAAGCCGCCCGATGGATATCGCCCCCTTGGACCCCGAGGCCGGATCGCCGTCCCCTTCCCTGGCCTCGACGGCCGTCGACGAGCACGGCAGGCCCGGCGGCCGCGCCGAGGTCCGGCCGACGACCCCGGACGATCTCCCGACGCCCGGCCGTCGTCGGGCCTGGCCGCGCGCGGCCGCCGGAGGGCTCCTGCTGGTCGGCCTCGCCGGGCTGACCGCCTGGCACGCGACCTATTCCGCCGCGCTGGGGACCGCGGCCGAGGCCGAGGCGCGGGGCGACATCCTCGCCGCCCTCCGGGGGGCCCTCGAGCACCTCGATCGGCGCCCCTGGAGCCGCGACGCGGCCCGGGTCGCCGCGCGTTGCCTGAGCCGGCTCGACTTCGCCGAGCGGGCCGAGCCGTATTATCTCCGCGCCGGCGACCTCTCGATCGAGGACCGGCATTATCGGGCCTACGGGCTCGTCCGCGCCAACCTCCGCGAGCGGGCGGTCGAGGCCTATCGCCAGATCCTCGCCCTCCGGCCCGGGGATCTCACGTCGCTCCGGCTCCAGGCGGGCGTCCTCCTCTCGCAGGAGCGGTGGGACGAGGCCCACGAGGTCGCCCGCCGGCTGATCGAGATCCCGCAAGGCCCGCTCTCGGCCCTGCTGCCGGTCGCGGTCGCCGACCGATGGACGCTGAAGCCGACCCGGGTCGCCTCGGCCCCCGCGATCGGCTACACGCTCCGGGGGCTCCTGCATCACGACCTGCTCGAGTCCGAGGCCGCCACCGAGGCGTTCGAGCGCGTCCTGGCGATCGACCCCGACCTCCAGTCGATCCCGCTCGACCCGACCCACTTCTGGTCGCTGATGGTTGAAGACCTCCTGGCGGACGGGCGGGCGGCCGACGCCCTTCGCTACCTGGCCCGGGCGTCCGAGGGGCGAGAAGTCCCGGCGCTGCTCGACCTGATGGGCCGGGCGCATCTCCAGCAGTCGGCGATCGACGAGGCCGAGCGGTGCTGGCGGCGGGCCGTCGAGCTCTCGCCGGATCACCTCCACGCCTGGCTGAGCCTCGGTCAGATCGAGCTGAGGCGGGACCGTGCCGACGAGGCCGTCCGGCTCTTCACCCGCGCGGCGGCCATCGAGCCGGGGTCGTCCGAGGCCGCGTATGGCCTGGCCCTCGCCCACGGCAGGCTCGGCCGCGAGGACGAGGCCCGACGCTACCGGGCCGAGGCCGACCGGCTCCGCCGCAAGCCGAGCAAAGAGGCCCGTAACCTCGGGGCCACGGCCCCGCCGCCTCCGCCCCGGTGAGGCACCGCCCGCCGGAGAGCCCCGACCCAAGACCGCCCGGAACGGACCCCATGTCGACCTCGACCGCACCCTCGCCGGACCGCGCCTCCCGACCCAGGCCCGGCCGTCGACCGGCCTCACTCCGGCCGCTCCAGGCGGGGTACTGGATCCTGATCCTCCTCCTCGTCGGCGTGAATGTCCGGTGGCTCTGGCAGGAGTGGGCGACGGTCGACATGAAGACGATCGACGTCCTGATCGCGCGGGGCAAGGCCGACGAGGCCGAGCGCGGCCTGGAGGCCCGGCTCCGGCGGTTCGGGCTCGACGGCGAGGCCCGGATGAAGCTGGCCCGGCTCCTGGCGAACCGGAAGGACTACCTCGGGTGTGCCCGGGAGCTGCACGAGGTCCCGTACTGGTGGCCGGCCAGGGCCGAGGCGTCGTTCCTCGAAGGGGAGGCCTACAAGCTGATCGACCGGGCCCCCGACGCCGAGGCCGCCTGGGCGTCGTGCGTGGCCCCCGACCCCCTCCACCCGGTCCAGGCCAAGTACTCCGGCCGTGCCGCGCGGGAGCTGATCGGCTTCTACATGCTGGAGGGCCGGTTCGCCGAGGTCCGGGCGACGGTCTGGAAGGCGTACGATGCGGCCGACCCCTCCGAGCGGGCCGACATCCTGGCGATGCGGCTCCGGGCCGAGCTCGAGCGGATCTCGCACGAGGAGGCCCTGACGAAGCTCCGCCGGTTCGTCGCCGTCGTCCCCGACGACTGGCAGGCCCGCCGCGCCCTGGCCGTCGAGGAACTCGCGGCGGGGGACGCCGGCGCCGCCGAGCGCGAGATCCAGGAGTGCCTCAGGACCCACCCCGACGAGCCGTCCGTCTGGCGGACGTGGCTCGACCTCCTGAGCGAGCGGGGCGACCGCGACGGGATCCGGGCCGCCGTCGCCAAGCTCCCGCCGGCGAGCGACGGCGACGCCGAGACCTGGAAGCATCGCGGCCTCGTCCGGCAGTGGGACGGCGACCTCGAAGGCGCGGCCGAGGCCTTCCGCCGCGCCGTGGCCCTGAACCCGCGCGAGGGGGACTACTACTACAAGCTCGGGATGGCCGAGCAGTACCTGGGCCACCCCGAGCGGGCGCGGCCGCACGTCCAGAAGAGCGTCCAGATCCGCGAGAGCTACTCCAAGCTCCACGACGCCTACTATGACTACGTCGAGGCCACCCGGCGCGCCCGGGGCGATGACCCGGCCGTCCGCACGGCCCTCGAGAAGGTCGCGACGCTCTGCCGCGAACTCGGCTGGGACCGCGAGGCCGAGGCCCTCCTGCTGACCCTCCCCGGAGGTTGAGCCGTCGAGAGGTCCGGCCGGCCGAGACGCGACCTCAGAGCTTCCAGGCCACCCCCCACCTCGGCCGATCGCCCTGCCAGTCGAGGACGGCCCGGTGCCGGTCGTAGTAGACCCCCAGGCATCGGATCGCGACGATCGACGACCACGCCACCGCCATCCAGCCGACGAGCGCCAGGGCGACGTAGGCCCAGTACGCCTCGCCCCGGAGCGCGAGCACGGCCGCGAACGCCAGGACGCCCAGGCCGAGGGAGGCCGCCGCCGTCAGGCAGAGCATCAGGAACGAGAGGCCCAGCCGGGCGATCGTGCCGATCACCGCGCCGGGCGTCGCGGCCATCGGCTCGTCGTGGAGGAAGGTTATCATCAATGCCATCACGGCATATGGAAGGCCGAAGAGCCCGAGCGCGACCACGACGGCCGGGTCGGGACCGCTCCCCTCCGACAGGGAGAGGATGTAGATCGTCAGCGGCGCGAAGGGCACGGCCAGCCCGATCGCCAGCCAGAGGAACCACGGGCCGATCCCGTTGAGGAACCCGTCGAAGTTGCGGTCCGGGGGCCGGGGCGGGACGGTCTCCCCCATCCCGCTGGAGACGAGGACCCGCCCGAGGTACTGGAGCCAGTAGAAGACGGTCGCCATCACCAGGAAGAGGACCGGCAGCGACGTGACCAGCGAGACGAGCAGGCCCATCGAGGGCGTCCCGAGCTTCCGGGCGTCGGCCATCAGGGCCAGGCAATACTCGGGGACGAGCGTCCCCGCCACCCAGAGCGCCGACCCCACGGCGACGATCACGCCCACCCCTTCGAGGGCACGGAACGGGTAGAGGAACCCGGGCGGGAACCATCCCTCGCGACGGCCGGGCCCGGCCCCTCCCGGCCTCCCCTCGGATGGGACGGGCCGGGTCGGACGCGGCGCGGGACCTCGGGGCGGGTCGACCGGCCGGGCACGTCGGGCATCGGGGCCGCTCGATCCGGCGGGTGGGAGCCCACCCAGGGCGTAACCGGCCGCCGGGTCGCCGTCCGCTTCCTCGACCCCGTCCGGGGCGACCGGGCCGGGGCCATCGGCCGGCCACGCGTCGATCGGCCAGGGGTCGACCGCCGGGGCGGGCTCGACGAATGCCTTGAACTCGACGACCGGGGCCACTGGGGCCGCCGAGGGTACCGTCAGTGTGCCTCCGCACCGAGGGCAGCGGCCCGTCCGACCGGGCTTGGCCCCCGGAGCCTTCAACCGCATCCCGCACGGGCACTCGAGCACCGGGACCGTCATCGCATTCGCCCACCTCGGGAGTCCGAGAATCGGCCACACGTTGGCCTTCAACGACAACTGTAAATGAGGCGGGCAAGCCTTGCAAGGACATTTGTCCGGGTTGAGACCACCCTCGCCCGACCCAGGCGAAGTGGGCTCGATCAAGCCAGAGGCCTGACCGGCCGATCGCCACCGCGGGGCTCGGAAGCTGTCGACCGAGGCGGCCCGGGACCAACGCATGGGCCGGGCGGCAGCTCCCGAGCGACTGGCCACGGGTCGTCGCAGCGAACCCGCAAGCGTGAGGTCGGCAGGCGGCCCGGAGCTTCCTCGTGGAGAGGGCCGACTCACCCTCATTCGCGACGGAAGCCCGAGTTGGGATTGAGGTTCCGGCCGATGGGTTCGTTCGGCGCGATGGCACTTTGGCTTACGGGCCGGGCGATTGGGTTTGTTTGGGAGCGGGACAATCCCGGTGAGATTGGCTTTGTTCCGTCGCGTGACCGGTGGAGGGATTGGGTTCGTTTCGTCGCCGGGGTCGGTTTTCGGAGCCACGAGCGGAGGCCGCGAAATGCCCTCGCCACAGGCGCCAGGATTGGGTTCGTTTCGTCATCTTCCTTCGGTTCCCGTCATTGGGTTCGTTCGGCGCCGGCCCTCCCGATCTCTTGCAAGGCAAGGCGAGGTCAACCGCCTCGGGGTTGGCAAGCAATCGGCCAGGATCTTGCCAATCCGGTGGTTAGGCGGCAGAAATTCTCGGAAGCCATCCTAAGAAATCGCGGATGGCTGGGTTGTATCAACACGAGCACGTTTTGGGCACCACCAGGAGACTCGAAATGCAACGCATCGTCGCTCTCGTCCTTGTTTTGTTCGCCTGCTCTTCCGCTCAAACAACGCCCTCTGCGGCGGCCGAACCGCAATCCCTGCTGCAGACGATCGCCGAATGGCAGTACCCCGGTTCGGCGCTGACTGCCACCCAAGCGTCTGATGGGGCGACCATTGACGCCAAGGGCGATCGCACCATACCGTCGACGGTCTGCAAGACCGTCATGACGACCGATGCACCCGTCGAGAAGGTCTTGGACTACTACAGGGCCAAACTCTCGCCCACGACGAAGGCCGATGGCGGCAAGCCTGAGCCTTCCGATGCCACTGGGCGTTCGGTGGTCTTCAGCGACGACTCCGATGGCAGGCCGTTCGCTCTTCATACCGTCATCATCAACACGAACGATACGTCGACAACTCTTGTCATCTCTCGCGGCAAGGACGAAGCCAGGACGCACATCGCTTGGAAACAATATCGCCGCTTCGACCGCTGATCGCGGACAAGCGAACATCTCACCGTCGAGCGGCCGACACCTAACCTCGCGCTGCAGCGGACCCCGGCCGCCGTCGCGCCTTCTGGTATAATCCTCGCTCTCTCTCGGCGGCCGGGTCCGCTGAGCTTGGTCGGTCGGGTTCGATCGGCTCGGGGCCCGGCCGTCCGCGTTTGCCCTTTGAGGAGGACCCGCCCCCGGCGCAGCCAGGCGTCATCATCGGGTCTCATGGCCCGCCGGTTCCGGAGATCGGGCCCGACGGTCCATGATGGAACCGGGGCCCGACCTGCCCACCTCTCCTTTAGAGGGCCATCAGCGATTGACGGACGCCATCATCGCGGCCGGGTAGCGGTCGCCGGCGGCGACTCCGCGAGGGGCGACGGCGTCGATCCGCGCGAGGTCGGCGGGTGTGAGCTGCACTTGGAGCGAGCCGAGGTTCTCTTCGAGGTAGGTCCGACGCTTGGTGCCCGGGATCGGGATGATGTCTTCCCCTTGCGCCAGGACCCAGGCGAGGGCCAGCTGCGACGGCGTGCAGCCCTTCTCGGCGGCGATCTCGCCGATCCGGCGGACCAGATCGAGGTTCCTGGCGAAGTTCTCCCCCTGGAACCGGGGCGAGTGGCGGCGGTAATCGTCGGCCGGGAGGTCTTCGATCGACCGGAACCGGCCGGTCAGGAACCCCCGGCCGAGCGGGCTGTACGGGACGAAGCCGATCCCCAGCTCGCGGCAGGTCGGCAGGATCTCGTCCTCCGGGTCGCGGCTCCAGAGCGAGTACTCGGTCTGCAGGGCGGCGATCGGGTGGACGGCGGAGGCGCGGCGGAGCGTGGCCGGGCCCGCCTCGGAGAGGCCGATCTGGCGGACCTTGCCCGCGCGGACCAGGTCGGCGAGCGCGCCGACGGTCTCCTCGATCGGCACCTCGGGGTCGACCCGGTGCTGATAGTACAGGTCGATGTGGTCGACCCCGAGCCGGCCGAGCGAGGCGTCGCACGACGCCTTGACGTACTCGGGCCGGCCGTCGATCCCCCGGGCCGTCGGGTCGTCGGCCGAGCGGACGATGCCGAACTTGGTGGCGAGGACGACCCCGTCGCGACGGTCGCGGATCGCCCGGCCGACGAGGGCCTCGTTGGTGAACGGGCCGTACATGTCGGCGGTGTCGAGGAAGGTGACGCCGAGGTCGAGGGCGCGGTGGATCGTGGCGACCGACTCGTCGTCGTCGCGGCCGGCGTAGAAGTCGGACATCCCCATGCAACCGAGGCCGATCGCGGAGACGGCCAGGCCGGACCGGCCGAGGGTTCGCTGCTGCATCCGAGGCTGCTCCTTGGGCGGATCGAGGGGCGTTTGTGGGCGGAAAGGCTCGCCGTCATCGCAAGGAGAATCGATTTTGTTTGATATATTCTCATATTATAGTTTGTGAAGGATAACAAAATTTAGAATTTTTTCGTTGATTCTCTTTGAACTTCCTGTTAGACTGAGCCCTCTAGAATCCAGGTAAGAATTAGCGTACCAGAAACTCGCTAAAGCGAGGCAACAGACCCGTGCCAATCCGGTTCCGACTCGTTGTTGCGCTGTGGTGCTGCGCTCCCGCGGGTTGTGGCGTTCCGAATGACCCCTTGCTGTTTCCAATGAGCCATTCGCTCAAGGTGGCACCGCCGCGTCCGACCCTCCAGTTCACGGCCCCAAGCGGGCTCGTCAAGGCCAAGATCGGGGCGAAGGTTGACTCTCAGATCGAGGTCGAGCTTCCCGATGGGGGTGTGTTGCCCGCGACTGTCCAATTGTGGATCTACGCCGGCAATCGGGTCGTCGGCGGGGGGATGTTTGAGCCCGTTTCCAGCGAGGGGCGAATCTATCGGTTCTCGTGCCGACTCAGGGTACCCCCAAAAGCAGGGACCTACCAGATGAGAATCGAGGCTCAGTATTGCATAGAACCCCCCGAGTTCGTCGCCGGCTCGACGAAACAGACCGCGGGGCTTCAAGTGCTCGAATTTCAAGAACGCGGCCCCAACCTTGAGGTGACTCGATGACAGCAACCCGGACTGTAGATTCGACTCGGGAGCGGGCAGGCGGATTCACGCTGATCGAGGTGCTCGTCGTCATCGCCGTCGTCGGCCTGCTCGTCGCGCTCCTGATCCCGGCCGCCCAGTCCGCGCGCGAGGCGGCGAGGAGGGCCCAGTGCGCTAATAATCTCCGGCAGCTTGGGCTTGCCTTGAATTCATTCGCCAAAGATCACGGGGAATTCCCCCTCGGTAACAGTATGGAAGGTTACTCTCCTCACGCGTACCTGATGCCATATGTTGAGCAATCCAGTCTTTATCATGCGATTAATTTCAAATCTCCCTCAATAATGAGCATGAACCAGGATTCAGTCAACTGGACTGTCTATTCCACTAAGCTTTCGATCTTTTCATGCCCGACCGACAGAAATCGGCCTCAAGAAGGGGGGGGCCTCACAAATTATGCCGGTAACGGCGGTTATGGTCATCAAGATATTCCGAATAACGGAACATTTCCCCATCAGAGTCTAGTTGGAAAGTTGAAGACCGTTGGATTTGCCGATATTCGGGATGGTGTCGGCCAGACGATGGCCTTCACCGAATGGTGTCTACCTGCAACCAATTCCATGAGTCCCGTGCCTGACCGCTTGTCATTGACTTTCGATGCGGGAGACTTTGCGGCACCCGGGGAGCTGGAAAAATTTGTAACGGCATGTCGCGCAATGGACCCTCTGACGGGAAAAAAGTGTTCGGGAAAATTCGCCAATTGGATGATTGGAGGGATGGGTTTCAGTTTGTTGAATGCTACATTGCGTCCCAACGAGAATAGTTGTCTAAACGGCGGGTCGCTTTCACTTGGAGCATATAGCGCTGGCAGTCGTCACAGGTCCGGTGTGAACGTAGTGTTCGTCGACGGGCACGTTCGATTTATCAAAGAATCTGTCTCCCAAGCTATCTGGAGGGCGCTTAGCACCAGGTCGGGTAATGATCTGATTTCCGATGACAGTTACTAATAAGTTTACTGACCACGGTCACCTACCGACCGTCTCACCCGCACAACTCCTTGTCGAGAGTTGTACCCCTGACCACTTTTCCCCGAGGTGCATCGAATGACCCAGATCCAGCGTTACCTGGCCCCGTTGATCGTCGTTTCGTCGATCTTCTCGCTCACCGCCTCGCTCGCTCAGGCCCAAAATGCCGTCCCTACGACCGTCGGTCCCATCACCAACAACTCGATCGTGGGCGGGTCCCAACAGACGGTCACATTCGACGTCTCTTGGACGAATATGCCAGCAGGTCAGAACATTGACATCGACATCTACTTCGAGATCGTGAACAAGGCGACGGGTGCGCGCACCGGCCTGGTTAAGATGCTGACGGTTCATACTTACGGAACGGTCAGCAATTCGACCGGTGGGTCCATCTACGGTCCGAATCTCATGGCGCCTCTCGGATTTCCGGGAGATCAGGCCCAAGTCAGCGTCGTTACTCGGCCCGCGCCAGGGTTTGGCGCTGGAGGCGTTATGTCGGCAGATCCGACTTATCAATAAAAATTAGTATACTTGCTTGAGCGAGTATCCCGGGCCGGCCGAACCGACCAATGGTTCGGTCGGCAAAGCTTCTATCATTCGAGGGTCGGCTCATCAAGGCTATTGAATTGGCAAAGCAAAGCGATCCCTGGACGGCATAGCCGCCGACTAAGCTGTTGCAAGGATGCAGTCGTCAGCGGAGGCGAGGCAGGAGATGGCGGCGAACCTCCTGGCCCGTCCCGGCCGAACGGATAGCCGATTAAGCATCCGCCGAACGACTTCCGGACGACGGGGAGACTGCTTCGAGGCCTTGAAGTCTCTCGCGATCGGACCGGACAGGGCCCATGCCACGCCTCGCCTACCACGAAATCGCCGCGACATCATCGTCTCCCGAGCTTCATTACCGTGTAGGACCGCGCCGGGAAGTCGAAGGAGAACCGCCCGGACGCCCCGTCGAACGTCGAGCGGGCGGGCCGGACGCGGTCGGGGGCGTCCGGCGCGTTCCGGTCGTCGAGGGCGCCGGCGAGCGTGACGACCTCGGCCCGGGGATCGACCGGGCCGAATCCTTCGATCGCGACGGACGCCCGGTGAGGCGTGTCGCCGACGTTCACGACCTTCAGGACGACGGCCGTGCCGGCCTCGTCGCGGGTGGCCGTGAGATCCAGGTCGTTGTTGGGGCTGGTGGCCTCGGAGGCGACCCGGCAGGGCTGGTGGGCCGCGGCGGCCATCTTCTGGGCGTGGTAGGGCGGCATCCCCCAGACCTTGGCCGGGGTGTAGAAGAGCTGCCCCTGGTCCCAGCCGTTGTCGTTCTGGCCCAGGGCCTGGAGGCAGTTGGCGGGGCAGTCGATCAGGACGAAGTCGCCGTGACGCTGGGTCGCGTTGAGGATCGTGGCGTGGCCGAGCGCCCGGCGGAGGTCGTGACGGCCGCCGTTCTCTTCGAGGACGCAGGCCTTGAGCTTGGTGTCGGGGGCCCATTCGCGGACGAGCCGCTCAATCCGGGTGAAGAGGGCGTCGACCTTCGCCCCGTCGCGCGGGTCGTCGCCGCCGACGTGGACGTCCCAGAGCGCGGCCTTGCCGTTCAGCTCCCGGACGATCCGCCGCGAGACCGGGTTGTCGGGCTCCCACCAGGTCCCGATGATCAGCGCGACCGCCGGGTCGCGCGGGCGGATCGCGGCGTGGAGGAGCTGAAATCGCTCGATGTAGTGGGCGTCGACCGTCTCCTCGTTGCCGATCTCGAGGTATTTGACCCGGAACGGCTCGGGGTAGCCGTCCTCGGACCGGCGACGGCCCCACCCGGTCGTCGCCGGGGCGTTGAGATATTCGACGAGGTGGGCGGCGTCCTCGGGCGTCTCCTCGATGTTGATCGTGACGACGGGCTCGAACCCGGCCGCGCGGCAGAAGGCGACGAACTCGACGATCCCGAACCCGTTGGTCGACCACGGATACCAGGTCCCCCGGTACTGCGGCCTCATGTCCCGGTCGCCGATCATCGACTTCCAGCGATAGCCGGCGGTGTTGACCATCGAGCCGCCGTAGCGGAGCAGGGTCAGCCCTTCGTCCTGGAGGGCGCGGGCGATGTCACCTCGGAAGGGGAGGTCGTGGAAAATCTCGTCGCCCGTCCCCGCGAGGTAGACCTGATCGACCCAGACCTCGCCCGGCCCGTCGACCGCGATCACGAACCGCGACGCGTCGTCGGTGGCGTCGGGCCGGAGCCTGAAGTCATGACGGGTCCAGTCCGCGACGATGGCGTCGATGGGTTGCCTCGCGTAGGTCCGCGAGCCGTCGAGGCTCTGGAGGGAGACCGCGACCGAGGCCGACGGGTTCGACCGGCGGAGGTAGAGGTGGCCGGCATAGTCATGCCCCGCGCGGACGGCGATCCCCCAGCGATTGAGCCCCCGGTTGGCGATCCCGACCGATCCCGAGCCGGAGGCCCGCTCGATCCGCTGCGACCTCGCCGTGTTGAACGGGCGATCGGGGTCCCAGGTGAACCGGGGGACGGCGTCGCCGGTCGCGACCGGGTCCCACGCCGCGCTCAGGCCCTCGGAGGTCCGGGCCGAGGGGTCGGTGTCGATCGGGACCGGGACCGTCGCCCCGCCGGGCCGCTCGACGGCGAGGTCGCGGAAGTCGGCGTCGGAGCCCCAGGTCCGGACGCCGACCCGGCCGCCCGGGCTCGCGGCGGGGTCGGTGTCGGTGAAGACGATCGCGGGCTCGCGGGCGTCGTCGAGCCTGACGCGGATCGTCGGCCCGTCGAGCTCGACCCGGAGCCGGTGCCATCGGCCGGCCTCGACCTTCGCGGGGACCCGCTTCAAGAGGCGGAAGTTGTCGCGGTGGCGGCCGAGGGAGAGGTGGCCGTGCTTCGCCGAGAGGCTGACCTCGTAGCCGTGCCAGGCGTCGGCCCCGACCCTCGGGTCGCGGACCCGGACGACCAGGCCGGCGTTCTCCCCCTTCGCGTCGCGGAGCCGGACCGAGAGAGTCACCGCGCCGTCGGCCAGGTCGAGCCCGTCGCGGAGGGCCTTGGCGCCGTAGTCGGCCTGGACCGAGAGGATCCCGTCCGCCGCGGAGAAGAGGCCGCCGTAGGACGTCCAGCCGGTCGCGGGGGGGCGCCTCGGCGGCTCTTCGAAGCTCTCGCCGAAGAGCTTCTGGGCGTACAGGCCGCCGTAGATCTCGTGGTTGACGTCCTCGATGCACGAGCCGTACATCAGCGGGGTGATCCGGTTGACCACCCGGGAGGCGTCGACCTTCAACGACGAGTCGTCCGCCGCGCCGATCACCGCGGCCATCGCGAGCGTCCATCCGATCATGATCACCTCGTCGGTTCCGAGTTGCAGGGGATGGAGGGCCTACTTCGCCGTGTAGCCGCCGTCGACCGGGAGGATCGCGCCGGTGATGAAGCTGGCGTCGTCGGAGGCGAGGAAGGCGACGGCCGCGGCGACCTCCTCGGGCCGGCCGACCCGGCCGATCGGATGGCCGGCGACGAGCATCGCGAGGAACCCCTCGGGGTCGCCCGACATGGCCATCCCTTGCCGGAGGACCGGCGTCTCGATCGAGCCCGGGCAGACGCAGTTGACCCGGATTCCCCGGTCCGCGTACTCGACGGCGAGCTGGCGAGTCAGCTCGACGACGGCCCCCTTGCTCGGCGCATATGGGGCCTGCTTGGGGATGCCGGTCAGCCCCGAGATCGAGCCGTTGATCACGATCGAGCCGCCGGCCGGGGACTGGGCGAGCATCTGACGGATCGCCTCGCGGGCCGAGACGAAGACCCCCTTGGCGTTGACGGCGTTGACCCGGTCGTAGTCGTCGTCGGTGGTGTCGACGATCTCGCCCGAGTAGGCGATCCCGGCGTTGGCGAAGAGGATGTCGAGCCGGCCGTACTGCTCGACGGCCGAGGCGACGGCGGCGCGGACGTCCTCGGTCCGGGTCACGTCGGTCGTCGCGGCGACGGCGCGGAAGCCCGCGCCCCGGAACAGGGAGACCTCGCGCTCGAGGGGCCCGGCCTGGAGGTCGGCGAGGACCACGGCCGCCCCGTCGCGGAGGAACCGGACGGCCGTCGCCAGGCCGATGCCCGACGCCGCCCCGGTGATCAGCGCGACCTTCCCCTCCAGCAGTCCCGCCATCGGCTGTCTCCCGACCTCGGCTCACCAGTGCATGACGTATCCGCCGTCGACGTTGATCGTCTGCCCGGTCACGTTCCCGGCGCGGGGGGAGGCGAGGAAGACGGCCATCGCGGCGATGTCCTCCGGCGTCTGCCACCGCCCGAGCGGGACGAGCGACCGGACCTTCTGCCCCGCCCAATCCTCGTAAGAGGGGACCGTGGTGTTCCCTTGCCGGGCGGCCCAGGCCTCGTAGACCGATCGGTTCAGGGCCGTCTGGATCATGCCGGGGCAGAGCGCGTTGACCCGGACCCCGAACGGGGCGAGGTCCTTGGCCGCGCACTGGGCGAAATTGATCAGGCCGGCCTTGGAGGCGCTGTAGGGCGGGTCGGTCTGCGAGCCGATCTGGCCGGCGACGGAGGCGAGGAAGAGGATCGTCCCGGCCCGGGCCTCGGCCATCCCCGGGGCGAACGCATGCGCGACGTGGGCCGCCCCGACGAGGTTCACGCGGAGGACCCGGTCCCACGAGGCCGGGTCGACCTCCCAGAACGGGAAGCCGAACCCGCCCGAGCCGATCCCCGCGGCGTAGACGATGTGGTCGGACCGGCCGAAGCGGGCCCGGACCTCGGCGGCGACGGCGCGGACGGCCGCGAAGTCGGTGACGTCGGCGACCAGGCCGAGGGCGGCGATCTTGCCCCCGCCGGAGCGGTCGAGGCGGCCGGCGACGGCCGGGGCTTCGGGGTCGCGGTCGACCACGACGACCGAGGCCCCCTCGGCGGCGAACGCGGCGGCCACGGCGAGGCCGATCCCCCGCGCCCCGCCGACCACGACCGCGACGTCCCCCGCGAGCCCGAGGTCCATGATCCGACCGCCTCCGCAAGCCCACCCCGAGCGAGACGCCGGCACGCGACCGGCCCGATTCCCCAACGTAGCCGCGCCCGGGGCCGGTGTCGACCGCCCGCCGACCGGACGGGATCGGGGATCGGGCGACGGTCGCGCGGCAACTTGACCCGACGGTCGCGCGGGGATAGGCTGATCTCTGCCGGGCGCCGACGCGACCCTTCCCGCGCACCGGGCCGACTCCCCACGCCGACGATCGACGACTGACCGCGCCGCCCGCGCGTCCCTCTGCGCGGCGGGGCCTCGGTCGTCGGCCCGTGCGGGGGCCTGGCCGTGACGACCGCGGACGCGACGGATGGCCTCGACATGCCGGGAGTCCCCCGGCCCCTCGGACGCGCCGCCGGCGCGATCGCCCCCGAGGACCGGCCGGGCACGCATCGGGGGTTCGCGATGACGATCGGCAACTGGTCGCGGGGCGTCGGGCTCGTCCCCCTCGCCCTGCTCGCGACGACCACGACGCTCCCGGCGGCCGACGCCCCGTCCCCCGCGAGGCGGACCCCCTGGACCGCCTCGAAGGTCGCGGGGACGCCCGACCCGCCCCCGCCGTACCGGGCGGAACTGGCCTTCCCCCACCTCAAGTTCGAGAAGCCGGTCGTCCTCGCCGCCGCCAAGGGCCTCGGCCGGATCTTCGTCGTCGAGCTCGACGGCAAGGTCTACTCGTTCCCGAACGACCCGGCCTGCCCGCGGGCCGACCTCGCCGTCGACCTCGCGAAGGACCAGCCCGAGGCGGGGTCGATCTTCGGGCTGGCCTTCCACCCCGACTTCGCCCGGAACCGGCAGGTCTACCTCTGTTACTCGACCAAGCAGGGCGGGCCGGAAGGTTCGAGGGTCTCGCGGTTCCGGGTCCACGCGAACGGCTCCGGCCCCCCGACGATCGTCGCCAAGTCGGAGACGATCCTCCTGACCTGGCTCGCCGGCGGCCACAACGCCGGCTGCCTGGCGTTCGGGCCCGACGGCTATCTCTACGTCGCGGCCGGCGACACCGCCGACCCGACCCCGCCCGACCCGCTCCGGACCGGGCAGGATATCTCCGACGTCCCCTCGTCGATCCTGCGGATCGACGTCGACCATACCGACCCCGGCCGGGCGTACCGGGTCCCGCCCGACAACCCGTTCGTCAAGGCGCCCAAGGCCCGCCCCGAGGTCTGGGCCTTCGGCTTCCGCAACCCCTGGCGGTTCAGCTTCGACCGCAAGACGGGCCAGCTCTGGGCCGGCGACGTCGGCTGGGAGCTCTGGGAGATGATCCACAAGGTCGACCGCGGGGGGAACTACGGCTGGAGCATCGTCGAGGGGCCGCAGCCGGTCTACCCCGACGGCGCCCGCGGCCCCGGGCCGATCGTCCCGCCGGTCGTGGCGCACCCCCACTCCGAGGCAGGTTCGATCACGGGGGGGTACGTCTACCGGGGGAAGAAGCTACCCGCCCTCGGCGGGGTGTATGTCTACGGCGACTTCCAGTCGGGCAAGGTCTGGGGCCTCCGGCACGACGGCTCGAAGCTCGTCTGGCAGGGGGAGCTAGCCGACACCCCGATCCAGCTCGTCTCGTTCGGCGAGGACGAGGAGGGCGAGGTCTATCTCCTCGACTTCGAGCGGTCGAAGGGGATCTACAAGCTCGTCCCCAACCCGAGCCACGCGGCCGACCGGGCCTTCCCGCGCCGGCTCTCGCAGACCGGGCTCTTCGCCTCGACGAAGGACCACACCCCGGCCCCCGGCGTGGTCCCCTACGCGATCATCGCCGAGATGTGGTCCGACCACGCGACGGCCGAGCGGCTCCTGGCCGTCCCGGGCGTCGCCAAGGTCTCCGTCGACGAGTCGGGCCGGTGGAAGGCCCCCGAGGGGACGGTCCTGGCCCGGACCGTCTCGATCGAGACCGAGCGCGGCGCCCCGAGATCGCGGAAGCGGATCGAGACCCAGGTCCTCCATCTCGAAGACGGCTCGTGGCGGCCCTATACCTACGCCTGGTCCGACGACGGGTCCGACGCCGACCTGGCCGACGCGCGCGGGTCGAGCCGGACCATCGCCATCGTCGACCGCGAGGCTCCGGGCGGGAGGCGGACCCAGTCGTATCGGATCAACGCCCGGTCCGAGTGTGTCCTCTGCCACAACCCGTGGGTCGAGAAGCAGACGACCATGTTCGGCCGTCAGACGGCCTCTCCCCTGGCCTTCAACACGTCCCAGATGAACAGGGAGACGAACCGGGCCGGCCGTCGCGAGGAGCAGGTGGCCATGCTCTCGAAGCTCGGCCTGCTGGACGGGTCGCCAGCCAGCCACAAGGGCACGCCCCGGCTGGTCGACCCCTACGGCAAGGCCGGGGACCTCGCGATGCGGGCGCGGTCGTATCTCCAGGTCAATTGCGCCCACTGCCACCAGTTCGGCGCGGGGGGATCGGCGAACATCCAGCTCCGGGCCGACCTCGCGCTGGCGAAGACCAACGCCGTCGGGGTCCGGCCGATGCAGGGGGGGTTCGGGCTCGACGACCCGAAGATCATCGCGCCGGGCGACCCCGACGGGTCGGTCCTCTACTACCGGATGGCCAAGACCGGCGGCGGCCGGATGCCCCGCGCCGGCTCGGACCTGGTCGACGAGCGCGGGGTCCGCCTGATCCGCGACTGGATCGCGGGCCTGCCCCGGCCGTCGGGATCGCGCCCGGCGTCGGCGGCCGACGAGTCGGCGCTGGCCTGCCTGCGGCCCGGGTCCAAGGCCGCCCCGGCGGAGCGGTCGTCGGCGATCCGCCGGCTGACCGAGTCGACCCGGGGGGGCCTCGCGCTGATGGACCGGATCGACCGGGGGGCCGTCGACCCGTCGGCGCTCCGGGAGGTCGTCGGGCTCGCGAAGGACCTGCCCCGCGCCGAGGTCCGCGACCTCCTCGAACGGTTCGTCCCCGAGGCCGATCGCGCCCGTCGCCTCGGCGAGCCGATCGACCCGCCGGCCGTCCTCGGTCTGAAGGGGGACCCCGGCCGGGGCGAGCGCGTCTTCTTCGCCGACTCGTCCCAGTGCGCCTCCTGCCACCGGGTCGACGGCCGGGGCACCGAGGTCGGGCCCGACCTCGGCGCGATCGGCGCCAAGTACGACCGGCCGACGCTCCTGCGGCACCTGGTCGAGCCGTCGCTGGCGATCGAGGCCAAGTATGTGAATTATCTGCTCGAAACGAAGTCGGGGGTCGTCCACGCGGGCATCCTCGTCGATCGGGCGGGGGGCGAGGTGGCCCTGAAGGGGGCCAAGGGCGAGTCGATCCGCGTCCCCGCGGCCGAGGTCGAGGGGCTGGTCCCGCAAGCAAAGTCGGCCATGCCGGAAGGGCTCCTCCGCGACCTCACGGCGCAGCAGGCGGCCGACCTGCTCGAGTATCTCGCGACGAGGAAGGGGCCGGGCCGATGAGGGGCGGAGGCGGCCGGCCTGGCCTCGTCGCCGCCGCGGGCCTGGCCGTGGCGATCGGGGCCGCGGGGGCCTGGTGGGCCTGGTCGCGGTCGCGGACCGACCGCGGGCCGACGGCGGCGGGCCTGGCCGCCTATGATCGGGGCGACTTCGCCGCCTCCCTCGCCGCGGCCGTCGGCCGGCTCCGGACCGTCCCCGACGACCCGGAGGCGCTCAGGCTGCTCGCCCGGTCGAACGCCCGGCTCGGCCGCGACGGCTCGGCGCAGCAGGCCTTCGTCCGGATCGGGCCGAACGCCTGGAAGGCCGAGGATTTCTTCCTGCTCGCGGTCAGCCTCCTGCGGCAGGGCCGGGCCGAGCTGGCCCGGGAGACCCTGCTCAACGCCCTCAAGGCCGACCCCGCCCATGCCGAGACGATCGAGGCCCTGGCCCGGCTCGCCCTCGAAGGGCAACGGCCGATCGAGGCGGCCGCGCTGGCGAGGCGGCTGGCGGCCCGTCCCGGCTGGGAGTCGCGGGGGGACATCCTGCTCGCCCGGGCGCTCGAGGCGTCCAACGACCATGCCGGCGCCGCCGATTCGCTCGGGCGTGCCCTCGGTCGCGACCCCGCCTCCCTCGGCCCGGGGGCGGAGCCCGGCCCCTTGAGGAAGGAGCTGGCCCGCGACCTCCTCGGGGCCGGCCGGCCCGACGAGGCGAGGCGGCAGCTCCTGGCCCTCGCGGGGACGCTCGACGACGACGCGGAGGCCTCGTGGCTCCGGGGCCGGGCCGGGCTCCAGCTCGGGTCGACGGCCGAGGCGTCGCGGCCCCGGGAGGAGTCCGGCGGCCGCGACGGTGCCGACCCGCTCCGGGTCGAGCCGGCGCCCCTGGTCGGTGCCTCGCGGTGCGAGGAGTGCCACGCGACGATCTACCGGGCCCAGCGGGCGAGCCGCCACGCGACGACCCTCGCCGCCGGCCCGGACCTGCTCGCGGCCGCGCCGACCGCCCGGGCCGTCGACGACCCGGCCCGACCCGGGGCCCGGCACGCGCTCCGCCGCGACGGCGACCGCCTGCTCTACGAGGCCGAGGCCCGCGGGACGATCGAGCGCGCGGTGGTCGAGTACGCGTTCGGCTCGGGCGACCGCGGGCGGACGTTCGTGGGCACCGACGAGGCCGGGCGGGCCCGCGAGCTCCGGCTCTCGCAGTACGAGGGGGGGAGCCTCTGGGACGTGACGACCGGCCAGTCCCGCGACCCGTCCGACCCGCACGACCTCCTCGGCCGACCGGTCGGGGCGGACGAGCTGAGGCGCTGCCTCGACTGCCACACGACCCGGACCGCCCTCGACCGCGGCCGACCCGCGCCCGAGGGGGCCGACCGCGGGATCGGCTGTGAGCGCTGCCACGGCCCGGGCGGCCATCACCTCGCGGCGGTCGCGGGCGGCCTGCCCGACCCCGCGATCGCCCGGCCCAGGCTGGCCACGGCCGCGCGGGTCGTCGCGCTCTGCGGCCATTGCCACGGCCCGCCCGACCCGTCCACGCCCCCGACGGGGCCCGGCGCGGTCCGGTTCCAGGCGTCCTCGCTGGTCGAGAGCCGCTGCTACACCGAGGGCCGGGGCGACCTGAGCTGCGCGACCTGCCACGACCCGCACCGCGACGCCGGGCGACTCGCCGCCCCCTACGAGGCGAAGTGTCGCGGCTGCCACCCCGCGACCCCGGCCGTCGGCCCCGTCCCCGCCGACCCCGGGCCGGCCCCGGCCCGCCCCTGCCCGGTCGACCCGGCGCGGGGCTGCGTCAAGTGCCACATGCCCCGGGTCGAGGGGGTCGTGCCGCACTCGGCGTTCACCGACCACCGGATCCGGATCCACCGGGCGTCGGACGCAGCACCCTGAGCCGAGCCGGCCCCCGCGACGGGCCCGCTTACCCCGGCAGTTCGGCCGCCGCGCCCGGTCGATGATTAAAAAGGTAAGGGCTCGTACGGATTCCTGTTGACAGGGCGCCCCGGAAGCTGGACATTCAGGGCGGAGGTCGCATTTCGCCGGGTCCATTCCCTGCAACGCTCGGTCCCGTCCCGCCGGCCTGATCTGGCCAGTGGGGCCGGTGCGTGCGCCGATCCGACGTGGGCCGGGCGGGCCCTATCCTGGATCCAGCATCGACCCGAGGACGCCCCACGTCTCGTCGGCGATCGAATCGCTCATGGCTCCTGCGGCCCTGGGCGCCGATTGGGCGGCGGTGTGTCCCGAGCACGACCGGGGCGGGGCCCCACGGTGGGGACCCCCCACGGCTTCTGCTCAGACGACGCTCGCCCCCTCGCGGTCACTTCTAAGAAATTCATCCAGAGGGCGGCGGTTTTCTATTGACGTCCGATTCAGGGCGTGACAATATCACCCACTCACGTCCGAGCCGCATGATTTCCCACGATCGCTGTTCCCGGAAGGACTCCCGCGTCGGCCCTGCCCCTGCGCGGTGCTTCGCGCAGGGGCAGGGCCGTCGTGCTCGGCAACTCTTGAGAGGTTATGCTCATGAATTGTTGGGTTCACAAGCTCGCGGCCCCGTGCCTCGCCATCCTCTCGAGCCTCTCCGTCCCCGGCTGTTCGAACACGGCCAATGAATCCGGGGCGGGTGCGGCCCCAGTCGGGGGCGCGGCGGTCAACGCCCCCAATTCCCAGGAGGAGTTCTTCAAGCAGCAGCAGGAGAAGACCGCCCAGGAGAAGGCCGCCAAGGCCAGGAAGTCCGGGCGGCCCGCGAAGTAGCCTCCCGTCGCGTCGTCACGATGGGACGGATGGACGGCATCCCGACGTCGCGTCCCCCGGCTTTTCCCCGAAGGTCGAGCTCGTCGAGGCCGTGCGGGATCGGGTTCGACTCGGGTCAGGAAGTTCACCCAGGTGGATCGATCGCATCGCACACCCCAGGAGAAGTCGAACATGCCTCTCTCTCCGAAGAAGCGTGGCTTCACGCTGATCGAGCTGCTGGTCGTCATCGCCATCATCGCCGTGCTGATCGCCCTGCTCTTGCCGGCCGTCCAGGCGGCCCGCGAGGCCGCCCGCCGGGCCCAGTGCACCAACAACCTCAAGCAGCTGGGCCTGGCCATCCACAACTACATCAGCGTCAATGACGCCATCCCGCCGACCGGCATCCCGATCATGCAGTCCTATTCGCCCGCCGCCAGGCTCCTCCCCTTCCTCGAGCAGCAGGCGATGTACAATTCCATCAACTTCAGCGTGGGCGAACGTTGGGGCGGCGGGGGCGGCAACGTCCTGCAAGGCCCTCCGTTCTGCCCGAGCGGGGCCGGCGGCTGCGGCGACGGCGACCTCTGGGGCGCCATCAACGCGTCCGTGACCGCCAACCAGATCAGCGCGTTCCTCTGCCCCTCCGACACCGAGCTCGGCAACCTCACCCGGATCTACTTCAACGGCAACGGGCAGTATATCGGGCGGACCAGCTACCCGTTCAACATGGGCAACAACCCGTACTCTTATGGGACCTCCGGCACGAGCAACGGGCCGGCGTACTTCCCCTCCTACAAGGCGGCCTTCACGACCGCGCCCGCGAGCTCGCTGAACGTGGAATCGCCCATCAGCCTCGCCGCGTTCGTCGACGGGACGAGCAACACGGTCATCTTCAGCGAATGGCTCCGCGGCGACGGCATCCCGCCGGGCGGTTCCAAGGATGGCCTCCTGCAGACGTACGACGTCGGCATCAACGTCGCCGCCTTCGCCGGCCAGTTCAATGCCAACCAGCAGTATGCCGCGGCCTGCCAGAACGCGACCATCACGCCCTCGACCGGTCGATGGACCTGGAAGGGCGACTGGTGGATCTCGGCCCACACCAACACCTACTCGCACACGCAGACCCCGAACCGCCGGTCGTGCTGGTACAAGGATATCGGCAGCGGCGGCGGTGCCGCCCAGGCCGCCAACATGCTGGCCGCTTCCTCCCGGCACCCGGGCGGGGTGAATACGGCCTTCGGGGACGGCTCGGTCAGGTTCATCAAGGACTCCGTCAATCCGACCACCTGGCAGGCCCTCGCCACTCCCAAGGGTGGTGAAGTCATCAGCTCCGACGCGTATTGATCCGAATCCCCTCCCCGGCGGTCGGGTCGACGTCGCCGGGGCGGATCTGATGGCGACGGGGGCGTCGGGCCCGAAGCTCGACGCCCCCCGTCGTCGCTCGCCCGATCGCGGGAGTCATCCCGACGGCCGTCGAGGGAGGCATGCCCGAGATCCGCTCCAGGCCCGACCCCAGCGCGCCACCCAAGGCGGTCGGCGCCGACCCCGACACAGACCGCGAGCCTGAGGCGATCAGGCCCGCCGTCGCTCGGACCCGGAGGCCGCGAAGGGGCATCCGTCTCCTCGGGGCCGTGGCCGCACTGTCCGCGACCGGGGCGATCGGTTGGATCGGGCTCCGGGAATGGGACCCTCCGATGCTCCGCGAGGCCTCCGCCGCCTATCGCCGCGGTGACCTCGAGCTGGCCCATCGGAAGGCGAGCTCGCACCTCGCGAGCCGGCCGATGAGCCGCTCCGCCGCGCTGATCGCCGCGCAATCCCTCGGCCTGCTGGGGCGAGCGGGAGAGGCCGAGCCGTATTATCGCAGGGCCGGGACGCTCGGCATCGAGACGCTCCACGCCAGGGCCTTCGCGCTGGTCCAAGCCCGGCTCCACGACCAGGCCGCCGAGGTCTACGGGGAGATCCTCGCGCGATCCCCCGGGGATATCCTGGCCCTCCGCAGGCTGGCGGTCGCCCATATCCTCCGGAGCCGATGGGCCGAGGCCCTCGAGGTGGCCGGGCGCCTCAAGGCCATCCCGAATGGCGATGTGATCGGCTGCACCCTCGCCGGGGTGATCTACCACGATACCGACCGGCCCGAGTCCGCCGTGGTCGAGTTGGAACGGGTCGTCGCCCTCGACCCCGACCTCCTCCGGATGCCGCTCGAACCGAAAGAGCAGTTCTGGGCCCACCTGACCCAGGATCTCGTGCAGATCGGCCGCGGGGAGGAGGCGCGACCTTTCCTGACCCGGGCCATCTCCCAGCACCAGAATCCCTATTTCCTCGACCTGCTCGGGGAGACATATTGGCAGGGTGGGGAATCCGAGGAGGCCGAGCGGTGCTGGCTCCATTCGATCGAGCTCAATCCCCGACGGGCGCGGCCCTGGCTGGCGCTCGGCAATCTCGAGATGCAGAGGAACCGGCCCCGACAGGCGATCGAACGGCTGAGCCGGGCCGCCTCGCTCGCCCCGACGGCCCGCGAGCCGGCCTACGCCCTGAGTCAGTCCTACCGCCGGTTGGGCCAGGCCGACGAAGCCGAACGCTACCGGGTGATCGCCGACCGGCTCCGCCCCGAGATCCACAAGCCGCCCCCGGGCATGGGGGAGGCCAGGAGCCGGTGAGGATGCCCCGGACCCGACGCCTCACGCCATTCCGATCCCTTCGAGACGCCGACCTCGCCGTCTCCGCATGCGTCGGTGTTGCTGATCGGGACGGTCGGGAGACGACCGACCGGAACGAGGTTCCCTGGCCGGACGGGACGAGGTCGACCTTGAGAACTCCAGGGGTCCGGGGCACACGTCGGGTCGTCGAGTCCAAGACTCCGGCGCTTCCCGCGGCGGCGGAAGGCGTGTCGCCATGAGGGCGAGGGGCAGGATCGTCGTCGCGGCCGCGGCCCTGGCCGTGCTCGTCGGGATCGCGGCGGGTGTCCGGTCCTGGGTCCGCCTCGGGCCGTCGATCGCCGGGGCCTCGGCGCTGGCCGAGGCGGGCCGGTTCGACGAGGCCGAGGCGCGGCTCCGCGAGATCCTCCGGGCCGACCCGGACCATCCCGGGGCGAACCTCCTGGCGGCGCAGGTCGCGATCGGCCGCCCGGACACGTCGGTCGCGGACTCCGGCGGCACGCCCGACCCCGCGCCGGCCCTGGCGGCGCTCGATCACCTGGGCCGGGTCGGGACCCGCGACCCGCGCGTGGCGTCGCTCGCGCAGGTCTGCCGGGGCAAGGCCGAGCACAGGCTCGGCCGGTATGACGCGGCCGAGGCGTCGTGGCTCGAGGCGCTCCGGCTCGACCCGACGGTCGGCGAGGCCGGGTGGTCGCTCCTGGAGCTGTACTACCTGGAGGGACGTCCGGACGACTCGCGTCGCCTGGCCCTCCGTCTGCACGAGGCCGAGCCCGACCGCCGCGACCGCGTCCAGCTCCTCCTGGAGTTGCTCCGGCAGGACGTCCAACCCCCGGCGCCGGAGTCGCTCGTAGCCCTGTTCGCGCCGATCGTCGACCGGACGCCCGACGACGTGGGGCCGGCCCTCGCGCTGGGGCTGGCCCTGGTCCGCACCGGGGAATCGGGGCGAGGCCTCGTCATGCTCCGTCGGACGGCCGAGCGCCGCCCGGACCGGGTCGACGCGTGGGACGCCTGGCTCTCGGGGCTGGACGACGCCGGGCAGGCCGAGGCATGCGCCGAGGTCGTCGGCCGCCTGCCCGCACCGATCGCCGATATGCCCCGATTCGCCCGGCACCGCGCCCGCGTCGCGCAGGAGCGCGGGGATTGGTCGGCCGCCGCGGATGGGTATCGCCGGGCGCTGGCGGACTCGCCCGCCGACGGCCGGTCCCTGTACCGCCTGGCGCGGATCCTCCGGAGGGTCGGCGAGGCAGCCGAGGCCGACCGGATCGACCGCCGCCATCGCGATCGCGAGGCCACGATCGCCGAGTCGCGTGCCGTCTACGAGGCGGCCAACGCCGACACGACGCTCGGCCTCACCCCTCACCCCGACCTCTACCGCAAGATCGCCGACCTCCGCGAGGCCCTCGGCCATCCCGACGAGGCCCTTGCCTGGCACCGGCTGGTCCTCCACGACCGCCCCAAGGACGCCCGGAGCCTGGCCGCCGTCGCCCGTCTCGCCGCCGAACGCATCGGCGAATTGCCCAGACCTGACTGATCATCGCGGACCGGGATCACGGGACCGGAAGATGATGGTCAGCAGGTCTCCGCGCGTCGAAGTCCCGTCCCTGCCGGGGTCGGCGGCCGAGGATTGGGCGAGGGACCTTCGATCGGCCGGTCGGCGTGACGCCGCGCGGGGCCCCTCGCCAGGAGCTTCCAGGCGACCAGCCCACCCACGAACAGGCCGACGCTGACGTATTGCGAGATCGACAGGCCCGCGTGGAGTCCGCCCGCGTCTCCCCGGTAGAACTCGACGAGGAACCGGGTGATCGGGTAGGCGATCGCGAGCAAGATGATGACTTCGCCGTCGCGGCGACGTCTCGGGTAGAAGGCCGAGAGCAGGCCGAGCAGCAGGACCCCGGCCAGGGCCGCATAGAGCTGCTTCGGGTGCACGGGGAGCGAGTGCGAGGCCCACCCGGGGATCCATCCCGCCTCGACGTGGCGGGCCCACGCGGCGGTCTCGGCGGGGAAGCTCACGGCCCAGGGGCGGTCGCAGGTCGACCCGTAGCAGCATCCGTTGAGGAAGCACCCGACCCGGCCGACAGCGATCCCCAGCGCCAGCGCCGGGGCGGCCGCGTCGGCCATCGCCAGGAACGGGAAGCGGGCCCGCCGCCAGTAGAGGATCGAGCCGACCAGCCCGCCGACGATGCATCCGTAGAAGATGATCCCACCTTGCCAGAACCGGAACACGTCGGCGACGCCGCGGACCTGTCCCGGGTGCATCGCCAGGTACATCAGCCGGGCGCCGAGGATGCCCCCCCCGCAGAGCCAGGGGACCAGGCCATAGACCGCCTCGGGGTCGATCCGCTCGCGGCGCGCCCGCCGGACCGACAGCCAGATGGCGCCGACGCAGGCCAGCAACAGCGCGACGCCGAAGGCGTGGAGTTGCAGCCCCGTCCCGGGGATGCTCAGCAGGACTCGCCGCATCGTCGCGCCCTCCCCGATCCATCCATCCGTCCGGGCCGGACCCAGCCCCCGACCCGGTGGCCAGAGGAAGGATGCCGGGGGAGGCGGATTCGGGCAAGCCCAAATCGAGGTCGAGCAGGGACAAAATTCAAAATAAATTGATATTTTGAAATCTTATCTGGGCACCCTCCGATTGCGATCGATTCGTCGCCACCCGACTCGCGCGCGCCAATCCTCGGCCCGACCGCTCTACGGCAGCTCCCTGATCCGCAGCCCGCGGAACTCGACCGGCGAGCCTTCGGACTCGAGGCAGAGGTGGCCCGATCGCGGCTCGCAGCCGGTGCCGCCGGAGACCTCCTCGCCGTTGACCCAGAGCCGGACCTCGCCGTTGATGGCGCGGACGTAGTAGTGGTTCCACTCGTGGACGCCCCGGCTCAGTCGCCTCGTCGGGAAGCTCCGCGAGCCGTCCGGCGAGGTCGGCGCGAACGGCTTCATCTTCGATGTGCCGACCGGGAAGACGTCGCCGTGGGTCGTGAACCAGTCCGCCCGCTTGCCCGAGGACTTCTCGTACTGCTCGGTATAGCCGTGGTCGAGCACCTGGACCTCGATCCCGCCCCGCGGCAAGGCACCCGGCTTCAGGCCCTCCAGTGCCGCGGGGGTCGCCCAGACGAAGAGGCCGGAGTTGCCGCCGGCGCGGAGGTGCCGCCACTCGGCGACCAGCTCGAAGTTGGTGAATGCATCCTTCGTCCGGACCACCCCGATCGGCTGCCCGGTGCAGCGGGCGGTCGCGCCGTCCCAGGTCCAGGTGTCGGGCGCGAGGTTGACGTCGGCGAAGTCGGCCCGGCCCAGGGCCCGCCAGCCCGGCCCGGTCCCGTCGACGAACGCCCTGGTCGCGACCGAGGGCCCGTCGGCCGCCACGGTCGCGGCGACCATCGTCAGGACGGCGGCGATCTTCAAACTTGGGATGGGTCTCATCGGTCGGGTCCTGCTCGGTTGGTGGGTGAGGCCGCCTTGCCGGGACGGGGGCGTCGGCGTGCGGTCGAGGGTACTCCGGGTCCCGGCCGGCCGCCAGGGCTCGCGCGTCGTCGTGGAATCCGGCGAGCGCGGTGGAGTGGTGCGCGGCGACGGGGCCGGCCGGAGGATAGAATCACGACCGTACGTCCCGCGGGGGTCGCGGGCGGCGGCCAACGATCGAACGGAGCCGGCGGCGGCCTCACGCTTCCGGCCGTCGGAGCACCCGCGATGTCCAGAAAGACTCCAGCGTTCCTGGCGACCGCCGTCGCCATCGCCATCGCGGCCGCGGCGACCGGGCAGGACCGGCCAAAGGTCGGCTTCCAGGATACCCCGCTGCTCCCCGGCGGGAAGTGGCACGTCCACGACGGCCGGCGCCCGCAGCCGGCCGTCGTCGAGCCCGGCACGGCGAGCACGCAGGAGGCTCCCGGCCGGCCACCCTCCGATGCCGTCGTCCTGTTCGACGGCAAGGACGTCTCGCATTGGAGCGACGGCAAGGCAGGCCCGGCCGGGTGGAAAGTCGAAGGCGGGGCGATGGTCGTCACCCCCAAGGCCGGGGTGGTCGCCACCCGCGACGAGTTCGGCGACTGCCAGCTCCACCTCGAGTTCGCCACGCCCGACCCGCCCCGGGGGCGCGACCAGGGGCGGGGCAATTCGGGCGTGATGTTCTTCGGCCGGTACGAGGTCCAGGTGCTCGACAGCTACCACAACCCGACCTACCCCGACGGCACCGCCGGGGCCGTCTACGGCCAGCATCCCCCCCTGGTCAACGCCGCCCGCCCGCCGGGCCAGTGGCAGTCGTATGACATCCTCTTCACCGCCCCCAGGTTCAAGGCCGACGGGTCGGTCGAGTCGCCGGCCTACGTGACGGCGCTCCTCAACGGCGTCTTTGTCCAGGACCACGCCGAGGTCATCGGCGCGGTCGCCTACCGGGCCGTCGGCCGGTACTCCCCCCACGGCCCGAAGGGCCCGATCGTGCTCCAGGACCACGGCGACCCCGTCAAGTTCCGCAACATCTGGGCCCGCCCGATCCGTCGCGACGACCGGCCGTGAACCGCCGGCCCGCGGCGGGGACCCGAGGAAAGGCCCCGACTCTCGTGTCCCCGAGGCACGCGCTGGCGGACCGCCCCGGCGCCCGATACTGTCGGGGATGACCTCGGGCCCGGGCCGGGCCGAACGATCGCCCACGACCGACTACACCAGGGAGACCGAAGATGGATCGTCGCGAATTCCTCCAATCCGGCGCGGCCGGGCTCGCCCTCGCGGCCTCGGCCGGGTCCGCCGCCCGGGCCAAGCCGCCGGCCACTCGCCGGGTCGGCCTGATCGGCTGCGGCTGGTACGGCAAGTGTGACCTGCTCCGGCTCCTCCAGGTCGAGCCGGTCGAGGTCGTCTCGCTCTGCGACGTCGACTCGGCCATGCTTCGCGGGGCGGCCGAGGTCGTCGCCGGCCGCCAGGTGTCCAAGAAGACCCCCCGGCTCTACGCCGACTACCGGAAGATGCTCGCCGAGAAGGACCTGGACATCGTCCTGGTCGACACCCCCGACCACTGGCACGCCCTGCCGACGATCGCCGCGATCGAGGCCGGCGCCGACGTCTGGGTCCAGAAGCCGATCAGCGTCGACGTCGCCGAGGGCAAGGCGATGGTCGTCGCCGCGCGGAAGCACGGCAAGGTCGTCCAGGTCGGCACCCAGCGCCGGAGCACCCCGCACCTGATCGAGGCGCGCGACCGGGTCGTCCGCGAGGGGAAGCTCGGCAAGGTCGCCCTGGTCGAGATCTATTGCTATTATCACATGCGAGCCCGAGGCAATCCCCCCGACACGGCCCCCCCCGCGAGGCTCGACTGGGAGGCGTGGACCGGGCCGGCCCCGCTCCGGCCGTACAACGCGATGGCGCACCCGCGCGGGTGGCGGGCGTTCACCGAGTACGGCAACGGGATCCTCGGCGACATGTGCATCCACATGCTCGACATGGTCCGCTGGATGCTGGGCCTGGGGTGGCCGAGCCGGATCGGGTCGTCGGGGGGCATCCTCGTCGACAAGGCGAGCAAGGCCAACATCCCCGACACCCAGACCGCCACCTTCGACTTCGGCGACCTGACGGTCGTCTGGCAGCACCGGACCTGGGGCGAGGCCGCCGACCCGAAGCACCCGTGGGGGGCGACCCTCTACGGCGACAAGGGGACGCTCAAGGCCGACGTCCACGGCTACGACTTCACCCCGTCGAACGGGGGCGGCAAGCCGGTCCACGTCGACGTCGCGTACGAGTTCGACAAGTACCCCGAGGACAAGGACGAGAAGGAGCTGGAGAAGCACGTCGCCCCGGCGATCCGGGGCCACATGAAGGACTTCCTCGCCGCCATCGACTCGCGGGGACGCCCCGTGGCCGACATCGAGGAGGGGCACATCTCGACGGCGAGCTGCATCCTGGCCAACCTGGCGCTGAAGCTCGGCCGGACCCTCACCTGGGACGCCAAGGCGGGGCGGGTGGCCGACGACGACGAGGCGAATCGCCACCTGATCCGCCCCTACCGGTCCCCCTGGGTCCACCCGGGAGCCTGAGCAGACCGGCCGGGGGCGGGGATTCGCCGATCGGCCGGGGCCGGCGATGACGCCCGGCCCCGGCATCCTCCCGGGCCGGTTCGCCTTGCCCCCCGGTCGCGGATCGCTCGCGTTCTCGGCTCCTCGGACGCGCCTGCCCCGGCACGGGACGGCGCGATCGGTTTGCCAGCCGATTCCCCGACCGATTATCCTAAGTGAGCCGGACATCGTGGCGACGGGCCGCTCCCCGGCGACCGGCCGAGCCCAAGCGAGCGCGGATTCATGAAGCACCCCGGGGAGGACCGTCCCGTCGCCATCAACTCCCCGCCGATCGAAATCACCTTCGATCTCCTGGCCGAGTCGCTCCCGCAACTGCTCTGGGCCGCCCGGCCCGACGGCCACCTCGATTATTTCAACGACCGCTGGTACGACTACACGGGGATGACGGCCGAGGAGAGCCGGGGGCTGGGCTGGAGCCGGGCCCTGCACCCGGAGGACAAGGGGCGGGCGGAGGCCCGTTGGGGGCTGGCGACCGCGACGGGCGAGGCCTACGAGATCGAGTACCGGCTCCGCCGCCGCGACGGCGCGTATCGCTGGTTCCTCGGCCGGGCCCTCCCGGCGGTGGACGGCGGCGGGCGGGTCATCCGATGGTTCGGGACCTGCACCGACATCGACGACCTGAAGCGTGCCGGGGAGGCGCTGGGGCGCGAGCGCGAGTCGTTCCGCCTGACCCTCGCCAGCATCGGCGAGGCGGTCATCGTGACCGACCCCCGGGGGCGGGTGACCTTCCTCAACGGGGTCGCCGAGACCCTGACCGGGTGGCCGGCGGGCGAAGCCTCCGGGCTCGCCCTGCCCGAGGTCTTCCGGATCGTCAACGAGGCCAGCCGGGAGCCGGCGGAGGACCCCGTCGCCAGGGTGATCCGGTCCGGGAAGGACCTCGGCCTGGCGAACCACACCGTCCTGATCGCCCGGGACGGCCGGGAGGCCGCGATCGACGACAACGCCGCGCCGATCCTCGACGCGGACGGGGGGGTCGCCGGGGTGATCCTGGTCTTCCGCGACATCGGCGAGCGCAGGGCGGCGGAGATCGTGGCCGAGGAGCGGGGGCGGCTCACGGCCTTCGCCGCCGAGTCCGGCCAGGCCCTCACCCGGGACCGGGCCCTGCCGGCGATGCTCCGCGACTGCTGCGAGGGGATGGTCCGCCACCTCGGCGCGGCCTTCGCCCGGATCTGGACCGTCGACGACGAGGGCAAGTTCCTCGAGCTCAAGGCGAGCGCCGGCCGCTACACCCAGATCGACGGGGCCCACGCCCGCGTCCCCGTCGGCCGCTACAAGATCGGCCGGATCGCGCGGGACCGAGCGCCGCACCTGACCAATGACGTCCCGAACGACCCGCTGGTCGGGGACCCCGGGTGGGCCCGTCGCGAGGGGATGGTCGCGTTCGCGGGCTACCCGCTGCTGGTGGAGGATCGCCTCGTCGGGGTGATGGCCCTCTTCGCCCGCCGGCCGCTGACCCGGGCGACCCTGGCGGCGGTGGAGACGGTGGCCGACGGCGTCGCGCTGGGGATCGAGCGCAAGCGGGTCGAGGCGAGGCGCACCGAGCTGTTCGTCGCCGAGCGGTCGGCCCGGGTCGCGGCCGAGACGGCCCGGGCGCAGGCCGAGGCCGCCCGCGCCGAGGCCGAGTCGGCCGGCCGGTCCAAGGACCGATTCCTCGCCATGCTCTCGCACGAGCTGAGGACGCCCCTGACGCCCGTCCTCCTCACGGCCACCGCCCTGCTCGACGACCCGTCCACCCCCCCCGAGATCCGCCCGGCCTGGGAGATGGTCCGCCACAATATCGGACTCGAGGCCCGCCTGATCGACGACCTGCTCGACGTCATGAAGACCATCAGCGGCAAGATGCCCTACCACTTCGAAGTCGTCGACGCCCACGACCTGATCCGGCAGGCCCTGGAGATCGTCCGGTCCGACATCCACGGCAAAGGGCTCCGGCTCGCCACCGAGCTGGGGGCCGGCCTGTCGCACGTCAAGGCCGACCCCGCCCGGATGACCCAGGCGCTCTGGAACCTCGTCAAGAACAGCGTGAAGTTCACCGCCGAGGGGGGCGGCATCTCCGTCCGGACGCGGAACGAGGGGGATCGCCTGATCGTCGAGGTCGCCGACACCGGCATCGGGATCGAGCCCGCGGCGCTCGTGAGGATCTTCAACGCCTTCGAACAGGTCGAGGACTCGGTGACCCGGCAGTACGGCGGCCTCGGCCTCGGCCTCGCCATCAGCAAGTCCGTCGTCGACTCGCATCAGGGGACCATCCGGGCCACCAGCCCCGGCCCGGGGCGCGGGGCGACGTTCATCATCGACCTGATCACCGTGGCCCCGCTCGCCGAGGATCGCGCCGGCCGCGCCCCGGGCGTCGTCGAGCGGCGACCGTTCGCGATCCTCCTAGTCGAGGACGACGCGATGACCTGCCGGGTGATGGCGACCCTGCTGAGGAACGCCGGCCACTCGGTGACCACGGCCTCGAGCTACTCGACGGCCCTGGCGGTCGCCTCCGCCGACTTCGACCTCGTCATCAGCGACGTGGGGCTGCCCGAGCGCAACGGCTTCGAGCTGATGCGCGAGCTGAGGGCGAGGCACGGCCTGCTGGGGATCGCCCTGACCGGATTCGGCCTCGACGAGGATATCCGCAAGGGGCGGGACGCCGGCTTCATCATCCACATGACGAAGCCGGTCGACTTCGCCAAGCTCGACGACGCGATCCAGACCGTCGGCCGGGCCGCGGAGTCCTGGAGGGTCGACGACGATCCGGGCCGTCCGCCGCTCTGAACCCCCCCGCGATCGACCCCTCGCCCCGCGAGCGCCCGGCGAGTCGGCCTGTCACCCTTCGGCGAACGGGTCCGGTCCCATGGAGACGCATCCCTGGGTCGCCCCTCCGCCCGAGATCGCCCCACCCTCGTCCGGGGTCGACGTCTGGCGGATCAGGCTCGACCTGGCCCCGGCGGCCCGCGACCGACTCCGCGCGACGCTCGCCCCGGACGAGCAGGCGAGGGCCGACCGGTTCCGATCGCCGATCGACGGGGGCCGGTTCATCGCGGGCCGGGGCTCGCTCCGCGCGATCCTCGGCCTCTACCTGGGCGCGAGCCCCGAGACCTTGCGGCTCGACGCGGGGCCGCACGGGAAGCCGAGGCTGACGGGGCCGCATCGGGCGTCGGGGCTCGAGTTCAACCTCTCCCACACGGGCGGGCTCGCGGCCCTGGCCGTCGCGGACGGTCGCCGGGTCGGCGCCGACATCGAGGCGGTCCGGCCGATCGTCGCGATGGAGCGGATCGTCGAGCGGTTCTTCTCGCCGCGCGAGCGGTCCGCGATCGCCGCCCTGCCCGAGTCGAGTCGGCTCGCCGCCTTCTTCCGGACCTGGACGAGCAAGGAGTCGTACCTGAAGGCGACCGGCCTGGGGATGGCGGTCCCGCTCGACGGCTTCGACGTCGCGGTCGACCCCGGGGCCCCGCCCGCCTTGCTCGACGTCCGAGGCCGGCCGGGAGAGGCGGCCCGCTGGACGATCCGCGACCTCCCCCCCTGCCCCGGTCACCTCGGCGCCATCGCGGCCGAAGGGGACTGGTCCGAGATCCATGCCTACGACCTCATGCACCTCGGTGAGTCGCCGCGATGACCCCCCACCGGCGGGTGATCGAGGCCGCGGGGCTCGGGCCGGCGATTCGTCCGGCCAGGTTTGGAGTTGGATTGACGACCGCTCACCCCGTCTGGTAGCCTCGGCCGATGGAGGGTACGCGGCCCCCTCGTGGAGTCGCGGCGTGACCGAGGAGAGGTGGCTGAGTGGTCGAAAGCGGCGGTTTGCTAAACCGTTATGGGTGTCACAGCCCATCGGGGGTTCGAATCCCCCCCTCTCCGCTTGATACGCACGCCTGCTAGACACAAGTCCCGGTTTTTCCGGGACTTGTTTCGTTTGCGGGCCCTCACGCGAACCCCTCCTGGTGCACGTTTGGTGCACAAAACGTGCACCGGAGGAGGGTCCCCATGGCTCGCCCCAAGCGTGCCGCATCTCCGCGATTCCGCGTCGGCCGGATCTCCGTCTACCCACATCACGGCACCTGGTGGATCTACTACCGCGACGGCGGCGAGCAGGTCCGCCGCAAGGTCGCCTCGACCCGCCAGGAGGCCGAGCAGGTCGCCGCCCAGGTCAACGCCCAGCTGACCAGCGGGGCACCGACCCTGCTCGCCTTCACCTCGATCGGCGTCCCCGAGCTGCGGCAGAAGTTCCTCGACTACCACGAGCACACCCTGGAGTCGTCGGTCGCCACGGTCCGCCGCTACCGGGCCGCGACCCGGCACCTGGAGCTTTACGCCTCCCGGCAGACCCGGCCCCCCCTGGCGCATGAGGTGAAGCCCGACGCCTTCGCCGCCTACCTCCGCAAGGTCGAGGTCGCCCCCAACGGCCACCCCAACACGGAGCGGCGGCAGCTCCGGGACAAGGGCGTCCAGTTCATCCTGGAGACCAGCCGGTCGATGTACACCTTCGCGCTGAAACGGCGTCACCTGCCGCCCTACGCCAAGAACCCATTCTCGGAGCTGCCGCTCGACCGGCTGAAGGTCCAGGACGCCAAGCCGATCTTCGTCTTCACCGCCGCGACCGAGCTGGCCTTCCTGCGGGCGGCGGGCCGGTGGGCCTTCCCGATCCACTTCGCGCTGGCCAAGACCGGCCTGCGGGTCGGCGAGCTGGTCCACCTGCTGATCGAGGAGCTGGACCTGGAGGGCGGATGGCTCCTGGTCCGCAACAAGACGGCGCTGGGCTGGCGGGTGAAGACCGGGAGCGAGCGGGACGTGCCGCTGCTGCCCGAGGTGGTCGCTGTCCTGAGGCGAGTCATCGGCGATCGCAAGTCGGGGCCGGTCCTCCTCCGCGAGCGGTTCTCCGGCGGGTCGCCGCCGCTGGTCGGCGACCGACAACGGCTGGAGCAGGCCTGCCTGGAGCGGCGGAGGGCCGCCGGTCCGGCCCTGTCGCGGGCCGAGGAGTCGAGGGTCGCCCGAGGCGTCTGGCGTGACGCCGGGGCGATCAAGCCCGACGCGGTGCGCACCTCGTTCATCGAGGTCGCCCGGTCGATCGGCCACGCCCAGGCGACCTGCCCCAAGTCGTGGCGGCACTCGTTCGCCACGCTGCTCCAGGACGCCAACGTCGACCCGCTGATCCGCCAGCAGACCCTGGGCCACCGGCCGTCGACCGGCTCGGGCCTGGGGATGACCGCCAACTACACGCACACCCGGCGCGAGACGCACCGGGAGCAGGTCGAGCGGGCCCTGCGGCTCTGGCCGGAGTCGCTCCACCTCGCGTCAGTTTTCGCTCCGGGCGTGGGATCGTAACGCTCGGTGTCGCGTCGACGGGGCCTGCCGGGTCGGACCTGATGCCCCGGCAGGCCCCGGCCGTTCACGATCCGGGTCCGCGCGATCGCGTCCCGGACCTGGCCCGGCGACTGCCCCTTCCCTCTGGTCGATACGTCGGGCATAGTTTGCGGGTATTCCGCGTATTCTCCATCCCCGACTCCCAGGGCGAGACTCGGCCATGGAGAAACCGAAGGCCAAGGACGAGAAGGCCTTTACGCAGGGTGGACCCCGCCGGGATAAGGCCTCCGAGGCGGAGGCCCAGCTCCGCGACTACTACGCCCTCGGGATTGTGGTCAGGGATCGCCTCAAGGAGGCCAGGCTCGACGCCGAAACCCTCCGCAAGCTGTGCGATGAGACGGGCCACGGGGCCGACAATATCCGCAAGTCCCGCGTCTTCGCCGCCCGGTACACGGCCGATCAGCTCGACGAGCTTTGCCAGCTTCGGACCCAGGAGGGGATGCCGTTGCCGTGGAGGCACGTCCGCCAGCTCCTGATGATGCCGCCGGGGGAGGCGCGAGAGGCTTTGCAGCGGAAGGCGGCGGAGCGCGGGTGGGGCCTGGAGGAGCTGGTGGCGGCGATCCCGAAGGCGGTGCGGCGCAAGCAGACGCGGCGCGAGGGCGGCCGGGCCTTCCGTGGCCCGAGGAGCCTGGCGGACGGGCAGCGGCAGGTCGTGCGGCACGGCGACGAGTGGCTGCGGCGCTTCGGCAGCAGGGCGTGGGCCTGCGACGACTGGCTCGGAGGGAAGGTCGGTGCGGCGGGTCCCGGCGGCCTGAAGGCCCGCCTGGCGGAGGCCCGGGAGGCGCTGCGGAAAGTCCGGGAGTCGATCGCCGAGCTGGAAGGCAAGCTCAAGCGAGTCGAGGCCGAGGTGATCGACGGGCAACCGTCCAGGTCGAAGGCGGCCAGAACCGGCACGTCCAAAGCTGTGCCGAGGCGTCCCACCAGGAGGCAGCGCGAGTGACGGCACCCTCAAACTGGACCAGTGGCGGCCGTCGAATTGGATTACGCGTAATATTTTTCCGCTTGCGATCCGGCCCACCACAACGAGGGGAATTGTCACGTGGTGGGCGTCCTCGTCGGCCTGGTCGCCGCGTTCGCGAGTCCGCCTGTGTCGGAAGTGCGAGGTCTTCCGAATGTTCTCTCCTTGGCCAGCCCCATGGAAGGGTCCTGAGCCTGGTCCGCCGACTGTGATCAGTCCCCGGCGATCTCCCGGACCCTGGCGAAGAAGGCGCGCGTGCGGGGCGTGTTGATTCCCCACTGCACCGGCGGCGACTGGTAGCCGTCCCGGTAGTCGCTCGCGCCGGGGTCGAAGTAGCCCCACGAGGCGCCCTCCGACAGCGCCGCCGCGAAGTTGTTCTCCGGCCGGTCGAAGTCGAAGTGGTCGTCTTCGTTGAACAGGATCGGCATCGGCCGGTAGCCGGGCACCCGGCGCGTCTCCCGCACCATCTCCGCGATCCGGCCCGGCCGGTCGATGCCGTTGCCGTGCAGCAGGAGGAAGTCCGAGGCGCGGACGACGGTCTCGCCGGGGACCGTCCCCCCGCCGTAGCTCGTCCCGGCCAGCAATCGCCTGTCCCCCCGCCGTCGCGCCTGGACCCGGCCGATCAACTCGTGGACGCGGTCGGGCCGCAGGACGGCGTGGTCGTACTGGACGTTGCACTCGTTGTTCACCTCCATCAGGACGTTGCGGTAGCCCCGGTCGAGGACCCAGTCGACCGCGTTGTCGAGGGCGCGGAGCACGGCGGCCTCGTCCTCCAGCCGCTCGTCCTGGCCGAAGTAGTAGACGCCCAGGATCGCGACCATGCCCAGCTCGTCGGCCCGGTCGAGGATGCGGCCGAGCCGGTCCATGAACTCGGGCCGCAGATCGCCCTTCGAGGTGATGGCCGAGTTGTGCCAGGGCTGGCGACCCTTGGAGTAGCCCTGGGGGTAAGCGTCAGATTTGTAGGTAGCTCAGGTCAGTTTGGCGAGGGATGCCAATATGCGTCCCATTGCCGGTCGCCGCTCTTGAACAAGGCGCGGAGGTGGCCGACGCTGTCGGCCCCGTCCTCG
>JAABUQ010002577.1_pt1 | contig 35498 bp, 29 predicted proteins | sample 5560001 | NCBI WGS metagenome assembly JAABUQ01 (sample SAMN10711888, study PRJNA513371) | rock metagenome | isolation source: Antarctica rocks | place: Antarctica: Victoria Land, Finger Mt nord | collected 2015-12-18
GAAGGCGAAGGCGAAGGCGAAGGCGAAGGCGAAGGCGAAGGCGAAGGCGAAGGCGAAGGCGAAGGCGAAGGCGAAGGCGAAGGCGAAGGCGAAGGCGAAGGCGAAGGCGAAGGCGAAGGCGAAGGCGAAGGCGGGGCGATCGAGCGGGAAACGCCCCGAGTAGGCCGGGCCGAAGGAGGATCGTCCCCGCGCGAGGGGGACCCCTCCCCGCGTGGCGGGCCTGATCGCGATGAAAGGTCGCCCTCTTCCGACGACCAGGGACGACGAGGGGGCCGCCCCGGGGGCCGACGCCGCGCCATCCCATCGACGCGTCCCGCCCGTTCCGGCAGGCGAGACGCTCGCTGTCAAACTAAGTTATCCAAGAATTGACGGATTGGGAAGGACCGAGCGACAACGATTCATCAGGGGATGACCCGGGCCCCTCGCCGCCCCGGGACCGGCCGCTCAGGGATGGGGGCCGCCGGCGGCGGGGTCGAGTTCGAGCTTGATGTCCCGGAAGCGGACCTCGGTCGGGCCGCCGGAATGGAGCTGGAAGGCGATGATCCCGCGGCGGGCGCCGGCCGGGTCGTCGAGGGTGACGCAGGCCTGGCCGTTGAGGAACGTCCGGATCGAGGGGCCGACGGCGACGACCTCGTAGGTGTTCCATTCGCCGGGCTTGACGTGGGACTCGCCCGACCGATCCCAGAGGAGCCCCCGGCCGTGTTCCTCGTAGAGCTTGCCCCACCAGCCGGGGCCGATGTCGGCCTGATACCCCTTGACCTCGCCGCCGGGCAGGGGCTCGCTCCGGAACTGGATGCCGCTGTTGCCCCCGTTGGCGACGAGCTTGACCCGGAGGGTCAGGCGGAAGTCGGCGACGGCCAGGTCGGAGCGGAGGAACTCGTCGCGGCCCAGCCCGGTGGCGGTCCGGCCGACGATCTCGCCCCCTTCGACCTTCCAGAGCCCGGGCGTCCCGTCCCAGCCGGCCAGGTCGCGGCCGTTGAAGAAGGCCCGGGCGGTGTCGGGGGTCGCCAGGAGCGGGACCTGGACCGGGCTCGCCAGGTAGGCGACGAGCGACCGGATCTCGTGGTCATCCAGCGTCGCCCAGAGCCCTTCGGGCATCATCGAGGCGTCGCTGAGGCGGCGGTCCTCGACGTCCCCCTTGGGCAGGACCAGGCTCTCGTTGGCCGTGACCAGGGTCAGCGCGTCCTTGTCCTCGGCCCGGACGATCCCGGTGAGGACCCGGCCGTCCTTGATGGCCACGACGTGCGCCTGGTAGTCCTTGCCGATCAGGGCCGACGGGTCGTAGACGTTGACCAGCAAGTAGTCGAGGTCGGCCCGGTTCGAGCCGGTCAGCTCGGGCCCGACGTTGCCCCCGGTCCCGAACAAGACGTGGCATTGCCCGCACGTCCTGGCGAAGACGGCGCGACCGAGGGACACGTCGGGCGGTCGCGCGGCCCTGGCGAGCAGGTTCTTCTTGGCCTCGCCGATCTGCTTGGCCCGATCGCTCGGGGTGTCGCGGGCGACGCCCCAAACCTGGCCGATCCGGGCGTCGACGGCGGCGTCCTTGAGGTTCCGCAACTGGCGGACGAGGTCGGCCGAGATGTCGGCCGACGGGATGCGCTTCGATCCCACGGCGTCGAGGAGCGCCTTCGCGGTCCCGACGCGGGCCGCCAGGGCGTTGAGGGCGTCGCGCCGCTCGGCCGGGGCGAGGCCGGGATAGGCCGCCAGGAGGACGCCGGGCGTGGCCGGGTCGTCGAACGCGGCGAGGGCCCGGATCGCCGGGCCGCGCAAGGCCGGGTCGGCGACCAGGGCTTGCAAGCTCGGCACCGAGCCGGCGTCGCGGGCCTTGAGCAGGGCCGCCAGCGCCTCGGTTCGAAGGCCACGCTCGGCCTTCGCGTCGGCCAGAAGGGTCCGAAAGGCGGCCAGGGCCGAGGCATCGCCGAAGGTCAGGGCCAGGCTCGTGGCCCGGGACCGGACCTCGGGGCTGGGGTCGGCGAGCAGCTTCGCGAACACGGCGGGCCAGCCGGCCGGCCGGTCGACCGACTTCCGCCCCTTCAGGGCCTCGTTGATCCCCCCGAGCACGACCCGCCGGGCCTCCGACCCATCCAGCCGGCCGAGCGCGTCGACCAGCGTCGCCAGGGCCTCGGGCGAGCCGATCGCGGCGACCCGGCGGACCGTGAACGGCAGGATCTTGGCCACCTTCGCCCCGACGGCGATCTTGAGGGCGCGGGACGGGTCGGCCGCCGCCAGGGGCTCGAAGGCGTACCAGTCCATCAAGGGCAAGTTAGGGTCGGACGAGTCCTCGGCGTGCATGACCAGGGCTTCGATGATCGGCCACCGCTGGTCGAGCGGCAACCGCTGGAGCGCCGCGGCGATGGCCAGGCGGACGGTGGGCGAAGGGTCGGACGTGGCGAGTTCGCGGAGTCGGTTCAGGGTCACCTTATCGGTGATCCCGGTGACGGTGAAGACCTTGGCGTCCCTGCCGAAGGTCATCAGAGTGTTCTCCTGCTCGGCCAGGAGCCTGATCGCCCAGGCGCGGACCGAGGGGGCGTCGTCCTTGAGGAACGCACTCGACTCGGCGACATCGAGGCCCCAAATGGCGCTCATGGCCCAGACGTGCCGCAACCGCTCGACCGGGGACCGGGCCACGAAATAACTCCCCATGACCTCGAGCCCGAGCGGCAGGTCGCGGCGCTCGTGGAGGATGCGAATCGCGTGGTCGACGTACCAGGCGTTCGCGTGCCCGAGCAGGCCGACCAGCTCCGGGCCGGTCAGCTTCTTGAGGTCCACCTTAACCGGCTTGGGATCGCCATGCGTCAGCTTGAAGATCCGGCCGTTGCTCCGGTCGTGGACGTTGACGCCGTTGTGGTGGCACTGCTGGCGGTCGTACCAGTCGATGAAGTAGACCTGGCCGTCGGGCCCGGTCTTGAGATTGATGATCTGCGACCACGAATCGTTGGCGAACAGGAAGTCGGGGGCGTGGTGGCCGACGAAGCCGGAGCCCTTCGGCTCCAGGACGTCGCGATTCAGGCGGGCGCCGTGGATGTTGTTCATGAACAGCGAGCCGGCGTATTCCCGGGGCCAGGCCCCGCCTTGATAGATCAGGGCCCCGGAATGGGCATGGCCGCCGCCGGCGTCGCCCGACCGGCCGTTGCCGGCGTGGGGCGAGTCGCCCAGGTAGTGGCGGTGATCGGCGATGGTCTTGATGTCTTCGTAGGTGTACGGGTTGAAGTGCGAGCCGGCCTGGCGCTCGTACCGCCCGCCCGGGATCACGTGGTACAGGTGGGGGATGACGCAGGCGGTCTCGAAGAGGTCGCCGTTCCGGTCGAAGGCGATCCCCCACGGGTTGCTGGTCCCCTGGGCGAAGACCTCGAACTTGTGCCGGGTCGGGTGATACCGCCAGATCCCGGCGTTGATCGGGACGCGCTGGGCGTCGGGGGTCCCGGGCTTGCCGACCTTGGAGTGGGTGAACACGCCGTGGCAGCCGTAAAGCCAGCCGTCGGGGCCCCAGGTGAAGGTGTTCAGAGTCTCATGCGAGTCCTGCCAGCCCCAGCCGTCGAGGAGGATTCGCGGAGGGCCGTCGGGCTTGTCGTCGCCATCCGCGTCGGGGAGGAACAGGAGGTTCGGCGCCGCGCCGACGTAGACGCCGCCGAAGCCCAGTTCGATCCCACTGACGAGGTTGAGCTTGTCGGCGAAGACCTTCCGGGAGTCGAACTTGCCGTCGCCGTCGGTGTCCTCGAAGATCAGGATCTGGTCGCGGGCCTGGCCTTCGGGGACGCGGATCGGATAGGAGTACGCCTCGGCGACCCAGAGCCGGCCCCGGTCGTCGATGGCGAAGGCGATCGGCTGATGGACGTCGGGCTCGCCGGCGAACAGGGTGACCTTGAACCCGTCGGGCACCGTCATCGCCTTCGCCGCCTCCTCGGGAGGCAGGCCGGCGTGGAGGAAGGCGTCGGCGGTCGGGCGGCGGGGGGCGGCGGCGACCTCGGGCCGGGCGTCGTGGAGCCGGAAGTCGTCGAAGTTGACGTGCCCCCACCCCCGGGCGTCGTCGTCGACCAGGCGGATGAAGACGTCGCGGCCGAGGTGCGGGGTCAGGTCGAAGGCGACCCGCTTCATGTCCTCGACGTCGCCGCCCGACGCCCGGGCGATGACCAGCCCATTGTCGGAGCGGACGACCTCAGCCCGGGTGGTCGCGAACGACCCGGCGCCGATCAAGAAGCTGGCGAACGGCTTCGCGAGCGGGAACGGGACCGAGGTGAGCGTCCCGCGCGGGGCATCGCCGCCCCGCTCATACGACCCGACCCAGAACCGGCCGGCGTGGCCGCTCTTCATGTCCGGCCGGCGCCGGGCCACGGTGTCCCCCTCGACCGGCATCCCGGTGAAGGCGTCCCCCTCGGCGTGCCAGTCCTTGAGCGTCCCGGCCTCGAAGTCGAGGTTGAGCGGGGCCCCCCGGGCGTCGACCGGGACCACGCCCGGGTCGGCCCCGGGCGCCACCGAAGGCCACGCCGCCAGCGTCGCGACGAGCAAGAACCAGGGCCGGGCGGGACCGATCATGCGGGGGACCTCGGGGGGAGAGACGTCGGGCCGGGTCGGAAGACGTTCGATCATACCGGCGAGGCCCCCGGCCGGGAACGCCCCGCCGCTCCGCTCCGCCCTTGCATCGCGGGGCGTGGTCGGTTACGCCAAAGGGATCGGATCAGGGCCGCCCGGCGCGGCTCCTGGCCGTCCGTCCGCCCCTTATTTGGGAATCGCCCCGCAATGCCCACGTCGACGCACGACCTGATCCGCCAGCTCCAGGAACCGAACAAGACCAAGATCGTGCTGCTCGTGGCCGACGGCCTCGGCGGCCTCCCGATCGAGCCGGGCGGCAAGACCGAGCTGGAAACGGCCAGGACGCCGCACCTCGACGCCCTCGCCGCCGAAGGAACCGTCGGCCTGAGCACGCCGGTCGGGCCGGGGATCACCCCGGGCTCGGGCCCCGGCCACCTCGGCCTGTTCGGCTTCGACCCGCTGGAAAACGACATCGGCCGCGGCGTCCTGGAGGCGCTGGGGATCGGCGTCGAGGTCGGGCCCCAGGACGTCGCGATCCGGGGCAACTTCTGCACGATCGACGCCGAAGGCCGCGTCACCGACCGCCGGGCCGGGCGCATCCCCACCGAGGTTTGCGAACAGCTCGTCGCCAAGCTCCGCGCCGGGGTCAAGGTCGAGGGGGTCGAGACCCTGATCGAGGCGGTCCGCGAATACCGCCTGGTCGTCCGGTTCCGGGGCGAAGGGCTCGGCGACAACGTGGCCGACACCGACCCCCTGTCCACCGGCCTGCACACCCTGGAGCCCCGGGCCGCCGACGCCGCCGCGGAGAAGACCGCCCGGGTCGCCGCCGAGTTCCTCCGCCAGGCCAAAGTCGTCCTCAAGGACGAGAGCCCGGCCAACTACTTGATGATGCGCGGGTTCGCCAAGTTCCCCGCCATCGCCACGATGGAGCAGGCCTACGGCGTCAAGGCGGTGGCCATCGCCGTCTACCCGATGTACCGAGGGCTGGCCAAGCTGGTCGGCATGACCGTCGTCGAGCCCGGCAAGACCTTGGCCGACCAGATGGACGTGGCCAGGGCGCACTGGGATCAGTACGACTTCTTCTTCCTCCACTACAAGTACACCGACAGCACGGGCGAGGACGGCAACTTCGCCAAGAAGGTCGAGATGATCGAGGCCCTCGACGCCGAGATCCCCAAGCTGACGGCCTTGAAGCCCGACGTCCTGATCGTCACCGGCGACCACTCGACGCCGAGCCGGATGAAGTCGCACAGCTTCCACCCGGTCCCGGCCCTCCTCTGGGCCCCCGCCACCGCCCGCCCCGACCTGGTGACCACCTTCGGCGAGCGCCCCTGCCTGCAAGGCGGCCTCGGCCAGTTCCTCGCCAAGGATCTGATGCCCCTGGCGCTGGCCCACGCCGGCCGGCTCCAGAAGTTCGGCGCGTGAGGCGGCTTGATGGGGGGGAGGGACGCCAGCCCGGCGGGCCAGCGAAGGTCTCGCGCCCCGGGCTTTGACACCTCCGGCGGAGTTCGTTTGCTTTCAACGAAGTGGGAGTCAAAATGAGACAGGTAAGCCTCGCGGGGCATTGCAACCGCGAATAATCTTTTGCACACTAAGGTCAGCCCCAAGATTTCACCAGGGAGGACATCTCAACCTGTCTTTCACACGAGGTGGCCGATGGGCACTCCATCGCTGGATATTCCCTTCCTAGATCGTCCGCAGATTGAGGAGCGTGCGGAGGAGGCCCTGCGTGGAGCAGGGCTGACGCCGGTGCCGGTCGACCCATTTGCCCTCGCCGCGTCACTTCAAATTCCCGTCGAACTCATCGATTTTGACGATGATGCGATTGCGGGAAGGCTCAGTCGTGGTGACGGGGGCCCCCGAATCGACGTCCGCAAGGACGACCCTCCGACGAGGCAAAAATTCACGGTGGCGCATGAAATTGGCCACTACTTGCTTCATCCGATCGAGGATTGGTCTGATACGGAATCGACCATGTACCGTCTTGATCACACCTCGGGACTAGAAGACTCACCGCTTAAGCGAGCCGAGTACCAGGCTAATGTCTTCGCTGGCGCCCTGCTGATGCCCGAGAGTCTTCTACGCGAAAAGTGGAATTTGTTGCAATCGCCGCATTATTTGGTTCCGATTTTCCAAGTTTCCAAGGCGGCTTTGATGCGCCGGTTGGTGGAACTCGAGTTGGTGGTCCAATCCGTCCCAGGATTTTATTACGCCGACCTTGCCCCAGCCCTCGTCGAGTCCGCCAAGTCGAGCCAAACCCAACTGACCGACGACCTTGGCGCGATTCCCAAGTTTCCGCCCCTTGCGGTCGATGAGCGTGGACGGATCATCCCCCTGAGCGAGGAGGAACGATCCGCTCGTCTGGAGGCCGGACGCCGGGCGATTGACGCTATCGGCCGGCTCGGGGGCACGGGCGACACTCCGGGAGCGGCGGATCTGGTCTTGCGGGGCATCGATGAAGGACGGCCCCACCGACCGCTGTTCGAAGGATTGTTCGACTCATGACGAAATACCTTTTCCTTGATGGTGGGCCCTTGGGCCTGGCTTCCAAAAAGCCGGACAATCCCAAAGCCGAGCAGTGTCGTCGGTGGATCAATGAATTGCAGTCGGCGGGACACATCGTCGTTATCCCCGAGATCGTCGATTATGAAGTCCGTCGCGAGATCCTCAGATGCAAACACTGGGATTGGCTGGCGAGGCTCGATGCGATGGCCTCCTCCCTGAGCTATCTGCGGATAACGACCGAAGCGATGCGTCGTGCCGCCGAATTCTGGGCCGAATTGCGGCAAGGAAATATGCAGACCGCCGATTCAAAGGAATTGGATTGCGATGTCATCTTGGCCGCTCAGGCGGTCACGGCGATCCAACCCGGCGACGTCGCCATTGTGGCGACGACCAACATCGGACATCTTGCTCGCTTCAAAGGTATTGAAGTAAAGCCGTGGTCTTACCTCGCTTAACGCGAGCAATATGCAGACCGATCGTTTTATCATAATCACCCCAAAACGGGAATTTACAATGCCTGGCGCTCGCATCCTCGATGTCGGCCAGTGCGGCTTCGATCACGGCTCGATCGCCCGGTTCTTGAAGAAGGTTTATGGGGCCGAGGTCACCGGGGCCGACACGGCGGGCGAGGCGCTGGCGACGCTCCGCGCCGGCGGCTTCGACCTGGTCCTGGTCAACCGCCTCTTCGACGGCGACGGCTCGCCCGGGGTCGCCCTGATCCGGACGATCAAGGCCGACCCCGACCTGGCCAACCTGCCGGTCCTGCTCGTGAGCAACTACCCCGAGGCCCAGGCCGAGGCCCAGACCCTCGGCGCCCTCGCCGGCTTCGGCAAGGCCGACCTCCGCGCCGGCAAGCCCCTCGCCTCGATTGACGCCGCCCTGGCCACCAAAGAGTCGTGACAGGAACCGCGAACCGACCTTTAAACATCAACGATCACCACGTCCAGCCCGTCGGATTCGCGGAGCAATCGGTCGAGGATCGAGCCGCCGAGGAGGCGGCGATGCCAGGGGCGGTGGCTCTTGCCCATGACGACGACCTTGATCTCGTATTCGCGGGCGAAGGCGACGACCGTGCTGACGACGTCCTTGCCGCGGAAGGTCATCGGCAGGCCGCCGAGTTGCTGGGCCAGCTCCAGGTTCTTGCCGAGGACCCGGTGCGTGGCCGCGTCGGTCCGGGTCAGGTCTTCGGCGGGGGTCTGGATGTAGACGGCGTACCAGGGGACGTTGAGCCGGTCGGCCAGGCGGGCGGCCTTGCGGAGCAGGGCGGGGGCGTTGGGGCTCCGGCTCGACAGGCCGACCATGACCCGCTCGGTCGCCGACGCCGGGGCGCGGTCGGCCTCGGCCCGGCGGACCCGGCGGTCGATCAGGTGGGCCATCTCGGTCAGGGTCAGCTCGCGGAGCCGGGTCAGGTTGCCCGGCGTGAAGAAATGCTCCAGGGCCTGCTCGATCCGCTCGGGCGGGTACACCTTGCCGGCCTTCATCCGCTCCTGGAGGTCTTCGGCCGAGATGTCGACGTTGACGATCTGGTCGGCCTCGCCCAGGACCGAGTCGGGCAGGCGCTCCTTGACCTTGACCCCGGTGATCCGCTCGACCTCGTCGTAGAGGCTTTCGAGGTGCTGGACGTTGACGGTCGTGATGACGTGGATGCCGGCGCGGAGCAAGTCTTCGACGTCCTGGTACCGCTTGCCGTGGCGGCTCCCCGGGGCGTTGGTGTGCGCCAGCTCGTCGACGAGGCAGACGGTCGGGCGGCGGGCGAGGATGGCGTCGAGGTCCATCTCGCGGAGCGTGACGCCCCGGTACTCGATCGCCCGGGGCGGGATCACTTCCAGGTCGCCGAGCTGCTCCTGGGTCTCGGCCCGGCCGTGGGTCTCGACCAGCCCGGCGGCCACGTCCACGCCCTGCTTCTTGAGCCGGTGCCCCTCGCGGAGCATCGCATACGTCTTGCCCACCCCGGCCGACGAGCCGAGATAGACCTTGAGCCGCCCCCGCTCCTGCCGGCGGATCAGGTGCAAGAACTGCTCGGGCGAAGGCCGAGCCGCCTCGACCGCCATGACCTGTCTCCCCTGGGAGGACTCGGGACTCGGTTTCGGCCGCGAAGGCGCGCCCTGGCCCCTCTCTCCCTTCGGGAGAGGGGCCGGGGGTGAGGGGCGTCGTCGGTCGTTCGAGGCCCGAAATCGTCCGTGATCGAGGCACGAACTTTCCGGTCTCGCCGACCACCGGTCATGCCGCGCCCCTCACCCCCGGCCCCTCTCCCGAAGGGGGAGGGGAGGCAGACTTGCGCGGCGAGGATCGGTCCTCCAGTCCCCCGGCAAGGTCACGCCAGGCTGATGGTGGCGTAGCACTGGCCCGAGGCGAGGGCGTCGCGGTCGGGGTATTCGTCGACGGAGGTTTCGGACAGGGCGACCACGCGGCCGTCGGGGCGCTCGAAGAGGACGAGCCAGGTTTCGTCGTCGACCTGATAGACTTCGCCGCCCAGCATCACGGACAGGTCCCGCGCCGTCGGATAGTTCATCGCACGGCCTCGTTGGTTGGTGGGGGAGGTTCGGGGAGATCAGGGCCGGGCGTCGCCGACGGACGCCGCGGAATTCGGCTTCTCGGCGTCGAGGGCCCGGTTGAGCCGGAGGACGTTGACCCGGGGCGGGGCCCCGAGGATCGCGCCCGACCGCTCGGTGTGGTCGCCGACCAGGGCCCGGACGCGGTCGCCCGGCAGGCCGCGGGCCTGGGCCACCCGGCCGGCCTGGTAGGCGGCGGCCTCGGGGCTGATGTGCGGGTCGAGGCCGGAGCCGGAGGCGGTGACGAGGTCGACCGGCGCGGGGGCGTCGGCCGTCGCCTTCAGGGCCTCGGCTCGCGAGGCGACCTTGGCGCGGAGGTCGGGGTTCCCGGTCCCCAGGTTCGAGCCGCCGCTGGCCGACGCGTTGTTGTCGACCGCCGACGGCCGGGGGTGGAAATAGCGGTCCGACGCGAACGGCTGCGCCACCAGGGACGAGCCGACCACGCCCTTGTCGCGGTCCTCGATCAAGCTCCCCTCCGCCTGGGCGGGGAACGCGACCTGGGCCAGCCCCCAGGTCGCCGCCGGGTACGCCACGGCGCAGAGGGCGAACGTCACGACGCAGGCGCCCAGGGCATTCAAGGCTTCGCGGATCATCGGAGGTTCCTTTCGGGGCTTCGCCGGGACGCTCGGGACTTGATCCGGGGGTTCCTCGACACTGGGAATGGTTGATGGCATATGGGTAATGGGTGAGAATCCTGCAAGAGGTTGGCGGAATTCCCGCCCCCATCACCCATTCTCCAAGTCTCAGGCGGCGTTGACCAGTTCCAGGAGGGGGTCGAGTGCCAGGTCGATCAGCTTGATCCCGATGAACGGGGCGATCACCCCCCCGAGTCCGTACCACAGGAGGTTGCGGCGGAGCAAGACGTCGGCCCCGACCGGCCGGTACTTGACGCCCTTCAGGGCGATCGGGATCAGGAGCGGGATGATGATGGCGTTGAAGATCACCGCCGCCAGGATCGCCGACCGGGGCCCGCCCTTGCTCGCCAGGTCCATCAGGTCGAGGACCTTCAGGCCCGGCAGGGTGGCGACGAACAGCGCGGGGACGACGGCGAAATACTTGGCCAGGTCGTTGGCGATCGAGAAGGTGGTCAGGGCGCCCCGGGTCATCAGCAGTTGCTTGCCGATCTCGACGACCTCGATGAGCTTGGTGGGGTCGCTGTCGAGGTCGACCATGTTGCCGGCCTCCTTGGCGGCCTGGGTCCCGGAGTTCATGGCCACGCCGATGTCGGCCTGGGCCAGGGCGGGGGCGTCGTTGGTCCCGTCGCCCATCATGGCGACGAGCTTGCCCCCCTCCTGCTCCTTGCGGATGTAGGCGAGCTTGGCCTCGGGCGTGGCCTCGGCGATGAAGTCGTCGACGCCCGCCTGCTTGGCGATCGCCCCGGCCGTCAAGGGGTTGTCGCCGGTGACCATGACCACCCGGAGGCCCATCTGGCGGAGCCGGGCGAACCGCTCGCTGATGTTGGGCTTGAGGATGTCTTCGAGCTTGACCACGCCGACGATCCGGCTCCCCTCGGCCACCGCCAGCGGGGTCGCCCCGAGCGTGGCGATGGCGTCGACGGCGCTTTGATAGCCGTCGGGGACGGTCCCGCCTTGCTCCTTGACGTACCGGGCCAGGGTGTCGGAGGCCCCCTTGCGGATCTTGGACCCGTCGGGCAGGTCGACGCCGCTCATCCGGTTCTGGGCCGTGAACTCGACGAAGGCCGAGCCGGCGGGGACCTCGCCCTCGATGGCCCCCTGCTGGCGGGCGAGGTCGAGGATGCTCTTGCCCTCGGGCGTCGGGTCGGCCATCGACGCCAGGCCCGCCAGGCGGGCCACCTCGCGCGGCTCGGCGCCCCCCAGGGGGACGAACTCGGTGGCCCGGCGGTTGCCGATGGTGATGGTCCCGGTCTTGTCGAGGAGCAAGGTATCGATGTCGCCGGCCACCTCGACCGACTTGCCGCTCTTGGCGATGATGTTCGCCGCCAGGGCCCGGTCCATCCCCGCGATCCCGATCGCCGCCAGCAAGGCGCCGATGGTGGTCGGGATCAGGCAGACCAGCAGGGCGATCAAGGTGGGGATGTCGAGGGTCAGCCCGAAATAGCGGGCCATCGGGTAGAGCGTGGTGGTGACGATCAGGAAGATGATCGAGAACGCCGCCAGGACGATCGTCAGGGCGATCTCGTTGGGCGTCTTCTGCCGGCTCGCCCCCTCGACCAGCGCGATCATCTTGTCGAGGAAGCTTTGCCCGGGCTCGGCGGTGACCTGGACCACGATCCGGTCGGACAGGACGCGGGTGCCGCCGGTGACGCCCGAGTGGTCGCCGCCGGCCTCGCGGATCACCGGGGCGCTCTCGCCGGTGATGGCCGCCTCGTCGACCGACGCCACGCCCCGGACCACCTCGCCGTCGGACGGGATCAACTGCCCGGCCTCGACCAGCACGAAATCCCCGGACCGGAGCGTCGTCGACGACACCGACGGCCCGGTGGCGTCGTCCGGCGCGGCGAGCTTGATCGCCGGGGTGTCGGCCCGGGTCTGGCGGAGGCTGTCGGCCTGCGCCTTGCCCCGGGCCTCGGCCAGCGCCTCGGCGAAGTTGGCGAACAGGACGGTCAACAGCAGGAGGACCGCCAGCATCCCCTGATACACGATCAGCCCCAACGCCGCGCCCTGGACGATCGACTGGACGACGACGATCGTCGTCAGGACCCAGCCGGCCTCGACCAGGAACATGACCGGGTTCCGGGCCATGTTGATCGGGTTGAGCATGACGAACGACCGGGTCGCCGCCAGCCGGACCAGCGCCGGGTCGAACAGCTTCCGCTTCCGGCTCCGGCGCCGCGGCCCCTTGGCGTCCTGGGGGTCGGCCACCGTCGACTCGGGCATGGCGACTTCGGTATCGAGGCTCATGGCGGTCCGTTCCCCGTGCGAGATCGTTGACTTTCAGCGGTGGCTCTACTTACCTTCGGGCTATCCACTAGCACTATCTCGATCCGCTCGCCTCCGGTCCCGCCGCCGGGACTCGGCCGGCCGGCCGGGCGAAAGGGGACCCTGTCGGACCGTGGATCGGGCCCGACCTCGCCTGGAAGGGTCTGGCCAGGCCCTCGCCACCCTTCGTGGCCCGACAGGGCCCCCTCTCGCCCGGCCGGCCGGATCGACGGATCAAGGCTTGGGAGGGGCGGCCGTCAACTGGTCGGCGACCGGCCCCAAGACCAGGGCGGGCATGAACGACAGGGCCCCGACCAGGACCACCGTGCCCAGGAGCATCCCGCCGAACGTCAGGTTGTCCGTCCGGAGCGTCCCGCTGGTCTGCGGGACCCGCTTCTTCGCCGCCAGCGAGCCGGCCACCGCCAGCGGGAAGATCAGGGCGGGGAACCGGCCCATCAGCAGGACGATCCCCGTGGCGATGTTCCAGGGCGGGTTGTTGTCCCCCAGGCCCTCGAACCCCGACCCGTTGTTGGCCGCCGCCGAGGTGAACTCGTACAAGATCTCGCTGAACCCGTGCGGGCCGGGGTTGGCGACGAACGCCTTCCAGTCCGTCGCCGCGAAGATCGCCGTGCCCGAGCAGATCAGCAAGGGGTGGATCAGCAAGGCCAACATCGCCAGCTTGACCTCCTTCGCCTCGACCTTCTTGCCGAGGTACTCCGGCGTCCGCCCCACCATCAGGCCGGCGATGAACACGGCCACGATGATGTACATGAGCATGTTCTCGAACCCGGCGCCGATGCCGCTGAACGCGACGTTGACCATCATCAACGCCATCGGCACCAGGCCGCCGAGCGGCCGGAAGCTGTCGTGCATCGCGTTGACCGAGCCGTTCGACGTCGCCGTGGTGATCGCCGCCCAGGTCCCGGCGGCCACCGGGCCAATCCGGACCTCCTTGCCCTCCAGGTTCGGGCCCGGGGCCACCGGCAGTCCGGACGTCGCGATGCTGGGGCCGACCTCGGCGAGGATCGCGGCCACCGCCCCGGCGACCACGAACGACAGCATCACGCCGAAGATCACCAGCGCGTGCTTCCGCTCGCGGAGCATCCGCCCGGCCATCAAGATCGACCCCATCGGCAGCACGACGATCGCGGCCACTTCCAGGAGGTTGCTCCAGGGCGACGGGTTCTCGAACGGATGCGTCGAATTCGCCCCGAAGTAGCCGCCGCCGTTGGTCCCGAGCTGCTTGACCGCCACCACCGCCGCCACCGGCCCCCGGGCGATCGCCTGCGCGTCCATCTTGGTCGCCGCGCCGTCGAGCGTCGCCGCTTGTACCGCCCCCTTGAAGGTCATCGGCACGCCCAGGCCGACCAGGGTCACGGCGAAGGCCAGGCAGAGCGGCACCAGGACCAGGACGAGCGCCCGCATCAGGTCGACATAAAAGTCGCCCAGGTGGGCGTCGCCCCGGAGCCCCCGGACCGTCGCCAGCATCACCGCCAGGCCCACGGCCGGCGTCACGAACTGGAGCCAGACGATCGCGGCGAGCTGGGCGAAGTACGACAGGTGCTGCTCGCCCGAATAATGCTGCAAGTTAGTGTTGGTCACGAACGAGCAGACCGTGTTGAAGATCACCGCCGTGTCGGCCCCGTCGTGGGCCCCGCCCGAGGCGTCCTTGTACCCCAGCGCCGCCAGCGACCCCTTGCCGTCGGGGTTGAGCGGCAGGCGGTGCTGGACCGCCAGGAGGACGAACGACAGGACGAACAGGGCGACGTTGAAGGCGAGCATCGCGTGGGCGTATTGCTTCCAGCCCATCCGGGCGGCGTCCTTCCGCCCGATCAGCCGGCAAAGCAGGATCGGGACGGCGTCGAGGCCCCGCCCGGCCCGGTCGTCGGGGACGTCGAGGGCCCGCGCCATCCACCAGCCGAGCGGCACCGAGGCCGCGATCGGCAGCGAGAAGGCCCAGGTCGGTTGCAGCCAGGCGAACGATTCCACGGGGCAAATCTCCGGGCGAGCGGGTCGGTCGCGCGATGGTGAATCTCACCCGGAACCGGGCGAATGCGGCACGATCTCGGATTTCAGCTTCTTGAATCTGAAATTTTTAGATCTGAAATTGATCCATCGGGCACCCCATCAAAACCGCTCCGGCCGGATCATGGCGTACCCCAGGTATCCCAGGGCGGCCACGGCCAGGATCGCGGTCACGACGAGGAGGATCGGGCTGCCCCCGGTGTCGGGGGGCGTGGCGGTGGCGGCGGCGGCGAGCAGCGTCGACATGGGGAAGTCTCCGGGTCGATCAGAGCCGGTCGCACGCCGCGACCAGGCCGAAGAACAGGGCGAAGGCGAGCAGGCCGAGGGCGAGCGTGCCGAGCATCATGGGCGGTCGTCTCCGAGGGGCGGTCCGGGGCGGTCCCGGGGGGTTCAATGCTCGCCGGTGTCCACGGGGGCCTCGGTCCGGCCGAAGGTGAACCGATCGTAATAGCGCTTCATGTTGTGCTTGGCCGGCCCGTAGCCCCGATCGGCCTTGAGCGCGGCCTTGTAGGCGGCGTACGAGGCGTCGTGGTCGCCCCGCCCTTCCTGGAGGACGCCCATCAGGTTGTACGCCTCGGCCGAGGCCGGGTTGAGGCCGACGGCCCGGCCGAGGGTGGCCTCGGCCTCGTCGAACTTCCGGCGGTTGATGGCCTGCTTGGCCTCGCGGAGCAGGGCGGCGTAGGAGGCGTCGAGGGCCGGGAGCGCCGAGGGCGCGGGGCGGGCGGCCTGGCGGTCGAGGACCTCGGCGACGGCCCGGCGGAGGGCGTCGGGGGTGAGCGGCTTGGACAGGAAATCGATGGCGCCGAGCTTCATCGCCGCCACCGCGTCGGGGATGCTCCCGTGCGCCGTGATGATGATCACCGGCACGTCGTTGTTCGCCGCCCGGAGCCGCCCGAGCAGCTCCATGCCGCCGATCCGGGGCATCCGGAGGTCGAGCAAGACCAGGTCGAAGCGGGTCGCTTGCAGGATGTCCAGCGCCTCCTGGCCGTCCTCGGCGGCGGCCAGCTCGTGGCCGGCCGATTCCAGGGCGGTCCGGAAGACGAGCCGGACGTTGGGCTCGTCGTCGACCATCAAGATCCGTCGGGCGACGCCCATGAGGGCACCTCCTCTCCGGGTTCGGCCGCCGTCCCGGGCGGGGGGGAGGTCGGCAAGGTGAAGGCGAACACCGTCCCGCGCCCCGGCCGGCTCTCCGCCTCGATCCGGCCGCCGTGCGCCACGACGATCTCGCGGGCGATCGCCAGGCCGAGCCCGGCGCCGGCCGCCGACTTCGAGCCGGGCACCCGGTAGAACTTCTCGAAGACCCGCGCCAGGTGTTCCGGGGCGATCCCCTCGCCGGTGTCCTCGACCTCGAACCGGACGGCCTGGCCCCCCCCGTCGTCGGCGTCGTCCCGGGCCAAGAGCCGGACCGAGCCGCCCCGAGGGGTGTGCGCCAGGGCGTTGCCGACGAGGTTGTCGAAGATGTGTTCGACCCGCTCGCGGTCGACCGAGACCGCCGGCAGGCCGCGGCCGGCCGACCCGGCCAGGCCGATCCCGCCATCCCTGGCCCGCGATTCGAACCGCTCGATCGCCCCGGCCACGAGGTCGGCCGGGGCCGAGGGCTGGCGGTCGAGGCGGACGCGACCTTGCTCGATCCGGGTCAGGTCGAGCAGGTCGTTGATCATCGCCAGGAGCCGGTCGGAATCCTGGCGGGCGGCCAGCAACAGCTCGACCTGCTTGGCGTTGAGCGGGCCGACGACCTCCTCCAAAAGCAGGTGGACCGTCATCTGCACGCCGGTCAGCGGCGTCTTCAGCTCGTGGCTGACGGTCGAGACCATGTCGCTCTTGAGCTCGTCGAGCAGGCGGAACCGGGTCACGTCGGTCAGGACCACGGCGGCGCCGAGGAGCCCCCGGGCGTCGTCGCGGATGGCCAGGACGTGCGGGAGGAACCACCGCTCCTGCCCGTCGTCGCGGAGGGCCAGGGCCTGTTCCAGGCCCATCGTCCGGCGGTCGACCTGGCCGCCGAGCACCTCGGCCAGCGCCCCCCGGAGCTGCGGCGGCGGCGCCCACGAGACTGGCGCCTCCGACGACGCCACGCCCAGGACGCGGCGGGCCGCCGGGTTGGCCCGCTCGACCGAGCCGGCGGGGTCGACGACGACGACGGGGTCGGGGAACGAGTCGATCGTGGCCTGCGCCGTCTGCTGGGCCCGGAGCAACCGCGCCGTCCCGGACTGGCGGAACCCCCGGATCGTCCGGGCCATCGCGTTGAACGCCCCGGCCAGCTCCCCCAGCTCGTCGCGGGTCGTCGCCGGGACGACCTGGTCGAGGTCCCCTTGCGCCATCGCCCGGGCCCCGCGGGTCACCGCCCGGATCGGCTCCAGGATCGACCGGGTCGTCGCCACCGCCAGCCCGGTGGCCGCCACCGCCGAGCCCGCCAGCGCGACCAGCATCAGCCGGGTCGACCGCTCGGCCAGGCCCCGGGCCCGGTCGCGCTCGTCCACCATGTTCTGCTGGTTGGCCTCCAGGATGTCGTCCGCCCGGCGGCGGATGGCCTCGAAGATGGGGTTGAGTTCGCCGAAATAGAAGTCGGGGCGCGACTCCTTACGCTCGGCCGGAAGCTTGAAGAACGCATTCGCCTTGGCCGCGTAGTCGGCGTAAAGCCGCGTCAGGTCGTCGACCATCTCCTGCTCGCCCGGCAGGGTGACGTTTTTCTGCTCGATCCGAAGGTTTTCCTCGAAGATCACGCGACTCCGCCGGTCCTGGTCGCGAGCCAGGGACTCCCGGCCGCCGATGGCGAACCACTGGGCCGAGTCCATCCGCTCCAACGCCTCCTTCATCTCCTGGGCGGCCCGGACGCTCCGGTAGTTCTCGCGGAGGATCAGGTCGATGTCGTTGCCCAGCCGCCAGAATAATGAGATCGCCCACAGCCCCAGGCCGGCCATGACGGCCATCAGGAGGGAAACGCCGAGCAAGATCTTGGTACGCAAGGTTTTCATCATGGATTCCGGAGACAGGTATGCTAGCAACATGCCGAACCCGGCGAGTTCATTACAAGTCCTTGTCCTCGGAAGACATGCATCCGCCGATACCGCGAAAGGCCGGGTCATCCATCGTGCAAAATCCCCGACGCGATGTCCGAGTCCGCTCGGTTTGCACGATGTTAAGGAGTAAGCCGACGAGCTTTGTCAAGAGTCGGGCCTGGGCCACGAGCCACGGCGTTTCGCGTTGACGGACGACGCGGAAGTGTTATCATGCGGCCGAATGCGCGATGCACACCATCACGATCAAGGATGATTGCGTGTCCACCTTTGCCAGAGCATCAAGCCCGGTCGCGGGTCGGGTCGCCCCTCGCGACGGCGAGGCGGGTGGCCGGATCGTCGGGCCGGCGGCCGGGGCCGACGTCCTGATCGCCTGCCCCGACGCGCGGGCCCCGGCCTACCAGGCGGCGGTGAGCCTGGCCAGGGCGGGGCGGCTCGGCCGGTTCGTCACCGGGTTCTATTACGGGGGCGGCGGCCCGCTGGCCGAGGCGGGCCGGCGGTTGGTCCCTGGCCGGTTCGCCCGCTGGGAACGGTGGCTCCTCCGCCGCCAAGAACCCGAGATCCCGGCCGATCGGGTCCGGTCCGACTGGGGCTTCGACCTGGCCCTGGCGGCCGAGCGGCGCCTGGCGGCGAGCCGGCCCGGGGCGCGGCTCGCGCTGGCCCGGTGGCGGACCCGGCGGTTCGACCGGGTCGTGGCGCGGGCGGTCGGGCGGGACCGCCCCGGCGCGGCCCTGGTCTTCAGCGACGTGGCCTCGGAGTTCGGCCTGCCCGAGTGCCGGCGGCTCGGCATCCCGTCCGTCCTGAGCATGGTCCACGGCGACGTCCGCGAGGAGCGGGAGGTCATGGCGGCCGAGGCCGGGGCCGCCCCCGACTTCTTCCCGATCTACCTGGGCAACGGCGCCGTCGACCCGGCCGAGATGGCCTGGCTCCACGACCGCCGGCTCCGCGACATCGAGCTGGCCGACCGAATCCTCGTCCCCTCCGGCCACATCGCCGACGAACTGGCCCGCCACGGGACCCCGCGCGACCGGATCGCCGTCGTCCCCTACGCCGCCGACACCGCCCGGTTCGTGCCCGAGCCCGGCAAGCAGCGCGGGACGTCCTGTACGTTCCTGTTCGCCGGCGGGATCACCCAACGTAAAGGAATCAAATACCTCCTGGAAGCCTGGCGGCTGGCCCGGCGCCCCGGCTGGAAGCTCCAGCTCCTCGGCGCCCTGCCGGCCGACCCCGGCCCGCTCGCTCCTTACCGGGACGAGGTCGAATGGCTCGGCCGGGTCGGGCACGCCGACGTCCCCGCCCGGATGGCGGCGGCCGACGTGTTCGTGTTCCCGTCGCTGTTCGAGGGGTCGGCCGTGGTCACTTACGAGGCGATGGCCTGCGGCCTGCCGTGCATCGTCACGGCCGAGGCCGGGTCGGTGGCCCGGGACGGCCGGGACGGCCTGATCGTCCCGACCCGCGACGTCCCCGCCCTGGCCGCCGCCATCGAGCGGCTCGGCCTCGACATCCCGTTCCGCGCGGAGTGCTCGGCCTCGGCCCGGGCCCACGCCGAGGCCCACGACTGGCCCCGCTACCATGCCGCCGTCCTCGAGGCGGTCCGGGCCGTCACCGGCCGCCCCCGATCGAATCCCACCCCGAACTGAACCCGCCGCGAGGGATCGCATGAACCCGAAATCGATGGTCAGGGAGATGTTGCCGCGCCGCCACGTCGCGCACCGAATTCGGAGCGGGCCGCTCCGGGGGATGCGGATCGTCACCTCGTGGCACGACTACCCGGCGGCGATCCTCGGCTACACCGAACGCAAGCTCACCGACTGGCTCCTGGCCCACGCCCGGCCCGGCGAGACCTGGCTCGACGTCGGCGCCAACTGCGGCTACACCAGCCTGGCCATGAGCCGGGCCGTCGGCCCCGAGGGGCGGGTCTTCGCCTTCGAGCCGGCCCTGGTCACGGCGGCCTGCCTGGAGCGGACCGGCCGCGAGAATCGCCTCGATCAGCTCGTCGCGCTCCCCTTCGCCCTGTCCGACGCCCCGAGGCCGACGGTCTCGCGGTTCGCCACCGAGCGCGGGATGATCGACTCGCAACTCTCGACCGAGGGCCGCCCCGAGATGACGGCGATCGTCGCCGTCGGCCTCGACGCGATCTGGGACGGGATCAGCGACGGCGACCCGGCCATCCACGGGGTCAAGATCGACGTGCAAGGGATGGAACTCGAAGCCCTCCGCGGGATGCGCCGGGTCTTGTCCCGGCACCGGCCCCGGGTCGTCCTCGAGATCCACAAGGACGTGTCGCGCGACGACGTCCTGTCCCTCCTCGAAACCTGCGGCTACCACCTCGACCCCGAGCCGATCGACGACACCCTCGGCGCCTTCGCCGACCCCCGGAGCAACGCCAGCTTCGTCTTCCAGGCCAACCCGTTCCTCGCCCTCGGGCCCACCCCCGCCACCACCGGCCGGGACGAGGCCGGCCGGTCCATCGGGGCGGCCCGCTAGCCCTCGATCAAGCCCGCCGCGACCGTCCGGAGCAGGGCCACGAACACAATAGCCCCCGAGGCGGTCAGGGCCAGGCAGGCGCCGAACGGTCGCGTTCATCGATGTTCGCCTGACGATCTATAGGCCGTATTGCTTCCGCTTCCGGTAGAGCGTGCTGGGGTCGATCCCGAGGATGCGGGCGGCCTCCTCGCGGCTGGAGGTGGCGGCGAGGATGCGGCGGATGTGCTCGGCCTCGATCGCTTCAAGGGTCACGGGGCGACCGAGGGCGAATCCCTGGCCGGAGGCCTGGGATTGGGGGAGGATGCGCTCGGGAAGGTCGGCCAGGCCGATCTCGGGGCCTTCGGCGAGGATCGCGGCGCGCTCGACGGCGTTCCTCAGTTCCCTCAGGTTGCCGGGCCAGGCGTGGCGGGCCAGGGCGACGCGGGCCTCGGGGGTGTAGCCGGTGAGGCGGCGGCCGGCCTGGCGGGCGAAGAAGTCGAGCAGGTGGTCGGCCAGTTCGGCGACGTCGGACCGGAGCCGGAGCGGGGGCAGGGTCATCTCGACGACGTTGAGCCGGTAGAGCAGGTCCTCGCGGAATCCGCCGGAGCCGACCAGGACTTCCAGGTCGCGGTTGGTGGCGGCGACGAGGCGGACGTCGGCCGAGCGGGTGGTCGTCTCGCCGACGCGCTCGTACTTCCGCTCCTGGAGGAACCGGAGGAGCTTGGGCTGGAGCGGCGGCGGGAGGTCGCCCACCTCGTCGAGGAACAGCGTCCCCCCTTCGGCGGCGGCCACCTTGCCGGCGGCGTCGCGGACGGCGCCGGTGAAGGCCCCGCGGGCGTGGCCGAACAGGTCGCTTTCCAGGAGGTCGGGGCTCAAGCTCGGGCAATGGACGGTGACGAACGGCCCCTCGGGGCGCCTGCTCCAGGCGTGCAGGGCGCGGGCGAGGACCCCCTTGCCGGTCCCGTTCTCGCCCCGGATCAAGACGGCCGCGTCGAACGGGGCGACCCGCCGGGCCATCTCCAGGACGCGGCGGACCTCGGCGTCGCGGGCCTGGAGGTCGACCTCGGGCACCGCCGCCTTGACCCGTTCTTCGAGGTCGGCCACCCGGTCGCTCAGCCCCCGGACCTTGGCCACCCGGTCGAGCACGGCGCGGACCTGGCCGGGGGTGAACGGCTTGGGCAGGTAGTCGAACGCCCCGCGCCGGAGCGCGTCGAGGGCCGTGTCGATGCTGGCATGCGCCGTGATCATCACGAACGCCAGCCGGGGCATCTGGCCCAACAGCGGCTCCAGGAGGTCGAGGCCCGACTCGGCCCCGAGCCGGAGGTCGACCAACGCCACGTCGAACGGCCGCCCCTCGGCCGCCTTGAGGGCCTCGCGACCCGTTGACGCCTCTTCGACCGCGTGGCCCGCCGCCTCCAAGGCGATCCGCACCGGGCGGCGGATGTTCGGCTCGTCGTCGACGATCAAGACCCGCATTTCCGCGTCGCCCTCGCCTTCCCCGGCCAACCCCTAGGTTCCGGCCCGGCACAACCATTGTCCGTCCGATCCTGATTTTCACAAGGGGGCGGACGGCCGGCGAAATTTTGGAGAGCGGCACGGCCAGGACGGTTCGACCTAGTCTCCGGTGGGCACCACTCGACCGGCGGCGTCCCTCACCCCGACCCTCTCCCAGGGGGAGAGGGGGCCGGAAATTCCGGCCATCGGCGGGTGGTTGGGTTCGTTTTTCCCGGACGACCGGAGGCCCGATCAGCCCCTCCGACGACCTCCCACGAGCCGGCCGATGGCCAGGCCGGCGAGGGCCCCGGCGGCGAGGCCGAAGACCAGGGGGGTGGGGAGGCCGGGCTTCTCGGGGGGGACGGAGATGACCCCGGAGGCGTCGGCGACGGCCGGGTGCTGGGCGTATCGGCCGTGGGCGGGATAGGCGACCTGGTCGAAGTCGCGGAGCAGGTGGGCCAGGCCCCGGGCGAGTTCTTCGCCGCCGATGGGCAAGCCGTGGCCGGTGAGGGCCAGCCGGGGCTTGAGGGCCGACAGGGCCTCGACCGATCGGCGGGCGGCCTGCCAGTCGCTGGTGAAGTAGGCGGGCGGCCCGTGGATCTCGCGCCTCTGCTCCAGGACGGCCAGGGCCGACTCCTGCTTGGTAGCGACGAAGGCGTCGCCGACGATCAGGGTGCCGTCGCCGTCGCGGAAGAACGAGACGTGGCCCGTGGTGTGGCCCGGCGTGTGGACCCATCGCCAGCCGGGCATGAACGGCACCGAGCCGTCGGCGGGCAGGGCGTGGACCCGGCCCCCGAGGTCGATCGGGGCCCTCGGGAACATCCACGAGAGCGCCGCCATCAGGCCACCGCCGACGGTCGGGTCGGGCGGCGGGTAGGCCGAGCGGCCGGTCAGGTAGGGCAATTCCAGCTCATGCGCATAGACCGGCGCGTCCCACGCCTCGGCCAGCTCGCGGAGGGCCCCGACGTGGTCGAAATGGCCGTGGGTCAGGACGATGGCCGAAGGGCGGGCCCCCACGCCGAACCGCCGGGCGGCGGCCTCGACGATGGCATGGGCCGTGCCCGGGAGGCCGGCGTCGATCAGGACCCAGTTGCGATCTCCGGCGTCCGGGAGGCCGGAGAAGACGACGTTGACGATGGCGGTCCGCAAGTACGCGAGGTCGCCGGTCACCGGCCGGGGCCAGTCGCCGAGCCCCGTGGTCCGGTCGCGGATGCCTTCCTGGATGTCCTGGAGCGCGGTCGCCATGATTCCCGATGCCTCTGGGCCGTTCTCGGTGCGCGAGCGGCCCGTCCCGGCGGGCCGCAGGACCGGCGGATGCTCGCGAATCCCATGCCCTCGGGCCGAGCCCGGCGGCCTCAGGCCCGGACGGACTCCGATCGGGCGTGGGGGGCGGGGATGGCCGGGGGCGTCGGGGCGGCCTCGACCTCGCGGACGTCCCGCTTCCCGACGACCCCGGCGACCACCTGCTGGACGAGGTTATAGAAGATGATCGGCAGCATCACCCGGGGCATGTCGGCCAGGGCCATCGAGGCCAGGACCAGGCCGGTCCCGTTGTTGTTCATGCCCAGGCCGTACATCAGCGAGGTTCGCCCCGACGGGCCGGCCCGGAGCGCCCGGGCGATCGCCCAGCCCGAGGCGAAGGCCAGGACGCAGAGGCCCGAGGTGATCGCCAGGATCGCGCCGAGGAAGTCCCAGTCGGGATGGGCGACGGCCTGGGGCAGGGCCGCGGCGGCGTTGGAATAGCTGAGCATGAGCAGGTTGGCCGAGTTGGCCAGCTTCAGGTAGGGCCGGGCGACGGCGAGCCGGGCTTCGCCGACGAGCCGACGGGCGGCGATCCCCGAAAGCGACGGGACGACCACGCAGGCCGCCAGGAAGACGCCCGAGCCGTGCGTCGCCAGGCCGTGGAGGGCGGCGGCGTAGTCCCCCTCGGCCATGAAGCCGACGGCGTGGAGGGCCGCCGGCGTGGCGATCGGGCTGAGCAGGGTCGAGGCGACGACCAGGCCCAGGCTCAGCGCGAGGTCGCCGTCGGCGTTCTGCGACCAGGCGGTCGACGACCCGGCGATCGGCATCGAGGCCACCAGGGCCAGCCCCACCAGGATGGTCTGGACCTCGTCGGCGTTGTGCCAGGCCCCCATCGCCCGCGACACGACGAAGACGAAGGCGATCGGGATCGCCAGGTTGGCCAGGAGCCCCACCCCCAGCAGGGCCGGCCGCCTCGCCAGGTCGCGGAGTTCCGCCGCCCTCACCCCGAGCCCGGCGTTGAACAGCAAGAAGCCCAGCATCAAGGCCGGGAGCGTGAAGGCCATCGACTCGCCCGCCGCGTCCACCCGGCCGAGCGAGACCCGCCGGAGCGCCAGCCCTGGCCCCGGCCAGGCCGCGGCCAGCGCGTAGGTCGCCAGCAGGAGCCCGAGGAAGTGGTCGTGGACGAAATGCGAGATCCGGTCGAGCGAAATCCGTTCGCCGCCCATCGGCTATCCCCCCGAGGATTCATCGAAGCCGATCGCGGCACCCCGGCCCGAGCCGGACGCATCCCGGGCCCCTTCCGTGGGGACCCCGGGTCGGCCGCGACATCCTAACGGGGGAAGATGAACGGGGCATGAGCCCCGGATAAGATCGGCCTCATCCCCGCCTGGGGACGGGCAGCATCCCCGTAGAGTCCTCATTTTGGGAAAACTTGTCCACCAATCGGCACGGGACCTGAACGGCGAACGCGTTCACCGATTCTGGGACGGATGAACTCCGGGCGCGGCGGGGTCGGGGGCGACCTCTTTCGCCCGACGCTCCTGTTCGACCCACTGATCGTACCCAGGTGCGTGAGGATCGGGGGCGACGGGCATCCAGGGGCGCCACATGGCCCGGCGATACTTCCGGGCCAACTGCGCGTAATATTCGGCGCACTCCGAAGCAACTTTCGCATTCCAGCGACCGCTAGCGGCGGATTCCCGCCATTCGCGCTCCTGTATGCCGTATTCCCTCGCTCGCCTGGAATAGTTGTACGACTGGGCCGCCATCATCGCGCCCCAGATGAGCAACGCCACGACGCCCACGATCCCCATGAGCGCGCGGACTCGGAAGTGCGGCCGTCGCATCGCCATCCCTCCACGACAAATCGAGGCTCTCTTCCGCTTTGGCCGGAGCAAGCCCCATCGTACCACGCCCGGCTCAAAACCCCCGTGCCGCCCGGCCTCGCCGAATCAAAAAATTCCGGCTCGAATCAAGGCACGACCAGCGTCCCGGCGAGGAGGCGGTCGATCAGCTCGGCCACCCCGGCGCCCCGCTCGCCGAGGGTGACGAGGTCGGCCCGGGCCTTCAGCCCCGGCAGGGCGTTGGCCACGGCCGCCGCGAAGCCGCAGGCGTCGAGCAACGCCGCGTCGTTCTCGGCGTCGCCGACGCCGACGGTTTGCTCGGGCGCGATCCCCAGTTCCGCCAGGGCCTCGGCCAGGCCCGACGCCTTGTCCACGCCCGGCGGCAGGACCATCAGGGCCCGCTTGTTGGGGATCACGACGAGGTCGAGCCCGAGGTCGCGGATGGTCGCCTCGACCGCCGCCCGGTGTGGCTCCCAGGTCGCCACGATCGCCCGGCCCGCCGAGATCGGCCCGACCCCGCGCCGCTTCAACTCTTCGAGGAACGCCTCGGGCGGCCGGGGGGCGAGGGCCCGCCCGGTCCGGTCCCCGGGGCGGTGGAGGATCGCCCCGTTCTCGGCGACCACGCGGTCGAACCGGTCGAGTCCCGGGCAGACCTGTTCCAGCTCGTCCAGCTCGCGCCCCGTGACCAGGACCAGCCGCCGGCCCGACGCCCGGAGCCGCCCGAGGGCCGCCCAGGTCGGCCCGTCCACCGCCCCCTGGGTGGCGATCGTCCCGTCATAGTCGGTGGCCAGGGCCCGGTAGGTCATCGGTCACCGCGTCCCGTCGACCGCGATCCCCGCCGTCCAGATGGCCAGTTCCTCGGGCGTCATCCGGCCGTCGGGCTGGAGGCGGGCGTCGCGGTAGCCCCATTCCTCGGTGTCGATCAGATATTGCGAGCGCGACAGGATCGGCCCCCGGCAGAGCTTGCCGGCCCCGGGGTCGGGGCCGACCTCGGCGCGGAGCCGGCCGGACAGGTCCTCGACGACCCAGGCGGGGACCTTGCCGCGCTCGCCGGGGTAGATGAAGCCGAAAAGGGTGACGTGGGCCAGGAGGACCCGCCAGTTCGGGCCGAAGCGGTCGAGGAGGCGGCGCCAGTCGAGCCGGTCGCCGGCGGCCCGGAGGATGTGGGCGATGTCGGCGCCGTCGAACCGCTCGCGCTCCTGGACGAAGGCCTTGCTCCAGATGACCTCCTCGGGCGGGCACACCTTGACGGCCACGTCGAAGGCCCGGTCGTCGAGGGCGTGGGCGAACCAGGCGTCGTCGACCTCGGATACGGCGTTGCCCGATCGGTAGATGACGTCGATGCACGCCCCCTCGGCGTCGTAGGCCTTGGCCAGCCAGTGCGGGAAGGTCCGCTCGGTCCGCTCCGACGCCGCCCCCAGGGCCGCCAGGGCCCGGTCGACGTCGCGCGGGCGGACGAAAACGTCGAGGTCCTTGGTATGCCGCTCGATCCCGGTGCAGCAGCGGAACGCATACGCCCCGCCCAGGAGGAACTCGACGCCCGAGCCGCCCAGGGCCCGCAACGACCGCCGGTAGAAGTCGATCGTGGACGGTTCGAGCGTGGCGGGCATGGCGGGCGGGCCTCGACGGGATCGGGGGATCGGGCTCCCGGACGAGCCGACGGGAGAGCAAACCGGGTGCCAACGATGGGGCACGCCGGTTGCAAGGGGAGATCGCCCCGGAAACAGCCGACCGGGCGGGAAGGGGGGACGGATGGGAGCGATCTTGAAGGTGGCCGCCGTGGGCGACATCCACGTCACGAAGACCTCGCAAGGGGCGCTCCGGTCGCTCTTCGCCCGGGCGAGCGAGCAGGCCGACGTGCTCCTGCTCTGCGGCGACCTGACCGACTACGGCCTGCCCGAGGAGGCCCGGATCTTGGCGGAGGAGCTGGGCGCCGCCCGGCTCCCGGTGGTCGGCGTTTTGGGCAACCATGACTTCGAGGTGGGCAAGCCCGACGAGGTCCGGGCGATCCTGGGCGGGGCCGGCATGACGCTGCTCGACGGCGAGTCGGTCGAGATCGGGGGGGTCGGCTTCGCCGGGGTCAAGGGGTTCGCTGGCGGGTTTGGCCGGGGGACGCTCGGCTCCTGGGGCGAGCCGGCGGTCAAGGCGTTCGTCCAGGAGGCGATCGACGAGGCGCTCAAGCTGGAGTCGGCCTTGGCCCGGCTCCGGACCCCGAGCAAGGTGGCCGTGCTCCACTACGCCCCGATCCGGGCGACGGTCGCGTCCGAACCCCCGGAGATCCACGCTTATCTCGGCTCCGGCCGCCTGGAGGAGCCGCTCGACCGATTCCGGGTCCACGCCGCCGTCCACGGCCACGCCCACAACGGCGACCTCGAAGGCCGGACCGTCGGCGGCCGGCCGGTGTACAACGTTTCGATGTCGCTGATGGCCCGATCGTTCCCCGATCGCCCGCCGTTCCGGCTCCTGGAGGTGCCCGTCGAGGCGGCCGCGCCCGGCCCCGGTTGAGGCGGGTCGACCCGCGCCTTCCCGCGAATTCCCCGGGCAGTGGGTTTAGGGATCGGCCGATCCCGGGTAAACTCGAGCGTCGGCCGCGACTCGCGTTCCAGCAACAGTCCGGCACGTCGGTGGCCCCGCCGGAACGGGGCCATCGGCGGCTTGTCCGCCCGACAGAGAAGAGGATCGAATCATGACGACCCAGCGATGGGCCGACCCGGGCGCGCCCCGGGCCGGCGACGAGGCCCCGCCATCCCCCGGCCCGGTCCGGGAAGGGGGGCCCGATGCGTGAGGCGCCGGCCGAGGTCCGCGTCCTGATCGCCGACGACCACCCCGTCACGCTCGCGGGCCTGGGGGTCCTGATCGACCGCGAGCCCGGCATGCGGGTCGTCGCCGAGGCCAAGGACGGCCACGAGGCCGTCGACCTGTTCTCCCGGCACGAGCCCGACGTGGCCCTGCTCGACCTCCGGATGCCCGGCCTCGACGGCGTCGAGGCCGCCACCGCGATCCGCTCGCGCGACCCGTTCGCCCGGGTCGTGATCCTGACCGCCTTCGGGGGCGACGAGGAGATCTACCGGTGCCTCCGCGCCGGGGCCCGGGCCTACCTCCTCAAGGGGGCCGCCCGCGACGAACTGGTCGAGTGCATCCGGTCGGTCCACGCCGGCCGGACCTGCATCTCCGCCGACGTCGCCGCCAAGCTCGCCGGCCGCGTCGGCTCCAGCGAGCTGACCGGCCGCGAGCGCGAGGTCCTCCGCCTGATCACCCGGGGCCGGGGCAACCGCGACATCGGCTCCGAACTCCGGGTCACCGAGGGGACCGTCAAGGTCCACGTCTACAACATCCTGACCAAGCTCGGCGTCGGGAGCCGGACCGAGGCCGTCACCCAGGCCCTCCGCCGGGGGATCGTCCGCCTCGAAGAGTGACGGTCACCAGAACCTGGCGACACGGGAACACGCCGTGGGCCGAGCGAATCGAGGCCCACGGCGATCACTCCGGCGAGGCGATCTCGCCCCCCGCCCGGGTCGACAAGGCCCGCCAGGTCGCCGTGGCGATCCCATCGCGGACGAACCGGACGTTGCCATCCATCATCAAGACGTTCACGCCCCCCGGGTGGGCGCTGGTGGCCGGGAATGACCCCGCCTGGAGGAACCGGCCGTTCATGGTGTCGGTCAAGATGGTGTTCCCGCACGACTGGCGATGATGATTCGGCGCGGCGCAGTGGTTGTATCCCGTGAAGTGATACCCGCTGACGAGCCACGATTCGCCACCCTTGGACTCTTGCATCGTGGCCGGGGCCGGCGGCAAGGACTCGCAGAACGCGACGATCTCATCGGGCGGGAAATACTGATTGAATCTGTCCGCGATCAGGTAATCGCCACCCGGCTTGAAGTCACCTTTGGTCCAATCCCCCTGGAGTCGTTCCGAGACGCCCACGGTGTTCGATAGGCCGTCTCGAATGTCACCGGGTCGGACGGTGAGCGTGTAAGCGGGGTCGGACGCGAAGACGCCCATGCTTGATTGCGTTTCCGGAGGAACCGGGGTCATGAAGAAGGTCGGCCCGGTGCTGAATCGGTAATTGTTGCGACCATAACCGGACACCGGCGGCGGAGGGTCGGACGGGCAGAGGAAGCCGGCGATCGACATCATCATGACGGTGTGATTCGAGGCGAGCCCATCGGAGAAAACCGTTGCGATCTCGAAGTTGATCGCGTTAAAGGCGGCCGCATGGTCGAACTGGCCTAGTGATCGCGCCAATGGGCTGTAATAGTTCGAGCTCAGAGGGGGCGACCCCAGCCCGCCCGGCGAGCCATTGAAGGCCATCGATGGGAAGGACCCGGTGGTCGATTGGTGATTGTGCAGGGCCAGGCCGATTTGCTTGAGGTTGTTCGCGCACTGAGCCCGGCGGGCCGCCTCGCGCGCCGACTGCACGGCAGGCAGGAGGAGCCCCGTCAAGACGGCGGTGACCGCGACCACCGCCAGCAGTTCAATCAGGGTGAATGCCCGACACGCGGCGTTGTGGCGCCGTGAGATCCGACCAGCAGGCATCGCCCCTCGCGAAGCACCCGAGCCGTCATCGGCCGGCATCCGCCATTCCATGGCACCCTCCATCAACTCGGTGATGTTTCATCCGCCTCGACGCCAAACACGCCGGATGGCGAAGAAAGCCCCAACCAACACCGCCAACGCGATCGAGCCGATCGTGAAGTAGCGAGGCCGCGGCTCCCGTTCGCCGGGAAGTGCCGCGATGTGTTGCGAACTCGTGGTGCGTTTCACCAGGGGTGTGACCCCCTCCGATGGCGAAGAGGGCAAATGGTCCAAATCCCATATTTTTTGGGGATTGATGTAAGCGACATTCGCCCCCAGGTTCCCCATGCTGCGGGGATAAGCCAACTCCAGCTTGAAAACAGAGCGGCTAGGGGGCTTATCGAAGGATGCGCGGTCGATGATGATTCGACGCACCCGGGTACCCGCGAAGACCGCGGTCTGCTCGAACGGGAGCCAGCCATGCCCGGCTACATGTTTGATGGCGCCATTGATTTCACCATAGATAACCTTATCGTCATCATAGACATGGGTGCGAATAGGTATCGCCCCACGTTCAAGATCCGCCCAATAAGACACCTTACCTTTTTCCAATTTTATCGTAATTCGCACGACCTTCTTCCCGTCGCTGACAGCCTCGGAGTCGACGGAGTCCAGCGAAGCCCCATTCGAATGCGCCAAAGCCGCCCTAATCCAATAACTCATGTCCATGCGATTGGCATCTGGGTGTCCCAGACTTAGCGGAAAAACCGCACCCCTGTAAAAACTAGCCGTACCAGGGTTGATGACCGATCCGGTGTATTCACCCTCCCCATCCGGCATGGAGGTAATACTCTCGACAAGCGTGAGCTTGCCATTCGTGAGATGCCGGAAACTATTCAGCCGACCCGCGCTGGAACCGGGGGAAGACCATGTCGTCGTCGCCGTCATGGAGGCGGTGGAGAATTTCTGGACGTGAAGACCATAGACGCCATCGAACAGGTAGGAACACTGGGCCTCATGCAAGTCGGTGATCTTGCCGGAAGCCGCCTCATCCACGTTGGCGGCGTACCCATCCAGAAAGCGAGATTCGATCGAGCCAAAGGGAAACTTCGCCCTGTTCTCATCATGGGCGTCGGCGACCGCCCGAAGAACATCGACATCCGAGGTGGCTCGGCCTTGCGAAGCTGTCGCGGCTCCACCCCAGAGAATCGCGACGAAGAGGAAGCTCGTGACGGTCGAGACGGCGTAGTTCACAAGGAATCTCCTTGGCGGTGCCCGATCTCTGTTGTTGAAGCGTTTCGCTTGGCTGGGACATCGCCGAGGGAGATCGTCGCGACATTGAATCGGGCCCGTGGGTAGGTCCGGAACGAGACCCAATAGGTCCACCAGGGCCACTCGGGATGATCCGTCTCCAACGAGCAGTCGATGAGCCACTCGTTGTAGTTGGGCCGGGCGTTGACCTTCATGGTCAGGTCGACGGCCTCGCCCAAGGCGATCACTTCCTTGCTGATGGCGGCATCGGTGCAGGTGCAGGACCGCCGGATTTGCTTGACCCGGACCACGCGATCGGTCGGGTTGCGGACCCGGAAGGTGTGGACGATCTGGGGCGTGGTCTCGTAAGAAGACCGCCCCCGCGTCGAACGTTTCGCCCGGCGCGGCCAGCTCCTTCCCACCCTGGCCGCATCCGGCGGCCAGGAAGAGCAGCGAGGCGGCAAGGGCTCGCGATGGACAGAACATCGAAGTCGGCTTTTCCGTCCGTGACTCTCCAGGACTTCCGTTCACTGATTGGCGCGGATGATAAACTTAGGTTCAGCCGGCGGTCAAGACCAAATGAGCGTAAATCTCGAAATCTTCATCGGACCGCCAACCCTTGTATTGGATGCGGCCCGGCCTTACCCTGGGGGGATCGGGAAGGCCGGAGCGGCTCGGGATGGATCTCCATTCGCAAGGTGACGATCGCATGCGCGCAATCGCGGGACGTGGCGGGATGCTGGCCCTGGCCTTCGGGTTGGTGGGGATGTTGGGGGCGGGGGCGGGGGCGGGAGACGAGCCCCGGCTGTCGGACTCCTTCGGGTTCCTCCCGCTCGAAGTCTACAAGCTCGAACAACGAATCAGCGGCCTCCTGATCCGCGACCTCGACGGCGACAAGATCGAAGACATCGCCGTCATCAACAACGCCCGGTCGCGGGTCGACCTGCTCTTGAGCGGCAAGAAGCCCGGCGAGCCCGACGAGGCCCCGGCGTCGAAGGAGCCCAACCAGGTCGCCAACGACCGGCGGATGCGGCTAGTCAGCCTGCCGGTCAACAAGGCCGTCGTCAGCCTCCAGGCCGGCGACTTCGACGGCGACGGCAAGGCCGACCTGGCCTTCTTCGGCGAGCCGGCCGGGATCGAGATCCATCACAACCGGGGCAACGGCCGGTTCGGCGACGTCCGGCGGATCAACGTCGGCGACGCCATCGAGAGCGCGGGGGCCCTCGGCGTCGGCGACTTCGACAAGGACGGCCGCGACGACCTAGTCCTGGCGGGCAAGGAAGAACTCGTCTTGATCTATCAGCGCCAGAAGGGCAAGCTCGGCGAGCCCGAGCGGCTCCCGCACACCCTGGACAACCCCCGGATGGTCAAGGCCGTCGACCTCGATGGCGACGGCGTCGACGACCTGGTCCTGCTCAACGGCGGCAACGACGACCCGATCCGGGTCCGGTTCTCGGCCGCCGGGGGGACCTTCGGCCCCGAGGAGCGGTTCTTCGTCGAGCCGCTCCGGGCCTACGCCTTCGGCGCGATCGACGGCCGGCCGGGCTCGGAACTCCTGACGATCGAGCAGCAATCGGGCCGGACCCGCGTCCTGACCCTCGACTCCGACGACGACGACGACGCCCGGCGCGGCCGGCTCAGCTTCTACCCGCTGCCCCCGGGCGGCGGCCAGGGGCGGTCGCTCGACGTGGGCGACCTCGACGGCGACGGCAAGGTCGAGGTCGTCGCCACCGACCCGGCCCGGGCGCAGTTCCACGTCTACCGGCGGGCGGGCCAGTCGGGCCTGGGGGCGAGCAAGACCTATCCCGGCCTCGTCGGCGGCGGCGCGGTCCGCCTGGCCGACCTCGACGGCGACGGCAAGGCCGAGGTCTACGTCCTCTCGGAGAAGGAGAAGCAGGTCGGCCGGAGCGTCCTGCTCGACGGCCGGCTCACCTTCCCCGCCTCCTTGCCGATCAAGGGGGAGCCCGTCGCCCTGGAGGTGGCCGACCTCGACGGCGACGCCAAGCCCGAGGTCGTCTACGTCACCCGCGACAAGGCCGAAGGCTCGACCGCCGACCTGTTCACCCTCCGCGCCCTGAAGCGGGAGAAGTCGGGCAAGATGGCCGCCTACACCTGGGGCGACGCCGCCGAGGTCCCCCTGAAGGGGATCGGCGGCATCCCGCCCCGCCTGGTCGTCGCCGACGTCGACCGCGACGGCCAGCCCGACGTCCTGGCCTTCGACCTGTACGGCCCGCCCCGCTTGCTCCTCGGCCGCAAGGGGGCCGCCCCGATCCCGGCCCCGGCCGGCCTCGGCCCCCTGGCCGACGTCGCCGCCCACGCCCTGACCCTGGCCGACCTCGACGGCCCCGCCTTGCTGGTGGCGCAGCAAACCTTCGCCCGCAAGCTCCGGCTCGACGCCGACGGGCAATGGATCGTCCAGGAACAATTCGACTCCGGCCGCGCCGGCGCCCAGGTCCAGGGGGTCGCCGCGCTCGACACCGACGGCGACGGCGTCAAGGAGATCGCCCTGTTGGAGCGGACCTCGAAGTCGCTCCTGTTCCTGGCCAAGAAGGACGGGGCCTACGTCCCGGCCGGCAAGCTGTCGGTCGGCCCGTTCGAGGACTTCCAGCGGATGCACGTGGCCGACCTCGACGGCGACGGCCGCGACGACCTGTTGCTCTCGGGGACCTCGCGGTTCGGCGTCGTCCTGACCGGGCAGAAGGGGCGGAAGCTCAAGATCATCGCCAGCTACGAGTCCCCGCGCAACGAGGCCCGGTTCGCCGACCTCGCCGCCGGCGACCTCAACGGCGACGGCCAGCCCGACGTCGTCCTGACCGACGTGGCCGAACACTTCATGGAGATCGCCACCTACCTGCCCGGCCAGCCCGACCTGGCCCGCGCCGCCGCCTTCAAGGTCTTCGAGCGCAAAGGCCGCCGCAACGCCGCCGACCTGATCGAGCCCCGCGACCTCGCCATCGGCGACGTCGACGGCGACGGCCGCCCCGACCTCGTCCTGATCGCCCACGACCGCGTCCTCGTCTACCGCCAGGACCCCGGCCCCGACAAGCCCGGGGAGCCGATCAAGGCCGCCGGCGGCAAGTAAGACGCGACCCGGGGATCGATCATGATTCATGGCTGATGATTGATGGGTGAGGGAAACCCGGGAGCGGCTGAGTTCGTCCCGGCGATCCCAACCCTTCCCCACCTCGGCCATCACCCATAGCCGTCAGGCTACCCGGCCGGGCCCCGCTTTTTCCCCGGGCCGGTCGGCCTATAATGCCGGGGCGCCCGGCCGAGGGAAGCCGGGGCGATCGAGCCATCGAGGACCACGCACGCTCATGAATCGACGTGACGCAATGAGGATGTTCGCCGGCCTGGCGGCGTCCACGGCCTGCGCCGGCCCGGCCGGGGCTTTCCAGGGATCGCCGGACGAGCTATCGATCCCCGACCTGCTCCGCAAGCTCGGCCCGATGATGAATCAGGCCCCGATCCGGGTCGAGCCGTTGGCCCCGGGCTTTTCGGTCCTCAGCGGGCCGGGGGGCAACATCGCGGCCCTGGTCGGGCCCGACGGCGTCCTGATGGTCGACTCCTTCGTCCCGTCCCGGGGGGCCGACCTGGCCGCCGCCGTCCGCAAGCTGGGCGCGGGGCCGATCACGCTCATCAACAGCCACTGGCATTTCGACCACACCGGCGGCAACGCCGCGCTGGCCGGGCTCGGGGCGAAGATCGTCGCCCACGCCAACGCCCGCAAGCGGCTGGGCTCCGACCAGTTCATGGTCGACCTCCAGTTGCCAATCCCCGCGTCGCCGCCGGCCGCCCTGCCCGTGGTGACCATCGGCGACTCGGCCACCTTTTATCTCGGCGGCGAGGAGGTCCACCTGGCCCACGTCGCGCCGGCGCACACCGATAGCGACATCTACATCCACTTCCGGAAGGCCAACGTTCTGCACACCGGCGACCTGTTCTCGAACGGGATATTTCCCAACATCGACTCCTCGTCGGGCGGGTGGATCGGCGGGATGATCGCCGCGACCGACCTGCTGCTCGGGATCGTCGACGCGAAGACCAGGATCATCCCGGGCCACGGCCCGGTGGCCACCCGCGACGACCTGAAGGCGAGCCGCGACATGCTGGCCGAGGCCCGCGCCAAGGTCGAGCCGCTCGTCGACGCCGGCAAGACCGCCGACGAGGCCGTCGCCGCCCGGCCGCTCGCCGGCCTCGACGCCCGCTGGGGCCAGGGGTTCTTCAAGGCCAGCCACTTCACCCGGATCGTCCACGGCGGCCTGGCCCAGCACCGCTGATCGGTCTGGGGCAGGCGAGGAGTGGAGGCGGCGGCATAATAGTTTATGAATGATCGATCGCATTCGACGTGGAGTGACCCAGCCATCCCAGGTCGTGGAGACGGTTCCAGGCGACTCGGATGTGCTCGGGCTTCATGATGCGTTGTTTGCGATCGTTCCAGCTATGGATGGCGTGGATCACGGCTTCAGGGTCGTTCGGGACACCGTCATGAACGGCAACCCAGTGGACGCTGGCCAGGAGTTCCATCCCATAAGGCGACTCGAAACCCTCGATCAGTTCGAAGACCCGCCGTACTCGTTCGGTCTGCTCAGGTGTCGATGATTGCTCACTGACTCGGACGGCCTCGCTCACGGCTTCGTCGAAGAGCCGGATCGGGGTTTGGGGATTGTTGTTACCGTCACCGAACCCTTCGAGAAAGTGCCCCTCGAACCGATTCAAGACCTGCCGGAGGTTATCCGCGTAAGGACCGTAATGGTGTTTCGCGAACCGCAATGCGAGCGGTTCGCCGGCCATTTGAAGGAAAAACAGGATCTTCTGAATTTCGAGAAGAGTCAGGTCATAGCCAAGCACGCGATAATCGCTCAGCAGGCGGAGCATATTCGCCCGGCGCGGGGTCATCTCTGGGCGCTCTGTCCTATTGACCATGGCGGCCGGTGCCGAAGCCCCCGTCGGGGCGAAGATCAAGGCTTCGACATCGGGGACCCGGTCCATTGCGCGCTCGATCAGCGGCAGGACGTCGCCCCAGTCTAAGAGCGTGTCTAAAAACCCAATTTCTTGGTCAGCCGGCGGCCCATCAGATGGACCATCGACCATTTGATCATCGCCTCACTGCTGGAGATCGTCTCCTCGTAATCCTTGCTCAGCCGTCGGCTCCGC
>JAABUQ010002579.1_pt1 | contig 35452 bp, 27 predicted proteins | sample 5560001 | NCBI WGS metagenome assembly JAABUQ01 (sample SAMN10711888, study PRJNA513371) | rock metagenome | isolation source: Antarctica rocks | place: Antarctica: Victoria Land, Finger Mt nord | collected 2015-12-18
CGGGAGGGTACGCGAGCCGGGACACAGTGGCCTTTGGGCGATGGGTGCGGGCGTTTGAGGAACGGTGCAAGGCGGAGGGGCTGCTGACGGTTGCGGAGCTTGAGGGGGCGCTGGGGAGGGCGGTGGAGGCAGGGGAGGTTGCGGTCGATCAGAGGGAGGTGCTGCTGGTGGGATTCGACCGCGTGCTGCCGGCGGCGGAGCGCCTGCTGGGGCGGGTGGGAGCGAGGGGGGTGCGGGTGTCGCACGCGGCATACGGCGTCGCTGGGGCGCGGCGGGTGCTGACGTCGGCGGCAGATGAGGCGGAGGAGCTGCGGGGGTGTGCGCGGTGGGCGGCGGGCTGGATGGAGCGGGACGTGACGGCGCGGCTGGCGGTGATTGTGCCGGATGCGGCGGGGGAGCGGGGGAGGTTGGAGCGGGTGTTTCGGGAGGTGCTGGCTCCGGAGCTGGAGCTGATTGCGAATGAGCGGGACGCTCCGTACGAGTTCTCGTTGGGGCGGCCGCTCGCGGAGTTGCCGATGGTCGCGGTGGGGCTGGAGCTGCTGCGATGGGCGATGGGGTCGCTGCCGCTGGGGAAGGTGAGCGCGCTGGTGTTGTCGGACTACTTTGGGGTTCCCGGGGTTGGGGGGAGGGCGGAGCGCGGGGCGAGAGCGGAGTTTGACGCGTGGGAGCTTCGGGAGTTTGCTCTGCTGCGGCCGGAGATGAGCCTCCCGGAGATGCTGCGGAGGGTAGCGGGATCGAGGAGGCCGGGGAACCTGGCGGGGATGCTGGGTGGGCTGAAGCGTATGGAGCGGGTGGCGAAGGAGTTCGAGGGGGTATCGCAGAGCTACGGGGAGTGGGCGCAGGGGATGCGGGAGCTGCTGACGGGGGCCGGTTGGGGGCCGGCGGGGGTGGAGACGAGCGAGGAGTTTCAAGGGAGGGAGCGGTGGGAGAGCGCGCTCGATGCCATGGCGACGCTGGACTTCGAGGACCAGCCGGTGGACTACGAGGAGGCGTTGCGGGCGATCGAGCGGATCGCGGGCGAGACGGTGTTTGCGCCGGAGTCGAGGTCGGCGCCGGTGCAGCTGATGGGGCCGCTTGAGGCTGCGGGGAGCGAGTTCGACGCGGTATGGTTTTTGCGGGCGGGGGAGCTCCGTTGGCCGCCGGTGGCCGGCTCTCTGCCACTGCTGCCGTGGAGTTTGCAACGCAGGCTGGGGATGCCGGGGACGGATGCGGAGAGGGATCTCCGGACGGCGCGGGCGGTGACGGAGCGGGTGCTGGCAAGTGGGCGTGAGGTGGTGGTGAGCTACGCGCAGAGCTCCGGAGATGCGCGGCAGAGGGCTTCGGCGACCGTGCGCGCGATGGAGCTTGAGGAAGTGGAGATGGGCGAGCTGGCCGGGGAGGAGCCTGAACGGCTGGTTGTGGAGATGGAGCGCACGGAGGATGCGGGGCCGGTGCGGGCGTTGCCGGAGGGACCGGTCCATGGGGGGGTGCGGGTGCTGGAGTTGCAGGCCGCATGCGGATTTCGGGCGTTTGCGGAGCAGCGGCTGTGGTCGAGCGGGATCGAGGAGCGCGGCCTGGGGTTGAGTGCGAGGGAGAGTGGAACGGCGGTGCATGGGGCGCTCGAGAGCTTCTGGAGGGAGACGAAGTCGCAGGCGGCGCTGCTGGCGATGACGACGGAGGAGCGGGAGGTGGCTCTGCTGCGGGCGGTCGACGAGGGGCTGGAGAGGGCTCGGACGGATGCGGCAGGAGCATGGGACGAGGCGTACCTGGCGATCCAGCGGGAGCGTCTGCGGAGGCTGCTGGGCGGGTGGCTGGAGATGGAGATGCGGCGGCCGGCGTTTACGGTCGTGGAGAACGAACGCAAGATCCAGGATGTGGAGGTTGGGCCGCTGCGATTTCAGCTTCGGTTGGACCGGGTGGATGTGGTGGACGAGGCGGAGGTGCTGATCGACTACAAGACGGGCGGGGCGGAGACGAGCGACTGGCTGGGAGAGAGGCCGGATGCGCCGCAGGTGCCGCTGTATGCGATTCTGGCGAATCGCGCGGGCGGTGCCGACCTGGCGGGCGGGGCAGCCGGGGGGGAGGCGGAGACGGGCCGGAGAGAGCTGGGGGCGGTGGCATTTGGGAGGGTGAAGGCGGGCCGGGAGGCGGCGCTGAAGGGGTTTGCGGCGCGGGATGGATTGTTGCCGGGCAGATTGAGCAAGATGGAGGCGAGTACGTTTGCGGGGCAGGTGGAGCGATGGCGGGAGGTGCTGGAGCGGCTGGCCGGGGAGTTTGCCGCCGGCGAGGCGAAGGTGCGGCCCAAGAACTTCCCGTCCACGTGCGAACGGTGCGGGCAGCGGATCCTGTGCCGGCTCGATGCATCGCTGCTCGAGGAGATGGAGGCGGATGAGGCGGGAGAAGGGGTTGATGGCTGAGTTATTCGAGTGGCCGGTCCAGGAACAGGACGCGGAGAGGGTCGGACAGGGGGGAGCTGCCGACGCCCCGCCGTCGTTCGCCGCGGAAGGAGCGCCGGAGCACGCGGTGTTGCCGGAGCAGGCGGCGCCGGACTGGAGGGAGAGGGAGCGGGCGCTCGACATCAGCAGATCCTGGATTGTGGAGGCGCCGGCGGGATCGGGGAAGACGGGTCTGCTGATCCAGCGGTACCTGAAGCTGTTGGCGGAGGGCCGGGTGGAGCGGCCGGAGCAGGTGCTGGCCATCACGTTTACAAGGGCGGCGACGGAGGAGGTTCGGGAGCGGCTGATCTCCGAACTGGAAGGGGCCGCGGCGGACGAGATTGCGGATACGAGTGGATCTCCGCCGCGGGCAGGTGCGGGGGGTATGTTCGAGCGGTTGACGCGAGGTCTGGCGAGGGCGGTGCTGCGACGGGATGCCGAGCTGGGGTGGCGGCTGCTTGAGTCGCCGCGACGACTGAACGTGCGGACGATCGACAGCGTGTGTGCGGAGATTGCGCGGGCGCTGCCGGTCACAAGCGGAGGAAACGCCGCCCTCCTTCCGGTGGAGGAGCCGGGGGTGCTGCACCGGGAGGCCGCGCGACGGACGCTGATGCAGATGGGCGGAGGGGATCGGGTGCTGGACGACGCTCTGCGGACGGTGCTGCTGCAGCGCGATGGGAGCCTGGCGGAGTGCGAGCGGCTGCTGGCGGAGATGCTGGCGGCTCGGGATCAGTGGGGGGAGCTGGTTCCGCTGGGGCGCGAGGCGCTGACGGAGGAGTGGCTGGAGGGTATGGTGCGAAGGCGGCTGAACCGGGCTTTGGAGCTGGTTGTCTGCCAGGGGCTGACGGAGTTGGCGCGCGCGATTCCGGAGGACACGCTGAAGGAGATCACCATCCTTGCGGCGGAGATGGGCCATGCTCCGGCGCTGGGCTCGGGGCCTTCGCCGATGGCGGTGTGCGCGGGGATTACAAGCGCTCCCGGGGAGGGCCTGGATCATCTGGAGCACTGGCAGGCGCTGATCCACCTCCTGGTGAAGGCTGATGGGGAGTGGAGGGCGGGGTTTCGGAGCGACTGGCTCCGATTTACGTGGGATCCGCGGCATACGACGCCGATGAAGGGATTGATCGCGAGCCTCGAGGAGGAGGCGGGGGCACTCCGCGCGATCAAGCGCTTCAACAGGCTGCCGCCGGCGCGGTATCCGGAGGAGCAGTGGTTTGTCGCGAAGGCGCTGTTTCGCGTCCTGAGCAGGGCTCTGGTGGAGTTGCAGATGGTGTTTGCGGAGCGGGGTGAGAGCGACTTTGTGGAGCCTGCGTTGCAGGCGCGGGCGGCGTTGCGGCAGGAGCGCGGCGTGGAAGGGTACGAGTCCACGCTGGGCACCGAGCTGCGGCACCTGTTGGTAGACGAGATGCAGGACACATCGACGAGCCAGTACGAGCTGATCGAGCTGTTGACGGAAGGTTGGAACAGCGATGGGAGGACGGTGTTCCTGGTGGGCGATCCGAAGCAGTCGATCTACCTGTTTCGGCAGGCGCGGGTGGAGCGGTTCGTGCGTACGATGCAGACGGAGCGGATGGGCAGGCTGCGGCTGGGGAGGCTGCGGCTGGGGAGGCTGCGGCTGACGGCAAACTTCCGGTCGCAGGCGGGGCTGGTGGAGGGGTTCAACGAGGACTTTGGGAGGGTGTTTCCGGCCGGCGGGGGGGTACCGGAGGGGGAGGTATCGGACGGGGAGGCATCGGACGGGGAGGCATCGGACGGGGGGCTGGACGTGGAGGTTCCGTTTGTGGCGGCGCAGGCGGTTCGCGGGAGGGCGGAGGGGCTGGCGGGAGACGATGGGATGGCGTGGCACGCCGGGGTGGCGCGCGGTACGCGCGAGGAGGCTGGAGAGGGCAAGCGGGCCGCGGCGAGGAGTAACGCACGCAAGATCCGGGAGGTGGCGGAGAGGTGGCGGGCTCGACCGCTGCCGCGCGGCCGGACGGAGCCCTGGAAGGTTGCGGTCCTGGTGCGATCGCGACGGGAGCTGCGGGAGATTGTGGCGGCGATGAAGAGGGATGAGGGGCGGGGCGCGCTTCCGTTTCGCGCGGTCAAGGTGGAACCGCTGAAGGAACAGAGGGAGGTTCTGGACCTCCTGGCGTTGACGAGGGCGCTGCAGCATCCGATGGATCGCGCGGCGTGGTGGGCGGTGCTGCGGGCGCCGTGGTGCGGGCTGGGCCTGGCGGATCTCCATGTGCTTGCGGGCGAGGACGATCGGCAGATGGCGCAAAGGACGGTGATGGAGCTGGTGAGGATGCGGGGAGAGCTGCTGCCGACGTCGAGTATCGAGCGGCTGGAGCGGGTGTGGCCGGTGCTGGAGGCGGCGGTGGAGCGTCGATCGAGGCTTCGGCTTCCGGAGCTGGTGGAGCGGACGTGGCGATCGCTCGGCGGGGATGGGGCGCTGACGGCGGCCGAGCTTGGAAACGCGGTGCGTTTTCTGGAGCTGCTCGATGAGCTGGACCGGGGCGGGGGCGGGGACGGGATGGAGCCGGGGCAGATGCAACGTGCGCTGGGGCGGCTGTATGCGGAGGCAGGAACGGAGGCCGCGGCGGTGGAGTTGATGACGATCCACGGGGCGAAGGGGCTGGAGTGGGATGTGGTGATGGTCCCGGAGCTGGAACGGAAGGCTCCGCCAGCGCGGGCGCGGCTGTTTGAGTGGGAGGAGATGGTGAGCGAGGAGGAGGGCGCGGCGGGGGTGATTCTGGCGCCGATCGCGGGTAGGGGCGAGGCGGCGGCGGCTTTGAATACGTGGCTGCGCGGGATCCGGTGTGCGCGGGAGGCAGCGGAGCGGAGGCGTTTGTTCTATGTCGCGTGTACGCGAGCTCGCGAGGAGTTGCACCTGTTTGGGACGGCGAATCGGTTGAAGGATGGGACGGTGAAGGCAGAGGGCGGGAGTCTGCTGGAGGCGGCCTGGCCGGCGGCGGAGGTGCGCTTCCGGGGGGAGAGCGCGGGCGTGCTGGAGTTTCCCGAGCCGGAGATGGGCGAGGGGCTGGATCTGGCGGCGGCGGCCGAGGATGGCGGGGAGGAGATGCGGCCGGCGGTGCTGGAGCGGCTGCCCGCGAGCTTCGATCCGGCATTGCGGTTCAGGCGGCGAGGGGGCGGGGAGCGCGAGCGGGCTGAGGGGATGCCGCAGAACTTCGCGCGACCGGAGGGATCGTTTGCGGCGCGGAGCTTTGGAAACGCGGTGCATGCGTTTCTGGAGCTGGCGGCGGGTCGGCTGGAGGCGGGTTTAGGCGAGCGCGAGCTGGGGGTGGAGGTGTCTGGCTGGAGAGACCGGGCGACGGCGGTGCTGCGGTCCGATGGGCTGCCGCGGGCGGTGGTGGAGAGGCTGGCCGGGCGCGTAGTGCTGGCGGTGTTGAACACGCTTCGGGAGCCGGAGGGGCGGTGGCTGCTGGGCGCGGGGAGGGGTGCGGGCAAGGTTGTGGAGAAGGATGCGCGGAGCGAGTACGCGCTAACGATATGGGGGGCGGAGGGATGGAGTCGGGTGCGGATGGATCGGGTTTTTTGGGCGGGGAGTTCGCCCGGGGCGGAGGGGGCGGAGTTCCTCTGGATCATCGATTACAAGACCGGGTCGCACGGTGCGGAGGGGGTGGAGGCGTTTTTGGAGCGCGAGCAGGCAAAGTACGCGGCGCAGATGGAGCGGTATGCGCGGGCGAGTGGAACGGAAGAGGTGCGGGTGGGGCTGTGGTATCCGCTGGTGGGGAGGCTGGTGTGGTGGGTCGTCGGAGGTTCTGGAAGGGGTGATTGAGCGAAGGCTAGGGGGAGCGAGGTGCGGGAGGATCTGCTGTGTGCTGCTTGGTGACAAACAACGTGTAAGGGATGAGAACGGGATGGAGGCTGGGCGCCTTCGCCTTTTGGGAGCGAGTTGCCAGATCTCTCGCAGCAGGCCGGCGGCTTAAGGGGGCCGGTACGAGGTTTCCGTGATACAACCCGGCTATGGTGGGGAACGTTATGCTGAGGCTACGGCGCGGCGCTCAGGCTCTCACCCTAGCTGTCTTCCCTCCCGGCGGATCCAAGCTGCTGTGCGCAGGGACTCAAAGTCAGCCGCAGAGCGCAGCCTCGATCCTGGTGCAGGTCCGCGAGGCACCGGTGGCACTGCCTGGGAACAGATCGCCGAACTCCGCACGGAGGGCACGGTGCTGGTCGAGGGCAAAGGCCGGGACCATCGCGACCACCGACGATCTCCGGACGGGCGCCAATGCGGACCGCGTGGAGCTTGAAGGTGTTGGCCGGGTCGAAGACCACGCCGGTATGCCCGCACAGAGTTGGGAGCAGGACAACGCGGGAGATGTTCTGCTGACACCCGGCGGCCAAGAGCCTGGGGATATCGACGATCTTTATGTGCCTCGAAACGGATGGGGGGACGCTAACTTTGGCGGCGCGGAGGTCATGCTGCTTTGACCCGCGACTGACGGCGGCGTCACGGACGATCTTCTGCAATGCAGAGTTCCTGGCGGAGACGGCTTCACGCTCTGGGCTCGCCGCTCCGCCCATCACATTGCTCGCATAGCCAAGGGCGAGTCCGCGACCTGTTTCAGCGATTTTCGCCGCAGGGAGAGTGGCTTGACTCTGCCCTTCCGCAAGCAGAAGGGGACGGGGAAGAGAGCGGTCGTCTCCACGACGAAAGTCACCGCGCTGCGCCAAGTCAGTGAGGCTGACTTCCGGCCGCCCTTTCTCATGGACTACGTGTTGCCTGCCTCCGAACAGGTCACGGTTCCAGCCGAGGGCGGCCTGGTCCTGATGATGAAGATCAACGGGCAAGGCCCCTTCCGGACCGTGTTCGACACTGGCGCGGTCAACGTTGTCAGCACCACCTCCGCAAAGCTACTCGGCTTCAAGGCAGAAGAGGCGCCGGTGCACTTCGGGGCGATTGGAGGCGTGATCACGGTTCACACCGCGCATGTGGATACGGTGGCGAATCGGCGATCTTGTTGTCCGTGATCGGCCCGGACCGGTCGCGGCTTACTGTTCCATGGCGCTGTTGTGGCGGACGTCGAAGCCGCGGACCCAGAAGATGACATCTTCGGCGATGTTGGTGGCGTGGTCGCCGACGCGCTCGAGGTTGCGGGCGATGATGAGGGCGTTGAGGGACTGGGGGGTGAGTTCGGGGCTTTCCTTGATGAGGTTGGAGAGCGAGTAGAAGGCGGTGTCGTTCATCTCGTCGACCTGATCGTCGAGGGTGAGGACGGACCGGGCGAGGTCGGCGTCGGCCTCGATAAAGGCCTGGAGGGCTTTCCGGACCATGGCGGAGGCGAGCGAGGCGAGTTTGGGGATATCGACGGGGAGGTCGATGTTGGCGAAGGCTCCCATTTCGCGGACGCGGACGGCGATGTTGACGGCCTGGTCGCCGACGCGCTCGAGATCGGCGTTGATGCGGATGACGGAGAGGATGAAGCGGAGGTCGATGGCCATGGGCTGTTCCATGGCGAGGAGGTCGAGGGCCATCTGATCGATCTCACGCTCGAGGCGGTTGATGGCGGGCTCGGAGCGGAAGACGAGCTCGCAAAGGTTGAGGTCGCGGGTGGTGTAGGCCTCGATGGAGCGCTGGATGGCCTGCTCGGCCATACCGGCCATGACGAGGAGGCGCTCCTTGAGATCGTCCAGACTTTGATGGAACTTGATGCGCATCCTCATCCAAACCTTCCCGTGATGTAATCTTCCGTCCGTTTGTCTTTGGGGTTGGTGAAGATTTTGTGGGTGGAGTCGAACTCGACCATTTTGCCGGAGAGGAAGAAGCCGGTGTTTTCGGCGACGCGCGCGGCCTGCTGCATGTTGTGGGTGACGATCACGATGGTGTACTCGGACTTGAGCTGAAAGATGAGGTCTTCGATCTTGGAAGTGGAGACGGGATCGAGGGCGCTGGCGGGCTCGTCCATGAGCAGGACCTCGGGGTCGACGGCGAGGGCGCGGGCGATGCAGAGGCGCTGCTGTTGACCGCCGGAGAGGGAGGCTCCGGACTTTTTGCGGAGGTCGTCCTTGACTTCTTCCCAGAGGGCGGACTGCTTGAGCGATCGCTCGACGGTTTCATCGAGGACGCGGCGGTTGCGGAAGCCGTTGAGCTTGAGACCGCTGGCGACGTTGTCGTAGATGGACATGGTGGGGAAGGGGTTGGGCCGCTGGAAGACCATGCCGACGCGGCGGCGGATTTCGACGGGGGAGGCGTCCTTGTAGATGTCGAGGTCGCCCATCCTGACGGTGCCGGTGGCTCGGGCATCGGGGGTGGTCTCGTGCATGCGATTGAGGCAGCGGACGAAGGTGGACTTGCCGCAGCCCGAGGGACCGATGAGGGCGGTGGCGTGGTTGGCCGGGATCTGGAGGTTGATGTCCTGCAGGGTGTGCGTCTGGCCGTACCACGCGTTGAGGTTTTCGACGTTGATTCCTACGCCCACTGGAGCACTTCCCTTGCGGATTCAGTTGTGTCTGCGAGTTCGTGAAGGCTGTGTTCGTGGAGGGAGGCGAGCGCCGAAGTCTGGCGCATGCCGTCGAGCTTCAGCAAGAGGCGCACTAGCTGTTTCCTTTCAAGATGCCGCGACCGGCGAAGATGCGGACGAGGGTGACCGAGACCATGATGAGGACGATGAGGACGAGAGCGCCGGCCCAGGCGAGACGATGCCACTCGTCGTAGGGACCGGTGGCATAGATGAAGATCTGAAGGGGGAGCGCGGCGATGGGCTGGTTGAGGCGAAAGGACCAGAACTGGTTTCCGAAGGCGGTGAAGAGCAGCGGGGCGGTCTCTCCGGCGACGCGGGCGAAGGCGAGCATGCAACCGGTGATGATGCCGGGGGAGGCGGTGCGGAGGGAGATGGAGAGGGCGGTGCGCCACTTGGAGACGCCGAGGCCGAGGGCAGCCTCGCGCACGGAGTTGGGGACGATGAGCAGCATCTCTTCGGTGGTGCGGGTGATGGTGGGAACCATCATGATGGCGAGGGCGATGCCGCCGGCGAGGGCGGAGAAGTGCTTCTGGTGGAGGACGACGAGGGCGTAGATGGAGATGCCCATGACGATGGAGGGGACGCCGTTGAGGACGTCGGCGGTGAAGCGGACTGCGGAGGCGATGGCGGAGCCGCGGCCGAACTCGGCGAGGTAGAGGCCGGCGGCGATGCCGACGGGGATGCCCATGAGGCTGGCGAGGGTGAGGATGATGCCGGAGCCGACGATGGAGTTGGCCATGCCGCCGCCGGCCTCGCCGACGGGTGCGGGGATGTGGGTGAAGAAGGCGAGGTTGAGCGAGCTTGCCCCCTTGTAGAGCAGGTATCCGAGGATGGCGATGAGGGGGGTGAGGACGAGGACGGTGGCGAGGATGGCGAGGCCGGAGACGAAGGCGTTGGTGACGGAGCGGCGCAGGCGGTTGCTGCTGGAAAGGCGCAGGGGGGAGCGTGGCGGCTGCTGCGCGGAGGGGGCGGGCGGGGGTGCGGGAGTTGGGGACGCGGGGGCTTGGAACGCGATGGCTTGGGAGGCGACGGGGATGGGTGGTGTGCTCATGGCTCAGGCGGCTCTCGGCGGCGCGCCGCGGGTGACGGCCCAGACCATGAGGCGGGCGATGGCGTTGACGACGATGGTGACGAGGAAGAGGGCCAGGCCGATCTCGATGAGGGCGGAGAGGTAGAGGTCTCCGGTGGCTTCGGAGAACTCGCCGGCGATGACGCTGGCGAGGGTGTTTGCGGGGGAGAAGAGGGATCCGCCGATGTTGGGGTGATTGCCGATGACCATGGTGACGGCCATGGTTTCGCCGAGGGCTCGGCCGAGACCGAGCATGATGGCGCCGACGATGCCGATGCGCGAGTTGCGGAGGACGCTGACGCGGATCATCTCCCAGCGGGTGGCGCCGAGGGCGAGGGCGGCCTCGCGCTGGGAGTTGGGCACGGCGAGCATGATGTCGCGGGTGAGCGAGGAGATGATGGGGAGGATCATGATGGCGAGGATGATGGAGGCGGTGAGCAGGCCGACGCCGAAGTTGGCTCCGGAGAAGAGGTGGGTCCAGCCGAAGAACTTGACCAGGAAGGGGCCTAGCTGCTCGCGCATGATGGGGACGAGGACGAAGACGGCCCAGAGGCCGTAGACGACGGAGGGGATGGCGGCGAGGAGTTCGGTGAGGAAGGAGATGGGGACACGGAGCCGGCGGGGGCAGAGTTCGGTGATGAAGACGGCGACGCCGAGGGCGAGGGGCACGGCCATCAGGAGGGCGAGGAAGGAGGTGGCGAGGGTGCCGTAGATGAAGGGAAGAGCGCCGAAGTCGCCGCTGACGGGGTCCCAGTTGGAGCTGACGAAGAAGTGCCAGCCGAACTGGGCGAGGGTGAGCCGGGAGCGGAGGACGAGGATGACGACGATGAAGCCGACGATGGCGAAGATGGAGCTGGCGCACAGGAGCAGGAGGCCAGCGAAGGTGCGGTCGAGAAGCAGGCCACTTGAACGCGCATTGAGGAAGCGACGGACCTCTGAGGGTTCCGCGGCGGGTTCCGGGGTGGGGGCTGCGGTGGGGGCTGCGGTGACGGCAGGGTTGGACAGGGCGATCGTGCCTGTGGGTGGCGCGGGGGGCAGAGGCGGCATAGCGGACCTGGGTTCGGAGGTGGTCGGGGTGGGGCTGGGCGACACAGCAGCTCTCTTTCAGATGCGGTCTGCGGAGCTTTTCGGGTGCGGGTGCTGTGCCAGGCTGAGAGGAGAGGAGGGAGGGCATGGCTCCGAGGTGCTGGAGCCATGCCCGAGCCTCTATCTAACCTGGGCGATGGCGCGGTGAACGGCCTCCTGCACCGGCTGGGGAAGCGGAGCGTAGGTCAGTTCGGCGGCCTCGGACTCACCGTGCTCGAGCATCCAGTTCAAGAAGCCCTGAAGGACCTTGGCCTTGTTCGGGTCGGTGGAGTGTACCGGAACGAGCAGCCAGGTGAAGCTCGAGATCGGGTAGGAGGTTGGACCGGCGGCGTTGACGATGGAGACGCGGAAGTCGGCCGGCATGGTCTTGGCGGCGGCGGAAGCAGCGTCGGTGACGCCCTGGGTGGTGGCGCGGACGAACTTGCCGGAGGAGTTTTTGACGGAGCCGAAGGACATCTTGTTCTGCACGGCGTAGATGAGCTCGACGTAGCCGAAGGAGTAGGGCGACTGACGAACCATGCCGGCGACGCCTTCGTTGCCCTTCTGGCCGATACCGGTGGGCCACTTGACCGACGTGCTCTTACCGATTTTGGACTGGAAGTCGGGGCTGACCTTGGAGAGGAAATCGGTGAAGATGTAGGTGGTTCCGGAGCCGTCGGAGCGGTAGACGGGAAGGATGGACTGGTCGGGGAGGTTAGCGCCTGGATTGTCTCTGGCGATGCGGCCATCGTTCCACTTGGAGATCTTGCCGAGGTAGATGTCGGCGATGACGTCGGGGGAGAAGTTGAGCTCCTTATTGACGCCGGGGATGTTGTAGACGGGGACGACGGCGCCGAGCACGGTGGGGATGTGCATGGTCTTGATCTTGGCGCCCTTGATCTGCTCATCGCTCATGGGGCCGTCGGTCGCGCCGAAGTCCACGGTGCCCTCGGAGACCTGGCGGATGCCGCCACCCGAGCCGATGGGCTGGTAGTTGATATGGACGTTGGGGTCGACCTTGCTGTACTCGCTGAACCACTTCGAGTAGATGGGGTTGGGGAAGGTGGCGCCTGCCCCGTTGATATTTTGCGCGATGGCGGTGAGGGACGACAGGCTGATCATTCCGGCCACTAGACAAGACAGTCTCACTGAGAAACTCCTAAACGGGATAGTGCTGCAGTTTGATTTCCGGGGATGGAAGGGCACGCAATGAGTTTCTAGGGGTCGTGTTACGGGGAGGTTACACGGCGGAGAAATCGCGGCGAATCCGGTGTTATGAGTGGCTGGGAAGGTGCGCGGGGGCGGCTGACGCCGCGGTCTCGGGAGCTTGCCTGGGCAGGAGCTCCGGGGGAGGTTGCGGGAGGGCGGAGGGGCGGAGGGCGGAGGTGGGGGCGAGGGGGAGGGTGAAGAGGAAGTTGCTGCCGGCGTTGAGCTCGCTTTCGGCGTGGATGGAGCCGCCCTGCGACTGGACGATGTGGCGGGCGATGGCAAGGCCGAGGCCGGTGCCTCCGGACTCGAGGGAGCGGGCCTTGTCGACGCGGTAGAAGCGTTCAAAGAGCCGGGGGAGGTGCTCGGAGGCGATGCCGCCGCCGAAGTCCCGGACGGAGAACTCGACGGCTGGGATGGGATCGGAGACGAGGTGGGCGCCGACGATGACGCGGGCGAGCCCGGAGGAGCGGTTGCGGCCGTATTTGATGGCGTTTTCGATGAGGTTCGAGAGCACCTGGAGGGCGGTGTCGGAGTCGGCGAAGACGTGGTCCGAGCAGAGTTCGCCGAGCTCCAGAGTGGTGCGGGTGTCGTCGACGAGACCGTCCATGGCCTGGACGGCGTCGTGGACGAGGGTGTCGGCGGGAAGTGGCACGGGGTTCAGCTCCCGCTCGGACGACTCGATCCGGGCCATGGTGAGCAGGTCTTCGGTGAGCCGGTTCATGCGGGTGGAGTTTTTGAGGATGACGGACAGGAAGCTGCGCGCCTGGGGGGTGAGGGAGGTCTCGTGATCGAGCAGGGTTTCGACGTATCCGGTGATGGAGGTGAGCGGTGTGCGGAGTTCGTGGGAGACGTTGGCGACGAAGTCCCGCTGGGTGCGTTCGACCTGTTCGAGCCGGGTGACGTCATGGAGGAGAGCGACGACACCGCCGGAGGGCATGGGGGAGGCGTTGACCTCAAAGATGCGGCCGGGGACAAGGGAGGTGGTGCGGCGCTGGCAGAAGGACCTGTGCTCAAGGGCGGAGCGGACGCATTCGAGCACGTCGGGGTCGCGGATGGTCTGGACGAGCGCGTGGCCGACGCGGACGGAGCTGTTGGCGGTGTTTCCGGAGCTCCAGGAGGGGATAAGGCGCTGCATGCGCTGGTTGGACCACTGGATGCGTCCGGCGGGATCGACGGCGACGACGGGGTCCTGCAGGCTGTCGATCATGGCTTCGAGCTCGTGGCGGCTGCCGGAGGCGTCGTTGAGAGCGCGTTGCACCTCGTGGGAGGCGCGGGTGAGAGAGCGGGCGAGGGAGTCGAAGTCGCTGTAGCGCGCGTCGAGGATGCGACTGCCGAGGTTGGCGGCGAGGCGGCCGGTGGAGGCGTCGGGGGAAGGGGGTTTGCCGGAGATGGTGGACGCGGAGGTTTGGAGCGGGATGATGCTGGAGCGCACGGACTGCGACAGGAGATACGCGCTGACGGACGCCCAAGCGAAGACGAGAAGGGCTGGAAGGAGCCAGCCGTGGGGGACGAGCCAGGTGCGCATCACGACGACAAAGGCCATCGCGAAGGCGAGACGGACGAAGAAGGCGAAGAAGATGCTGCGGGTCATTGGGGTGGGTGGAGTTGGGTGCTGGGCGTGAGCTCTAGATGTTGGCTGAGAGCTCTTGCTGCTGGCTGCTGGTTGCTGGGCTGCTGGGTTGGGTTGCTGGGTACTTGGCTTAGCTTACTTCGGATTCGGTCCTGGCGAGGTTGGGCTTGGGGATTTCGAAGCGGTATCCGGCGCCGCGCATGGTTTTGAGGTAGCGCGGCGACTCCGGATCGGCTTCGATTTTTTCGCGGATGCGGCGGACGTAGACGTCGACGGATCGGGGCGTGACGAAGCGGGCGTCTCCCCAGACGGCGTCGAGGAGGTGGTCGCGGCTGAAGACGCGGCCGGGATGGCGGGCGAGGTAGTCGAGCAGGCGGAACTCGGTGGCGGTGGTGGTGACGAGATCGCCGGCGACACGGAGCTGCATGGCGCTGGCGTCGATCTCGATCTCTTCAAAGCGCACGGTGGAGGGGGTGCTGGGGCGTTCGAAGCGGCGGAGGACGGCTTTGACGCGGGCGAGAAGTTCGCGGGTGGCGAAGGGCTTGGTGATGTAGTCGTCGGCGCCGAGTTCGAGGCCGTGGACGCGGTCGTTTTCGGCGGCGCGCGCGGTGAGAAAGATGATGGGGACGACCGAGAGCGAGGGGTTCTGGCGGAGGCGCCGGCAGAGATCGAGGCCGTCGCCGCCGGGCACCATGATGTCGAGCAGGAAGAGGGCGGGCGGCTGGCGCTCGGCGTCGGCGACAATGCCGCCCTGCGTAAGGTAGGGGCGGACGGTGTATCCGGCGCTTTCGAGGTGGTACTGGACGAGCCTGGAGATATCGGCGTCGTCCTCGAGGACAAAGATGGTCTGACTCAACGTGGCTTCCTTAGAGAGTTGCGGGGTGGGGTACCGGACCCGGGGTCGAAACGGCAGATCTTGTTTCCGTGAGGCTAACTTCCTTTTGCGAACGTACGATGAACGGCGGCCTTACAGTGACCTATGACGAGGAGATTGGCTGATTTTGGTTGATGCGGAAATGACGGGCTCGTACGATGGGGGGATGGCGGAGGCGCAGCATCTTGTACTTTGCGTGGATGACGAGATAGTGGGTTTGCGGGTGCGCAAAGCGGTGCTCGAACGGGCGGGGTACCAGGTGATCACGGCGGGCAGCGGTCCCGAGGGCCTGGAGCTGTTTGCGCGGGAGCCGGTAGAGGCTGTGATCCTGGACTACTCGATGCCGGGGATGCACGGGGGCGAGGTGGCGGCGGAGATGCGTCAAAGGAAGCCGGCGATCCCCATTCTTCTGCTTTCGGCTTACCTTGGACTTCCGGGCAATGTGACGTCGCTGGTGGACCTGTACATGACTAAGGGTGAGGGGGCGGAGTTGCTGCTTGAGAAGCTCAAAAGCCTTCTGCCAAGCGGGTTGGATTAGATCAAGGAGCTGGTGAGCCGAACGTGAAGCTTCGCAAGTTCAACCGAGTTCTTCAGCAGGTTTCCTTTCTTCCGGTGCTCACCCTGGGCGTCACGTCGGGGGTTCTGTACCTGCAGATTTTCAATGCGAATCGGACGGTCGCGCTGATCCAAAGGTCGGACCAGAGGATCTCCGAAGCCAACCTGGCGGCGAAGCTGATTGTGGACGAAGAGACGGGGCTGCGGGGCTACCAGGTGACCGGGGACCCGCGCTTTCTGCAGCCTTACCTGGCGGCACAGGAGCCGCTGGAGAGGGTCTTGAAGACGCTCGGCAACCCCGCTGGGAGCCTTCTTCCGGAGGTTGGGCCGGTCGATGCCATTGCGGGCGATGCGGACATAGCGGCTCTCAGCGAGGCTCACACGGCATGGAAGAGCAGCTTTGCGCTGCCGGTGATTGCGAGTGTGCGGGCGGGCGGGCAGCTTCGCGATCCGGAGTCGAACATGCGCGGCAAAGCGATGATGGATGCGATCCGAACGGAGCTTGCGGGCGTGGTCGAGCGCACGGAGGGACGCCGTGCGGACCGGATTGCCAGTTGGCGGGAGCAGGTACGGTGGACGGAGTTTGCGTTGTTCGGCCTGGCGATCGCCGCGGGTGGGCTGATCGGCGTGTTCACGCGCAGCCGGATGCACTGGGTGTCGGACCGGTACCGGGAGTCCCTGGACGACCTGAAGCAGCGCGCGGATGAGATCTTTGAGTCCGAGCAGAGGCTGCAGACGACGATCAGCTCGATCGGCGACGGGGTGATCACGTGCGATCCGGCGGGGCGGATCGAGATGATGAACATGGCGGCCCAGGAGCTGACGGGGTGGGCGCAGGAGGAGGCGCGTGACCTTCCGCTCGAGCAGGTATTCCGGATCGTGAACGAGACGACGCGGGCGCCGGTGGAGGATCCGGTGGCGAAGGTGCGGCGGCTGGACCGCGTGGTGGGTCTGGCGAACCATACGGTGCTGCTCCGGAGGAATGGAGCCGAGCTGCACATTGCGGACAGTGGAGCGCCGATCCGGGACAAGGATCGGCAGATCCTCGGATTTGTCCTGGTGTTTCGGGACGTGACCATGGAGCGCCGGACGCAGCAGGCGCTGGTGGCGCAGGAGAAGATGGCCGTGGCGGGGCGGCTGGCGGCAACGATCGCGCACGAGATCAACAATCCCCTGGGATCGGTTCTGGACATGCTGTACCTGATGCGCAACGGAGTTTCGGCGGAGGATGGACGGCAGTATATGGAGATGGCCGAGGCGGAGCTGAGGCGGGTGGGGGAGATCGTGCGGGCGATGCTGGGGCTGTACCGGGAGTCGCAAGCACCGGTGTCCGTCGATCTCGGAGCAACGATGCACGACATCCTGCTGCTGGTGGAGCGCAGGTTCGCCGATATGGGGGTGCAGGTGGTCTCGAAGCTGCCGCCGGAGGTCTGCGTGACGGGGTTTCCGGCGGAGTTACGGCAGGTGTTCACGAACCTGATGACGAACGCGGCGGAGGCGGCGGGCCAGGGCGGCGAGGTGCGGGTGAGCGTCGGTTGGAGCAGCGATCCCGTGGCGCAGCGCGGGGTTCCGGGGGCCGCGGTGACAATCGAAGACAATGGGCCGGGGATCGAGGAGCAGGTGCTGGCGCAGTTGTTTCAACCGTTCTTTACGACCAAGGGGGAGCATGGGACGGGTCTGGGGCTATGGGTGAGCAAGGGCATCGTGACGAAGCATAATGGGAGCCTGAACCTGACCAGCAGCACGCAACCAGAGACGCACGGGACGTGTGCGCGGGTGTTTCTGCCGGTGGACGTGCCGGTGGGCAAGGAGGACTCGTTCAGGCCGCACTGAGGGCGTCGAGATGCTGGACGGCGATGCGGGCGGCCTCCGCACAGTCCGCGCGCGAGACGTCGAGGTGGGTGACGAAGCGGACCGCGCTGGGGCCGATGGCGCTGGCGAGGACGCCCTGCTGCTTGAGACCGGCGACGAACGCGGGTGCGCTTCCCGGCTGCTCGAGCGAGAAGATGACGATATTGGTCTCCACGGCGTCGAGGTCGATGGAGACGGCGGGGCTTTGGGCGACGGTCTCCGCGAGCAGGCGGGCGTTGCCGTGGTCCTCGTGGAGACGGGCGGGGCCCTCTTTGAGGGCGAGGATGCCGGCGGCGGCGAGGATGCCGGCCTGGCGCATGCCGCCGCCGAGGGCTTTGCGGTGAGCGCGGGCCTCGCGGATGTGGGCCGCGGAGCCGACCAGGAGCGATCCAACAGGAGCGCCGAGACCTTTCGAAAGGCAGAACATGACGGTGTCGAAGCCGCGGGTGAGATCGGCGACGGAGACCCTGAGGGCGGTGGCGGCGTTGAAGACGCGAGCGCCGTCGAGGTGGGTGGGGAGATCGGCGTGCCTGGCTCCGGACCAGATCCCTTCGAGCACGGGGAGGGGGGTAACGGTTCCGCCGGCCATGTTGTGGGTGTTCTCGAGGCAGATGAGGGCGGTGGGGGCGCGGTAGTAGATCTCGGGGGCGATGGCGGGCTTGAGGTGCTCCCAGGTGAGGATGCCGCGGGGAGCGGCGACGGCGCGGGGGAGGCAGCCGGAGAAGGCGGAGACCATGGCCATCTCCCAGTCGAGGATGTGGGAGCGGGCCTCCAGGAGGACCTCCTGGCCGTGCTCCGTGTGGAGGCGGATGGCGATCTGGTTGCCCATGGTTCCGGTGGGGACGAAGATGGCGGCCTCGCGCTCGAAGATCTCGGCGGCGAGCCGCTCCAGGCGGTTGACGGTGGGGTCTTCGGAGTAGACGTCGTCGCCGACCTCGGCGGAGGCCATGGCTTGTCGCATGGCGGGGGTGGGCTTGGTGACGGTGTCGCTGCGGAGGTCGATGGGCACGGTGCGGGGCTCCTGAGGCTGGCTACGGGTGAGTCGGTGGCGAAGGGGGGTAGGCCCCCCCGTACCTTGTTGCTAAAGTCTTCAGAAGATTGGGGATAGCTGCGGGGTACAAGGCCAAAGTCCTCTATCTCAATGAGTTATCGGCAAAGTATAGATTCGACTGAAGATAGGCCTGGTGCGCAAAAGTGCCTCACATCTTTCCCATGTCTTTAATTCTACCGGGCCTGGATGGGGATTGCGCCACGGTGGGGTGGGCTCGGCGGGGATTTGTTGCGGGTACCGAAGGTTGGCTTATCTCGAGGCGGCGCTGGGGAGGAGGAGGAGGCTGAAGACCTCGTTGGAGAGGACGCGGCCGCGGGCGGTGAGGCGGGCGGAGCCGTCGGTGAGATCGAGGAGGCCTGCCTCGGCTGATTCCTGGAGGGCGGGACGGATCAGGTCAACGGTAGTGCTGCCGAACTGCTGCCTGAGGGCGTGGAGGGAGATGCCCTCGTTCCGGCGCAGGCCGAGGAAGACGGCCTCCTCGAATGCCTCGCCCGGGGTGAGACGGTCCGGCGCCGGTGTGTGGGCGGGGGCGGAGGGCAGGAGGTGGAAGGAGTTCCCTGCCCCGGTTTGCGGCGGGGGTGGGTGGAGGTAGGAGTCGAGGTCGCCGGGGTTGCTGAAGCGGAGGTCGCCGGTGGGGGAGCGGAGCATGGAGTGAGCATCGAGGCCGAAGCCCATGTAGGGCTGGCGGTCCCAGTACTTGAGGTTGTGCCGGGAGCGGAAGCCGGGGCGGGCGAAGTTGGAGATCTCGTACTGGGCGATGCCGGCGGCCTCGAGCAGATCGCAGGCGAGCTCGTAGAAGTCGGCGGCCTGGTCGTCTGAGGGGACAGTGGGGGCGCCGTAGCGGGGGCCGTCCGAGAGGATCTCGCGGCCGAGGCGGGAGTCGTCGTCGACCTCGAGGAGGTAGATGCTGAGGTGGGGAACGCCGGTGGCGATGGCCTGCTCGACCGAGGCTCGCCAGGAGGCTTCGGTCTGGTGGGGGAGGCCGGCGATGAGATCGAGGGAGAGGTTAAGGATGCCGGCGGAGCGGACGCGGTCGAGCTCCCGGAGGCAGTCCCCCGCGATGTGGGTGCGGCCGATGGCGGCGGACTCCCGGTCGAGGAAGCTTTGGACGCCGAAGCTGAGGCGGTTGACACCCTGGCGCTGGAGCTCTTCGAGGGTGGCCGGGCTGAGCTGGTTGGGGGCGCACTCGACGGTGATCTCGGGGTCGGGAGTGAAGTCGAAGTGGTCGCGGAGGGTGCTGAAGATGCGACGGACGTCCGCGGGCGGGAGGAGGCTGGGTGTGCCTCCGCCGAAGTAGAGGGTGTCGACGGTGCGGGGGAGATCGGCGCCGAGGTGGCGGGCGCGGGGGTGGGCTTCGGCGATCTCCGCGCAGAGGCGGTCGACGTAGAGGGGGAGGCGGCGGGGGGCGAAGGCGTCCGAGGCGAAGTTGCAGAAGCTGCACTTGGCGCGGCAGAACGGGACCGACAGATAGAGGCCGAGGGCGTCCATGGGCTGGTGGTATTGTGTCACGGGCTTCCGGGTGATCGGAGGTTTGGGAGCGGGGGTCGGTTGCGTGGGGCGGGGAGGGTGGTGAGGCGGATTGGATGTCTGGACTTCGAAGCCGCCGGGGGCGGATATGCGCGAGTCGAGGGCCAGAGCGGCGCATCTAGAATAGAGATCAAGCCAAATGCCCGACGCACAGAGCACTGAGACCGACCCAAAGAGTACCCAGACCAAGGATCCAGAGGCGAAGCCGGCCGCGCAGGACGACGACGTTGTGGGCAAAGCCTACGACAGCCGCCTGATGAGGCGGCTGCTGACGTACCTGCGGCCGTATCGGCTGCAGACGGCGCTGAGTGCGGCGGCGATCGTGTTCAAGGCGGGCGCGGACGTGATCGGACCGTACCTGGTGAAGGTCGCGGTGGACACGTACATGACGCCGAGCACGGCCGAGAGGGCGGGGCATCTCTCGTCCCTGGCGCGGCACCTGAGCCGGGATCCCTCGACTGGCATATCGCAGATCGGGATGCTGTACCTGGGGGCGCTGCTGCTGACGTTTGCGCTTGAGTTCCTGCAGACCTACCTGATGCAGTGGACCGGGCAGAAGATCATGTTCGACATGCGGAGCGAGATCTTCCGGCATTTGCAGGGGATGGCGCCGGCGTTTTTCGATCGCAACCCGGTGGGCAAGCTGGTGACGCGCGTGACGAGCGACGTGGATGCGCTGAACGAGATGTTTACGTCGGGTGTGCTGGCGATCTTTGAGGACGTGTTTGTTCTGCTGTTTATCGTGATCATCATGCTCGAGATGAGCTGGCCGCTGGCGCTGCTTACGCTGTCGGTTCTGCCGGTGATCCTGTATGTGACGAAGATCTTTCGGAAGCACGTGCGGGAGAGCTACCGGCGGATCCGGTCGGCGATTGCACGGATCAACAGCTACATGCAGGAGCATGTGAGCGGCATGCAGGTGGTGCAGCTGTTCAACCGCGAGGAGAGGGCTTACGACGACTTCGCGGCGATCAACCGGCAGCACATGGACGCGTTCAAGGACGCGATCCTGGCGTACGCGCTGTACTACCCGGCGGTGGAGCTGCTGAGCTCGATTGCGATTGCGCTGGTGATCTGGAGGGGCGGGGCGAGTGTTCTGCACCGGGCCGTGACGCTGGGCGTGCTGATCGCGTTTATGCAGTATGCGCAGAGGTTTTTCCGGCCGATCATGGATTTGAGTGAGAAGTACAACATTCTGCAGGCGGCGATGGCTGCGAGCGAGCGGGTATTCAAGCTGCTGGATACCGCTCCCGAGATCGTGTCGCCGGCGAGGACGGTGGCCGGGGATGGGTCGGGGCGGATCGAGTTTCGCAACGTGTGGTTTACGTATGAGCGATTGACGGAGGAGGAGCGAACGGCTCTGGGGCAGATGCCGATGTCCGAGATGTCGGTGCGGTCGGGGATCGAGTGGATTCTGCGCGACGTGAGTTTTGTGGTGGAACCGGGGGAGACGGCGGCGATTGTGGGGCATACGGGCGCGGGCAAGACGACGATCACGGCGCTGATGATGCGGTTCTACGATGTGCAACGGGGGGAGATCCTGGTGGACGGGGTGGACGTGCGGGAGCAGGATCTCCATGCGCTGCGGAGGCGGTTCGGTGTAGTGCTCCAGGATCCGTTCCTGTTTACGGGGACGGTGGCGTCGAATATCCGGCTGGGGTCGAGCTGGATCGACGACGCGCAGATGCAGAGGGCGGCGGAGGACGTGAACGTCGCCGACTTTATCCAGACGCTGCCGGGCGGGTTTGACGAGCCGGTGACGGAGCGCGGGGCGACGCTGTCGACGGGGCAGAAGCAGCTGATCAGCTTTGCGCGAGCGCTGGCGCATGCACCGGGAATTTTGATTCTGGATGAGGCGACGAGCTCGGTGGACACGGATACGGAGTTGCGGGTGCGGGCGGCGCTGGAGCGGATGATCAGCGGTCGGACGAGCGTGCTGATTGCGCACCGGCTGTCGACGATCCAGAGAGCGCACACGATTCTGGTGATGCACAAGGGGCAGCTGCGCGAGCAGGGGTCGCACCAGGAGCTGCTGCTGGAGCGGGGTCTCTACTGGAAGCTGTACCGGCTGCAGTATCGCGACCAGGAGTCGGGGAGCGCGGCGGCTACGGCGGACTGAGGGGCGAGGTCGGGTGCGGTGGGCGCCGGGAGCGCGAGGTCGGTGTCGCGGGCTAGACTCGGGGTATCGCTAACGAGTCCAGGGCGCGGGTGTTTCTGTCGGCGGGGGAGGCCTCGGGGGATCACTACGGGGCGCAGGTGATCGCGGGCGTGCGGGGCCGGCTGCCGGGGGCGACGTTTGCGGGGCTGGGCGGGCTCGAGATGGCGGGGGCTGGGCTGCAGCGCGTGGTTCGCGCGGAGGATGTGGCGGTGATGGGGATTACGGAGATTCTGCGGCATGTGCCGCGGATCTACGGGAGCTACCGGAGGCTGGCCGGGTCGATCCGGGCGGAGAGGCCGGATGTGGCGGTCCTGATCGACTTTCCGGATGTGAACTTTCGGCTGGCGAAGCATCTGCGCCGGGCGGGTGTGCCGGTGGTGTGGTTTGTGAGTCCGCAGCTGTGGGCGTGGAAGCGCGGGCGGCTGCGGTGGGTGCAGGAGCGGGTGGACCGGATGCTGGTGATCTTTCCGTTCGAGGAGGATTTCTACCGGGCGCGGGGGGTGGCGGCGGAGTTTGTGGGGCATCCGCTGGCGGCGGGCCGGGAGCGGGTGGGGTCGCGGGAGGCGTATGCGGCGGCGTTCGGGCTGGATGCGCGGCGGCGGTGGATCGCGCTGCTGCCGGGGAGCCGGGCGAAGGAGGTGAAGGCGAACCTGTACACGATGCTGCAGGCGGCGATCCCCCTGGGGGGAGAGGAGGTGGGGTTGGAGTTTCTGCTGCCGGTGGCATCCACGCTCGATGCGGGTTGGGTGGAGGGGGAGATTGCGGCGTGGGTGGCGCGCCGGAAACACTTTGGCGGCAAGCCGTTGCCGAAGCTGACGATCGTGCCGGAGGCGCGGGAGGCGCTGACGCATGCGCGGGCGAGCGTGGTGGCGAGTGGGACGGCTACGGTGCTGGCGGCGGTGGTGGGCAATCCGTTCGTGGTGGTGTACCGGGTATCCGGCCTGACGTTTCGGCTGGCGAAGAGGCTGGTCCGGTATCCCGTGGAGATCCCGGCAGAGGTGGACGAGGATGGGAATCTGCCGGTGGCGATGGTGAACCTGGTGGCGGGAAGGCGACTGGTTCCGGAGCTGTTGAACGAGCGATTTACGCCGGAGGGGGTGGTGGCGGCGCTGCGGGAGCTGCTGGAAGATGGGGAAGCGCGGGAAGGGCAGATGCGCGGGTTGGCGGAGGTGAGGAGGCGGCTCGAGGCGCCGGGGATGGTGGGCGGAGTTGGGCGGGTGGTGGAGACGGTGCTGGATTTGTTGGGACGGCCACGACCGTAAAGGTCCGAATGGCCGCCGGTCGCGTCTAAAGTTATGTTGGCAGGGAGTTCCCTGCCCCTGAGGATTTCCCTGGCATGGTGACGATTGCTCGAGGAGTTTTGCTCTCCCTGGCTTGTGCGACCGCGCTCTCGCGGACGGGTATGGCTGCACCACCGCTGCGGCAGCCGGTGCAGATTACTGGCTATGTGATCCATGCGGACCTGGACCCGGCGACGAACCGGCTGACAGCGACGGCGGCGGTGAGCTTTACGGCGCTGGAGGACCTGACGTCAGCGACGTTTGAGCTAAACAACGGATTGCAGATCACAAAGCTGACGGATGGGGCGAGGAAGCCGTTGACGAGCGAACGGCTGAGCACGAACTCGACGGTTCGGGTGGCGCTGCCGGCACCGATGGCGAAGAGCACGAGTGCGACGTGGAACTTCGAGTACACGGGCACGCTGGTGGGGTCGGAGACGAGCCCGGTGGAGGGGATCAAGCTGGCGGCGATCGCGGACCCGATCAGCATCCTGCTGTATCCGGGACGGTGGTTCCCGATGGTTGGGTTGTGGACGAACCGGTTTACGGCCGAGATGCACATCCGTGTGCCGTCGGACGAGCGGGTGGTGGGGAGTGGGAGCGGTGTGGCGGCGGTAAAGAGTGTCGCGGGCAATCGGAGCGAGTACACGTTCAACTGGGCAAAGCCGGGGTTTCCAGGGACGATTGTGGCGGGCAAGTTCGTGGAGCCGATCTCGGCGCCGGGCGTGAACAACATACGGATGTGGGTGACGGACAAGCGCAAGGCGGATGCGGCCGCGTTTGCGCACGATGCGGCGAACCAGTTCGAGTACATGTCGACGACCTTTGGGCAGCCGGAGTCGGGACGCATCAACATTGTGGAGCTGCCGGACGATGCGGTGTCGGCGGCGTGGGCGCCGGAGCTGGCGGCGATCGGGGGCAACCGGATCGCGGACCCGCGTAATGCGCAGAGGCTGCTGGCGAACACGCTGGCGCACCAGTGGTGGGGATCGGAGATCTCGCCGGCGACCTTGAACGACGCGTGGATCACGAACGGGATGAGCCGGTATGCGGAGCTGATGTATCTCGAGGACTCGGCGGGGAAGACGGCGTTTCAATCGGCGGTGACGGACGTTTCGGCGGGCGCGCTGGCGTACGATACCGAGCCGCTGAGTACGGTGGGACGGCTGGATCCGTTCTCGCCGCAGTTTCAGTCGATGACGCTGGAGAAGGGCGCGATGGTCTTCCACATGCTGCGGTGGGAGATGGGCGACGAGGTCTTCACCAAGTTTCTGCGCGGCTTGCTGAGCCAGTTTACGGACAAGAGTGTGCGCTCCTCGGACGTGGAACAGGTGGCACAGGCCCAGGGGCAGCTGCAGCTGACGGCGTTCTTTGCGCAGTGGCTGGACGGGACGGGAGCGCCGACGTTTACGGACAAGTTCACGGTATTCCGGCTGGGGAGCAACAAGGGCTTTCGGACGGTGGGATCGATCGACCAGGATCTGGACCTGTTCCGGATGCCGGTGGAGCTGCGGATCGAGACGGATGGAAAGACGGAGACGCGGCGGGTGGATGTGTCGGGGCAGGAGTCGCGGTACACGGTGGAGACGTTTGGGCGGCCGCGAAAGATCACGATCGACCCGCAGGGATGGCTGCTGAAGAGCACGCCGGACCTGGCGGTGCGAGTGGCGGTGCTGCGCGGGCAGCAGCAGGCGGCGCAGGGCGACCTGACGCAGGCGCTGATCGAGTACCAGAAGGCGCTGGACGCGAACAAGACGTCGTCGCTGGCGAGCTACCGGATTGGGGAGGTGTTCTTTCAGCAGAGGAACTACCAGTCGGCGGCGAACAGCTTTCGGGATGCGCTGCGGGGCGATGGGGATCCGAAGTGGACCGAGGTTTGGAGCCACGTGATGCTGGGCCGGATCTTCGATGTGACGGGGCAGCGGGATCGCGCGGTGAATGAGTACCGGCTGGCGGTGCAGACGAACGACAATACGCAGGGCGCGGTGAACGAGGCTCGGGCGACGATGCAAAAGCCGTATGAGCGGACGCGGACGGAGAACTAGGGCATGGAGCGTGTCCGTGTTAGGTCATGAGGAGCGGACACGATCGTAGGGCCTTGTGAGCTTCGCCAACTGGCGCTATTCTTGGTGACAGAATGACGAATGAACTCGATGCTGTGATTCGTGAGCTTGGTGGTCCTGTCGTCCTCGGAAAGGCGGTTCGATCCGATGAGGACATGAGCGCGGCTATTCGTGAGGGTTTTCCCCACGCCGCGGTGGAGGGCCTGCTTGAGTCTTCCGGGTTCTCTCTCCAGGAGATCGCATCTACGCTCGATCTTTCGCTTCGTAGCTTGCAGCGGCGAAAGAATCAAGGACGCCTGGCACGGTATGAGTCCGATCGCTTGTACCGACTGGCGCGGCTGGTGGCGCTTGCGGAGCATTTCCTTGGCAATCATCAGCTTGCGATCGACTGGCTGAAACGCCCCAATCATGTTCTGGGCGGTGTGACTCCGCTCAGTGTGGTCGACACCGAACTAGGTGCGCGTCAGGTGGAGAACATCCTCGGACGCATCGGCTACGGCGGGGTGAGTTGACCTCTGTCTTCCGGCTGCTTCGGAAGCCATTCTCAGCAACTCCATTTGATGGCGAAGGGAGTTTCCGCTACGGTGGACGGTGGTCTCGACCCGGGACTCGCGTGGTCTACACCGCCGAGCACCTCTCACTCGCCATGATTGAGTACCTTGTTCACCTGGACGCGGACCGGCCGCCCACAGACCTGATGCTGGCAGCGGCGGATGTGCCAGATGACGTCTCCCGGATACAGCTCAAGAGCAAAGATCTTCCCGCAGGATGGAGAGGCTACCCGCCTCCGGAGGCGCTGGCTGAGATGGGAGATGTGTTTACCGAGAGACGCAAAGCAGCCGTTCTCATTGTCCCGTCTGCGCTGGCAGTTACCGATCACAACTGGATCCTCAATCCAGTGCATCCCGACTTCCTGAAGATCACCTTTCACGCCGTCCAAACCTTTGATTACGATCCGCGGCTGCTGAGGGCGAGACATTAGCGCTGGTAAGCCACGTCGACTCGTTACGCTGACTTCGTGCTCAGTCGTAGCGGAGGGCTTCGATGGGGTCGAGGTTGGAGGCCTGGATAGCGGGGATCATGCCGCTGATGGTGCCTACGATGACGAGGATGGTGGTGGCGACGAGGACGATGTAGGGCGAGACGAGCAGGTGGATGTCGGCGGCCTCGGCGTTTTCGGCGATGGCGCTGTAGAAGGTGACGCTGCCCACGGTTTTGGCGACGGTGTAGGCGAGCAGGATGCCGCCGAGGCCGCCGACGCCGGTGATGACCATGGCCTCGGCGAGGAACTGGAGGAGGATGTGACGCTTGCGGGCGCCGAGTGCTTTTTCGACGCCGATCTCGCGGGTGCGCTGCTGGACGCTGACGAGCATGATGTTCATGAGGCCGATGCCGGCGATGCCGAGGGTGAGGGCTCCGATAAAGAGCAGGAGCACCTGGAGAGCGAGCGAGATCATGCGGAACTGGGCGAGCTGCTGCATGATGTCGGCGACGAAGATGGCGTTGCGGTCGGTGGGACGGAAGCCGTGCGTGGTGGCCATCTCGTTGCGGAGGGCCTGCTGCACCATGGCGTGATCGCCGTGGTAGCTCATCCAGATGCCGTCGATGTACTTGATGTCCTTGATGTCGGACATGGTGGGGAAGGGGATATCGACGACGCGGTTGAGGTTGTCGTCGCCCTCCTGCATTTTGGCTTTGAGGACGCCGACGATCTCGAAGCTGGCGCCGTTGATGCGGATGGTCTGGCCGAGGGCGAAGGCGCCGGAGAAGAGCTTGGTCTTGGCCTCGGAGCCGATGAGGGCGACGTGGGCGCGCCCCTGGACGTCGGCGGCGGAGATGCCGCGGCCCTGGGCGATCTCCATGTTCTGGATCTCGGCGAGCTCGGGCTTGATGCCGTCGACCTCCCAGGTAAAGGTGTGGAGGTCGTTGGCGACGGTGACGTTCTTCCAGGCGATGGGTGTGGCGTGGATGATGCCGGGGACGGTCTCCTGGATGTGTTCGACGTCATCGAGCTGCAGGCGGACCTTGACGCCGGCTTTGGCGCCGCCGGCCTGCTCGGAGGTGCGGCCGGGGAAGACGCCGATCATGTTGGTCCCGAACTGCGCGAAGATGGTCTCGAAGGCGCGGCCGAAGCCGGCACCGTAGGCGAGCAGAAGGACGACGGTGGCGATGCCCCAGGCCATGCCGACGATGGTGATGAGGGTGCGGCGGCCGTTGTGGCGCATGGCCTCCAAGGCCTGGGCGAAGATGTCGGTGAGCATGCGGTGTGGCCTTTCCGGTGCGGTGCGACGGTGGTTTGCTGAGGGCGTTTACTCTTTCCGGAGAGCTTCGACGGGCTCGAGCATGGCGGCTTTGCGGGCGGGGTAGATGCCGGCGACGACGCCGCAGAGGGTCAGGGTTCCGAGCGCGATGGCGGCGGACCAGGGGACGAGGCGCGGCGGGTCGAAGCCCATGTCGTTGTTGCCGACGGCCGAGCCGAGCGCGAGCATGAGCACGGCGGCGGCGACGATGCCGATGACGCCGCTGAGGCCGGTGAGGAGGAGGCCTTCCATGAAGAACTGCATGAGGATGCTGCGGTTGGTGGCGCCGAGCGCCTTGCGGAGGCCGATCTCCTTGGTGCGTTCGGTGACGGTGACGAGCATGATGTTGATGATGCCGACGGCGCCGAGGGCGAGAGTGACGATGCCGACGCCGCCGAGGAACCAGTCCATCGCGGTGAAGATGGCGCCGACGGTGCGGTTGGACTTGATGGTGTCCCACTCCTCAAAGGCGTCCTTATTGGAGGGCTCGAAGCCGTGGCGGCCGGCGATGACGGTGTGGACCTCGGCCTTGGCGGTCTCGTTGAGGTCTTCGGTGGAGGGCTGGTACTGGATGGAGGTGATGGCGTCGCGGGGGATGTTGAAGCCGGTGATGGGGAAGGAGTCGAGCATGGTGGTGAGCGGCAGATAGATCTTCTGGTTGTCGTTGCCGTTGTTGCCGCGGCCGATCTTTCCGACGGTGCCGATGACGAGGTAGCGGAAGCCGTTGATGGTGAGGTAGGCACCGACGGAGGGGCGGCCGGGAAAGAGCAGCTCATTGTTCTTCTGGCCGAGGAGGACGACCTGGCGATGCTCGCGGAGGTCGTCGGCGTTGAAGAAGCGGCCGTGGGTGATGGGGAGCTTGCGGATCTCGGGGAAGTTGGTTTCAACGCCCCAGACGGGTCCGCTGGCGCTCGAGAACTCGCTGACCTCCTTGAGGTCGCCGCGCTGAAGGGTGGCGGTGGCGTTGCGGACGTGGGGGGCGCCGGAGCGGATCGCATCGACGTCGGAGACGGTGAGCTTGTAGGGGCGCTGGCCGGTGTGCTGATTGGCGAGGGCGGGGACGTTGCCGCTCCACATCATGATGATGTCGGTGCCGAGCTCGGAGAGGGAGCGGCGCTGGCCGGAGCGGAAGCCCTCGCCGAGGCCGATAAGCAGAAGCAGCGAGGCGACTCCCCAGGCGATGCCGAACATGGTGAGGAACGAGCGCAGTTTGTTGGCGGCGATGGAGCGGAAGACCTGCGCGAAGATATCGAAGGTGGAGCGCATGGTTTGGGGGCGGCGGCGAGCTCTATTGCCTCAGGTACGCTGGTTGGACGTCTGGAGTTCCGTGTTCGCTTGGAAAGTGTCGATGGCTCTCGTCAAGCGAGATTCTTGACGAGCATGGGGAGTTCGGGGTCGGCCAGGAGCTCGGAGCGAAAGCCGAGGCTGGCGAGGAGGGCCTGCATGGTATCGAGGACGGGGGCCGATGCGGATGGGGGGAAGAGGAGCTGGACGGGGGCGCCGATGGCGGAGGCCGACGCGAAGGGGAGGCCACGCAGGGCGACGCAGCGCTCCGGGCGGTAGATGCAGGAGGCGAGGTCGGTGATGCTGAGGACCTCGGTGGGTGTGCAGAGGATGGTTCGGGGGGGCGCCATGCGATCGATCATGGAGAAGATCTCGAGCTTGGACTCGAGCTCGTCGGGGACGAAGTCGATGGCGAGATCGGCGTTGCGGACGGCGTCTTCGACGGTCGAGACGAGAAGGAGGCGTCCGTTGGAGGTGGGGAGATCGGCCTGGGCGCGGCGGAGGTTGGCGGGCATTACGTCTTCGAGGACGACGTCGAGGCCCGCGCGGAGACAGGTTGCGGCGAAGTCCCGGCCAGCAGCGCCGGCACCGATGACGGCGACGGTGCCGATGCCGATGCCGATGCGTTCCGGCGCGGATGCTTCGCTGTGCTTCATGGGAAGCTCCGTTTCGGGTTACTGCTTGGCGGCGACCGCGGAGACGACGGACTCGTAGCTGGGCTCGGCGCTGCCGATGTGTTCGGAGATGCGCTGACGCTCCTCCGGGGTGAGCGACGGAAGCGTGGCCAGGATGCGGCGCAGCGTTACCGAGATATCGTCAACGTAGTTCATGGTGCGGATGGCTTCGCCGGACAGAGGCATTTCCTTGGATCCTTGTGGGTCAGAGATTTGATCTAGAGACAGTCTAAAGCTGTTTCCTGTTCCCAAGCCCCGGAGAGTTCATCGAGCGCCGTTTTCCTTGCGAGAAAAGGGCGTCCGCAACTCCGCTTCGATTTCCATCCAGAGGAAGACAGCTCTAGACGGTGGTGCCGAGTTCGGCGCGGAGGCTGGCCTCTTCGGTGGGCTTACCGGCATCGATGCCTTCGATGGGCTGCTCGTAGCCGTCGCGGTCGGTGGCCTCCATGAGGCTGGCGAGTTCGCCTGCGAAGTCGGGGTGGAGATCGTTGAGGCGAAAGCGCCAGCTCCAGTTCCCTTCCCCGGCGGAGGGGGTGTTCATGCGGGCTTCGCCGCCGAGGTGGAGGACGTCCTGCAGCGGGAAGATGCAGACGTTGGCGACGGATCGGGCGGCGGCGCGGATCATCGCCCAGACGATGTCGGAGTCGTGGATGGGGCCGAGATAGGCCTCGACGGCGGCGCGCTCCACCGGGTTGGCGTCGGTGCGCCACCAGCCGAGGGTGGTGTTGTTGTCGTGGGTTCCGGTGTAGGCGACGGTGTTGGGGACGTAGCGGTGCGGGAGGTAGAGGTGGCCGCCGCGGTCGCCGAAGCCGAACTGGAGGATGCGCATGCCGGGAAGGCCGAAGTGCTCGCGCAGCTCGTCGACCTCGGGGGTGATGAGGCCGAGGTCTTCGGCGATGAAGGGCAGGTCGCCGAAGACCTCGCGAAGACGGGAGAAGAGCGCATGTCCGGGAGCCTTGACCCACTGGCCGTGCATGGCCGTCTCGTCCTCGGCGGCGATGGACCAGAAGGCCTCGAAGCCGCGGAAGTGATCGAGGCGGATGCTGTCGTAGAGGGTGAGCGCGCGGCGGATGCGGGCGACCCACCAATCGAAGCCGCGCTCCTGGAGGAGGCCCCAGCGATAGAGCGGGTTGCCCCAGCGCTGGCCGGTGCTCGAGAAGTAGTCGGGCGGAACGCCGGAGACGCGGATGGGGTGGCGCTTTTCGTCGAGATCGAAGATATCGGGATTGGTCCAAACGTCGGCGCTGTCGTAGCTGACGAAGATGGCGACGTCGCCGAGGATGCTGACGTTCCGCCTGGCGCAGTGTCCGCGGAGCGCACACCACTGCTCGCTGAAGAGGAACTGGATGGCCTGCTCGACGGCGAGCTGGCGGCTCCGTTCGCTCATCAGGCGGGTGATGGCGCTGTCTTTGCGCTGGGCGTACTCGACCGGCCACTCGTTCCAGCTGCAATAGCCGTGCATGCGGCGGAGGACGTTGAAGAGGGCGTAGTCGGGCAGCCAGGAGAGATTGTCGGTGCAGAACTTCTGGAAGCGGGCACGCTGCTCGTCGGACGCGCGATCGAGGAAGTTGGCGGCGGCCTCCTCGATGAGGGGAAGCTTGAGGGTTTGGGCGGCGCCGTAGTCGACCGGCCCCTCGTGTCCGGACAGGCCTTCGATGCGCTCAGCGGTGATCCAGCCATCGCGGACGAGGAGCTCCAGGCTGATGAGCAGGGGGTTTCCGGCGAAGGCGGAGAGGGCGGAGTACGGCGAGCTGCCATAGCCGGTGGGACTGAGGGGCAGCACCTGCCAGAGCCGCTGTTTGCCGGCGTGCAGGAAGTCGACAAAGGCGTAGGCGGCGGGGCCGAAGTCTCCGATGCCGCCGTAGGACGGAAGCGAGGTGACGTGCAAGAGAATGCCCGAGAGACGTTTGCCCTTGTTGTGATCCGTAGCCATGAGACCCCACCCTCTGGAAATGGTACCTGTGAACGGCTCGAAGCTCGCCAGAGCTCCGGAGCAGACAACGAACGGCTCCGATCCCGCACCGTCGAAGGTGCCGGGAAGGGAGCCGTTGCCTGGTCAGTGCGCGATGTTAGCCGCCGAAGGGCGTCGATCCGGGGGCGGGCTGCTTGCGCGCATAGCGAATGGCGCCGCTCTTCTCGTACTGCTGGGCGAGGGTTCCGAGGTAGACCCGGAAGATCTCGTCGTGCTGCACGCTGAGAAGCTGTTCGCGGGTCTGGTTGAAGTTCTTGGCGATCTCCTCCGCGTTCGGCTCCTGCTTGTCGAGCACACTCAGGACAGAGCCGACGCGGCCGACGTTGACCGGACCCGAGATCCCCCCCTTGGGCAGGGTGAAGGCGACCGCTCCGGGGCCGGACATGGCGCCGAGATCCGGCACCTGGCCATCCTTGCCGACGAAGTCGCTGGTTTTGACGGGGATGTTCATCTCGGCGGCGGCCTTTCTGAGGTCGTTGAGAACCTTGGCGCGATCGTCGAGCTTGAGCAGCTGGGCGTTGAGCAGCTGCGGAACCTGCTGCTCACGGTAGTCCTCGAGGATGTGCTGCTTGTAGGCGTCGAAGGTGGGGGCGTGCGCTGCCTGGATGTCGGCGACCTGGAAGACGGCGAATCCGTCGCCGGTCGAGACTGCTTCGGGAGACGCGCCCTTGTTGACGGCGAAGGCCTTGGTGAGAAGACCCGAGGCGTCGGCGACACCGGGGACGACCCCATCCTTGGGGACGAAGTCGGTGGTGACGGCGTGGAGGCCCTTGGACGCGGCGGCTTTGTCCAGACCGCCTCTTTTCCCTTCGTCGGCAAGTTGGGAGGCGAAGGTCTGCTCGGCGGCGCCGGAGCGCTGCTGCTCAAGGATGGGCAGGATCTCCTGCCTGACCTCCGTGAGCGGACGGGTGTGGGCGGTCTTCTTCTCTTCGACCTGAAGGATGTGGTAGCCGAACTGGGTCTTGATGACGTCGGAGGTCTGGCCGGGAGCGAGCGCGAAGGCGGTTTTGTCGAACTCGGGAACGGTTCGGCCGCGGTCGAGCCAGCCGAGTTCCCCGCCCTGCACCTTGCTGCCGGGATCGTCGGAGTTCTTGCCGGCGAGGTCGGCGAAGTTTCCGCCGGCCTTGATCTGCCGGAGGAGATCGTCCGCCTTGGCTTTTCCGGCGGAGTCGGTCTTGGCGTCGGAGCCGGCGGGAACGGCGATAAGGATGTGGCGAACCTTGACCTGCTCTTTGACCTGGAACTGCGACTGGTGGGCGTTGTAGTACGCCTGAAGCTCGGGGTCGGAGACCTGAGGCTTGCCGCCCGGGAGGTTGTCGGCGTTGAAGGCGACGTACTGAATTTTGCGCGTTTCGGGGATGGCGGTGGCGTAGCGCGCCTGGTTCTGCTTGAAGAAGTCCTGCAGCTGCGCGTCGGTCGGGTTGACGGTTTTGCGGAGGTCATCGGACGAGATCACGGCGTAGTCGAACTTTACCTTTGTGCCCTGCGTCCGGTAGGCCTCGCGGACGGCATTGTCAGACACGGTGACGCCGCCGGTGATGAGGGCCTGGAGACGGTTCAGCTCCATGTCGCTCTTGACTTGGCTCTCGAAGTCAGAGCGTGTGGTCTGAAAGGCGGAGTTGACGAAGTTGATGTACGCGTCATCGCCGATGTAAGCGCCGTTGGGGAAGAGGTACTGGGCGAAGGGACCGGTCTTGAGCTCGCGGCGAAGGTCTTCGTCGGAGACCTGGAGGTGCATGCGGTCGGCCTCATGCTTGAGGATCTCGCGCTGTACGAGAATCTGGCCGGCACGCTGGGCCATGTACGGCAGGAGCATCTCGGGAAGGCGCTGCTGCTGGAGCTGGCGCTCGGCGAGCTGATTGACCTGTACCTGCTTGATGGGCGTGCTGTCGGTTCCGAGACGGCCGAGGAGGCCGGGCTCATGCACCGTGGCGAAGACGGTTCCGTCGCTGCCGGCGCTCGCGTTATCGAAGATGCCGGGCACAAGCGTGATGACCATCGTGACGACGGCGAGGCCGATGATGGCGGCGAAGATGATCTTGGTGACACGATTATTCTGCTGAAGGAGACGAATCATACGTGGTTGGAGACCTTAGATTTGGTGCGACGCGCCCGTGTCCGGGAACTGCCGGTGCCCGTAGTTTTGCGGAGCCTGACGATGTCTGGGGAGAGACGCCGGGCCACCTGCAGGGCAAGAAGAAGTATAAATCAGACGCTTGCGGGGGCTGACGGGGGCAGCGGGGTCGCGGGGTGTTTCCGGGGCGTGGACAAAGGTGGGGAGTCGGCACGTTGTTGGCGGGGCCTTTCGGGTTTGCCGATGGGGAGGTGCTCGCTAGTACGCGTAGGGGTAGGGATAGGGGGCGCGAGGGTAGGGGACGGGGTAGCCGTAGGGCGCGGGCGGGCGGACGTATCGCCGCCGGATCGGCTCCGGGGGGGGAACACCGTAGCCCAGGCGGTCCATCTCCGTCTGTGACACGGTGGCGATGGCGGCCGGCTGCTTGAGGTGAAAGGTCAGGATCGCCTCGTCCGGGATAAAGGCCTGCCCGCCACCGGAGGCGGCCGAAGCGCCGACGCCGGCCGCTCCGCCGACGCCCGCGCCGATTGCGGCACCTGCGCCACCACCGGTAACGCCGCCGATAACTGCGCCCACGGCGCCGAGCCCGACGGCGCTGCCGACGGTGCGCCCGGTCTTGTCGCCGCCGACATTGGACCAGACGTCGGTGGAGAGGGGGTAGGTGCGTCCGGCAAGTGTCACTCCCGTGAGCTGCAGGGCGAGCTCGCCGCGACCCTTAAGGGCACCAGCCCGCTGCGACTCGACGACCGTACCCTGCACCGTGGCTCCGCGGGGAATGGCAACGTAGCCGTCCGCGACAACGTCGTTGAGGACGACGGCATCGAAGACGGTTCCGGGCTGCGTGTGCTGGCTGTCAAGCCCCTGGCTGATGCGGATGCGCAGCATCGAACCGGGGGAGACCGTGACTGGCTGGCCGCCGAAATGCGCCCCCGTAAGGCGCCGGTCGTGCGGGGTATCCGGACGGTCTGTTGTAGGGTGCGGGGCCGTAGGGGGGCTGATCTTGTTGATCGTGGCCGCCTGTGCCGGGCGAGTCGGTCCTGCCGTAAGGGTCGTACGGCTGGGCATAGGGAGGCTGCGGGGGCTGGGACGGCTGCCGGGAGCTTTGCGGATTTTGAGGGTACGGGGGCTGCTCGGGGTAGGACGACTGCTGCCCGTACGGAGGCTGCCGGACACCCTGGCGGGCCTCTTGGGCAGCCTGCGGCTGAGGATAGGAGGGCTGATCCGGGCCGGCGGGCTCGGAGCTGGCGGGAGACTGCTGGGCTGGGGCCAGGGTTCCATCGGACTGGAGGAGCGGGTTGGAGCCGCCGTCCTCGGGCGCGGCGGACACTGAGTTCCGAGCCGTTCCGGACGCCCCCTGGCCCGCGTTCGTCGCAAGGGTGAGCTTATCGATCACCTTCTGCACGCCGCGGGTCCGGGCGACGACGGTCTCGGCCAACTTTCGCGAGTCTTCATCGCGCACGGTTCCGCTCAGCGTCACAACGCCGTAGACGGTGTCGGAACTGATGGCCTGGTCGGCTAACCTCGCATCTCCGGCGAGAGCTCTGAGCACGTCCGACTCCACCTGCGCGTCCGAAACCGGCGCCGCTTTTGCCTGTGCAAGGGACGGTCGTGATGCAATGGGAAGACAAGCCGCGAGTGCGCCCGCAAGAATCCAACTGAACTGCCTCATCGATGCCTCCAGAGGCTCGGCCCGTTGCGGCTCGAAGCTCTTCCTGTGCAGACGTTGCTTTGTTCCAAAAGTTCCGGTCGGAGGCGCCGCTTGAACGATTGCGGTGGACCCGGCAGGCTATGCCCGATGGGCGGGCGAGCAGGCACCACGGCGGCTATGGATTGACCCCTGCAAGTTGCTGCGATATATTGAAGTTGCGGGGTGGAGCAGCCCGGTAGCTCGTTGGGCTCATAACCCAAAGGTCGTAGGTTCAAATCCTACCCCCGCAACCAATCAAATCAATCAGTTACAGCCTTTGAGCAAAACAAACGCGCTCCCAATATCTCCCAATA
>JAABUQ010002580.1_pt1 | contig 35439 bp, 37 predicted proteins | sample 5560001 | NCBI WGS metagenome assembly JAABUQ01 (sample SAMN10711888, study PRJNA513371) | rock metagenome | isolation source: Antarctica rocks | place: Antarctica: Victoria Land, Finger Mt nord | collected 2015-12-18
TTCGCCGCCTTGCCAAAGACTATAAGCGGCTTCCTGAAACGCTGGCGGGACTGCATTTCGTTGTTTTTGCTATTTTGATGCTCATCAAGGCCGCCAAACTGCTGCAAAGTGCCTAACACGCTCTAGTTTTTAGCCAGGACAACAAAGCCCCAGCCTCTTATTCAGAGGCTGGGGCTTTGTTGGAATATTCCTCTGAGACCGGCCCCCCTACTCGCTGTCTTTGGTGAACTCTTCCGTGACCCAGAACTCGCCGCGCGCGTTGCGGTAGACGCCCAGGCCGATCTTGGTGAAGCGCGGCTCCAGGATGTTGGCGCGGTGGCCGGGGCTGTCCATCAAGGCCTGGTGGCCGTAGGCGACGTTGTAGGTGTCGTTGAAGACGCTGCAATAGTAGATGTTCTCGCCGACGAGCAAGTAATCGGGGTTGCTGACGCCCACGTCTTTGAGAGACTTGAGGACGCGGTCCATCGGTGAGCGCAGGCCCGGCGTGGGCGAGTGGTGGTCGAAGTAGTCCTTGTCGCACATCTCGCGCGAGTGGGCACGGGCGACCCGGACCAGCATCGGATCGAAGGCCAGGGCGTTCAGGCCGCGCGACGTCCGCTCCTGGTTGACGCGCTCGATGAACTCTTCTTCTTCGGGCAGCGGCGCGTCCGGGGACGGGGCAGCCGCGTCCGGCGTCTCCCAGTTCATCCGCGTGTGCGGCAGCCCACGGCGGCGGGGCGCGGCGGCCACCAGCAGCGGGTGCGGGGCGGGCAGGGCCATCGTGAGCACGAAGGGCGCTTTGGCGGCCAGGGCGGGCAGCGGGTGGGCGTTCGCCGTCGGAGTCCCGACGGGGGTGCCGGGCACGAAGTTGGCGGAAGCCCAGAAGAAGCCGGCGAGTAATGCGGATTTGATCATCCCGAGGTGGCCTTTCAGAACGAGCTGCCGGACGGCTGAATTGCACATCGTCCGGTGACAGTTCTATAGTCGGGATGCCGCCGCCGTTCCGCAGGGACAGGGCCGTAATCCGGTATTGTTGCCGCCGGTATTGTTGCCGTTGGTATCTTTACGCGCTGGGAGGAATGCGTTGACAAGCCGCCCGTGTCTGGGTATACTATATCCGACAAATCCAGTCGGGTTTTCACAAATTTCGGCGTCTAGGAAGTGCGGGGAAACATATGTCAACGGCGAACGCGGCCATCGAAGAGCTGGCCTCGAAGGAATACAAGTACGGGTTCATCAGCGACATCGACGCGGACTCGATCCCGGCGGGGCTGAGTGAGGATGTTATCCGGCACATCTCCGCCCGGAAGAACGAGCCGGAGTGGCTGCTGGAGTGGCGGCTCAAGGCCTACCGGCACTGGCTGACGCTGGATGACCCGATGTGGCACAATGTCAAGCTCAAGCCGGTCGCCTACGACGACATCATCTACTACTCGGCCCCCAAGCCCAAGAAGGTCTTGAACAGCCTCGACGAAGTGGACCCGGACCTGCTCGCCACGTTCGAGAAGCTGGGCATCTCGCTGGCCGAGCAGAAGCGGCTCTCGAACGTCGCCGTGGACGCCGTGTTCGACAGCGTCTCGGTCACGACCACGTTCAAGGGCAAGCTCAAGGAGATGGGCATCATCTTCTCGTCGTTCTCCGAGGCCGTGCAGGAGCACCCCGACCTGGTCCGCCAGTATCTCGGCTCGGTTATCCCCTACTCGGACAACTTCTTTGCGACCCTGAACTCCGCTGTCTTCACCGACGGCTCGTTCTGCTTCATCCCCAAGGGTGTCCGCTGCCCGATGGAGCTTTCGACCTACTTCCGCATCAACGCCGCCAACACGGGCCAGTTCGAGCGGACGCTGATCATCTGCGAGGAGGGCGGCTACGTCTCTTATCTTGAGGGATGCACGGCCCCGATGCGCGACGAGAACCAGCTCCACGCGGCCTGCGTCGAACTCGTCGCCATGAAGGACGCCACGATCAAGTATTCGACCGTCCAGAACTGGTATCCGGGCGACAAAGAGGGCAAGGGCGGCATCTACAACTTCGTCACCAAGCGCGGCATCTGCAAGGGCGACAACGCCAAGATCTCGTGGACTCAGGTCGAAACCGGGAGCGCGATCACCTGGAAGTACCCCTCGTGCATCTTGCAGGGCGACAACTCTGTCGGCGAATTCTACTCGGTCGCGCTGACCAACAACATGCAGCAGGCCGACACGGGCACGAAGATGATCCACCTGGGCAAGAACACCCGCAGCACCATCGTCTCCAAGGGCATCTCGGCGGGCAAGGGCCAGAACACCTACCGCGGCCTGGTCAAGATCAACCCCGGCGCGGAGAACGCCCGCAACTACTCGCAGTGCGACTCGCTGCTGCTGGGCGACAAGTGCGGCGCGCACACGTTTCCGTACATCGAGGTCAAGAACCCCACCGCGACCGTGGAGCACGAGGCGTCCACGTCGAAGATCGGCGAGGACCAGATCTTCTACTGCAACCAGCGCGGCATCTCGACCGAGGACGCCGTCTCGATGATCGTCAACGGCTTCTGCAAAGAGGTCTTCCGCGAGCTGCCGATGGAGTTCGCCGTCGAGGCCCAGAAGCTGCTCGGCGTCAGCCTCGAAGGCAGCGTCGGGTAAGAGTTGAGAGGAGATCACCCATGGCCTACCCTGATCGCCTGGAAGACGTCAAACGTCTTATTGAGCAGCACCGCCAACTAGAGCATCAGCCGCTCCTGCTGGCGATCTACTTCGCCCAGAACCAGGCCCCTGACAGCGTGTATCTGCTGGAAGTCATTTCGCAGTTCGGCTACGATGAGGTGAGCGATGACAAGGTGCTGTTCGAAATGTCATATGGCTCCACAGACGGCTTCCGCTTGCCGTCCAGTGGACGCCTGGACATCCTCCTGACGAACCCCATGGAGTTGTGCGTCGCCGTAGAGCAGGGCTGGGCCTCTCTCTCTCCTCTGCTGTCGGCAGTGCGGGCGGATCAATATCTCGTGATCTATAAAGCCGACCAGGGGAGTGAGTTGCTGGGGCTGCTCCGACGCGAGTTGGTGGCAGCATGACGGAGGCGGAGGCGTGGCTGGCACAGACCGCGTCGGATTTTGCGGCGGCGCAGAACGTTCTTGTGGCTGGTGATCCGAGCACGTACTGCCAGTCCATCGCGAAGTGCCAGCAGGTCGTTGAGAAGTCTGTCAATGTCATTGATGCTGTCCTGCGTGAGCAGGGCATACTCCAGGGGCGGGTAAAGGCTGAACACTACCCTCTCAAGATGATCAACCGGCTAGTTCGTATACCGGCGCGGCAGTATCAAGACTTGTCAGCGAACATGCGGCGTATTTTCATCGTGCGCTGGGGGGCCGACATCCATGACCTATGTCTGTTTGCCCCCAAGTTGCCTCCAGCCGGGCAGAGGTATCCGCAGAACACGGAGTATCCTTATCAAAACGACGATCTAACTTGGACCGCACCGTCCGCGCCGGAAAGCTTTTCGCTGGCACAGGTGCAGCGATCTACTACGACCGCACGCAACCTTCGCCGGGAGGCGCAGGAGATCTCGACAGCTGCGCGGCTGAATAAACTTTAACAGGAGAACACAAGAATGGCAAGCAAGTACGTAATCCAAATCAGCGGGTGGCCGGAGCACCACGATGTCGTGACGCACACCGAGCAGGAGGCCCAGGTCAAGGCTGAGGAGCTGGTCAAGAAGTCCCACGCTGAGGGCGTCGCGATGCACGCGCACGGCGGGCGGCACGACGGCAAGGACCACCACTGGCAGGGCACGAACGAGAACGGCCACCCGCGCGAGATCGAGATCGTCGTGGGCCAGGGCAACGTCTCTTAAAGGCACGGGAAGAGAGTATCGAACACATGGCATTGCTGGAGATCACTGATCTGCGCGCGCGCGTTGAAGAGAAAGAAATTTTAAAGGGCATCAGCCTCACCATCAACCCCGGTGAGGTCCACGCCATCATGGGGCCTAACGGGTCCGGCAAGAGCACCCTGGCGGGCGTTTTGGCCGGGCGCGACGCCTATGAGGTGACGGGCGGCGAGGTCCTGTTCGAGGGCAAGGACCTGCTGGACATGGACCCCGAAGTCCGCGCCCAGGAGGGGGTTTTTCTGGCCTTCCAGTACCCGGTTGAGATACCCGGCGTCAACAACACCTACTTTCTGAAAGCGGCCGTCAACGCGATCCGCAAGTACCGGGGTGAGGAAGAACTGGATGCCCGGCAGTTCATGGTGCTGGTGCGCGAGAAGCTGAAGATATTGTCGATTGACCAGAGCCTGCTGAACCGGCCCGTCAACGAGGGCTTCTCGGGCGGCGAAAAGAAGCGCAACGAGATCTTCCAGATGGCGGTCATCGACCCCAAGCTGGCGATCCTGGACGAGACCGACTCGGGGCTTGACATCGACGCCTTGAAGGCCGTCGCCGATGGGGTGAACTCGCTGCGCTCGCCGGACCGGGCCATTATCGTGGTGACGCACTACCAGCGGCTGCTCAACTACATCGTCCCCGACTTCGTCCACGTCCTGTCCGGCGGGCGCATCGTCAAGTCCGGCGGCAAAGAGCTGGCGCTGGAGCTTGAGGCCCAGGGCTACGCCTGGCTGGAAGCGCCCGCCGCGCCCGCCGGCGAACTCGTTGCGGCTTGAGCGTGTTAGAGATGATGTCACCGACGTTATAAAGAAACAGCACACATGACCGACCCACTCACAGACAGCCCGACAACGACAGTGACGGCGATGAACAGCTACCTGCGCGACTTCACCGGCGGCGACGAGGGTAGCACGGGCGTAGGCCCGGACTGGCTCCTTGATCTGCGCCGCTCCGCCGCCGCCCGGTTCGCCGCGGTCGGCTTCCCGACGCGGCGCGACGAGGAATTCCGCTTCACCAACGTGTCCCCCATCGCGGAGACGCCGTTCGCGCTTGCCCCCAAAGAGGTCTCAGCCCTGACACTCGATGACCTTGCCCCTTACGTCTACGCCGGCATGAGCGGGACGCAGCTCGTCTTCGTCAACGGCCACTTCCAGCCGGGTTTGTCAAGCCGGTCGTTCCCACAGGGCGTGACCGTCAGCACACTGGCCGAAGCCATGCGGACATCGCCCGATGTCATACAAGCGCACGTCGGGCAGCATGCCCGGCCCGAGTCGCAGGCGTTCGTCGCCCTGAACACCGCCGCCCTGGAAGACGGTGCGTTCATCCATGTCCAGCGTGGCGCGGTCATTGAAGACCCGCTGCACCTGCTGTTCGTGTCCGCCCCGGCCAGCGGCCCGACGGTCTCGCACCCGCGGACACTGATCCTCGCCGACGAAAACAGCCAGGCCACGGTTGTCGAGTCCTACGCCGGGACTGCCGACGCTGTCTACTTCACCAATGCCGTTACCGAGGTTGTCCTGGGCGCGGGCGCGGTCATGGACCATTACAAGGTCCAGCGCGAGAGCCTGAAAGCCTATCACATCGCCACGATGCAGCTCCAGCTCGCGCGCGGCACGGACTTCTCCTCGCACTCCATCGGCCTGGGCGGCAAGCTTGTCCGCAATGACGCCAACGCCTATTTGGGCGGAGAGGGCATCGAGTGTACGCTGAACGGCGTGTATCTGGGCAACGACCGGCAGCTCATCGACAACCATACGTCGATTGATCACGCCATGCCGCACTGCAACAGCCACGAGGTCTACAAGGGCATTCTCGACGGCCACGCGCGGGGCGTCTTCAACGGCAAAATCTTCGTCCGGCCCGACGCCCAGAAGACAGACGCCAAGCAGACCAACAAGACGCTGCTGCTCTCGCCCACGGCCCAGATCGACACCAAGCCGCAGCTCGAAATCTTCGCCGACGATGTGCGCTGTACCCACGGCGCGACCATCGGCCAGATCAGCGAGGAGGCCCTGTTCTACCTGCGCGCGCGCGGCATCCCCCAGGATCAGGCCCGCAACCTGCTGACCTATGCGTTCGCCAGCGATGTCGTTAGCCGCATCAAGGTGGATGCCATCCGCGCGACGCTGGACCACGTCCTGCTCGCCGAGAGTGCATTGACAGGCCTGAGCGAGTGAGGCGCGGGTCGCTCGCCGAGCTTCCTCCCGACCTGCCGGTTCCGTTAGACGATGGGGCCGCCGCGCATCTTGTCGGGCGCATACTCCCGGCGCTGATGCCGGCTTCCACGGATGGCTCGAACGTTGACCTATCTTCGCTGCCGGGGTGGGTTGTCGTCTATGCCTACCCGCGCACGGGCCGCCCCAATGAGTCGCCGCTCGTTGAAGATTGGGATGCAATCCCCGGTGCGCGCGGGTGTACACCCCAGTCCTGCGCGTTCCGCGGCCATGACGCTGATTTAAGGGCGCTCCACGCCTGGGTGTTCGGCCTGAGCACGCAGCCGACCGAGTATCAGCGGGAAGCCGTAGAGCGCCTTCACCTGCCGTTCCCGCTCCTCAGCGATCCTGACCTAGCATACACGGACGTGCTGCGGCTGCCGACCTTTGCCGTGGCCGGGCAGACGCTCTTGAAGCGGCTAACGCTGATCGCCCGCGACGGACGCATCGAGAAGGTCTTTTACCCGGTCTTCCCACCGGACAAGAACGCGGATGAGGTGTTGACGTGGCTGCGACAGCAACATTAGAACGAGATTTATCCATGATGGATACCCATTCAGTGGCCGCCGAGCTTGACGTCCAGCGCGCGCGGCGGGATTTCCCCATCCTGCACCGGCAGGTGCATGGCAAGCCGCTGGTGTATTTGGACAACGCCAACACGACCCAGAAGCCGCAGGCCGTGATCGACGCGCTGGTCGATTACTACACGAACTACAACGCCAACATCCACCGCGCGACCCACCTGCTGAGTGAGCACGCGACGCGGGCTTATGAGGGCGCGCGGGTCAAGGTCAAAGAGTTTCTCAACGCCGAGGATGCCCACGAGATCATCTTTGTGCGGAACGCGACCGAGGGCGTGAACCTGGTCGCGCAGACATTCGGGCGGCAGAATATCGGGCCGGGCGACGAAGTCCTGATCTCGACGATGGAGCACCACTGCAACATCGTCCCCTGGCAGATGCTTTGCGCCGAAAAGGGCGCGACGCTCAGGATCATCCCCATCAGCCGCGAGGGCGAGCTACTCATGGACGAGTATGCGAAGCTGCTGTCCGAGAAGACCAAGCTGGTCGCCATTGTCCACATGTCCAACGTCCTGGGAACGATCAACCCGATCAAGTCAATCATTGACCAGGCCCATGCGCGCGGCATCCCCGTTCTGGTAGACGCCGCACAGTCTGCTTATCACCTGCCCATCGACGTGCGGGAACTGGACTGCGAGTTTCTGGTGTTTTCGGGGCACAAGCTCTACGGCCCGACCGGCATCGGCGTCCTGTACGGCAAGCGCGCGATGCTGGAAGCCATGCCGCCGTGGCAGGGCGGCGGGGACATGATCGCGACGGTCTCGTTCGACGAGACCGTGTACAACGAGATCCCCTATAAGTTCGAGGCCGGGACGCCGCACATCGAGGGGGCCATCGGCCTGGGCGCGGCCATTGACTACCTGACCGGCCTGGGCATGGACAGCATCGCCGCCTACGAGCGAGGGCTGATGGACTACGGGACCCAGGCGCTGGCCGAAGTGCCCGGCCTGCGGATCATCGGCACGGCGCGCGAGAAGGCCAGCGTGTATTCGTTCACGATGGGCGACATCCACCCCTACGACATCGGGAGCCTGCTGGACGAAGAGGGCATCGCGATACGGACGGGCCAGCACTGCGCCCACCCCGTCTTGCAGTTCCTGGGCGTGTCGTCCACGGCCCGCGCGTCGCTGGCGCTCTATAACACGCGCGACGAGATCGACGCCCTGGTGCGCGGCCTGGCCCGCGTTCGGAAGATATTCGCCTGATGCCAACGACTGAAGAACAATCCATCGAGGCCGCCCAAGACGAGATCGTTGACGAGTTCGATCTGTTCGGCGACGACAACGACATGCGGAACTCGTACATCATCGACCTGGGGCGCAAGCTCGCGCCGCTGCCGGAAGAGTTTCGCTCGGAGGCCAACATCGTCAAGGGGTGTCAGGCCTTGGTCTGGGTCCACCCCGAGCATCGCGCGGGGCGGCTGTTCTTCCACGCGGACAGCAACGCGGCCATCCCGAAGGGACTGATCGCGCTGGCTCTGCGCCTGTACTCGGGCCGGACGCCCGAAGAAATCCTGCGGACGCCGCCGGACTTCATCGAGCGGATCGGCATGAGCAAGCATATCTCGTCGTCACGCGCTAACGGCCTGCAAGCGGTCATCGGGCGGATCAAGCGTGAAGCGCAGGAGAACATCAATGCCGCAAACTGAGAACCGCATCTACCCGCTGGCGATTGAGGCCGAGGTCATGGAAGCCTTGCGGGACGTCTACGACCCCGAGATACCCGTCAACATCTACGACCTGGGTTTGATTTACGAGGTCAACGTGGACGAGTTCGGCGTCGTGGATATCGACATGACGCTGACGTCGCCCGCCTGCCCCGTCGCGGGGACGCTGCCGGGCGAGGTCGAAAACAAGGTCCGCACCGTGCCCGGCGTCGCCGACGTCCACGTCGAGCTTGTCTGGGACCCTGCCTGGAGCATGGATCGGATGTCCGAGGAAGCCAAGCTCGAACTCGGCTTCTTTTAAAGAAAGCACTCTAATGACCGCTGTTATGGAACCCGTCAACGTCACTGAGGCTGACCACATCGTCACCTTGACGCCGTCCGCCATCGCCCAGGTCAAGCGGCTGCGGGCGCGCAAGGGCGACGACGCGCTGAAATTGCGCGTCGGCGTCAAAGGCGGCGGCTGCTCCGGCCTGTCCTACATCTTGGCCCTGGAAGCCGCCCCGCGCGAGACTGACACTGTCTACGCCGTGGACGGTGTCTCGGTCATGGTGGACCCCAAGAGCGCCCAGTTCATCCAGGGCATGACGCTGGACTACAGCACGGCGAACCTCCTGGAAGGCGGCTGGAAGTACCTCAACCCCAACGTCCAAAAGAGCTGCGGCTGCGGGACGTCGTTTACGCCGAAGTAGACGTGACAAATGGAAGAAAGCCGCCCCTCAGCTGAGGGGCGGCTTTTATTTTCCGCGCCGAAAGATAATATGACAGAAAGTGTAATCTGTCATTTGATAGGGTATAATAGTGCCATGACCGAAACGACCTTAATTCGGGAGCGGATACTGGAAGCGGCCGAAGACGTCCTGCGGAGATTCGGGCCGACCAAGGCCACCGTCGTGGACGTCGCCCGCGTCCTCGGCGTCAGCCACGGCAGTGTCTACCGGCACTTCGCCAGCAAGGCCGAACTGCGCGACGCCGTCACACAGATCTGGCTGGCGCGGATCAGCGACCCGCTCGAACCTATTATTTCGGAAGACGGTCCGACCGTCGAGCGCCTGCACCGCTGGCTGCGCGAACTCATTGCAGCCAAACGCCGCCTCCTCGCCGACGACCCCGAGTTGTTCGCCACCTACGTCGAGCTGGGGGCGGAGGCGCGGGAGGTCGTTGGGGAACACGTGGATCATCTCGCGGACCAGGTCCGCCGCATCGTTCAGGAGGGGGTGACGCGGGGCGAACTGGAAGCCACACAACTGGAGGCGACGAGCCGGGCCATATTAAGCGCGACGGCTCGCTTTCACCACCCCGCCCATGCCTCGGAATGGGCCGACCCCAATATTGACACAGACTTTGAAGAAGTCTGGTCACTCCTTCGAAGCGGTCTCGAAGTGAGGCCGTAACAACGTGATACACAGTGCCGGTTTAAGGAGCGTCTGATGAAACTGACCGAGAAAACCATTCTGATTACCGGCGGAACAAGCGGCATCGGTCTTGAGCTGGCGGGGCAGCTCCTTCAGCGTGGCAACACGGTCATCGTCACCGGCCGGGATCAGGAAAAACTCGATGCTGCCAACCGGGCGCTCCCCGGCGTTCATGCCTTCAAGAGTGATGTAAGCGATCCTGGGGCCATCGCGGCACTGCATGACGGCGTACTTGCACAGTTTCCAGCACTGGACACCCTCATCAACAACGCCGGCATCATGCGAAACTTGAATCTTAACCGGGACCGCGATCTGAACGACGTGACGCGCGAGATCGAGATCAACTTGAGCGGGCCGGTGCGGATGGTCCAGCAGTTCCTGCCGCACCTCAAAACCCGCAAGGGTGGGCTGATCGTCAACGTCTCGTCCGGCCTAGCCTTTATCCCTCTCCCCGTGTCACCGATTTATTGCGCCACGAAGGCCGCAATCCATTCCTTCACCCAATCTCTGCGCGTACAGCTCGACGGGTCCGGCGTCACGGTGATTGAACTGGCCCCGCCCGGCGTCGAGACGCCTCTGTTCCGAGGAGAGTTTGCCGAGGAAATGAAGAAGCAGAAGGGGATGGATGTGACAATTCTGGCCGAGAAAGCAATCGTTGGGATCGAGGCGGGCAGGTTGGAAATCCGGCCTGGCCTGAGCAACGTGCTGAAGGGCATGAGCCGGATCGCCCCGCAGTTCATGCTCAAGCAGATGGTGAGAATGTCAAAGCCTTGACAGTGATGCCAGGTTTCACGAACACAACCAGGAGAAGAACACCATGAAAATGACAGGCAACACGATTCTCATCACGGGTGGCGGCTCCGGCATCGGGCGCGGGCTGGCCGAAGCCTTTCACAGGCTGGGGAACCAGGTCGTCATCGCGGGACGCGGACAAAAGCGCCTCGACGAGACAGCGGGGGCCAACCCCGGCATGAAGTCACTGACGGTGGACATGGCGGACGCGGGCAGCACCCGCGCGTTCGCCGCCCAGGTGGCCCAAGACTACCCTAGCCTCAACGTCCTGATCAACATGGCGGGCGTCATGGTCCCCGAAAACCTGCTCGATCAGAAGGAGCCGCTTGCCGACGCGGAGGCCACGGTGGCGACCAACCTGCTCGGCCCGATCCGCCTGACGGCGGCCCTGCTGCCCACCCTGCTGCGTCAGCCTCACGCTACGGTGATGAACGTCTCCTCCGGCCTGGCGTTCGTCCCGCTGGCGATGACGCCGACCTACTGCGCGACCAAGGCCGCCCTCCACTCGTACACCGAGTCGTTGCGCTACCAGCTCCGGGACACCCCGGTGGAAGTTCTCGAACTCGTCCCACCTTACGTGCAGACGGAACTGATGGGGGAGCATGGGGCCAACGACCCCATGGCGATGCCGCTCGACGAGTTCATTGCAGAGGTCACGCAGATACTACAATCCGACCCGACTCCACCGGAAATCTGCGTGGAGCGGGTTGCTCCGCTCCGCTTCGCCGCCGCCAAGGGACAAGGGCCGTATGACGGGATGTTCAAGGGGTTCAACGACACCATGACGGCCGCGCTGGCAGGACATTAAAGAGGACAAACCCCATGATCGAGCACATCGTCTTGTTCCGCTGGAAGCCCGAGGCGACGGGCGAACAGGTGGCCGCAGGCATGGACGGGCTGCGTGGCCTCCAAGTCCGCATTCCGGGCATCGTGGCCCTGGCCTGCGGGGTGGACTTCTCCGGTCGCGCCCAGGGCTACACGCACGCCCTGGTCATCCGCTTCTCCGACCGGGCGGCCTTCGACGCCTACGGCCCCCATCCCGCCCACCAGGCCGTCATCGAGACCCAGCTCAAGCCTATCTTGGAAGCCGCTCTCGATTTCGACTTTGAAGTCACGCCGCAAGACTGACGTGCGGAGACACAGGCAAAGAAGGCGGCTCCTCGATTGGGGAGCCGCCTTTGTCTATTTTGCCGCATCCAAAGGCCTGTTTTACGCTTTTGGTGTTGGGCACCAGACGCCTTCAGGTGTCTCTGTCTCGGTCAGCCAGGGCGTTGTTAACAAATCAGGCTTGCTTCGGATAATCCGCCATAGGACAATGAGTGCCCAAAGAAAAGCAAGAACGGAAACATCATCCATGAAGTCTGTGATCGTATTCAACGGTTCTGGTTCAGCGGTGTTTAAGAAAAAACAAACATTTTCGATGGCGTATGTGATCGCCTCATCCACTGTATAGATCGCCATGGGCACAAGCCACTTCAAATGAGTCGCCTGATCCGCTCGTCTGGCTTTCGTCAAAGACAGCAAGACGTAGACGGCTGCTACAGCGAAAAACAACCCTTGGATGAAGGAGGTGAACTGCGATTCCGAAAGACCAAAATGGATGCTGTAGTTTATGGTCGTTCCTCTTCAAGAATGAGAAAAGACATATTACCTGAGTTTACTGTGCTACTGTCGGTTGCCACCATCTCTACGGTGGGCCTTCTCAGGTACAATAACCACGAAATGATACCCATTCGGCTTGAACTCAAGAACTTCATGTCCTACGGCGAGGACACGCCCGCGCTGGACTTCAGCGGGATGCACACGCTCTGCCTGTCTGGCGAGAACGGGCACGGCAAGAGCGCGCTGCTCGACGCGATGACCTGGGCGCTGTGGGGCGAGAGCCGGGCCGGCAAGAACAAGCACGACGAGTTGGTCCGCATCGGTGCGGACGAGATGAGCGTACTGTTCACGTTCGAGATGGACGGGCAGCGCTACCGGGTGGTGCGTAAATACTCCAAGAAGGCCGGCGGGCGGCTGTGGGAGTTCCAGCAGGAGACGCCCGACCAGGGCCTGGGGGCGGGCTGGCGGGCGCTGACCGGCAACAACTCGGGCGACACCGGCAAGGCCATCGAGAAGCTGCTGCGGATGTCGTATGACACCTTCCTGAACTCCGCTTATCTTCGGCAGGGCCAGGCCGACCAGTTCGTCAAGCAGACGCCCACCAAGCGCAAAGAGATACTCGCCGACATTTTAGACTTGTCACGGTACGACCAGTTGGAAGCCAAGGCCCGCGACCGTGCCCGGTCGGCCAATGTCGAGGCGACCGACCTGGAGCGCGACATCAGCGGCATTGACGCCGAGCTGAAAGCCGAGCCGGAGTTGCGGGAACAACTGGCCGCGCTCGAAGCGCGATTCAGTGCGCTGTCGGCCCGGCGCGACGGGCTGCGGGCCGAGTGGGACGCGGGGAAGACGCGCAAGGCGCAGCTCGAAAGCCAGAACAGATTCGCCGAGACGCTGCGGGCGCAGATCGCCGGGCTGGACAGCGAGCTGCGGGATCTGGCCGAAGATCTGAATGGCTTCCAGGCCGAGGCTGAGGCCGGCCGCGCCCTGCTCTCGCGGCAGGACGAGATCTGCCGGGACTTTGAGAAGCTGACATCGGCCCGCGCCCGCGTCGGCGAGCTTGAAAAGGGCCTGGACCAGTTCCACCGAGGCCGGCAGGCGATCTTGACGGCAAAGAACGAGCTTCAGGCGGCGGGCAACGAGGCGCAGCGCCGCCTGGACGCCGCCAGCCGTGACTACAAGCAGGACGCCGACCGGGTCAAAGATTTTGACACGTTCGCCGCCGTCCGCGCCGCCCTGGCCCCGCGCGTGGCCGCGGCGGACCGCAGCGAGGAGCAGGCCGGCCCCAAGCGCGAGGAGCTTAAGGCCCTGGGGCAGCGATTCACCGCACTGCACGGGGAGTACACCGGGCTGGATTGGCAGGTCCGGGAGTGGACGCGCAAGATCGAGACATTGGAAAGCCAGCAGGGCCAGTGCGACGTGTGTTCCTCGCCGCTGCCCGCCACAAAGGTGGCAGATATTCAGGCAGGCTATGCGGACGCCCTGGCGCTCGCACAGGCGGGCCTGAAGCGGGTCAAGGCTGAAGCGAACGGCGTCAAGGCGCAGAGCACGGCGGGCGAGGCGGAGCTGCGCGCCCTGGAAGACCAGGCACGTCAAGCGAAGGACGACCGGACGCGGCTCGCCCAGGCCGAGCAATATCTGTTGGAGGCTGAGGCGGTCAGGCGGACACTGCCCAACCTGTTCGCCGTGCGCGCGGAAGCCGAGCGGGTCGTCCGGGAGGGCGAGTTTGTCCCCGAGGTCCGCGCCCGGATCGCCAAGTACGAGGCCGCACTGGCGAAGCTGACGCACGTCGAAGCCGACCACGCCGCCGTGAAGACTGAGATCGCCCTCCTGGAGGCGTCGGAGCGCCTGCACATCCAACTGGAACACGCGCAGGCGGCCCTGAAAGCCGCCGAGGTCGGCCTGCTGAAGGCGCAGAAGGCACTGGCGACCCGGACCAGCGCGCGGGATGCGGCCCAGGCACAGCTTCAAGGCTTGGCCGACGTCACCGCGGAACTCGCGCGGCTGGATGCCCGCGCGCGGGAGATCGGCGAGATGGAGCGGGCGCGGTCAGCCGAGGCTGACGCGGTCAGCCAGGAGACAGGCCGGCGGCAGCAGACGCTGGCCCGTCTGGAAGAACAAAAAGTCGTCCGCGAGACGAAGTCCCGGAGCCTGGTGGATGCGCGTTACGACCAGGAGGTACACACGCGGCTGACCGAAGCGTTCGGCAAGAAAGGCGTCCAAGCGCTGATCATCGAGAACGCCATCCCCGAGCTTCAAGAAGAGGCCAACCGCCTGCTTGACCGGCTGACCGACGGCGATATGCTGCTCCACTTCGACACGCTCAAGGAGGCCAAGACCAAGAGCATCGGCCCCATCGAGACATTGGAGATCAAGGTCAGCGATAATTTGGGCACGCGCCCGCTGGAGATGTACTCGGGCGGCGAAGGCTTCCGGGCGGCGTTCGCCCTGCGGATCGCCCTGTCCAAGCTGCTGGCCCGCCGGGCGGGTGCGCGATTGCAAACGCTGATCATCGACGAGGGCTTCGGCTCGCAGGACGCCAAAGGCCGCGAGAAGCTGGTCGAGTGCCTGGACGCCATCAAGGACGACTTCGAGCGCATCATCGTCATTACGCACATTGACGAGCTAAAAGACGCCTTTGCGACGCGCGTTGAAGTAACCAAAACGCCGTCCGGGTCGCGCATCACGGTCATGGAAGGGTCGGCGGGTTGACGCCCGTTTCGCCGCTGGTAAAGCCCATCGGGCGGTGGCTTCTGTCCGGGCTGGCCGCCGTCGGGCTAACGCTGCTGCTCAACCGCTTTGACGTCTGGTGGCTCGGCGCGACCGTGTTCACGACGGACTCCTTTTACGATGGCTGTGCCGCCCTGATGACGCTGGCGATCCCCGCGCTGCTGGGCGGCGCGTTGGGGGGCTTCATCGCCCGCGCGGACGCGCTGAACGCTGCCGCAATCACGTTCGTGCTGTTCTGTTTCGCCGGCTTCCTGCGCCCGTTCTGGCGCATCCCGCCGGTCTCGCCCGAGGCCGCGCACAGCGGCGCGATCCACTATTTCCTGTACAGCCCCTTGGTAGCCCTGGCCTTCGGCGCACTGGGCGCGTGGGCGGCGGGCCAGTTTGCGACGGGAAAATGGACACTAGCCGACGCGGAACCCGTCGTGCCGCCGGGGTAGGGGACGGATGGCGGCTGGGTGTGCCGGGGCAGTGAAATGCCCCGGCCTACCCCACGACGTAGCGAGCAAGGGCCGCGGGCGATACCCCGCGGCGATGACACCATGATATTCGTAGACGAAGTTTCCATAGACATCAAGGCCGGCGACGGCGGCAACGGGGCGGTCGCGTTCCGCAAGGAAAAGTACGTCCCGTTCGGCGGGCCGAGCGGCGGCGACGGGGGCAAGGGCGGCGACATCATCCTGGAGGCCGACTCGAACCTCTCCACGCTGCTCGACTTCCGCTACCAGCGGCATTATGAGGCCCCGCGTGGGACGCACGGGATCAGCAAGGACATGCGCGGCAAGGATGCCGACGACATGACGCTCAAAGTCCCCATTGGAACCACGGCCACGGATGTTGACTCGGGGAAGACGATTGTTGACCTGACCAAGCACGGGCAGCGCGCCATCGTCGCGCGCGGGGGGCAGGGCGGGCGCGGCAATGCCCACTTCGCCTCGTCCACGCACCAGGCCCCCAAGTACGCCGAGAACGGCGAGCCGGGACAGGCCAAGAACGTCACCTTGGAGCTGAAGCTGCTGGCCGACGTCGGCCTGATCGGCTACCCCAACGTCGGCAAGAGCACGCTGATTGCGGCCCTATCCGCCGCCAAGCCCAAGATCGCCGACTACCCGTTCACGACGCTGATCCCGAACCTGGGCGTGGTGCGCGTGGACGCGGAGCGGACGTTCGTGATCGCCGACATCCCCGGCCTCATTGAGGGTGCGAGCGAGGGCGTGGGCCTGGGCCACCAGTTCTTGCGCCACGTCGAGCGGACGCGGCTCTTGTGCCATTTGATCAATGTCTCGGGTACGTCCGGGCGCGAGCCGATGGACGACTACGCCGTCATCAACCGCGAGCTGGCCGCCTACAACGAGGACCTGGCGAAGCTGCCGCAGGCGGTCGTCCTGAACAAGATCGACATCGCCGACCCGGAGCTGGTCGAGATGCTCCGTGCCGAGTTCGCCGAAGAAGACATCCCCGTCTTCGCCGTGTCCGCCGCCACGCGGGCGGGCCTGGAGCCGCTGGTCTACTTTCTGGCCGAGAGCCTGGCCGCCATGCCGCTGCCTCCGGCCCCTGAGGACGACATCACGCTGATCACACCCGGAACGGTGCGCGGGCGGCGCGTGACCGACCGCAAGTGGGAGGCGCACTACGACGCCGCCGAGCAGGTGTACGTCGTCAGCGGCGTGGGCATCGAGCGGCTGATCTCGATGACGCAGCTCGCCAACGAGGCCGCCATCAGCCGCCTGCACCGGACATTGGAAAAGTCCGGCATCATCAACAAGCTGCGCGTCCTCGGGGCCGAGGAGGGCGACACGGTGCGTATCGGCAAGGCCGAGTTCGACTTCTTCGACGAGAACGCGCTGGACAAGCCCGAAGACGACGAGGCGGACAAAAAGGCGGCAGAGGAAGCGTGACGCTCTCCCCTCCCACTGTCAAGAAGCTCGTCATCAAGGTTGGCACCAGCACGCTGACGATGGGCGGCGGGCCGCCGGATGCGGACTTCATCGCCGACCTGGCCGCTCAAATCGCCGCCCAGCAGGCCCAAGGCGTGTCGGTCGTGCTGGTCTCGTCGGGGGCCATCCGGGCGGGCATGGACCGGCTCAAGCTCGCGGGGCGGGCGCGTGCCATCCCGCAGAAGCAGGCCGCCGCCGCCGTCGGGCAGGGCCTGCTGATGCACACCTACTCGGAGGCCTTCGCCGCGCACGGCATCCCCGTCGCCCAGATATTGCTGACGCGCGAGGACCTGCGCGACCGAACACGCTACCTGAACGCCCGGAACACGTTCGATGCTCTGCTCGGGCACCACGTCGTGCCGGTCGTCAACGAGAATGACACCGTGGCCGTCGAAGAAATCAAGTTCGGCGACAACGACACGCTGGCCGCCCTGGTCGCCTCGCTGGTCGAGGCGGACGCGCTCTTGCTGCTGTCCGACGTGGCGGGCCTGTACGACCGCGACCCGACCCAGCACCCGGACGCCCGGCTGATCCCCGTCGTCGAGACCATAGACCGCGCCGTCGAGCAGCGCGCGGGCGGCACCCGGACGGCGATGGGGACGGGGGGCATGACGACCAAGATTCAGGCCGCCAAGATCTGCGCCAACACGGGCGTGACCCTGTGGATCGCCGATGGACGCCGCCCCGGTGTCGTGGCGGACGCCCTGGCCGGACTTTGCGGGACGCGCTTCCTGCCCAAGCCCATCCCGCTGCGCGCGCGCCAGCGCTGGATCGCCTACGGCGTCCTGCCCAAGGGTACTGTGACCGTCAACGACGGCGCACATTCGCGTCTGGCCGAAGAGGGCAAAAGTCTCCTGCCTGCGGGCGTGACCCATGTGTCGGGCCACTTCGCGCCCGGCGACCTGGTGCGCCTGGCCGACGGGGCGGGCCACGCTTTCGCCTCGGGCTTCGTCAACTACGGCCACCGGGACCTTCAGAGGATCATGGGCTGCCGGACCGACGCCCTGCACTCGCTTCTCGCCGCGCCTTCGCCCGACGAGGTCATCCACCGTGACAACCTCGTGTTGGATTTATAACATGGACCGAACCAAGCTGCTGCTCGCCCTTCTCTTTGTCGCCGCCGCCTTCGGGCTGGTCTTCGCCGGCGTCCGCAAGTCCACCGTCGCCGACCTGTCCGCGTCCAAGTTGATCACCGCCGAGACTGCCAAGCGCGCGCCGGACTTCACGCTGTCCGACGCCGCGACGGGGCAGCCCTTCCGCCTCTCCGACGCTGCCAAAGCAAAACCGCTGGTGCTGGACTTCTGGGCGACCTGGTGCGGGCCGTGCCGCGAGGAGCTGCCCCATCTCGAAGCCTTGTCGCAGAAATACGCGGGCCGTGTCGCCTTCTATGGTGTCAACTCCAGCGACGCCCGCGCGAGCATCAGCCAGTTCAGCAAGCAGAACGGTCTGACCTTTCCCATGCTCAGTGACTCCCACCACAACGTCGCCTTCTCCTACGGGGCGGATGCCATCCCCCTCTTGGTCGTCCTGGACACGCGGGGCCGCGTCCGCTACGTCGCCGATGGCTACGCGCCCGGCGACGAGAACACGCTCGACAAGAATCTGGCCGTGCTGCTGGCCGAGCGACGCGGCTGAAGCGCGCCTTGCCGTTTACCGCCCCGCACGGGCGGGTAACACTGACAGCACAGATGGAGGGCGAATATGTCTCACGATCAGAAGACCAAGCAGGCTTTCGAGCACACGGCGAAGGTGGAAAAGCAGGAGCGCGAGGACGCGCGCGGGGAGAGCGAGATCAACGACGCGGCATTGCGCGCGGACAACCATACCGGCCAGCAGGGGATGATGCCCAGCGGCGGCGAGTTGATCGAAGGCTCGGAGATCAAGGGGCTGCGCGAGATGCTCCCGGAGTGGCACAAGGACGAGCTGCGCCGGCTGCTGGTCGTCCCGCAGGGGACGCGCCTGCACATGGGGGACATCTTCTGCGACCTGCGGTTCCGTGAGCGCGGCGAGGTGGTGGCCCACGGCGAGGAAGAAGTTCACGACGAGCTTCTTGTCCCCAAGAAGGCCGTGGATTATGAGATATGGAACAAGCTGCTGAACAAGCCGACGCAGGTCGGCTAAGAGAAGCCGGCTAGGTCGGCTCGGACGGAACGGCCCCCGTCGTCGCGCTTTGCGCGCCCTCGGGGGCCGTTTGGGCGTAGCGGGCGGACATCTTGGTGGCCGCCTCGGCGGCGGCGGCGCGCAGCGGCACGGGTTCCAGCACTTCCGCAGACGCACCGAAGGAGAGCACCCAGTACAGCATCTCCTCGTATCCATGCACCGTGACGCGGAAGGTTAAAGAGCCATCCGGGTGCTTCTCGATCTGCTGTGTCGTGTGCCACTGGCCGCCGGCGATCCAGCCGGCCACACCCGAATCGAATCGGATGACCACCTCGGTCGGCTCCCCCCCCGCTTGTAACTGCCAGCCTCGGGCGAGCCATTCCGCCAGGTCGAAGTCCGGCGGGTAAGAGAACCGCGCTTCCTCGGCAATGCGAAGCCACTTGATGCGGTCCAGGCCGAACGTCCGTATGCCTTCGCGCAGATGGCAGTAGCCGACCAAGTACCAGGCCCCGATCTTATACGTCAAGCCATACGGGTCCACGCGCCGCCGCGTCGGCTCGGGCCGGGTGCGCGAGAGGTAAGTGAGATCAACGGGATGGTGGTGGACAATGGCCGATTGCAAGTCTTGATAGACCACGGCGGAGAAGTCGCGCACCACGGGCAGGCCGAACGAGACTCGCTCACCGGCCTTCTTGACCTCGGCGGCGGTGCGCCGGGGCAGGACCTGGTCGATCTTCTTCAGGGCCGAGGCCAGTGCGCCTTTGTAGGCCGCCCCGGCCTGGGCCGCGAAGCTGGTCCCGGCCAAACGCAGGGCAAGCGCCTCGGGGGGCGTAAATGACGTCGGCAGGAACTTCATTTCGGCTAGGCCGAACTTGCCGCCCTTGCGTTTGACCTGGCCCCACTGGCGAAGGACGGCGATGTCCCGCTCGATGGTCGCGCGGGACACGGCGAACTTCTCCTCCAGGCCAGACGCATCCCATGTGTACGGCTCCGAGTCCAGGAGCTGGAGTATCTGGATCAGCCGCGCAAACTGTTCCTCTAAAGTCATGAGCGTATTTAGACGTTGTCGAGCAGGTAGGCCGCGCCGCTGACGGAAACGGCATAGCGCGCCTTGGGGACCTCGCCGCCTGGGTCCCAGTCCTCCATGCGGTCGTTCGTAACCAGTGGTGCGCCCAGAAGTTTGGCGGTTCGCAGCAATACCTCGTCGGCGACTGTTCCGGCGTCCACCAGGCCTAATTCGCCCTGATCGCGCAGGGCGAGCAGACCGGCCTTATCGTCGATGAAGTAGGGAAGGTTGGCGTCGGCATGCAGCACGACCGGGAAGAATCCGCGCGCCCACAGGGCGCGGCGGACCGAGAGCAGGTGCCGCAGGCGGGGCTTTCCCTGTGCCAGGGATTCTTGGTCGAACCAGGCGACGTTGCTGCCGTCCACGACGACCGGCCCGCGCGGGACGCGCCGGAGGGGGATGAGTCGCTCGGGTTCGCCCGCCGAGGCCTGTTCCAGCGCGGCCCAAATGCGCGTGTGCGTCTCGGACCCCGCAATGCCCGCGAGGGCGTCACGGACGGCGTTGATCAGGGCTTCGGCCCCCCGGTCTACCGCCTGGAGCGTCTGGCGGACCGTGAGGGGTCGTGTCAAACTCAGACGCAGCGGGAGAACATCATCCGGGGCGAGCGCACCGGGTGGGGGCATCAGGACAGGGCCGAGTGCGGTTTGCGCCATAACCTTCCCAGCCAGCCAGTCGGCGGCGGCGGGGGCCGCCCCGCGCAGGCGAGTCAGCATTCGCCGGGCCGCTTCGACGGCCTGCGTGTCCGAGGACGACAGGGCGAGGAGCAAGCGCCGCGCCTCGGCGTCGGCCTCGTGCGGATGCGGCAAAATCCGCAGCAGGCGCTCCAGCGTCTCAGTCGCGGCGGGTATCTCTCCTCGACCGATCTGAACGGCCAGCAGGCGGCGGACAAATGCGGCCGCCAAGCGCGGCTCACGCCTGCCCTCTGAGGCGTGTGCGGCAATGTCCAGCGCATCGCGTTCTTCCCCATCGGCCCTCAGCACGTCCTCGGCCAGCGCCAGGGCCGCCTCCCACTTGCCTTTGTCCATGAGGTGCCGAACGGCGTCGGTCCAGGGCGACGCGATACGCACAGGTGCGGGGGTGGCCTGGGCCGAGCGGGGAGACGCGGAGGGCAGGGGCGAGACTTTGTCCTCGCCCAGCGCCTTCAGGAGGCCGAACTCGACCTGACGCGCGCGCGCTGCCTGCCGCTCCAGCCGCGCCAGCCGGTCGGCCTGCCGGCGGGCGGACTGCAAAGCCGCGTCGCGCTCGGCCTCGGCCCCCAGCCTTGCCTTCACCGCCGCATCGCGCTCGGCTTCGGCGGCGACCTGCGCCTGGCGGGCTTCGTCACGCTCCCGGCGGCGGCGGTCACGGTCAGCCCGCAGGGTGTCCATCGGGTCAACGGCGGGAGGGGTGGGGGAAGGCGCAGGTGGGGCGTGGGGTTCAGGCTTGGCCTCTGACAGAGGAGCGGCAAGGGCGGCCAGCTCACGGAGCTTCGCGGCGACTTTGGCGTCGCGGGCGGCGGCCTGGGCCAGCCGGCTACGGACGAGGGGGTTAGCGTAGGCCTTGGCGTCGGTGCGAAACCCGGCAAAGGCACGGCTGACGGGCAGGGCGATGTCCGGCTCTTTGAGCAGGGCCAGCACGGCGGCGGGCTTGACGCGCAGAAGCCAGACAGCGGCCTCTTCCGCCGTTACCGGCTCTTCGGCTTCTGTGTCCCCTACACCGTCGGCCTTGGCTTCAGCCTTGCCCTCTGGGTCCATCTCATGCCGCCCCCGCCAGGACCGGCAGGGATTGCCCCGAGGGGCGGCGGCGCGTGGTCTCGGTGACGAGCTGGCCGCAGGCGGCAGCGATCTGCCGCCCGCGCTCCTTGCGCTGGGTGACGACCACGCCGGCGTCTTCCAAGGTCCGGCGGAAAGCGGCAATGCGGGCCAGCTCCGGCCTGCCGAACGGCTCGGCCACCGACGTGGGATTGTAAGGGATGATGTTGACGGCGGCGGGCGTCTCGTGGACCAGTCGCGCAAGCTCGCGCGCGTGCTCAGGCTCGTCGTTGACGCCGCGCAGCAGGACGTACTCGAACGTCAGCCGCCGCCCCGTGTGCCGGGCGTAGCTGCGGCAGGCCGGCAGCAGGCGGTCCAGCGGGTAGGTCTTGTTGACCGGCACGAGCCGCGTCCGCAGGGCGTCGTTAGGTGCGTGCAGCGAGACGGCCAGGGTGATCTGAAGCTCCTCTTGGGCCAGCTTCTCGATGGCGGGGACGATGCCGACCGTGGAAAGCGTGATATGCCGCATGGCGATGCCGCACTCGGCGTTGAGGAGGCGAATGGCCCGCAGCGTGGCGTCATAGTTCAGAAGCGGCTCGCCCATGCCCATCAGCACGACATGGCTGATGCGGCGCGGCGACAGTGACTGGAGCAGCAGAAACTGGGAGACAATCTCGCCCGCCGTCAGGTTGCGCGTCAGCCCCTGTGTCCCGGTCGCGCAGAAGGTGCATCCCATCGGACAGCCGGCCTGCGTGGATAGGCAGACCGAGACGCGCCTGACATCGGGCAGCAATACGCACTCGATAGGGTGCCCGCCGTTCACCAGACGGGCCAGCGCCTTCACCGTGCCGTCGCTCGCGTCTTCCTGAGACTGCGTCAGCGTCAGCGGGGGGCCGGAGAAGCGGGCCGCCAGGGCGACGCGGGTTTCTTGTGGCAGGTCCGTCATCGAGGCCCACTCGGCGTCGATCCCGCCGCCCTGCCCCGGCCCGAGGCGTCGGTAGAGCCGGTCGGCGATCTGGGTCCCGCGGTAGGCCGGCACACCGACCGCTTCATTGACCGAGGCACGTATCTCTGCCGTGGTAAGCCCTATCAAGCTATCCTGCGCGGGCTGATTCATCTTGTAAGTATACCCGCCAACCGTCCGACACGTCTACTCGGACGCGGCGCGGCGACTGGAGAAAGCCGTTAATTATACCGACAATCGTGCCAATGAAACACTCCCTCGCCGATGCCATGCGGAGCCGGCCCGCTGACGACGCGCCGGGCGCGGGCGGGCCTTCAGAGCAGCGCGCGTTTCGCCGCTACGGCGTCAGCCTTGCCGTGCTGGTGCAGCCCGTAGACGCACACGCCCAGGCGCGGCGCAGCGCGACGGTCTCCGCCGTGGTCACTGATCTCAGCGTCTCCGGCCTCGTCTTCGTCTCCCCTCGCCCGCACCCGCCCGGCTCGCTGGTGGACGTCCAGATCAGCCTGGGTGCCCACGTCTTTCTGGTGCGAGCCGTCGTCCGGCGCAGCCAAGTCCTGGCCCTGCCGGGGCGGCGCACGTTCCAGTGTGCGGCCCAACTGGCGTGCGGTGAGGCCGCCGGCCGCTTCATCCCGGCCGTCGCCCGCTACCTGCTCCACCGCCAGCGCGCTGCGAGCGGCTCGGGGGAGCCACCGACGCACACGGCCTAACCCATCAAAGTTGCTGCCGGAGAACTGCTCAGGGCTGACGGCAGGAAGCCCCCACCCGGTGTTTAGGCAACGCCGGGCAGGGGCTTCCAAGGCATCGGGCGCGGTTGCCCGCTTCAGTGAGTCGGCGCGGCGTCGCGCCCGTTACGGGTGTAGTACCCCAGCTCGACCAGCAGGTCGGCGGGGTCGGTGTCCAGGAACTCGGAGATGGCCTGGATGAAATCAACGGAGGGGGCGGCGGACTGCTCGGCGGGTTCGAGCGTCTGGGCATCAAGCATCTCTGCTTCTCGGTTCATGGTGATCTCCTTCGGGCGGTTGCGGCGGGCCACGGTCGGAACGGCAAACCGCTCCGTTATACCACAAATCGCGCGATTTCATTCCCCCGAACGGCTCCGCCGCCCTGCGCCCCGGCCTCGCCCCGCCCTTGAAATCCCGCCCCGTCTACGGTATACTCGGGCCACCCGTGAGTGCCCTCATCGACAACCACGAGCAGCGCCTCGCGCTGCGGGTCCGCGCCTACCTGGAGGCGGGGGCGGATTCGGCGCGCTTCGCCGTGGGCTACTTGTTCCTGGATGGCCTGGCCCCCCTGCGCGCGCAGATCGAGCGGCTCGCAACGGTGGAGATTTTGATCGGCAACGTCGTCAGTCGCTCGACCGAGGAGCAGGTCCGTGAGGAAGCCGCCGCGCGCTTTCGGGGCGGGGAGACACGGGTCCGGGCGCAGGAAGACGTGGCGGCGACGCTGCGCGAAAGCCACGACCGGGCCGCCGCCGAGACCACGCTGAGTCTGCGGGCGACACTGGAGGCGCTGCCGCGTACTTTGGAGCACCAGGCGCTGCTGCTGACACTGGCCCAGTCCGTAGCACACGGCCGGCTGAAGATCCGGCTGTACGCGCGGGGCCGCCTCCATGCCAAGGTCGCTTTGATCGGCTACCCCGACGGGCATCCCCATGCGCCGGGCCTGGCAATCGTGGGGTCAAGCAACCTGACTCTGGGGGGCGAGTCGCACCCGACGGAGATGAACGTGGTCGTGCGCGATGGGGAGAGCGTGGGCGCGCTGGAGACATGGTACCGGCGGCTGTGGGACGTCTCGCAGGACTTCCACCGCGAGTTCTTCGACGAACTCGGCGCTTGCTGGGCATTTCAGCAGCCAGCCCTGCCGGGCTAGTGGGTGCGTCGGGGCGGGCGAGCCGCGCGCGCCTTGTCGGGGCGGCCCCCGGAACCGTTTGCGGACGGCTTGCCGTCCGCAGAGGCGTCGCCCGCCATGTCGTCGTCCAGCCAGGGCATCGCCAGCCAGGGCACCGGCGGCGGACGATCTCCGCGCAACAGATCTTCCTGGGCGTCAAATAAGGCTTCCGCCTGGGCAGGCGGAGTAAACATGAGTGACTTCAATACGACCTCCTCGTCGTGTGTCAACCTGAGTGATGGTGCAGGCGCGGCGTCATTGCCGTTCCCATCTGTATTGTACTCAATCCGCGTGACGTTTGATACCCGCCCCGGCGGCTCTCTGTGCCTAAATCTTGCACTCCATATCGGGCCTGAGAACGAATTTCCTTAGGCATTCCCCCTGAATCGCCGATGCGAACCACACTTTTCGAGACGCATCAAACGCCCGCCGACCTGCTGCCCGACCTGCTCGCCCTGCCGGCGGGAGGCTCGGTGCTGGTCTTGGGCGGCGCGGACAGCGGCAAGACGACCTGGGCGCGCGGCGCGGCCCAGGCCCTGGCCCACGCGGGTCGCCTCGTGGCCGTGGTGGACTGCGACCTGGGGCAGAGCGAGATCGGGCCGCCCGCCACCGTAGGCGTCGCCCTGGCCGCACCCCACTCCGAATGGAGTGCCCTGCGCGACCTGCCGCCGCTGGCCGCTTACTTTGTGGGCAGCACATCGCCCGCGCGCCACGCGCTCGACGTCTGCGTCGGGGCCATCCAGATGGTCCGCGTCGCCAAAAAGCGACGCCCGGACCTGGTTCTGATCGACACCGATGGCCTGGTAGGCGGGTCGAACGCCCGCACCTTCAAGCGCCGGCTGGCCGAGCTGCTGCTGCCGCAGGTCATCGTCGCCCTGGCCCGCGGCCCGGAACTCGATCCATTGCTGACGGCTTTCCGGGGGATGGACGCCCCCGACGTCTGGCGGGTTCCCGTCGCCGCCGAGGTCGGGCGCAAGACGACGGCGGCGCGTGCCACGCGCCGGGCGGCCCGCTTCCTGTCCGCCCTCGACGATTCGCGATCCGTGACGGTGTCTCTGGACGATGTCGCGCTTCTGGGGACGTGGCTGGGAACGGGCGCCCCGCTGGCCCATCACCTCCTGCACTTTTTGGGCCAGTCTTTGGAGCGGCCCGTGCTGCACGCCGAGCGCCTGCCCGGTGGCGGGCTGTACGTTGTGGTCAACGGCGAGCGGTGGAACACCGGGGGCTTGGCCGCGGTCGAGAGCCATTTCGCGACCCGCTCCGTCTCGGTCGTCGCCGCCCAGAAGTTCGCCCGCCTCCTGGTGGGCCTGGTCTCCCCCTCGAACGCGCTGCTCGGCCTGGGCCTGATCGAGCGGATCGACTTCGCGCGCCGCACCCTGACCATCCTGACCCCGTGCCGCAAGCCGGGGGCTGTCGCCCAGGTCTGGCTGGGCGGGCTGAAGCTGGAGCCGGACGGCTGTGAGGTGGGCGAAGTGCGGCCGGGCGAGGTATGATCACGTGGGGCTTGTTAAGCCGCCGCGCGCCGGGCGAGGCCCATCCGGGCGAAGTGGCTGACTCGGTTACGCCCCGCGCCTTTGGAGAGGTACAAGGCCTGGTCGGCTTCCTCCAGCAGCGGGGAGGCCGCGCGGGCACCGGACTGCTGGCTCGCCACGCCCAGGCTGATCGTCACCGCCCGCTGGGGCCAGGGGGCCGCCTGGACGGCGGCCCGCAGGCGCTCCGCCGACTCGGCGGCGGCCTCGACGAAGACCTGGGGCAACAGCAGCGCGAATTCCTCGCCGCCGTACCGGAAGGCCTTGCCGCCCAGCCGCGTGTGCGCCTTCAGAAGCCCCGCCACGCCCTTCAGGACCTCGTCACCGGCGGGGTGCCCGAAGGAGTCGTTGTACTGCTTAAAGTGGTCCACGTCCAGCAGGATCAGCGAGAGAGCGTTTCCCCCTGAAAGCGCCCGGCGCGTCTCACCGTCGAGCGATTCGTGGAAGTCCCGATGGTTCCGCAGGCCGGTCAGGCCATCTGTGGTCGCCAGCGCCTGGAGCCGGGCGTTGGCCTGCTCCAGGTCCGCCTTCTGGGCTTCGAGCTGCCGGCTGTACTCGTGGATGCGGGCGATCTGGCTGCCGATCTGCCCTTCCATCCGTTTGCGCTCGGTGACATCCCGCAGGGTCGCCATGTAATAGGCCAGGGCACCGCAGCCCGTGTGGACCGGCGTGATGCGCCACTCCGCCTGATAAGGGCGGCCCCCCTTGCGGTAGTTGACGCCCTCGCCGTGGAACGGGAGGCCTTCCTTCAGGCAGTAGCGGAGACGCTGGAGAAGCTCCTGGCCCGTTTCCGGCCCTTGGAGCAGGCGCGGCGTCTGCCCGATCACCTCGGCCTCCTCGTAGCCGGTCATGCGGAGGAACGCCGGATTGGCGTACAGGATGTGCGGGCCGGGCAGGTCGATCTGGGCGTCGGTGATGATGATGGCGTCGAAGGCCTGTTCGACGGCCAGGCGCAACAGGGGCAGGGACCCCTCCATAGTCAGCACCGGAGGATACACGGGGACCGGACCTTTCAAGCCGCCCGCATCAGGCGCAGGGGAGGGCGGGACATCTCTGGGGGGTTGGCGGGCTTGGCGAACAGGAAGCCCTGCATGTAGTCCGCGCCCGCGTCCCGGCACATCTGCATCTGCCCTTCGGTCTCGATGCCCTCGGCGATGACCTGGATTTCGAGCTGACGCGCCTGCGAGACGATCAGGTCCAGGCTGCGGCGGGCCTCGCCGCTGTGCTCGGACCGGACGACCAGGTCGCGGTCGATCTTGACGTAGTCGGGCCGGAGGGCGGTGAGGTATTGGAGGCTGGAGAAGCCCGCTCCCATGTCGTCCACGGCGGTGCCGACTCCGCGCGACTTGTAATAGTCCAGAATCTTCTTGAGCCGTTTCATGTCCGGGATGTTCTCGGTCTCGACCACCTCGAAGACGAGGCTGCCCAGGTCCACGCCGCACTCCTCTGCCGTCTCCATCGTCGTCCGCAGGCAGACCTCGGGGTCATAAATGGTGTTGGGCATGAAGTTGATGAACAGCCGCATCTGCGGCAGGTTCAGCGCGGCGGCGTTGCGGATTGCCGTCTGCCGTGCCCGCTGGTCCAGCACGTGCTCCAGGTTCAGCCGCACCGAGGCGTCGATGATCGGCCCCGCGCCGATGGTCTCGCCCGTCTCGGGGTGGCGGGCGCGGATGAGGGCTTCGTAGGCGTGGACCAGGCCCGTGTCCGAGCGCACGATGGGGTGGAACAGGCTGAATAGCCAGCCATCGTCCAGGGCGTCCCTTATCCAGTCGTGCTCCGCGCGGGCGACCAGGGCCGAAAGCGGCTCGGCGTGGACGAAGGCGGCCAGGGCGCGGCCCGCGTCATCCAGGTCGCCCGAAAAGAAGACGCCCTTGACGTCCTCGGCCATCGCGGCGGGCAGGTGCTCCAGAAACGTCGCCAGCAGGCCCGTCACGCGCGGGCGCATGGCCGGCAGGGCCAGCACGTTCTCCCAGGCGAGGAAGGGCGTGTTGGCCGCCGTCAGTGCCCGGACCAGCGACTCGCGGACGTTGGCGTTGTGCGGCCCAAGCAATAGGTAGGTGGTGTCGCCGGGGACGTGCGCCCCGGCGGATTGGCAGCGGAGGCAGCTCTCGCCCCCGAAACAGGCGGCGCGCGTTGGTTTGGTGCTCTCGATCATCGGTCGTGGCTTTCTCGGGGCTGGATCGGTTTTAGATTTGGCTAACGGCAGTAGCCTGCCCCTAGTATCGGCAAACGGTGGGCCGCCGTGTAGAGCGTTCTTCGGCTGTTCCTGCCGGTTTGCAGGAAACGCGGCGCGGCGCGGCGAAACGGCCCGTCAAATCTTCACATTTTCCGTCATGAGAGGCCGCCACGCGATAAGGCGCGCGTTCGGCTCCGATGCCCTCGCCGCCAGGCCCTGCCTTATGAAAAACTGGATCATCTCGTGTTTGATCTGCTGCTGGGCGTGCGCCGGCTTCGCCGCTACGGCGGAGCCGCCGCCCGCCCCTGCCGTCCTCGCCGCCGACACCGCCTACCCGCAGGACGTGGCGCAGGACAGCGGCGGGCAGCTCTGGGGGGCGCTCCCCGGTGGCCTGTACCGCTGGGGCGGACGAGGGGAGTGGCACCGCGTCCCGTCCCCGCCCGATGTGGCCGGCCGGCCCGTCGTCCTAGCCCGCCTGCCATCGGGCGCGGTCGCCTGCCTGTGGGACAGGGGCGACGGCGACCACGTCTTGACCGCGCACCGGGGGGCCATCTCGCGCGTGGTGGCCCGGTTCTCAGGTTTTTTGCGCGCGCCGCACCTTTTCGGGGACCACGCGGGCAACGTCTGGGTGACTGGTCTGGGCGGCGACATCTACCGCGCCTCGGCCCGCATCGGCGACACGTCACCCGCCGAGCACGTCCTGACGATTGCGGACGCCGACTACTATCCGGGTTATCAGCGCAGCAACTCCGGCGGGGACGAAGGGCGCGAGGCGGGCCTGTTCTACCACGACCCCCTGTACGGGGCCGAAGACGGGCAGGGCCGGATGTGCTTCTGGACCGACCGGCTTGCCGGGGGCGGCAACTTCGCCGCCCTGCGGGGCATTTTGCGCTGGGAGAACGGCAAGCTCGTCTATCACGCCAGCCTCGCCGGCCTGCCTGATAAACCGCTGACCTGGCTGGCCCAGCGCGACTCGGGGCACCTGTGGGTCGCCCTGGAGAACGCGGGCGTCTACGAGGTGGACGCCGAGACTCTGCGCGGCGTCCCCGTGCCCGCGCCCACCCCGGATGCTTTCCAGTCCGTCCAGAAGCTGCTCGCGCTGGGGCCGGACTGGTACGTGGTCGCCGGCGGCTCGACCAACATGCACCCCGGACGGCTGGACGGGACGCTGTGGCGGCTGCGCGCGGGGGGCTGGCGGAGGCTGATCGACGGGCTGGACTCTCAAACCGTGTTCCAGGACGTCACCCGGCGGCCCGTGCTGCAAACAGCCGGGGGTCTGTGGGTGGGCGCGTTCGGCAGCGGTGCGTGGCTCGTCCCAGCCAAGGGCGGCCCTCCGGTCCAGCTCGACTGGCACTACGGTTACCGGCTCTCGAATACCGACAGGCTGTTCGCCCTCCCGCCCCGGTCCGGCGGGCTCGTCGCCTTCCGCTGGGGGGCAGCCAACGGCGGGGTTGTCGTGCCCGCCCAGACGCACCTGGAGGCGCGCGTCCTGTCGCCTCCCTCGGGCTCGGTCCGCACCCTGAAGACGAACCGCCCCCTGGTTCAGGACCCCGGCGGGCGCATCTGGAACCTGGACGAGCCGCCGCGCGGTGCCGGGGGGACGGCCCGGACGGCCAACTTGAGCGACTGGGACGGGGAAGACTGGACGCCGCACCCACTGCCCGACGGGGCAGACCCTGCTGAGGCCGCCAGCCTCGACTGCGACAGCCGGGGCCGGCTCTGGCTGACGCCCTACCTGAGCGCGCAGCCCGCGCGGCCCGTCTTCATTTTCGACCCGGCGGGGGTCGGCTGGAAGCGTCATCGTGACTACGACTCTGCCCTGCTCGCGCAGACCGACATGCCTGGCCTGGTGATCCGCGCGGTCGCGTTCAGCAGCGGCGGGCGCGTTGCCTACCGGGACGACAACTGGCACCTGCACTTCTTCGACGGCCACATCTGGCACGTGTGGGCGCGGCCTGACATCGTCCCGCACGACACGCTGTTCGCCTTCGACCCGCCGTTCTTCGGCCGTGACGGCGGCCTGCGCGTCAACATCGACCACGACGGCAACCTGCCCGACGCGCAGCAGAAGAGCTGGGCCTGGACGTCCGACGGCGGCTGGCACCAGGCTCCCTACGAAGAAGGGCCGCATGACTCCGCGGCCCTGACCAAGAAGAGCCTCTACATGGTCCCGCCGAAGCTGCCGATCACGCCGGACACGTTCTCCATCGCCCAGGACAACCAGGGGGCGTACTGGCTGACGTCGGGCCACGTCGTCTACCGCGCGACCGAGGCCGAGAGCCGCGCGGCCTTCCCGCCGGGTGTGCCCACGCCGTTTGCCGACGGGCGGCGCATCACCGGGGCCATGACCGACCCTCAGGGCGGGACATTCCTGCTGACCGAGAACGGCAATACGCGCGAGTACGTCATCATCCCCCCGCCGGGCGGGGCGATCCCCCGGAAGGGTCCGAAGCCATGATTCTGCGCCTGACGCTGGAACTGCCCGATGACATCTCGTATGTTCGCATCGCCCGCCTGCTGGGGCGGACGCTGCTGGAGCACCTGCATGTCGTGGGGCAGGACATCGACGACCTGGAAACATTGGTCGGCGAGCTATGCTCCAACGTCCTGCGCCATGCCCGGGCGGGGGGCGAGCGGTACTGCGTGATCCAGGAGTTCTACGCGGACCACCTCACGCTGACCATCGAAGACAAAGGGAGCGGGTTCGCCTTCAAGGACGTGCCCGCCGAGGGCACCGCCCGCGCCGACTTCGGCGGCGGCGAGCGGATCGGCGGCTTCGGCATGCGCCTGATCGGGCTGCTCGCCGACCGGGTGGAGTTCCGGCGCACCGACCCGCACGGGACGACCGTGGTGGCTGAGAAGCGCCTGCACTACGAGAGCGAGGTGGCCGCGGCGGACGCCGCCCGGCTCAACGAGTCGGGCGGCCAGGCCACCATCGACATGGCCTGACCGCCCCTCCTGCCGCCGGCTCGCCGTTGACAGCCCGGCCTCCGAGTCGGGTATACTTGTCGGAAACATTCTGCGAGGGACCCGGTTTGGAGCACAGGAGCACGGAACAGACGATCACGCTGGGCGGCAACAAGAAGGCGCGGCGCGTCTACGGCTTCGACGAGGTCTCCCTTGTCCCCTCCGCCCTCTCCGTAGACCCGCGCGACGTGGACACGTCCTGGGCATTGGGGCGGCACCGATTTGCCATCCCCATCGTGGCGAGCGCGATGGACGCCGCCGTCAACCCCCGCATGGCCGTCGAGATGACCCGTCTCGGCGGCTTCGCCGTTCTTAACGGGGAGGGCTTGCAGACGCGCTATGAGGACGCCGAGGCTATCTTAGACGAGATCGCCTCCCTGCCCGCCGAGGGCATCATCGAGAAGATGCAGGCCTTGTACACCGCCCCCGTGCGCCCGGATCTGCTGGCTCGCCGTGTGGCCGAGATCAAGGCGGCGGGCGGCCTCGCCGCCGTGGCCGCCATCCCGCCCAGCGCCCCCCGGCTGTCGGGGGCCGCCGTCGAGGCCGGCGCGGACCTTTTCGTGGTCGCCTCCCAGGTGGCGACCGCCCGGCACTACTCCACCCACGCCCAGCCCGTGGACCTCGCCCGGTTCTGCCGGGAGTCGCCCGTGCCGGTCGTGGTCGGCAACTGCGTCTCGTTCAGCGCGGCGACCGAGCTGATGGAGGCCGGCGCGGCCGCCCTGCTGATCGGGGTCGGACCGGGCGCGATCTGCACCACGCGGTCTGTCCTGGGCGTGGGCGTCCCGCAGGTGACGGCGGTGGCCGATTGCGCCGCCGCCCGCGATACGTTCGCCGGGCGCACGGGCCGCTACATCCCGATTCTCGCCGACGGCGGCATCCGCAACGGCGGCGACCTCGCCAAGGCCATCGCCTCGGGTGCGGACGCCGTCATGCTCGGGTCTAGCATCGCGGCGTCGTCCGAAGCCCCCGCGCCGGGCTACTCCTGGGGCATGTCGATGGCGAATGCCGACCTGCCGCGCGGAACGCGCATCAAAGTCAGCATCATGGGCACGCTGCGCGAGATACTCTTAGGTCCCGCCCACAAAGACGACGGCACGATGAACCTGGTCGGTGCGCTGCGCCTGTCGATGGCGACCTGCGGCGCGCGGACGCTGGCCGAGATGCAGCAGGCCGAGATGGTGCTGGCCCCCCAGATCGGCACCGAAGGCAAGTCCCAGCAGCGCGCCCAGCACGTCGGCCAGGGGCGGTAGAAGAAGGTAGACTTGCATGGCTCAAGTTTTCGGCATCAGCGGCGCTTGGGGGTCCATAGCATCCTTACTTCGTCTAAGGCAATTGGATGCCTGTCATCCAAGCGATTTGGCACCGCTTTTGCAGGACATCAGACGACGACATCAGCAAGGGCTTGGTCCGCTGTCTCAGGCATTCGATCAAGAATTGGAAGCGATACGGGTAGAGGTGGAGCAACTGCGCCAGCAGTTTCCCCATAATGCTGCCGTTCAGACGCGGCCCCTCGATACCGCGATCTCTTTGATTGACAGAGAGCTATCCGCGCATCGCTCACAATCCTGGTTGCAACGCTGGACAATTTTGCTATTTTCAACTCTGAAGTTGTTGTGTAACAAGAAGAGACTGCTAGAACAGAAAGCGATTGCTATCCATTCTCTCCGCGCTGATCTCGCGGCGCGGCAGCAGAAACATGACTTCCAACGCCAGCACCGCATCGAGACAGTGGCACAGCGTTTCCAACAGCTCGTGGACAACGTCGCGCTCTTAGAGCAACTGATGCGCTCCGCAGAGTTAGCGGGCGCAAATGCGGAACTGAAAGTCATCGAGGAGCTGAAGGCCCTTCCCGGCTCCTACGTCGTCTACAATGATCTGAATCTGAGGGCAGAGCGGCCGATCCGATTCCAGGGTGAGTTTCTTCAAACGGCACAGGTGGATCATCTGGTCGTCGGGCCGGGCGGGGTCTTCGTCTTGGAAGTCAAACGCTGGAGCAGGGCTTTCGTCGAGCGTGGTGACTACTTCGATCCTTATGAACAAGTGGCACGGGCTTCTTATTTGTGCTATGACTTGTTGCGCTGGCACATACCCGGAGTTCGGGTTCGCAGCGTCCTGGTAAACTGCGGCGTAGTGCCGCCGAAGCGCAATGACCTTCACGTCAAAGTAGTGACCCTGTCACAACTTCGGGGCTATGTCAACTGGTTCCGCGAGGCCGCTTTGGATTCCAATCAGGTGGCACAGGTAGTTGGCATCTTAACAGGGAATGGCCCAGGAAGCATGAGGGCGCTTCGGGATCGTCCATTTGGAGGTCACAGACGGGGAAAACCGATGCGCCGCCGGTATTGATTTCCGGGGAAGGAGGTAATTGATCTTGAGTGACAAAGAGGTCGTGGAAATCGTTGCGCGGTATCTGAAAGACAAGCACCCCGGCGGTGCGACTCTGGAAGCGTTAGCGCAAGGCGTTCGGCATGAGCAAGATTGGTGGTACGTACCCGTGCGCCCGTCGGTAGAGCCTGCGCGACGTTACGAGTATTATGAAGCCCTCGCCGATGTCGAAGGGGCATTGGAAGACGTGGAGCATTTGACTGTCTTGTTCCTGCCGATAGCGCCGGAAGACGAGCTTAAGGGCCGCTGGTATAACCGCCACCAAGGCTGATAATGTACAGCTATACTTTGAGATTGAACCCATACATCCGAAATGTTCAAGCTATGAAAACAACACTGCGTAGTTTTGCGAAAACGAACTTTCTTCAAGCGGAATGCCGGTGGGGTGCGTCATGTCTCTGACGCCCCAGCACCAGGACCAGCCGATCCTGACCAACTACGGGCCGCGCGGGGCCGAGGTCAATGACCCCGTACTGACGCCGGAACTCGTGCTCGTGCTGGACTTCGGCGCGCAGTACACCCAGCTCATCGCCCGGCGCATCCGCGAGTGCCGCGTGTACTGCGAGATTCTGCCCTACGACACGCCGCTCGACGTGATCCGGGCGCAGAACCCCGTCGGCCTGATCCTGTCCGGTGGGCCGTCGTCCGTCTACGATGACGGGGCACCGCAGATCGACAAGGCCATCTACGACCTGGGCCTGCCGGTTCTGGGCATCTGCTACGGGATGCAGGCGATGGCGCGCGACCTGGGCGGCACGGTCACGGCGGCGACGCTCAAGGAGTTCGGCAAGACACGGCTGGAAGTGCTCGACCCCACGGTGCTGTTCGAGGGCCTGAACCCCGACTTGGTCTGCTGGATGAGCCACGGCGACACGGTCGAAGCGGCCCCGCCCGGATTCGTCGTCGCCGCCGCGACGGACAACTGCCCCGTGGCGGCCATGTTTGACGCCGACCGCCGCTTCTACGCCGTGCAGTTCCACCCCGAGGTCGTGCATACGCCCTGGGGCACTGAGGTCATCCGCGGCTTCGTCGAGAAGGTCTGCGGGACGCGCGGCCTGTGGCGGATGGGCAGCTTCGTCGATCAGCAGGTGGCCCTGATCCGCGAACAGGTGGGGACAAGCCAGGTCGTCTGCGGCCTGTCGGGCGGCATCGACAGCTGCACCGTCGCCGCCCTGGTCCACAAGGCGGTCGGCGACCAGCTCGTCTGCATCTTCGTCAACCACGGCCTGCTCCGCAAGGGCGAGGCCGAGGACGTCCAGCGCCGCTTCGCCGCCGCGTTCCACATCAACCTGATCACGGTGAACGCCGAGGAGCGGTTCCTGCGCCGGCTGGCGGGCGTCTCCGACCCTGAGCAGAAGCGCCGGATCATCGGCGAGGAGTTCGTGCGCGTCTTCGAGGAGGAGTCGTGCAAGCTGACCGACGCCGCATTTCTCGCCCAGGGGACGCTCTACCCGGACGTGATCGAGTCGGGCACGGGCAAGGCCGCGAAGATCAAGACGCACCATAACGTCGCGCTCCCCGAGGACATGCAGTTCAAGCTGGTCGAGCCGCTGCGCTTCCTGTTCAAGGACGAGGTCCGGGCCGTGGCCGAGGAGCTGGGGCTGCCCTCCGACCTGGTCTGGCGTCAGCCCTTCCCCGGACCGGGCCTTGCCATCCGCATCACCGGCGAGGTGACTAAAGAGCGCCTGGACCTCTTGCGCTCGGCCGACTGGATTATCATCGACGAGATCAAGAAAGGCGGCCTGTACCGCAAGGTCTGGCAGTCCTTCGCCGTGCTCATCCCCACCAAGAGCGTCGGCGTCATGGGCGACCAGCGCACCTACGCCTACCCCATCGTCATCCGCGCCGTGACCAGCGAGGACGCCATG
>JAABUQ010002581.1_pt1 | contig 35436 bp, 30 predicted proteins | sample 5560001 | NCBI WGS metagenome assembly JAABUQ01 (sample SAMN10711888, study PRJNA513371) | rock metagenome | isolation source: Antarctica rocks | place: Antarctica: Victoria Land, Finger Mt nord | collected 2015-12-18
CACGGCCACCCTCGACCTCACGCACCCCGGCACGCAACTCTTCCTCGACTACGGGCACAGAGATGTTTTCGCCTTCGCGTGCCACGCGGTCGGTAGTGCGCCCCGTGTTCATCGTCGTGTCGGTGGTCCTCGTGTTCACAACCGGCGCCGTGTACTCGGTGGTGCGCATGGTTTCCGCGACCACGGGTTCGGTGTGTTCGGTGCGGCGGGTGCTCTGGGTGGTGATTGGCGCGGTAGTCGTCAGGGGGGCATCCGTTCCGGCATAGGCGGTGGTCTGGGAATAATCGCTGCCCGTCATGCCCGTGGAGGAGCGGTACGCGGCGTCATTGGTCGTGGTGCCGTACCAGGCATCGCCCTCCGCCGGAAGCTGCTCGGCGCCCATCTGCTCGGCCTCGTGCTTGGGCACATTCAGGTAGACATGCTCACCGTCCACGCGGGCAATCGTGCGCGTCGGCAGGTAGAGGTCCTTCACGAACAGAAAGCCCTTCTGCACGAGAAAGTAATTCTGGCCGACGTCCTGAATCTTGCCGATTTTCTCGTTGTCCGAGCCGTACACCTCGGACCCTGCCACGATCTGATCCATGCTGCGATTCATCATCGTGAAATGTGCTCCTTTCGCATGCGCGCCGGGGCGCGCTGCCTCTACATTGCGGCTTCGTGACCGCCGGTATTCGTTTAGTCCCTACATGTAATACGAATGCAAGGCTTATGCCAGCGGGCAACGCGGCGCAGGGGTGATCGGCGATGGAGAGACGTGTTACCGCCGGGGGCGATGACCGAGCAGCAGGATCACGCGGTCAATCGCCGCTTCGGCGCCGTCGCTCGCGCCATCGGTGAGGGAACGGGCGGCGGCGGCGGCCTCACGCGCGGCGGCACGGGCGTGGGTGCGCGTCGTGGTAGGCAGGACATGCCAGAACGCCCGCGCGAGGGTGCGGGGCGTCGCGGGCGTCGGTGTCGCGGGGACGCGCGGGAACGGGGGCGCCGGGGGTGATGGGGGCGCGCTCACTTGAACTGCGTGACGACGCGGGTGTTCTGAATTTTGCGGTCGTGCCGGGGCGGCTCGATCTTGGTCGTCACGGCGCAATCGCCCGTGATCTGCGTCTGGCACGAGAGGCGGTCGTTCGAGAAATTGAGCATTTTCAGTTCCGCTTTGGTGCGGGGCGTCGCGGCCCGGTTCGGCGTGACCTCCATCCGGCAGGTGCCGCATAGCCCGCGCCCCCGGCAGTTGATGACTTTCGCTTCGCCCTGGTAGACCTCGACGCCGTTCTCCAGCGCGACCTGTCGCAGGTTCGCCCCTACCGGCGCGTCCACGCTCAGATGCTCATTCTTGAACTTGATCAACGGCACGGTGATCGCTCCTTTATCGTTTAGCAATCATTCATTCAGTCGCGGGTTGCGGCACGAGGCCCGTCAGGGCACGCATCCTGTCGCGCCACATGTATATTCGTATAGTATCCCAGAAAGGGCTGTTTACGCCACCGCAGTGGGCGATGCCCAGGACGGATGCGTGCGCGATCTGCCGCCTTGCACTCCCGTGTTTCCATTGCTATCATCGGATTACGGAACAAATACCCACATGATGCATCGTGAAAGGAATGTATCATGCGTCACATGCTGACCGCGCTCGGTGGGATCGCCGCGCTCGTCCCCGGTCTGGTTGTCGTGGCGCAGACGGCCACACCGCCCGCATCGGCGACTGCAACGACCCCACTGAGGATGACCGAGACCTCCGTGATGAGTCCCGCCGAGTTACAACCGTTCGCGTTGGGCGTCGCCGTGGCGCTGCTGCTGGCGTTGCTGCTCCTGTTCGGGTACCTGTACCTCATCCAGCAGCAGTACTATACGGTGTTTGCGGCCCTCGAACGCAGCGGCGTGGCGGTGTCCCCATCTCCGGTAGACCCGCTTGTGGCGGCAGCGCCGAACGTGGCCATGCTGCCCGGAAACCTCGCGCCCCCCGTGCCTCCGGTCATCACCGGGCCCGCCACTGTTACGGTGGGCCAGCTCTCGAAGCCCTTCACTGCGCTCGTGAATGGCACGCCCGCGCCCGCGAGCGCCACCTGGGCCGTACACCCGCCCACCGCCGCTGCCCTGCTTTCCCTCACGGACGGGCGCGTGCAACTCTTTGCCCCCGCCGCCGCCACGTTTCACCTCACTGCCTCCGCCGGTAATGCACCCAGCACGCCGTACGCGGTGAAGGCAATGGTGCCGACCCCCAAAGGCGGCGATGCGCTGCCCTTTGTGGGACAAGGGTACGGCACGCTCGCTATCGTGCTCGTGCTGATCGCCGCCGTGATCGTGCTCGCCCTGCGCGGTGTGCTGGAAGGCCAGGCGGTGGCGACCTTTGTCGGCGGCGTGCTGGGCTACATCTTTCATCAGGCCTCGTCCGGTGGCGCGTCGAACAAAAACAGCGGCGGGCCGGGAAAAACCACGGGCGGGAGCGGGTCGGACAGCGCCACCTGAAGCGGTGGCGGGGTACGATAGCGCGTCACTCGCGGCCGAGGGGACGCTAATGAGAGACCGTCACAGGCCACGGCGACGACGATTCGGTTGGACACATACGTGAGCGCAACGGGCGCGGGGGGCGTACATGAACAGGAACACCGAAACGCGGCACGGCTCCTCCACACCGGTGCCTCCCACTATGCCAACGGCGACACGCAAGCGCACGCGCCGCGCCGTTGTGCGCGGTGCGTGCGGGATTGCCACCGCCGCTATCGTGGATCAGGCGCTGCCGGCACCGCGCGAAACGGGCGGCGCGGTCAGTGCCGCACCCTCAATCGCAGTGGAAGCACCGCTCGCGAACCTCGCCGAGACGCAGGTCTTCCGCTACCCCGAAGCGATTTTCCCCGATGGCATTGACCCGGCGGTGGCGACCAGCCCCTACGTGACGCCGAGCATGTTCGAGGGCGTGATCAACGTGAACCCGGCAGACGGCACGTTTGAAGCGGCAATGGCGGAGTCCTATACCTCGAATGCGGACGCGACGGTCTGGACCTTCAAGATCCGCCCCGGCCTGAAGTGGTCGGACGGGGTGCCGCTGACGGCGAAGGACTTCGAGTACGCGTGGCGGCGGGTGATGGACCCAGCGACGGGGTCGAAGTACACGAGTGCGCTGTACGGCATCAAGAACGCCAAGGAAGTGGAGACGGGTAGGGTACCGCCCGATCAGCTTGGCGTGAAGGCGATAGACGAGCGCACTTTTGAAGTGACGCTCGTGGAGCCGATCCCCTTTTTTCCGCTCATCGCCAGCACCTGGACGTGCCTGCCCGTACCCCGACAGGCGATAGATGCGCTGGGCAGAAGGTGGACGAACGGCCCGAACGTCGTTTCCAATGGCCCCTTCCTGCTCAAGGAGTGGAAGCCGGACCAGCGCATGACGTTTGAGCCGAACCCGGACTACTTCGGCACGCAGCCGTATCTCACGCAGGTGCTCGTCACGCAATATGATGACCTGCTTGCGAGAGGCGTGGCGGCGTACGAGAACAACGAAGTGGACGACGCGCAGGTGGCGCCGGGTGATTTCGACCGCGTGAAGGGTGACGCGGGCCTCGCCAAACAACTGAAGGCGTGGCCCGGTTCCAGCACATACTTCTACGTGTTCGACTGCACGAACCCGCCGACAGACGATGTGCGCGTGCGGCAGGCGTTGTGCCTTGGTTTTGACCGGGACACGCTCATCAACACGGTATTAAAGGGATACTACCCCGACGCCCCGACGATGCTGCCGCCCGACATCCCCGGTTACAATCCGATGGCCGCGCTCACCGGCGGCGTGGAGAGGGCCAGGCAATTGCTGGTAGACGCGGGCTACCCGGACGGGCAGGGTTTCCCCGCCGACTTCACCTTTGTGTACTCCACTGGGGCGGCTGCCACACAGAAGCCCGTGCTGGAATATCTTCAGGCCGCATACCAGAAGAACCTCGGCATCAACGTGCAAATCGCCGCGCTGGAGATCCGGGCATTTGCGCGGTTCAATGTAGATCGCACAAAGGGGCTGAAGTTCAACGCGGCATTCGGGATGTGGAGTTCGGACTACCGCGACCCATCGAACTGGCACAACCAGTTGTTCGCCTCCAACGCGGCGTACTACGGTTCACACTGGCGGGATGATGCCTTTGACCAGTTGGTGGCAAAGGCGAAAAGCACGCCGAACGCCGACGCGCGCGTGCAGATGTACCAGCAGGCGGAGCAAATCCTCGTGCAATCGGCCGCGTACCTGACGCTCTACCACGGGCAAAGCTACTTTCTCTCACGGCCCACGGTGCAAGGCGTCTATCATCCACCGATCCTCGGCGGCACGCCGAAGTACAAGTACATCTACTACACTCAATAGCGTGCGCCGAGCGTCACTGAGGCGGACGAACACGTCGGCGCGGGACGTGGCGCGCGAAAAATCTGCCGCCTTATTTTACGAAAAGTCGTTTTGGTATAATAAGGCGGTGTGTTCTCCGATCTTATTACAGTCATGTGTACTATGGCGTCCGCATGACCGCTTCTATTTCCGCCTCAACCAGCGCGGCGTTCAGGGGCCGTGGGCGAGCCAGCGGTCGTCGAGGCGGGCGAGAACGCCGGTGGCGCGGGCGGTGGCGAGGGCGTCGTCGGTGTGGGCGGTGAGGGAGGCGTTGGCGCGGCGGGTGGCGAGGGCGTAGTTCCGGGGCAGCACGGTCGTCGGGAGCAGCGCGAGCGTGGGGTCGCCGGCAACGGCGCGGCGGGCGGCGATGCCGTCCATCACCACCGCGTCCAGTGACCCGGTGCGCAAGGCGGCGAGGGCATCGTCGCCCGTGTCGAAGCTGCTGTCGCGCATCAGGGCGACGCGGCGGGCGAGCAGGCGCAGCGCGAGGTCGCCATCGGAGCCGAGTTCCGCGCCGACGCGCCGCCCCGCGAGGTCATCCGATGTGCGCAGGTCGCTGCCCCGGCGTATCACGACGCGCTCGCCGATCTCCACATAGGCGGCGGAGTAGGCGATGTCGGCAAAAGCGGGAACGGGCGGCAGGGTGCTGACGATCACGTCCACGCGGTCGGTGCGCAGGGCATCGAGAAAGCCATCCGTCGGCACCTCGGTGATCGCGGCGGCGAGTCCTAGGCGGGCCGCGAGGTCGCGCGCGAGGTCCACCGTGTACCCCTGCACGGAACCGTCCGGTGCGGCAAAGGCGAAGGGCGGCGTGCCGTAGTCCATACCGATGCGCAACGTGCCCCGCGCCCGCACGGCCTCCCAGCTATGGTCGGGGGGCGGCAACCCCGGTGTCGGCAGCTTGACGGCAAAGCCCACGAACGGCACCACGAGCATCGCCACTACGAGCGCGCCGACGAGTAGCGCGGGCCAGCGGGCGGGAGCAAGCCGGGGAACCGGTTCAGGCATGGAGCAGGGTGTACCCGCCATCGGTGAGGATTTCCGCGCCGGTGATGTTGCGGCTGACATCGCTGGCGAGGTAGCAGACGAGGTCGGCGATCTCCTCCGGGGTGGCGGGCTTGCGGGCGAGCGGCGGGTACGGTTGTGGGTACTGCACGTCGTAGCGCACGCGGTCGAGGTTGCGCGTGTACGTGCGGTCGTTGATGTTGGTGGTCACGCCACCCGGCATGATCGTATTGACGCGGATGCCCCAGCGGGCGCACTCGGTCGCCGCCATGCGCGCGAACACCGTTTGCCCGGCCTTGGAGGTGGAGTACGCGCTGTAGCCGGGGGCGGCAAAGAGGCGCGTGCCGTTCACAGAGGCCGTAACGATGATCGAGCCGCCTCCGGCGTCGCGCAGGGGGGGGATCGCGTGCTTGACGACGAGAAAGGTGCCCGTGAGGTTCGTGTCCAGCGTCGCGCGCCACTCATCGAGCGTCATTTCCTCAATGGGCGTCTGCATCCCGTTGATGCCCGCGTTGGCGAACACGACGTGCAAGCCGCCGAACTGTGCCACGGTATCTGCCACCGCCGCCGCCACGTCCGCCTCGTCGCGCACGTCCGCCGTCAGGAGGATCGCCCGCCCGCCCGCGTCGGTGATCGTCTTCACCGTACTGGCGGCAGCCTCGGCGCGGTAATCCACTACGCCCACCGCCGCCCCCGCCCGTGCGAAGGCGACACACGCCGCCGCCCCGATGCCCGACCCGCCCCCCGTCACCAGCGCCACTTTGCCGCCCAGGTCCCACTCCATAATTGCTGCCTCGCTTCCCCGAAGTACCGCCTCACACCGTCTCGTACCGGGTCGGAGTGTAACATGGGGGCGGGGTTCGTGCCGTGCCGGACGGACACTGCGGTAGGGCCTATCGGTGGGGGTTTGAAAGGAGCGGGTGCATGGATATTCGGGGCTTACAGGAACGCGCGATGGCGCTCCGCACACAGTACGCCGCCCTTGAAGTGGAGCGGCATGGACGTAGCTGGACACGGGAGGAGGTCGCTCTCGGCTTCGTGGGCGATGTGGGCGACCTGATGAAGCTGGTCATGGCAAAGGAGGGGGTGCGCGCCATCCCCGATACCGACGAAAAACTCGCCCACGAACTGGCCGATTGTCTCTGGGTGCTGCTGGTGCTGGCGCAACTTTACGAGGTAGACATCGAGCAGGTGTTTCTGCACACGATGGACGACCTCGAAACGCGTATCGCAACACGAACCGCGATGTAATGCGTTCATGCGCCACTCTTTTCTGTGGCGTGCGGTGTCGGCGCGGACACGAGCGCGGGCGGCTGACCGGGTACGTGGTGTATCATGGAGGCAACCCACGGTATCGGTTACAGTCTCCACTCGCTTCTCAGGGAGGTGTGTATGAATCGGCGATGCGTGCGTGTCCGCTTCCCCTTCACCCTCGTGGGGCGTGGCCTCATCCTCGTACTCCTGATCGGGGTCTCCCTCGTCGGCCCCGCCGTGCGCGCGCAGACCCCCGACGACCCCGCCGCCCTGCGTGCCCTCGCCGAACGGTTGCTCAGTCAACCGTTCGGCCTGCAAGGGAATGACCCGATGACAACACTCACAGTCGGCCAGGCGCCACCCGACCTCCCCTTCGCCCTGCCGGTGCCGCCGGGTGTCACGGTGGTCGGCGGTGTCGCCCGACGCAGCGGTGGGACGCCCGCGAACTGGGAAGTCGTGCTCGACGCCCCCGGCGTGCCCGACGACCTGCTCGCCCTTTACCGGCAGGCATTCACCGGGGGCGGCGGCCTCGGCTGGATCACGTTCCCGCAAGTCAGCGGGCAGCGGGGCTTTCTCGCGACCGCCATCCCAGGCGTGGGCGCCACCTTCTGCCAGCGATCTACCAATCTGTCCGCTAGCGTGAGCGTCACGCCGGCGATGCCCGCGAATGATCTGCGGGTGCGGGTGAACACGAATGCTAGCGCGTGCGGAAACCCGGGCGGCGACACCATTATTCAGGCGCTGTATCGGTTGCCCCCGCTTGCACCGCCTGCGGAGGTGATGGTTCAGAACATCGTTAGCGGTAGCGGCGGCTCCGACAGGCGCATCCAGACCACGGCAACGGCGCGCACTACCCTGAGCGCGGCGGACATCGAAGCGGACTACGCGGGGCAACTCGCTGCGACTGGCTGGACGCGCGTGGCGGGGGCGGCGGACGGGCCACTCGCATGGAGCACCTGGACGGTGCCGGGGGACGGCAGCGATATCGGCTTTCTGTACGTGCTGCCGCTGCCGCAGTCCTCCACATACGAGTTATCCTTGCAAATACAACCCGCGCTCCCATGACCGCCGGGCGAACGTGAAGCGCAGCCGACATTGCCACGAGTCCGCAGTGACGCGGTGGCGATCACCGTGAGTACGTGGCCGCTGTGCAGTCTGTGAGCGCGCGGCGTGCTTACCTTCGGGCTTACCGTGCCTGCGCGTCACCCCTTCCTTTTGGGCAAGGGACTGGGGGAGGGTTTGCATTTCGCACCTGGTATCATCGATTGTCCGATTGCCCGATTGCCAGACAAGGGGGAAGCCAATGTCCGCACCGATTCCGGTTATCGAGGGGCGCATCCCGTTTCGGGGCTATGAGACGTGGTACCGGATCGTCGGTGACGCGGAGGAACCGGGCAAGTGGCCGGTGCTGGCGCTGCACGGCGGGCCGGGTGTGCCGCATGATTACCTCGAACCGCTCGAAGCGTTGGCCGCGACGGGGCGCCGCGTGATCTTCTACGACCAGCTTGGCTGTGGCAATTCCGATCAGCCGCACGACCCGTCGCTCTGGACGGTCGCGCTGTTTGTGGCGGAAGTGGCGGCGATCCGCGCGGCGCTTGGGCTGGAGCGCGTGCATCTGCTCGGTCAGTCGTGGGGCGGGATGCTGGCGATGGAGTACGCGCTGACGCAACCGGCGGGCCTCCAAAGCCTCATGATCGAGAGTTCCCCCGCCAGCATGACGCAGTGGGTCGCGGAAGCGAACCGGTTGCGGGAGGCGCTGCCACCGGATGTGCAGCGCACGCTGCTCACTCATGAGGCGGACAGCACCACCGACGACCCCGCGTATGAGGAAGCGATGATGGTCTTCTACGAGCGGCACGTCTGCCGCCTCGCGGAATGGCCGGACTGCGTGACGCGCAGCTTCGATAAATTGAGCGACAACCCCGAAGTCTATTACACGATGAATGGGCCGAGCGAGTTCCACGTCACGGGAAACCTGAAAACCTGGGACATCACGGAGCGTCTCGGCGAAATCCGCGTGCCGACGCTCGTGCTTTCGGGCCGGTACGATGAAGCGACCCCGGCGATTCACGAAACGGTCCATCGCGGCATTCGCGGCTCCGCATCGGTGATCTTCGAGCACAGCGCCCACATGTGCCACCTCGAAGAGCCGGAAGCGTTTCTGCGTGCCGTCGGGGATTTTCTGGTCCGCGTCGAGACGGGGGGATAACGGGGAACCCCTCCCCCGGCCCCTCTCCCGCCGCCGCAGGCCAGGGGGAGGGGAGGGGATTCATTGCGAGACCGGGACGTACTCCCAACATCTCGATCTCACCCGTTTCCCCTCCCCTCTCCCGCCGCCGTAAGGCCAGGGGGAGGGGCCGGGGGAGGGGGTGCATTACGCCCTGCCGCCTGCCTCCGCCGTACGCTGGGGCAGCCAGACGGTAAACGTCGTGCCGGTGCCGCGTCCATCGGTGTTTGCCACCGCGCTTTCCATCGTGATCGTGCCGCCGTGCAGCTCCACGAGCCGCCGGGTGAGCGCGAGACCGAGGCCGGTGCCGCGCTCCTGACGCCCTGCGAACTCGCCCACCTGCACGAATTCGTCAAAGATGCGCGCCCGGTCGGCCTCGCCGATGCCCACGCCCGTGTCCGTGACCGCCATCGCCACCCCGCCCTCGACTTCGCGGGCCGTCAGGCTCACATGCCCGCCGGACGGCGTAAAGTTGATCGCGTTCGCCAACAGGTTGAAAAGCATCTGCTTCACCTTGCGGGCGTCGGCGTACAGCAGGGGGGTGTGCTCCGTATGCACGACCAGCGTCACGCCCGCCGCGTCGGCACGCCCGCGCAGCAGCGTCGCGCACGCATCGAGCAGGCGCGGCAGATCGAGGCGCGTCGGTTGCAGCGTCATGTGCCCCGACTCGATCTTGGAAAGGTCGAGGATGTCGTTCACGAGCGACAGCAGGTGTTCTCCCGCCGCAAAAATATCGTCGGCAAAACTCTGTTGCTGCGCATTCAGCGGGCCGTATCCCTCGTCGCGCAGCAGGTCGGCGAAGCCGATAATGGCGTTGAGCGGGGTGCGGAGTTCGTGGCTCATGTAGGCGAGAAAGTCGCTTTTCGCGCTGCTCGCCGCGTCCGCCTGCTGACGCGCGCGCTGCTCTGCTTTCGCCGCCTTATGGCGCGTGGTGATGTCCACAAAGGAGACTACCACCGCCTGGGGAACCGGCGACGGTGGGTGAAAGAGCGGGCGGGCGTTCACCTGAAGCCACGTCAGCGCCCCGTCGGGGCGATACACACCCATAATCGTATCGCGGCAGGGGCACCCCGTGACGAGGGCCTGATGCGCCGGCACTTCGTCGGCGGGCATCGGCGTGCCGTCTTCGTGGACGAGCCGCCAGCGGGGGTCACGGTCGCTGCGCTCAAGCAGCGCGTCGTGGCTGAGGCCGAGCATCCGCTCGGCGGCGGGGTTCGCGGCGCGCAGCGCCCCCGTCGCGTCGTGCAACACCACCCCCTCATCGAGGCTGTCCAACACGGTGCGATGCTGTTCCTCGCGCTCACGCAACGCCCGTTCGGCCTGACGCTGCACCGTGAGATCGCGCGTAGTGCCAACAAGAAAGGTGATGCCCCCAGTATCATCAAAAACGGGCGCCACGGTGAGTGATAAGACGCGGTCGCCGGTAGGAAACGCGAGCGTCACCTCACGGGTGATGGGCGCACGGGCGGCGAGCACGGCGGCAAAGTGATCGCGGGCCGCCGCTGCGTGTGCGGGCACGAGCAGGTCTTCGAGCAGCGTGCCCGCCGCGAGGGCGGGAGCGTCCCCCGTGAGCGCGGTCTGGGCGGCATTGGTCATGACGCAGCGAAAGGCGTCGCCTTCCGGTGCATAGACGTACATCGCCGCGTCCACCGCATCCAGCAACGCATTCGCTAGCGGCGGCGTGGAGGTCGTGGAGAGAGGGGAGAATAGGGGGATTGACATCGCGTGTGACTCCTGTGTGGCTCCGGTCCGGGAAAACACGTCTGCCCATCTTATACAACACTATACTGAGATATACAACAAGCGATGTGACGATAGTTTTTCCTGTGTACGAATGAGACGGGGGACGCGGCGGGGGCGCGCGGGAGTTCAGGGCGGATGTGTGCTGACGGTAGCTCTTCCTGACCCTGGCCCGCACACAACCCGCTCATCTTCGTGGTGTACGATACGGAACACTGAAATCACGCCCGGTCGCGCCGCCATCGGGCGTGATGAGGGGAAAGGATACGGCCTGAGATGATGCATACGCACTCCTTGCGGCTCCTGACGCTCAACACCGGCTCGTCCAGCCTCAAAGCGGCGCGGTACGTGATCGGCGGCGACGGCGAGCGGCTCGACTTTGACGCGCAGGTGGACCGCATCGGGCAAGGCGGTGGACATCTGCATATCGCCGATGCGGACGGGAACACGCTGCTCGACCAGGCCGGGGATTTCGCCGATCACGCCGCCGCCCTCGATGCGCTCCTTACATGGCTGCGCGGGCGGGGGGCCGACGGGACAGACGCGGCGGTTGACGCCGTGGGGCACCGTGTCGTGCATGGCGGCGCGCAGTATCGGGAGCCAACGGCGGTCACGGATGCATTGCTCGCCGCGCTGCGCGATCTCGTGGCAATAGACCCCGACCACCTGCCGCAGGCCATCGCCACCATCGAGGCGGTGCGCCGCGCGTACCCCGATCTGCCCCAGGTGGCGTGCTTCGACACGGCGTTTCACGCCCACATGCCCGCCGTCGCGCAGGCGGTCGCGCTCCCGGCGACGTACACGGACGCGGGCGTGCGCCGCTACGGCTTTCATGGCCTCTCGTACGAGTACATCACGCACACGCTGCGGGCAATGGACGCGGCGGCGGGGGCGGGCCGCGTGGTGATCGCGCATCTGGGCAACGGCGCGAGCATGGCCGCCGTGCGGGACGGCGTAAGCATCGAGACCACGATGGGCTTCACACCGACGGGTGGCCTCGTGATGGGCACACGCACGGGCGATCTCGACCCCGGCGTGCTGCTCTACCTGCTGCGGGAGCGCGGTCTGAGCGCCGACGCCCTGAGCGATCTCGTGAACAAAGAGGCGGGGATGCGCGGCGTCTCCGGCAGCACCGGCGACATGCGCGACCTGCTTGGCCACGCGGCGAGCGACCCGCGCGCCGCCGCTGCCGTTGCGCTATTCTGCTACACGGCAAAGAAGTTTCTCGGCGCGCTCGTCGCCGCGCTCGGCGGCCTGGACACGCTCGTCTTCACGGGCGGCATCGGCGAACACGCCGCGCCCGTGCGTGCGCGCATCTGCGACGGGCTGGCGTTTCTCGGCGTCACCGTGGATGCGGCCCGCAACGCCGCGCACGCCGCCGTGATCTCCCCCGACGGCAGCCTCGTCACCGTGCGCGTGATGCATACCGACGAAGATTTGATGATTGCGCGGCACACGTTTGAGGTAATGACGCGGGAATCCTCCTAACCCCCGGCCCCTTCCCTCGACGGGAAGGGGAGGGTACTACGGGAACATTGAGGCGTTAGGGGAACATCGTAGCCTCGCCTCGTTTCACTCCCCTTCCCTCGAAGGGAAGGGGGTGAGGACATTGAATCGCAATCGTAATCAGGAGGGACACGCATGGTCACGGATTTTCACTTCGATGTCGCCATTTCCAGCGCGGTGAAAAACAACGGCACGGCCCCGGTTGCGTCCGATGCGCCGATCACCGGGCCGCTCAGTGAGGCCGAACTTGGCCTGATGCACCGCTACTGGCAGGCCGCGAACTACCTGACGGTGGGGCAGATTTACCTCCTGGCGAACCCCCTGCTGCGCGCGCCGCTCAAGGTCGAGCACATCAAGCCCCGCCTACTCGGACACTGGGGCACCTCGCCCGGCCTCAGCCTGCTCTACGTGCATCTGAACCGCCTCATCAAAGCGCACGATGCCGAGGTGATCTACCTCGCCGGGCCGGGGCACGGTGGCCCCGCGCTCGTCGCAAATGTCTACCTCGAAGAGACGTACTCGGAGATTTACCCGGACATCACGCGCGACGCGGACGGAATCCGGCGGCTCTTTCGCCAGTTCTCCACCCCCGGCGGCATCCCCAGCCATGTCAGCGTGCAGACGCCCGGCTCGATCCACGAGGGCGGCGAACTGGGGTACGTACTCGCGCACGCCTTTGGCGCCGCCTTCGACAACCCGAACCTGATCGTCGCCGCCGTGGTCGGCGACGGCGAGGCGGAAACGGGGCCGCTCGCCGGGTCGTGGAAGGGCACGAGCTTTCTCAACCCCGTGCGCGACGGCGCGGTGCTGCCGATTTTGCACCTCAATGGCTACAAGATCGCCAACCCGACGGTGCTTGGCCGCGCATCGGACGACGAGGTGCGCGACCTGATCGAGAGCAACGGCTACGCGGTGCATTTCGTGGAGGGGGACGACCCGGCGCGCGTGCATCAGGCGCTGGCGGCGACGCTGGACGAGTGCTACGCGGCGATCCGCGCCATTCAGGCGGACGCGCGGGCGAACGGCTTTACCGGGCGGCCCCGCTGGCCGGCGATCGTGCTGCGCACGCCGAAAGGCTGGACTGGCCCCGCCGAAGTGGACGGCCTGCCCGTGGAAGGCACGTTCCGCGCTCATCAGGTGCCGCTGGAAAAGGTGCGCACCGATGACGCGCAACTGAAGATGCTCGAAGCATGGATGCACAGCTACCAGCCGGAAGCATTGTTCGACGCGAACGGCGCGCTGGCCCCCGAACTCGCGGCCCTCGCGCCGACGGGCGACCGCCGCATGGGTGCGACCCCGCACGCGAACGGCGGCAAGCTGCTCGTGGACCTCGATCTGCCGGACTACGCGCAGTACGCCGTGGCGGTGCCGCACCCCGCGCGGGAGCATCAGGAGTCCACGCGGCGGCTCGGCCAGATGATGCGCGATATCTTCACGATGAACGCGAAGCAGGCGAACTTCCGCGTCTTCTGCCCCGACGAACTGAACTCGAACCGCCTGGGCGATGTGCTCACGGCAACGAACCGCTGCTTTGTCGGGAAAACAATCGCGATTGACGACCACATCGCCCCCGATGGGCGGGTGTTCGAGGTGTTGAGCGAGCACCTGTGCGAGGGCTGGCTGGAAGCGTACCTGCTCACGGGGCGGCACGGGTTGTACGCCACGTACGAGTCGTTCGCGATGGTCTCCGCCTCGATGACGGTGCAGTACACGAAGTGGCTGGAAGAAGCGGTCAAGCTGCCCTGGCGCGAGCCGGTCGCCTCGCTCAACCTGCTGCTCACCTCGACCTGCTGGCGCAACGACCACAACGGCTTCAGCCACCAGGGGCCGGGGCTGATTGACGTGATGCTCTCGAAGCGCGGCACCGTGGCGCGCATCTACCTGCCGCCGGACGCGAACTGCCTGCTCGCCACTGCCGACCACTGCTTCCGCAGCCGCAACTATGTGAACCTGATCGTGGAGGACAAACAGCCGCAGCTGCAATGGCTCGATATCGAGGCCGCTGCCACGCACTGCGCGGCGGGCGCGGGCATCTGGGAGTGGGCGAGTAACGACAAAGGCGAATCACCGGACGTGGTACTCGCGTGCGCGGGGGACACCCCGACGCTGGAAACCGTGGCGGCGGCGCACTGGCTGCGGCAACACCTGCCGGAGATGGTGGTGCGGCTCGTCAATGTGGTGGACCTCATGGGGTTGTTTCCACCCGAATCGCACCCACACGGCATGAGCCATGAGCAGTTCGAGGATTTGTTCACGAGCGACGCGCCCGTGATCTTCGCCTTTCACGGCTACCGGCGCGCGCTGCACGAGGTGATCCACGGTCGCCCGCGCGAAGACCGCTTTCATGTGCGCGGCTTTCAGGAGCAGGGCACGACGACCACGCCGTTCAGCATGGTCGTACTTAATGGCATGAGCCGCTATCACCTCGCCGCCGAAGCCCTGCGCCGCTCGCCGCGCGTCTTCCGCGAAGCCCCCGCGCTGATTCAGGAGTGCGAGACCGCGATCACGAAGGCCATCGCCTACGCCCACGAGCATTTTGAAGACCCGCCAGAGATCACGAAATGGACGTGGACAGACTAACGGGTGGGGAGGAGTTCCCCGACCTACAACAGCCGCCCCTGCTGCGCGGTCGCGGCGACGGCGACCTGCTCGGCTTCGCGGCGGGCGACGCCGATGGGCTTGAGGTCGCCCCAGTTCAGGCCGGCCTCCGCCTCCACTTCGAGCGGCACGACGAGCGTGTACGCGCTCTCCATCGCTGCAGTGACGACGGTGCAGGTGCGTTCCAGTTCGCTCGCGGGCACTTCGAGCACGAGTTCGTCATGCACTTGCAGGAGCATGATCGCGCGCAAGCCTTCGCGGGTGAGGGCGTCGCGCACTTTGAGCATGGAGAGCTTGACGATGTCCGCCGCCGTGCCCTGGATCGGCGCGTTTTGCGCCGCGCGCTTCGCTGCCTCACGCACGTTGCGATTGGGCGAGTTGATCTCCGGGAAGTAGCGCCGCCGTCCCAGCAGAGTGGAGACGTACCCATGCTCCTGCGCATCCGCGAGCATCGTATCGAGCAACCGCTTGACGCCGGGGAGCCGCTCGAAGTAGCGGTCAATCTCCTCCTGCGCCTGCCGGAACGGGATGCCCGCCCGTGGCGCGAGGCCGTGCGCGCTAATGCCGTAAATGATGGCATAGTTGATCGTTTTTGCCAGCCCCCGCGCCTGTGAATCCACCGCGTCGTACGGCAGGCCGAACATCTCGGCGGCGGTCGCGGCATGAATGTCGCGCCCCGTGTTGAACGCTTCCAGCAGGGTCTCATCGCGCGAGATGTGGGCGAAGATGCGCAGCTCGATCTGCGAGTAGTCACAGGCGAGCAGCACCGCCGGTTCGCCGTCAAACAGCGAGGTCTCCGGCGTGTTGCCCGCCACGAATGCCCGCCGCACCTCCCGACCGATCTCCGTGCGGATAGGGATGTTTTGCAGGTTCGGGTCGCTCGATGAGAGCCGCCCGGTGCTCGCCACCGCCTGATTAAAGGAGGTATGGACGCGGTGCGTTTCCGGGTTGATGAGCAGGGGCAAGACGTCCACGTAGGTGCCGCGCAGCTTGCTCAGTTGCCGGTAATCGAGCACGCCGCGCACGATAGGGTGCTCATCCGCCAGCCCCTCCAGAATCGTCGAGGCGGTGCTGAAGCCGGTCGCCGTTTTCTTGCCGTTGTGCGGCAGCAGCAGTTCGTCGAACAGCACGGTGCTCAGTTGCGCGGGGGCGTTGATGTTGAACTCGTGCTTGGCGAGGCCGAAGATGTCCGCCTGCAACGCGCGCATCTCGGCGTCCAGCCGTTCCGAAAGCACGCCCAGGTAGTCCGGGTCCACCGTGATGCCCGTGCGCTCCATGCCCGCGAGGATCGGCACGAGCGGCATTTCGAGGTCGTCCAGCAAGGCGAGGTTGTCCCGCTTCACGAGATCGTCCCGCAGGATCGGCACGAGGGCGTAGGTGGCGTAGGCATCGCGGGCGGCGTATGCGGCGGCGGGCGCGACGGGCACCTGCGCCATCGTGATCTGGTTCCGGCCCGTGCCAATCAGCGCGGTGATCGGCGTCATCTCGATACCGAGCCGGGTAAAGGCGAGTTCCTTCAGGCCGACGGAGTTTTCGCCGAGCAGGTACGCCGCGAGCATCGAATCGAAGGCCAGCCCATCGAGCGGCAACCCGGCGCGCTCAAAGGCGAGCAGGTCAAATTTCGCGTTGTGCGCGACCTTTTTCACCGCCGGGTCGGCGAATACGGGGCCGAGGTGGGTGCGCACGTCGGGCACGCTCAGTTGTTGCTCCGCGAGGTAGTGGCCGACGGGCAGGTACCACGCCTCTTTGCCGTCCACCGCGAGCGAGATGCCGACGAGTGCGCCCGTGATCGGGTCCGTACTCGTGGTCTCGGTGTCGAAGGCGAAGGTGCCCGCCTGCCGGAGCCGCGCCGCGAGGGCGGGCAGGTCGGCGGCGTCCGTGACGATGTGCGCGGCGTGGGTGTGGTCGCCCTTGTCGGTCGTCGCCCGCGCGGCGGCGTGCTCCGGCAGCTTCGGCACGAGGCTGCGGAACTCCAGCGCGCGAAACAGTTCCACCGCGTGCTCGCGGTCGTAGTCGTGGATGCGGCACGCTTCGAGGTCGAGATTCAACTCCATGTCCGTGACGATCAGCGTCAGCTTTTTGCTGCGCAGCGCGTCGTCGTAGTGCTCTTTGATGAGGTCGCGGATGCGTGGCGGTGTGATCTCGTCCAGATGTTCGCGCCACTGTTCGAGGGGGCCGAACTTCTGTAACAGGGTGGTGGCGGTCTTTTCGCCCACGCCCTTGACGCCGGGGATGTTGTCGCTTTTGTCGCCGACGAGCGCCTTGTAATCGGCAACGAGCGGCGGTGCGAAGCCGTATCGCTCGATGGTTTTCGCGGTGTCGTAAATACGGAAGTCCGAAAAACGATTTTGTGTGCCGGGAAGCACGACGCGCACGCCATCGTCCGACACGAGTTGCAAGGTGTCCGTGTCGCCCGTGAGGATGTACGCCTCCACGCCCTGCCGCACGGCGACGCGGCCCAGCGTGCCGATCACGTCGTCCGCCTCATACCCCGGTATCATGAAGACGGGAAAGCCGAGCGCCGCGACGACTTCCTGCACGCGCCCCTGTTGCTGGCGCAGGTCATCCGGCATCGGCGGGCGGTGCGCTTTGTAGGTGTCGAGCAACTGGTCGCGGAACGACCCGCCCTTGTCGAACGCCACGGCGACGTACGCGGGAGAAAAGGTTTTCAGTGCGTCTAGTAGCATGGCGGTGAAGCCAAACGTGGCATTCACCAACTCCCCGCTACTCGTTGCCATCGTGGCGGGCAGCGCGTGGAACGCCCGGTACAGGAGCGCGTGACCGTCTACAAGAACGATCCGTTCGTGGTCTGGCATCGGTCGGTTGCTCCTTTTCCTGATGGATCAGGGAGGGAAGGGGATTTCACCACAGAGGCACAGAGAACACAAAGAGGGATATGAGAGAAAGACAATGTATTGTTTCCTCTCCGTATTTCCTCTGTGTTTCTCTGTGCCTCTGTGGTAAATATTCCCGGTTCCCCTCCCCTCTCTCGCGCTACCTGCAAGGGGGCGAGGTGATTCCTAGCTGTCTTTGTCGTCGCCGACATCGAGGCTGTTAATGAACTCGCGGAAGGAACTGAGCTTTTCGTCGTGGGTAGTTTTGGCGGTGGTCGCGCTCTTGCCTTCCGTCTCTTCTTCGTCGTCGCCAAAGGTGACGGCAGCGCGCGTCATCACGACTTCATCCACAAAGATCGGCGCCTTCGCGCGTACTGCGAGGGCGACGGCATCGGAAGAACGCGCATCAATCTCGAACTGCCGCCCCGCCGCTTCGAGCACGATTGTGGCGTAAAACACGTCGTCCCGGATGGCGGTCACGAGCACGCGCCGCACTTCGCCGCCGAGGTCCACGATCACCGTTTTCAAGAGATCATACGGGAGCGGGCGCGCCGCCTCGACTCCCTGAAGCTCCATTGCGATGGCTTCCGCCTCGAACTTGCCGATCCAGATCGGCAGGTAGCGTTCGCCTTCGAGTTCCTTGAGGATCACCACGCGGCTGTCCGTCATCAGGCTGACGCGCACCGAATCAACCACGGTTTCAATCATCGTCCCCGCACCTTTCACCGCCCGAAACCCGATGTGTTGCGCCGTACATTCTCGCGGCGGTAGACGGATTGTACCGCGCCGATACCGACCGGGCAACGGCGGCAAGAGCGCGAAGACGATTGAACCGCGAAGGCGCGAAGGCGCGAATGGGACAAAGAAAAAAAGATACTTATGGCTCTTTGATTCCTTCGCGCCTTCGCCTTCGCGGTTCAAATTCCCTTCCCACATTGAGGGATGCCCAAACGTACATGCTCGCGCACCGCCATTGCCCGCGCGGCGTGCGCGGGGTATCCTTGCAGTATCTTTTGGCAGGATGCGATGACGGGTGCGCGCCGGAAATTGGGAAATGCAAAGGGGAAATCGCTATGGATACCGAAACGGAACGCGATGATAAAGCCACGGCGCTCACCAAGGCGCTGCGGTGGATGAGCGACCATGAGGTGTTTGAAGCCGATACGGAAACGGGTTCCACGTACCACGTCATGCGCCACCCGGAGGGCGGTTACGAGATCACCGGCGGGCGGAGCCTGCGCGGCTGGGAGCGGGCGGAGATCGTCGGGGCGGTCTCGGATGCCCTGGGCGCAGCGCACCTCGCCGTAGTGCGCACCGACCCCGGCCCGGACGATAAAACGATGACCACGAGCGCGGTGAAGCACTGGCGCCTCGTGCCGCGTGGGCAGGCGGGATAGAGAGAGGGGATTTCGCCACAGAGACACAGAGGACACGGAGGAAATACAGAGAGGGAACAATATATTTACTTTTCTCTTGATTCTCTTTGTGTTCTCTGTGTCTCTGTGGTGAATAATTCCCCCTCCCCGCCTTACCGCCGGCGGTCCGGCAACTGAAAACCGGCGGGGGGGATGTACAGCTTCGGCTTTTGCTCCTCGCCCCAGGGTTCCGGTTCGTAGGTGTCTGGCGGCACGGCGGGGAGAAACCCGGCGTCTTCGAGCTTTTTGATCTGCCCTTCCATGTCGCGCGTCGCGCTTTCCAGCGTGGTCGCCGTCACTTGCGTGGCGGAAACGCGCGTCTTGCCGTCCGCGTCCTCGCGCACGCGGCAGATAATCACGCTTTGTTGCCCGCCCGCCGCCGTTTCCACGAGCGCGAGCTGCACCGCGATGGCCGCCGCGCGGCCACTGGTCTCGCGCCCGTACCATACCTGCACCGTTTGAATCGGTGAGGCGGGCAAGGTGGTTGCCGCCACGGGAATGCCACGGTTGATGCGCTCCATTTCGTCCCAGGAGAGCGTAACCTCGCCCTCTGCTTCGGATGTGCTGCTGAAATCCATGTTGATAAACCGTCCTTTGTCTGCATCGTGAGGGCCACGCGAAAGTGACGCCAGAGATTGTAACGATACCATGCCCCGCGCGATTCCTCGAAGGAGGAGAGGATTTGAACCGCGAAGGCGCGAAGAAATCTAGAAAAATCATCTTTCTTCCCTTGCATTTCTTTGCGCCTTCGCGGTTCAATCATTTTCGCTCTTATCGAGGTCATTGAGGGGTGCGACCGCGCGGTGTGACAGGAAAGATTGCTCGCCCCGTTCCGCTTTCTTCGGTATAGCGAATCTCTCCGCGCAAGGCATCGTTCTTGCTTCGCTTTTTGCACGAATCGCGTCGCATGGTCGCGTTGTTTTGCCTCTCGGTATTATTTGGAGGGCGATGCGATCATAGAAAAAAGTGTTATGTAATGTTTATCGTTTCTGAATAATCGCGCGGAAGCTGCACCCCCCTCCCCAAGCGAACGGGTAGGGCATATGATGTGCGCTACCCGGAGCGGTTACGCGGGGAGTGCGTCGCTCATGGGGTCGTACGGGGAAGGGAACAGTTTCGGATGGCAAATGGAATCGTGGCGGATGTCGCCGTGATCGGCAGTGGCATCACTGCAGCGGCAATCGGGTACGCACTCGCGCGTCGGGGCCTGCAAACGTTCGTCGCGCTGGAAGCACGCGTCAATAACCCGGGCACGGCGGGGCGCGCGTTCGGTGTGGTGCGCACGTACCATGCGGACCCCGTGATGATCTCGCTGGCGCGGCGTTCGTTGCGCTTTTACGAGCGGTTCGAGGAAGAAACGCAGCGTCGCGTCGTTTTCACGCGCGGCGGCCTGCTCGTACTCGTGCCGATGGGCGAGCAGGAGGCGCTGGCAAGGCATGTCAACGACGCGAACAAGCGCGGCAGCAGCTTGCGCCTCCTGCCTGCCTCCGCCGATGTGCTGGCGATTGAGCCACGTCTGGCGTTGCCGGGGGTCGGGGCGGCGGCGTACGAGGCGAATGCATTGTACGGCAACCCGACGCAGGTCGCGGAAGAGTTCATCAATGCCGCGCGCCTGCACGGGGCGAAGGTGGTCGAGGGTATCCACGTCCTCAAGGTCGAACTGACGGGCCGTCCCGGCAATTATGCGATTGCTGGCCTGCTCACCGACGGCGGGCATGTGAAAACGCGCTATATCGTCAACGCGGGCGGCGCGCGGGCCAACGAATTGAACGCGATGGTAGGCGTGCATCTGCCGCTCGCGCCCTTACACGCCATCGGCATGATCGTCCGCCACCCCGTGACGTTCGCCGGGCCACCGTTGCCAATCATGTTCGATCTCGCCAGCGGCATCGCGCTCCGCCCGAACGGGCCGGGGCAAACGCTGATGGGGCCGTTGCTGTCGGTGGCGGAAGACCTCGTCGTGCCCGATGCCCCGGCGCCGCCCCTGACCCCGCCCAATAACAAGGAGTACCTGCGCCTTCTGAGCCGCCGCTTTCCCACATTGGGTACGGCGCGCGTCAGCGATGTCTGGACCGCGTCGCACGATCTCTCGCCCGACCGCCGCCCGATCATCGGCGCGATCCCCGGCGTCGGCGGCTACTACTGCGCCGTCGGGATGGGGGGGCATAGCTTCGGCCTCGCCCCCGCCGTGGGCGAACTGATCGCGCGTGAGATCACCGAACCGCGCGCCGACAGCCTGGGCGACAATGTGCCGCCCCGCCTGCGCACGCAGGAGGTACGGAACAACGCCTACATGTTCCGCCCCGAACGCTACCCGCTCACGCTGCCCCCGCCCGAAAACCATCTCCCTGCCGACCGATGAGCGTGTGCGTTTCGCATCGGTATGAAGCGATCAAACGCAAAGGACGCAAAGGGAAATACTGTATAGGGAAATGGGATGATGGCTGTGTGGGAGAGCGCTTTTTTCCACCCATGCATTTCCCGCATTTCCTTCGCGTCCTTTGCGTTTCCCCAATCGTGGGTGAGAGGTGAAATGGGATCGGAAAAGCCGACCGTGCCGCCGGAGTTGGTCGCCTACCTGGAAGCGCACGCGGTGCCACACAACGTGGTCGTGCCGGACGTGCCGCTGCTTCCGGCGAAAACGGCGAAAAGGGTGAAGGAAGCGGCGCGGGTGATCGGCACGGATCCTGCCGCCCTCGTGCAGTCGCTGCTGTGGCAGGCGGCGGACGGGGGTTTCGCCCTCGTGATCGTCGGGGGGCTGGCGAAGGTAGACCTGCAAAGGCTTGCCGCCGCTACGGGCAAGGTCGGGTGGGCATTAGCGTCGCCGGAACTGGTGCGTGAGACCACGGGGTATGCGGTCGGCGTGGTGCCGCCGGTCGGGCCGGGGTACGGCGAGCGTTTTTCCGTGTTGATTGACCGCGTGGCGATGGCGCAACCTGTAGTATTCGGCGGCGGGGGGCATGAAAGGGTGTTGCTCTGCCTCATGCCCCGCGATATTGTGCGACTAACTGGCGCGGCGATACACGACCTTTCCGCGTAAGAATATTAAGTACGTTGCGTGTGGTTTCTCGCTTGCGAAGGGGGAATACGCTGTCTGCATCGCCGCGTTACACTCGGTACTGCGATGTATCTATCCGTGTGTGCAACCGGCCACGGAGGGGAGGAAAAAACTCGTGCCGACCTATGTGTATGAACGACCCGATGGCAGCCGCTTTGAAATCCGGCAGGGGTTTAACGACGCCAATCTCACGGAAGACCCGGAAACGGGCGTGCCATTGCGCCGCGTCTTCACCGCGCCGCCCGTGATCTTCAAGGGGAGCGGCTGGTACAAGACCGACAGCCGCGCGACGTCGGGCAAAACCGACGCGACGACCGAACCCGCGAAAGCGGAGAAAGCCGACGACGGCGCGGTCGCAACCAAGAGCGAGGGCGCGGACGGGGCCGCCAAGAGCGAGATCCCGGCGGCAAAGGCGGAAACCGGTGGCGCGACCGAGACGAAGCCCGCCGCGAAGTCCGAACCGGCGAGCGGCGGCGGTGAAAAACCCGCCAAATCCGTCGCACCGGCGGCGACATGATACCGGTCATGCCGGTGCTGCCGGTCGTCTCGCGTGTCGCCCTGGCATGGCGGTGGCGTCTGCGCTACCCGCCCCTTGCCGCGCTACGCAATGCCGGGGGCTGTTCCTTTTGTCACGCGCGGGGGCGGTGAGTGGCCGTGCCCCATGCCATGCTGTCAGCGGTGTGCCCGCGCGGCGAGAGGCGAAGTGACGAAAAGGAGCGTTTCTCATGCTGGTGATTGACCGCATCCGTGAAGACATCAAGGCGTTTTACGACCGTGACCCGGCGGCCCGGAACACATTGGAGATCATTCTCGCCTATCCGGGGCTGCACGCCGTGCTGCTGCACCGCCTTGCGCATACCCTGAATGGCTGGGGCGTGCCCGTGCTGCCCCGGCTCGTCTCCCACGCGACGCGCTTTCTCACGGGCATCGAGATTCACCCCGGCGCGACCTTGGGACGCCGCGTGACGATAGACCACGGCATGGGCATCGTGATCGGCGAGACCGCCGAAGTCGGCGACGATGTGCTGATCTATCAGGGCGTGACGCTCGGCATCGCGCGTTTTCAGCGCGGCAAGCGGCATCCGACGATTGGCAACAACGTGGTGCTCAGTGTGGGCGCAAAAGTGATAGGGCCGATCACCGTCGGGGAATATGCATGGGTCGCGGCGGGCGCGGTGGTTGTCGCCGATGTGCCGCCGCACACCACGGTGGCGGGCATCCCGGCGCGGGCCGTCTCCGTGCGTGACCCGCAGACGGGCGAGGCGCGGCGACCGGAGCCGATGCCGGACTTGCATAGCGAGGAGATCGCCGCCCTGCGCACGCGGGTGGCGGAGTTGGAAGACCGGTTGGCCTCCCTGGAAGGCCACGACCGGCTGACGATACCGGGCAGCGCGGCAAGCGCGGGGAGGCGGAGCGCGTGACACTGCGAGTCTTTAATACCCTGACGCGGCGCGAGGAGCCGTTCGAGACCGTGGAACCGGGGCGCGTGCGCATGTACGTCTGCGGCCCGACGGTCTACGACAACGCGCACATCGGCCACGCGATGAGCGCGATGATCTTTGACGTGATCCGCCGCTACCTCGAATACGCGGGGTACGACGTGACACACGCGCAAAACTTCACGGACATTGACGACAAGATCATCAACCGCGCCAACCGCGAGGGGCGCGACCCCATCGCACTGGCGGAAGAATACATTGACCAGTGGCTGCGGCAGACCGCCGCGCTCGGCATCAAACCGGCGTCGCTCTACCCCCGCGCCACGCAGGAACTCGATGAAATCCGCGCGATGATCAAGGGCCTCGTGACGCGCGGGCACGCCTACCCGCTGGCGAATGACGATACCGACCTCGGCGGAGTCTACTACCGCGTGCGTTCGTTTGACGGCTACGGCAAGCTCTCGCATCGCTCACTGGACGATATGCGCGCGGGCGAGCGCGTGGAAGTGGACCTGCACAAGGAAGACCCGATGGACTTCGCGCTCTGGAAGTTCGCCAAGCCGGGTGAACCGGCGTGGCCCTCCGAGTGGGGCGACGGGCGGCCTGGCTGGCACATCGAGTGCTCCGCGATGATCCGCCACCACCTCGGTGAGCAGATAGACATTCACGGCGGCGGCATGGATTTGATCTTTCCCCACCACGAAAACGAGATCGCGCAGTCCGAGGCCTACACGGGCGCGCCGCCCTTCGCCCGCTACTGGATTCACAACGGCCTGCTGCAAATGAAGGACGCCCAGACGGGCGAGATCATCAAGATGAGCAAGTCGCTCGGCAACTACATCACGATTGGCGACCTGCTGGCGCGACCGAACGGCGGCGCGATCTTGCGCTTCATGGTGCTGTCCGCAAACTACCGCACGCCGCTGACGTACACCGAAGAGATCTACGACGCGGCGGCAAAGGGGCTGGAGCGGCTCCGGTCCGCATTGCGTGACGCGGGCGGCACGGACATGTCAGACGCGGCCTTTGCGCCAGACGCGTCCCTTGGCACGGCAGCAACGGCGGCGGAAGCGACGTTCCGCGCGGCGATGGACGACGACTTCAACACGCCGAACGCCCTGGCAGCATTGTTCGAGTTCGCGCGCGCGATCAACCGCGAAAAGGCGGAGGGCGCGCCCGCCAGCGATGTCGCGGCAGCGCAGGGTGAGTTGCGCCGCCTGATGCTGGTCCTTGGCTTGCGTGCGGACGAGGCGGAGCGGGACGCACAGGCGGCGGAGCCGTTTATCGAGCTTCTGCTCCGCGTGCGCCGCGACCTGCGCGCCGCCAAGCAGTGGCAACTCTCGGATACCATCCGCGATAGCCTGACCGAGCTTGGCGTCGTGCTTACGGACACGGCAAACGATACCACCTGGCGGTGGCGTTGAAATGCCCTAACCCCCAACCCTTTCCCTCAAGGGAAGGGGAGGATACCACGGGAATATCGGGGCATATGAGAAATATGATAACTTTGCCCTGTCTCACTCCCCTTCCCTTGAGGGAAGGGGCTGGGGGTTAGGGCATTCAGGCTGGGAGTCAGGGTACACGCATGGTAAAGGGCAAATCGGGGAAATCAGGCGGGGCGTGGAAGGGTGGGCCATCACGGCGGCACCTGCACGCCGATCAGCCGTCGAACCCCCAGCAGACACGCGACGCATCGGGCAACCCGGCGCGCAACACGCGCAGCGGGGACGACCGCCGCTCCCATCGCAGTGACGAGGCGGCAACGGGCGCAACAGGTAGTACGGGGGGGCGGCCCGCGCGTCCTGGTGGCAGGCCGGGGCAAAGCGGCGGGCCGCCGACACGCACGGGGAGCTTGCCACGGGAGGAGGGCAAAAAGCCGTGGGCGAACCGCCCCGCTGTCGAACGCCGCGCCGCCCGCACCCGGCAGGATGAGGAACGTGAGAAAACGACGCGCACGGGCGCGCCACTCGCTCCACGCCGCACCGAGCGCAGCGAGATCCGCGCGCCGCGTGAGGGGGCGGGCCGCCCCGTGCTCCTGCCCCGCACGCCCGCGCCGGTCAGTGGGAGCGGTGGGAGCGGTGGCGGCACGCCGCTGGAACGCCGCCGCGCCTACCGCTACGGTGGCGAGGTCGCAGTAGACCGGGACATCGTCTATGGGCGCAACGCCGTGGCGGAGGCATTGCGGGCGGGGCGGCGACGGGTGCGGCATGTGGAAATCGCCGAAGGCACCGAGGGGGGGCGTCCGGTCGGAGACATTGCCACCCTAGCCCAGGAGCGCAACGTGGAGGTGCGCTACATCTCGCGCACGGAGATCGAGATGCGCGCCCCCGGCGTCAACCACCAGGGCGTGATCGCGGAAGTCGGCCCCTACCCGGCGGCGGATTACGCGGACATTCTCGAAACCACGCGTGAGAACCCGGCGGCGTTGCTGCTCGTGCTCGATTCGTTGCAAGACCCGCAAAACCTCGGCACGCTGCTGCGCACGGCGGAGGCGGCGGGCGTCACGGGCGTCGTGCTGCCGGAACACCGCGCGGTGGGTGTGACGCCCGCCGTGGTAAACGCGAGCGCGGGTGCGGTCGAGCACCTGCACATTGCCACCGTGCCGAACCTCGTGCGCGCGGTGCAGGCGGCGAAGGCGGCGGGCGCGTGGGTGATCGCCGCCGAGGCCGAGCCGGACGCGCTCCCGCTCGCCGAAGCCGACCTCACGGGGCCGATTGCCCTCGTGGTCGGCAGCGAAGGCCAGGGCGTGAGCCGGTTGTTGAAAGAGGCGTGTGACCTCGTGGTGCGCATCCCGCTCATCGGGCGCGTCGGCTCGCTAAACGCCGCGACGGCGGGCAGCATCCTGCTTTACGAGATTGTGCGCCAGCGTGCCGAAGCGGTCGCCCTCGCCGCGCTGGATGATGACACGGATACGGACGAGGGAGACGACGCGGACGACGCGGACGATGCGGACGATGTGCGCATCACCGAGCTTGAAACGGCGGAAGACGGCGACCTCGGATGAGAACATTGAACCGCGAATACCGCCCAGAGGGCACCCGGAAAGCGCGAAGGAAATGCAAAGAGACAACAAATATTTTCTGTGTTTCTTTCTTGTCTTTCTTCGCGCCTTTGCGCCTTCGCGGTTCAATCAGGGGCGGGTGAGGGATGGCACGGGAGCCGCTGTTGATCGTGGACGGGTACAACGTGCTCCATGCCTGGCCTCTGCTGATGCGGGAGGCCGGAGGCAACCTGGAAGCGGGGCGGCAACGGCTCGCGGACCGCGTGGCGGAGTACGAAGCGACGCGCGGTATGCACGCCACGATTGTCTTTGACGGCAGTGGCAAAGGGCCGCGTGGCCCTTCGACGGGCGCGTACGCCGTGGAAACACAGTTTTCCTCGCACGGCCTCTCCGCCGACCACATCATCGAGCGCGCGATTGTGGAGTGGCGCGAGCGCACGGACGACTACCTGCAAATCACCGTGGTCACGTCGGACCGGATGATCCACAACCTCGCTATGCGGGAACGCGCGACCATTATCGGCTCGCGCGAATTCATCGCCGAACTGGACGCGCTACGCACGGAAACCGCACGCTACGGCAGCGCCGTGCCCTTTCGGGTCTCCGCCGCCGATGCCGCCCGCGTGCGCCCCAACGGCATGCGCAAGCGCAAATGACCCCTCCCCCTCCGCTTGGGGGCGTCGGGAGAGGGGAGGGGAAATGGGGCGAGAGCGGGGTGTTGGGGTGATGTTGCGGTTTTGCAATGCCTGAATGCACCCCACCCGCGCTATGCCGTCACCGGGTCAAGCAGGTCTGAGCGAATCCAGCCGGTTTTGTCACCTGCCGTGACCTGATACCAGGTGCCGTCCGCTGTCGTCTGTGGCGCCGCGCCGGATTGCACGACTCCCGTGCCTTCGGGGATCGTAGCAACCAACGTGGCGCCGGTGTTTGGCATCGCTCGCATGTTCACCCCGCCAGTGCCTGCCTTTGCCTTGTACTTCGTCATCGTCACCGGCATCGCGGGGGCGACGGGCATCATGGCCGGGCCGGGGGCGGCCGGGGGCACCGCCATACCGGGGGGTGTAGCGATGGGCAGCGAGGGTGGGCTTGCCCCCGGTGAGGCCAGCCCCGGCACCGTCGTGACTCCGGCTCGCGGCGTGCCAGCGGTGATGCTGGCCGCTGAAGTGCCCAACAATCCGGCAGTGCGCGTGCCCGCTCCGGCGGTACCACCGCCCGCCGCGACCGTGCTGGCGTTGGGAGTGCCGGTCGCGCTACCGCCGCCGCCCTTGATGCGGCCCGTACCGATAAACCAGATCGAGGCGAGCAGGGCAATCACCACGACCACGGGCACGGCGAGCTTGGCGTAGTCCGTCCAGTACCGCTCCTCGGTGTAGTAGTTCAGGGAGCGCGCGCCGCCCTCCGGTGGGGCGGTGACACGCTGGCCCCGGCCCCCGGCAGCGGGGGATTTCGTGCCGGAGACCGAGGGCGGCGGGCCGGGCGGGGTGCCATACCCACTCTGATCGTACCCGCCCGGTCCGTAGCCGCTTTGCGGGGCGCCGTAGCCACCTTGTCCGTAGCCGCTCTGTGGGTCGCCATAGCTGCCTTGTCCGTAGCCACTTTGCCCGTATTCACCTTGCGGAGCGCCGTAGCCGTTCTGCCCGTAGCCGCCCGCGTCCGCGCCGGTGTTGCCGTCGCCTGCCGGGCCGTACCCACCGGCAGCGGCGCCATAGCCGGCGGCAGCCCCGTACTCGGCGGCCTGTCCGTAGCCCCGATTATCCGCTTCCGGTTCCGCGCCGCCGTAACCATAGCCGCCGCTTCCCGCACTGCCGTACGGGTCGCCGCCTGCGGGCGGGGCAGCGTAGCCGTGCTGGGAGTTGTCCCAGGGATTGCGCACATCGCCCGGTTCGTCCACCTCACCGACCGTTCCCAGGTAGCGCGGCGGCGGGGGGGAGTAGTTGCCCGCCGATTCCTGCGGCGCGTAGCCGTCGTCGTCCGGTGGCGGCACGGTGCGCCCGACCGAGCTATAGCCGCTCGGATTGAAGCCGCCGCTCCCGTAGCCGCCCGCGTCGCTTTCGGGGGTGTTGCGGGCGAGAATCCAGGAGTCGTCCGCCACACCCGCGCCGCCCGTGCCGGTGCTTGCCGGGCCACGGCCAAAGAGGTCGCGCCCCTCGCCCGACGCCGCGATGTTCACGCCCGCGTTCGGGCCGGTGCCATCGGCGGCTTCCCAGTAATCACTGAGGCCGCGCGAGCAGTCGAGGTCGTCTTCCGCCACAAGGTGTGACTGCTGGGGGGCGTAGAGCAGCGGGTTGCGGCACCAGCCTTTTCGCCAGATCGGCGCGGGTTCGTAGAATTTGCAGGTCGCGCACTTTCGTTCCGGCTCTGCCATCGCTAACCCTCTCTCCTCGCGGCGGCGTGCCCGCGTCGCTCATGGTTGTTTCGCGCCAATCGGGGCGTGATTCGCGGCTCTGGTCGCACATTATGCAGACATTGCACGGTTCTCCCGTAGCCTACCATGTTCGCGCGCCGCCGCCTATCCCCTTGTCGGTATATTATGTCATGTTGACCGAATACGGAAGAGTCCGCTACACTATTCGCATGAGAAACTTCGTGTATCGCCACCTTGCCGCATTTCTGACCCCCCTGTGTGTCCTTCTGTGTGCGCTGGCCCTCGTGGTTGCGCCGGTCGCGGCTCAGGAACCGGCGACGGTCTCCGCCCCGGCCCCCGCGCCCGCCGCGAAGCCGGTGCGCGGGCAAGACCCGATGGACCCACATCCGGCGACGACGGACATTCCGCCCCTTGCTGCCGACTATACGCTTACCGCCCGCGTCGCGGATCACGCGGCGGACGGCACGGTGCGCGTGGACGGTACGGAGCGCGTGATGCTCACGAACACCGGCACGAAACCGGTAGACCGCGCAACGTTCAATGTGCCCGCCGCGCACTACGGCTGGTTCGCGCTGGAAAGTGGCGCGCTCGACGGCGCCCCCGCCACGGTAGATCAGGCGGACGTGCGCCTCTCGTTTCCCGATTGGGGCAGCCTCGCCCCCAAAGATACGCGCGTCGTCTCCTTTCAGTTCCATCTCGTGATCGGTGACGCGGGTGACGGCTACGATGGCTGCCGTCTCGATGGCGATGTGTTGCGCCTCGCGTACTGGTTTCCGATGCTTTCCGATGACCACGGCTACCCGGAGCGCATAGACCCACCATACACCGCGACGGGTGATTTTCACGTCACGCTGTCCGCCCCGGCGGGCACGGTGATGGCGGGCACGGGGATGACCCAGAAGCAGGCGACAACGGCGGGACGCACGACGTGGACGGTGGACGCGCCGAAGGTGCGTGACTGGGTGGCGATGCTCTCGCCCGCCTACGATGTGACGCGGGGCACGAGCGCGGGCGGCGTCGCGGTGGAGGTCTATACGGTTCCGGCGCACTACCGCGCGACGCCGGGGCGTGTGGACGCCATCCTCGCCGACGCGATCACGTCGCTCGACAAAATGAGTGCGTGGGTCGGGCCGTATCCGTACCCCGTCTTTCATGTGGTGGACGCGGGTTTGACGATGCCGGGCGGCATCGAGTTCCCCACCCTGATTACCATGGGGCCGCGCATCAACGATTTCGCCACGCTCGTCGCGCATGAAACCGCGCATCAGTGGTTTTATGGCGTGATCGGTACGCACCCGCAGGACGAGCCGTGGGTGGATGAGGGCGCGGCGAGCTATTTCGAGCAGGCGATTTACGGTGGCTTGGGCATCACGCCCACGCTGTCACGCACGCTCCCCTGCGCCGTGAGCGCCACAGTCTGGGACACGAGCATCAGCGAGCGTGATCTGCTGTACTGCGTCTACAACGGGGGCCGGGTGACGTACGCGGCAATCGCCACGGCGATGGGGCCAGCCGCCTTCACCGCCGCCCTGCATGATCTGTACGCGAACCACGTCTACGGCATTATTTCGGCGCGTGACCTGCTGACGACCTTTCAGCAGCACAGCGCCGCCGACCTGCGGCCCATCGTCAAGCCATACCTCGCCTATGATTGGGTAGACCCGTTGCCCCCACCGGGCGGGACTGGCTAGTTCCCGGCCCCCCTCCCGTGCGCAGCTAAGGGGGAGGGGTGCGTTCCCCAGACGTATGCAAAAAGCCCCTTGTCAAAGGGCGGGGGGGGCATGTACACTTTCTGTGGTGCCTACCTGTACATGACAATCCAGAGCGAGTGGTACCGATCACCTGCCGCAGGGTGTGGCGAACCCGAATGCAGGGACCGTGTCGGACGACCGGACAAGGAGTCGCCACGATGAACACGCCTGTACTGGTGCTAAACCAGAATTACGAGCCATTACACATCTGCAATGCCCGCCGTGCCCTGGTGCTGGTGCTGGGCGGTAAGGCTGAGGTATTGCAGGAAGACTCGGACGTACACTTACGTACCTCAACCGACGATTTCACTGTGCCTTCGGTAGTACGGATGATGTACCTCGTTCACCGCCCCCGCCCCCGGGTCAAGCTCACCCGCCGCGAAATCTTTCTGCGCGATAACTACACCTGCCAGTACTGCGGCAAGGTCACGCATGACCTGACGCTTGACCACGTCCACCCGAAATCGCGCGATGGCAAGCACACCTGGGAAAACCTCGTCTCCGCCTGCAAGGAGTGCAACCACCGCAAGGGCGGGCGCACGCCGGAGGAGGCCCGGATGCGGCTGAAGAAGTCGCCGACGGAACCGCGCGCCGGGGCGTACTACGCCATTCAGCGCCGCCTCGCGGAGCGCCCACGCACCGACTGGCTCCCCTTCATTCCCGGCGCGGACTTCGCCGCCGCCTCTTAATGGCCCGCGCCGCTCCTGTACACAGGGGTGCGCGGGCGTTGCCGAACGAACCGGGCAGGTACGCGACGTACCGTGCCGGGGCGTTCGTGTGTTCAGGGCGTATGTGTCTGGGCGTTGAGCGGCATGGGAGGGAAGGGTTTGAACCGCGAAGGCGCGAAGGCGCGAAGAAATCAAGAAAATATATGCATTCTTTTGCATTTCTTTGCGCCTTCGCGCCTTCGCGGTTCAATCGTCCTTGATGGCGTGTTTGCGAGTGAAGATGATGGAGGGGAAAACGCGATGCTCGATCTCCGGTTGATCCGTGAGCAACCCGATACCGTGCGCGACGGCCTGCGCAAGTTGTACGCCGACGTTGGCGTAGTGGATGAAGTGCTCGCCCTCGATGCGGCGTGGCGCACGTTGCAGAGCGAACTACAAGCCTTGCAGGAGCGGCGGAACACGCTCTCGAAGCAGGTATCCACTGCCCGTGATGCCGAAACCCGCACGCCGCTGATCGCGGCCAGCAAAGAGACGGGCGACGGCATCCGCCAGATCGAGGGGTTGGTCACCTCGGCAAAGGCCGCGCTCGATGCTGTGCTGCTGGTGATCCCGAACCTGCCCCTCGCGGGCGTGCCCGTGGGCAAGGACGACTCGGAAAACGTCGTCACGCGCGTCGAGGGCACGCAGCGGCAATTCGCGTTCGACCCGAAACCGCACTACGACCTCGGCCCCGCACTGGGCATTCTCGATTTCGAGCGCGGCGTCAAGCTGGCGGGATCGCGCTTCTACGTGCTGCTCGGCGCGGGCGCGAAGCTGCAACGCGCGCTCATTCAGTGGATGCTCGATGTCCACGAGGCGCAGGGCTACCACGAACTGTACCCGCCGTACCTCGTGCAGCGCGAGATGCTCGTCGGCGCGGGCAACCTGCCGAAGTTCACCGACAACCTCTACAGCCTCGCGGAGTCGCCGGACCACTACCTGATCCCCACCGCCGAGGTGCCGCTGACGAACTATTACCGCGAGGAAATCCTGCCCGATGCATCGCTGCCCGTGAAGCTGATGGCGTACACTCCCTGCTTCCGGCGCGAGCAGCTTTCGGCGGGGCGAGACACGCGTGGCATCAAGCGCGGGCACCAGTTCGACAAGGTGGAGATGGTGCGCCTCGAACGCCCGGAAGACTCGCTCGCCGCGCTGGACACCCTGACGCGAGACGCGGAAGAAATCCTCAAGCAACTGGAACTGCCGTACCGCGTGCTCCAGATGTGTACGGGCGACCTGTCATTCGTGGCGGCGGCGAAGTACGATCTGGAAGTCTGGTCGCCGGGGGTGGCGGAGTGGCTGGAAGTCTCGTCGTGCGGCCTGTTCACGGACTTTCAGGCACGGCGGGCGAACCTGCGCTTCCGCCGTGAGGGTGGCAGGCCGGAATACCTGCACACGCTCAACGGCAGCGGCCTGGCGCTCCCCCGCCTGATGATCGCCCTCATGGAAAATTACCAGAACGCGGACGGCACGATCACGGTGCCCGACGTGATCCGCCCCTACTTGCGCGGCATGGCACGCATTGAGCCGGCCCCGCCGATGATTTGAGAGGGGATTTCACCGCCAAGACGCCAAGGGCGCCAAGAAAAACAAAAGCATTTCTTGGCGCCCTCGGCGTCTTGGCGGTAGATCTCTCCCCGGCTTTTCGACTTGCGCAACCGGGCAGGGTGCGGCATACTAGGAAAGCCTCGTGGAGAGGTGGCCGAGCGGTCTATGGCAGCTGTCTTGAAAACAGCCGGGTGATGAGCCCCGTGGGTTCGAATCCCACCTTCTCCGCCAGTGTTGCAGCGGTCATTGGGTAGGTGCCAGAGTGGTCGATCGGGCTCGCCTGCTAAGCGAGTGTACCGTAAGGTACCCAGGGTTCGAATCCCTGCCTACCCGCCAGCGCAAATTGACAGCCCCACGCGGGGTGGTATACTCCCAAGTGCGGTACGCGCGCCCGTAGCTCAGTGGATAGAGCGTTTGGTTGCGGACCAAAAGGCCGGAGGTTCGAGTCCCCCCGGGCGTACCACTTAAATGTCCGATCAGGAAGCCGGAAATGCAATCCGGCTTTCTTGTATTTGACGACGCCAAACGCCCTCATATGCACGAGAAGTGAACGTGAAAATTCTCACAAATAATGGCAGGGCACAACAGATCTGTAGATTAGGCGCACCAGCACCGACAGCGTGCCGATGAGCAGCATAGCCGCGTGAATGTTTTCTGCTGAGTGAGCAGGTGAGCGATGACGCCGGAGTTGCTGCATCGCCTCTGTGGAGTTACGTGGGTTTGGTGGACACCTGATGCTTTGGCGATAGCCGAAGGAGGTGTCCCATGCCCCGTACCCATCCCCCATATCCGCCTGCGTTCCGGGCGGAGGCCGTGCGACTCGTCCAGAGTAGTAGCAAGTCTATCCCCGTCATCGCGAATGATCTCGGCGTCTCGGACCAGGCCTTGTGCGGCTGGGTGAAGCAGGCCGAGATCGACGGCGGCGAGCGCGACGGCCTGACGACCGAAGAACGTGAGGAGTTGCGCCACCTGCGGCGCGAGGTCCGCATCCTTAAAGAGGAACGGGAGATCTTGAAAAAAGCCGCGGCCTTCTTCGCCCGGGAGAGCAGCGCGACCCGGTAGCGGCGTTCGCGTTCGTTGGGGCGGAGAAGGCCAACCATGCGGTGACCACGCTGTGCCGGGTGCTGGGTGTCTCCACCAGCGGGTATTATGCGTGGGTGAAACGGCCGCCCTCAGCCCGGGCGGTCGCCGATCGGGCGTTGAGTGAGCGCATCCGGGCGATCCATGTGCCGAGTCGCGGCACCTACGGCGCGCCGCGCGTTCATGCCGAGTTGCGCGATGCGGGGGCCGTGTGTTCGCGCAGACGGGTGGCGCGCCTCCTGCGGGCGGCAGGATTGCAGGGCTGCCATCGTCGCAAAGGGCCGCGCACCACACGCCGGTTTCCGGATGCGGCACCCGCGCCCGATCTCGTCAAGCGCGATTTTGCCGCCGTTGCCCCAGACCGGCTCTGGGTGGCGGACATCACCTACGTGCCGACTTGGACGGGCTTTCTCTATCTGGCAGTGGTGCTCGACGCATGGAGTCGGCGCGTCGTCGGTTGGGCGATGGCGGATCATTTGCGTGCGGAACTGGTCGTCGAAGCAGTCGAAATAGCGCTCTGGCGGCGACGACCGGGCAAGGGATTGATCCATCATTCGGATCAAGGATCGCAATACACGAGCCTCGCCCTCGGGCGACGCTTACGCGACGCGGGCTTGGTCGCCTCGATGGGCAGCCGGGGCGACTGCTTCGACAACGCGATGGCGGAAGGTTTCTTCGCCACGTTGGAGTGCGAACTGCTCGCCCGACAACGCTTTCCTACATGGACCGCAGCGCGCATGGCGCTGTTCGACTACATCGAGGGATTCTGATGTTCAACCAAAGGCGCGCATTGAGCCAACTTCTGGGTACTCACCATACTCGTTTGACGTCTGAATCGAATCATTGCTGACTTTGTCACCAGGCAGGGGGAGTGTGGGAATGGAGATTCATCGATGCATCCCATAAGGCTTCGCGTCTTTGCACTGGTCATCGCGGGCTTTGTGATGACGGGTCTGCTTGCCTTTCCACTCTTTGTCGCCGCCGATGTGGGAACGCCTCCGCCTGCACACGAATCCCCCAAAACACCGCATGGAGCGGAGGGAACCACAGCCGTCATCGGCATAATGTGTGGTGCCATCGTAATGGGGGCATTGTCTGGGGGAGCGCCGATGCCCGACCTCCTGACCTGGCGAGTGGTGGTGCTGGCACTGATCTTCTAGCCGGGGCTGGAACTGAACGCGAAAGCGATGCGCGTCTCCCTTGTGACCGTGACCCTGGTGGTGATCGCGACTCTTGCGCCACTGCGTCATGGGGATAGAGAATGAAGGACCACGCTTGCCGCATAGCAAGGGGATGAGTGGGGAACTTAGGTGAATCATGGACAGAAAACGACTAGTAATTTTTACAGTAATATTTAACTACTATGCTCATGGCAATAGGTAGATTCGCTACGGGCGAACAAAAGCTCCCGATCACGTCGTTGTTTCGGGTGTAGTTTTCGTCGGAGAAGTGGTACGGAACAGTGAATGCGCCGGGATAAAAGTGGTACACGTTGCCGCTGCTGTCGTACAACCCAGTCCAACGACTGGGAGGAAGGATGTTACGACAGATGGAACG
>JAABUQ010002583.1_pt1 | contig 35413 bp, 27 predicted proteins | sample 5560001 | NCBI WGS metagenome assembly JAABUQ01 (sample SAMN10711888, study PRJNA513371) | rock metagenome | isolation source: Antarctica rocks | place: Antarctica: Victoria Land, Finger Mt nord | collected 2015-12-18
GAACGGTTTCATGGCCACCGAGATCGAAGACGCCGCCTATGCCCACGCCCGGGCCGTGGATGCCGGCGAGAAGGTCATCGTCGGGGTGAACCGCTATGGCCAGGACCGCCCCGAACCCGTCGAGGTGTTCCCCAGCGACCCGGCCCTCCAGGGTGCGCAGATCGCCCGGCTCCAGCGCACCCGGGCGGAACGTGACGGCTCTGCGGTGGGCGCAGCGCTCGACGCCCTGGCGTTGGCGGCACGGGGTTCGGACAATGTCCTGCCTCCCATGAAGGAGGCCCTCCGCCTGCGGGCCACGCTGGGTGAGGTGAGCGACGTCCTTCGAGACGTCTTCGGAACCTACCGGGCGGAGCGCTGAAGATGGTGGTGAGGTTGGTCATCCTGGGCGGCGGCCCCGCCGGCAACACCGCGGCCACCTGTGCCGCCCGCCTGGGGGCAGAGGTCATCGTCGTCGAGCGTGACGTGCTCGGAGGAGCCGCTCACCTCTGGGACTGCATTCCCTCCAAGTCCATGATCGCCACGGGAGGGGCGATGAGCTTTGCCCGCCGGATCGACGGCATGGGCCTGTCGCACCTGGAGGCCCGCCTCGACCTCGAAGCACAGCGCCAACGGATCAAGGACATCGAGGCGCGCCTCCACCACGACGTCGAGCGCCTCCTGGCCTCGCAGGGCATCGAACTCATCGCCGGCACCGGTCGGCTGATCGACGACCACACCGTGGAGGTGACTGCGGCCGGAGGCGGCCGGCAGCTCCATGCCGACGCCATTCTGGTGTCCACCGGGTCCCGGCCCCGGATCCCGGCAGGGGTCGAGCCCGATGGTGACCGCATCCTCACCACTCGCCAGGCCTACCCGCCCCTCACCATGCCCGAGCACCTGGTGGTGATCGGCTCGGGGGTCACCGGCGTGGAGTTCGTGCACATGTTCTCGTCGTTCGGGTCCAAGGTCACGCTCATCGTCAGCCGCCAGCAGGTGCTGCCCACCAAGGATCCCGAGGTGGCCGCCGCCTTGGAAAACGAGCTGCTTCGCCGCGGCGTCCGGCTGTTCAAGGGGGCGCGAGCCACCACCATCGACTTGACCGACGACGACGACGGCGTGGCGGTGGCCTGCGACGACGGCCGCGTGGCGCTCGGCACCCACGCCCTGTTGGCCGTAGGGTCCATCGCCAACTCTGACGGGTTGGGCCTCGAGGAGGCCGGGGTCACCATCGACGACGGTGGTTACGTGGCCATCAACCAGCACTGCCAGTCGAGCGTGGCCCACATCTACGCCGCCGGCGACGTTTCGGGAAAGCTCCCCCTGTCGTCGGTGGCCTCCACGCAGGGCCGAAAGATCGCCGAGCATGTGATGGGGATGCACACCCGGTCCCATCGCCACATCGACTATGAAAAGGCCCCGTCGGCCATCTTCACCGAACCGGAGATCGCCGATGTCGGACTGGCCGAGGCCGATGCCTTCGCCATCGGCCGCAAGATCCGGGTCACCAAGGTGCCCTACGCATCCACTGCCAAGGCCCTCATCAACAACGACCCGGGCGGGTTCGTCAAGATCGTCTCCGACCCGGCCACGGGTGTCGTCCTAGGAGGATCGATCGTCGGGCGCCATGCCGCCGAGCTGATCTCGGTCATCGCCCTGGCCGTGACCGCCAACCTCAAGGTCACCGACATCGTCGAGAGCTGCCTCGTTCACCCCACCCTGTCCGAGGCCCTGGCCGACGCCGCCGAGTAGGCCCCGCGCCCGCGCCGCCTCCCGCCGCCCACGCGCCAGCGTCAGGTGTCGTCGGGGGTGATGACGACGACGATGTCGCCGGCGCCCACGGAGTCGCCGGGGCCGACCTTGACCTCCCTGACCGTGCCGGCCACCTCGGTGGTGATGTTGTTCTCCATCTTCATGGCCTCAAGGACGGTGACCGCCTGGCCGACCCCCACCACATCGCCCACCCGGACCAGAACTTTGACGATGGTCCCCTGCATGGGCACGGCCACCTGGCCGCCGGCGCCGGCCCCGGCGTCGCGGCCCGCCGGCGAGCGGCGCCGGGCACTGCCCGGCCCGGCGGACGCATCGGCGCCCGGAACCCAGATGCGCACCGAGAAGAGCCGGCCGTTGACCTCGACGTTGATGTCGCGCCGCACGGGGTCCTCGCCGTCGGCGGCCACCACCGGAACCTGGGGAGGGGACCACAGGGAGAAATCGAGCGTGCCTTCCACCCAGTTGGTGGAGTGCTGCACGGCTACGAAATCGGGGTGCTCGAGGATGGCCACATCTGCGGGGATGGTGGTGGCCACACCTTCGATCTTCGTTTCCCGAAGGGCGCGGAGCATGCGCCTTCGCGCCGTGTCACGGTCGGGGCCCCAGGCCACCACCTTGGCGATGAGGTTGTCGTAAAACGGGCTGACCGTGTCCCCAACCTGGTAGCCGGCGTCGGTGCGAACCCCGAAGCCGTCGGGTCGATCGAATCGGGTGAGCATTCCCGGCGAGGGGGAGAACCGCCCGCCGGTGGGGTCCTCGGCGTTGACGCGGACCTCGATGGCGTGGCCCACCAGCTTGACGTCGTCCTGGGAGAAGCCAAGGTGCTCACCCGAGGCGATCCTCAACTGCAGGGCCACCAGGTCCCGGCCGAGCACCTGCTCGGTGACGGGGTGCTCGACCTGCAGGCGGGTGTTCATCTCCAGAAAGAAAAATGCGCCGTCCTGATACATGAACTCCACGGTCCCGGCATTGACATAGCCGCACTGCCGGGCCACCTTGATGGCGGCGTCGCCCATGGCCTCGAGGATCGCCACCGAGATGGCCGGCGCGGGAGCCTCCTCGATGAGCTTTTGATGGCGGCGTTGCGCCGAGCAGTCCCGCGTCCCCAGGTGGACCGCGTGCCCGTGGGTGTCGACGAGAACTTGGACCTCGACGTGGCGGGGCCAGGTCAGGTACCGCTCCAGGTAGCACTCCGAGCGCCCGAAGCCGCTCAGAGCCTCGCGCTGCGCCGACTCCAGCGCATCGGCGGCATCGGCGGCGCGCTGCACGACCCGCATGCCCCGACCACCGCCTCCAAACGCCGCCTTGATGGCGATCGGCCAGCCAGACTCCTCACCGAAGTCGATCACGTCGTCAGCCGAGGCGATGGCCTCGGTGGTGCCCGGCACGCAGTCGACGGCGGCGGCCTGGGCGGCCTGACGGGAGCTGATCTTGTCGCCCATGATCTCGATCGCCCGGGGAGGGGGGCCGATCCAGGCCACTCCGGCGTCGCTCACCGCCCCGGCGAAGTCGGCATTCTCGGAGAAGAATCCGTATCCCGGGTGAATCCCCTCGGCCCCCGAGGCGGCCGCCACCTCGAGGATTCTGGCCGTATTGAGATAGCTCTCGGCCGCGGTCCGGCCGCCCAGGGCGTAGGCTTCGTCGGCCATACGGACATGCAGGGCGTCGCGGTCGAGGTCGGAGTACACGGCGACGGTGCCGATCCCCAACTCCTGACAGGTGCGAATGATCCGGACGGCGATTTCCCCCCGATTGACGATCAGCACCTTGTTCAACACAGCGGGCATTCTTCCAGCATGCTGAGCGGGGAGCGAGTCCGCGTCGCCCTGCTGGCCACCCGCTTCGTGGACATTCGCATCGTCGGCGAGGTCGATTCGACCAACCGGGTGGTCCGGGATCTGGCCGATGCCGGGGCGGCCGAGGGAGTGGTCGTGGCGGCCGAACATCAAACCGCCGGGAAGGGCCGGTTGGGGCGAACCTGGGAGGCGCCCGCCCGAAGCGCCATCCTGGCCTCGGTGCTGCTGCGGCCCGACCTGGCCAGCGCCGAACGATACCTGGTTACTGCGGCCATGGCTCTCTCCGCCCGGGAGGCGTGCGCAACCGTCGCCGGGTTCCGACCTCAGCTCAAGTGGCCCAACGACCTGGTGGCGGGCGATGCCAAGGTGGCGGGGATCCTCGCTCAGGCCACCTCCGGCGCCGTGGTGGCCGGCATCGGGATCAACGTGTCGGCATCGCCACCCGATGCCACCCACCTCGACGCGCTGGGCGCCGCGGTGGACCGAACGGATCTGCTGGTGGCCCTGCTCGGCGATCTCCACGTCCGCCTCCTGCACCTGGAGACGGTCCTGGTCGACTACCGCGCCGCGTGCGCCACCATCGGCCGGGACGTGAGGGTGGCCATCCCCGGCGGCCGGCTGGTGGGCCGGGCTTTGGGGGTCGACGACCTGGGCCGATTGGTGGTGGCCCCGGCCCGGGGTGCCGCGGTGGCGCTGGCGGCCGGCGACGTCACCCACGTGAGGCCGGGGTGAGGCGGTGGGCAGTGGGCGGGAATCGTCCGCCGGCGTTCAGCGGTCGAGCGGCCCGGTAGGCTCGAAGCCATGAAGGCGCTCATCCTGGCCGGGGGGGCGGGCACGCGCCTGCGTCCGATCACCCACACGCGGGCCAAGCAGTTGGTCCCGGTGGCCAACAAGCCCATCTTGTTCTATGGCATCGAAGCCATCGCCGACGCCGGCATCAAACAGGTCGGCATCATCGTGGGCGACACCGCCGCCGAGGTCCGCGCCGCCGTCGGCGACGGTTCGGCGTGGGGCATCGAGGTCACCTACCTGCCCCAGGATGCGCCGCTGGGGCTGGCCCACTGCGTGCTCATCGCCCGAGAATTTCTGGGCGACGACGACTTCGTCATGTACCTGGGCGACAACCTGCTCAAGCAGACGCTGGCCGAGTTCGTGCAGCGCTTCGAGGACGATCGGCTCCGGGCGGCGAGCCCCAGCCTGACCGAGGAGGTCCAGGTTCCCGTGGCCCAGATCCTTCTCAAGCGGGTCCCCGACCCGCAGCGCTTCGGCGTGGCCGAGACCGATGCCGACGGCCGGATCATCCGCCTGGTGGAAAAGCCCGAGTTCCCGCCCTCGGACCTGGCCCTGGTCGGCGTCTACCTCTTCGACTCGAGTGTCCACCAGGCGGTGGCATCCATCGTCGCGTCGCCTCGAGGTGAGCTGGAGATCACCGACGCCATCCAGTGGCTCATCGACCACGGCCACCGGGTGCGCAGCGAGATCCTCGAGGGGTGGTGGATCGACACCGGGAAGCTGACGCCCCTGCTCGAGGCCAACCGGTTGATCCTGGAGAGCATCGAGCGCCGCCTCGACGGAGATGTCGACGACGCCTCCCAGGTCGACGGCCGCGTCGTGGTCGAAGCCGGTGCGGTGATCCGAAACTCGGTCCTTCGCGGGCCCATCGTCATCGGTGCCGACACCACGGTGAGCGACAGCTTCGTCGGACCGTTCAGTGCCATCGGGTCGCGATGTGTGATCGAGCGGTCCGAGGTGGAGCATTCGGTGGTCCTCGACGACAGCCGCATCCTGGCCGCCGGGCGGATCGAGGACTCCCTCCTCGGCCATCACGTGGAGGTGACCCGCTCCGAGCGGCGCCCCCGGGCCACCCGGCTGATGGTGGGCGATCACAGCCAGATCGACCTGGGCTGATCGCGTGCGCCTGCTGGTAACCGGAGGAGCCGGCTTCATCGGCTCGAACTATCTGCGTTGGCTGCTGGCCAACAGCGACGACGACGTGACCGTCTATGACGCCCTCACCTACGCGGGCAACCCCTCGACGTTGGCCGACCTCACCGGCGGCCCCGACGCCGCCCGGGTGCGCTTCGTCCATGCCGACATCTGTGACGCCGACGCCTTAGCCCGGGAGGTCGACGGCCATGACGCCATCGTGCACTTCGCCGCGGAGAGCCATGTCGACCGCTCCATCACCGGTCCCCAGGACTTCGTGGTCACCAATTGTGTGGGCACCAACTTGGTGATGCACGCGGCCCGCATGGCCGGGACGGGCCGCGTCCTGCACATCTCGACCGACGAGGTCTATGGCTCGGTGGACCTGGGGGAGTCGATCGAGACCGACCTGCTGGTGCCGCGTTCCCCCTACAGCGCCTCCAAGGCAGGATCGGACCTCATCGCCCTGTCGTATCACACCACCTACGGCCTGCCCGTGGTGGTGACTCGCAGCTCCAACAACTTCGGACCGTGGCAGTACCCCGAGAAGGTCATTCCCCTCTTCGTGACCAACCTGCTCGACGCCAAGCGCGTCCCCCTGTACGGAGATGGGCTCAACCGGCGGGATTGGTTGTTTGTGATGGACAATTGCGCAGCCGTCGACGCCGTGCTCCGGCGGGGCGAGACCGGCGAGATCTACAACATCGGAGCAGGCCACGAGCTCACCAATCGGGACCTGACCACCCGGCTGCTCACCTTGTGCGGGGCCGGCCAGGAGATGGTCGAGCACGTGGCCGACCGCTTGGGCCACGACCGCCGCTACGCGGTGGATTCCACCAAGGTCCGGGCCCTGGGATGGTCACCCGGGGTAGGGATCGAGGAGGGGCTGGCGCAGACCTTCGCCTGGTACCGGGACAATCGGTGGTGGTGGGAGCCGCTCAAAGCCGTCACCGTTCCATGAGGATTCTGGTGACGGGCGGCGGGGGCCAGTTGGCCACCGACCTGGTGGAGGTTCTGGCCGGCCGAGCTCACCACCGCGTCGCCGCCCCCACCCGAGGAGATCTCGACGTCTCCGATCGCGACGCGGTGCGCGCCGCGTTCGGGCGGTTGGATCCCGAGCTGGTGTTCCACACCGCGGCGTGGACGGCAGTCGATGCCTGCGAGTCCGATCCCGATCGGGCGTTTTCGGTCAACGCCCTGGGCACCCGGCACGTGGCCGAGGGGGCCCGGGCCAACGGGGCCCACGTGGTCTACGTCTCGACGGACTATGTCTTCGACGGCCGAAGCGCCCTGCCCTACACAGAATGGGATCGCCCGGCGCCCGAGTCGGTCTACGGCCACTCGAAGCTGGCCGGCGAGGAGGAGCTGCTCGGCCAGCTCCCGGGGGCCACGGTGGCCCGCACGGCGTGGGTATGCGGGCGTCATGGCTCGAACATGGTCAAGACGGTGCTGCGCCTGGCGGCGGCGGGGACCCCGCTGCGCTTCGTCGACGACCAGCGGGGGTGTCCGACGTTCACCGACGATCTGGCGGAAATGCTCTACCACCTCGGCGTGTCCCGTCGGCCGGGAGTCTTCCACGTCACCAACCAGGGCCCGACCACGTGGTACAGCTTCGCCCGGGACGTGATCGACGCCGCGGGCGGAGATCCCGCACTGGTGGTGCCCATCTCCACCGACGAGTTGCAACCGCCCCGGCCCGCCCCCCGGCCCGCCAACTCGGTGCTGGACAATGCCGCCCTGCGCCTGAGCGGTGTGGCCCTGCTGGCCGACCACCACGAACCGCTGATCCGCACGGTCGGAGCCCTGGCGCCGGCGCCGACAACGACCGAGCGGGGTGCATGAGCGAACCGGAGGCCTCGACCCCGATGGGTGGGCCGGCCCTCGGCGGCGACGACGGGGTGGCGGTGAGGGCGGTCGTGGTCAACTTCAATGCCGGCGCCCACCTGCTCACCTGCGTCGAGAGCCTGGCTCGGGCCGGGGTCGGCCGCGTGGTGGTGGTGGACAACGCCTCGACCGACGATTCGGCCGCTCTTCTCGCCTCTCGTGATGACGTCACCTGGGTCGACGCCGGGGCGAACCTCGGATACGGGCGAGCCGCCAACCGGGGTTCGGAAGGGTCGGAGGCCGCCGCCGTGCTGGTCTTGAACCCCGATGTGGTGATCGAGCCGGGGGCGGTGCGGATCCTCCTCGACCGGCTGGAGGCGGAGGACGATCTGGGCATCGTCGGCCCCCGGGTCCGAAACGGGGACGGGACGATCTATCCCTCGGCCCGCACCTTTCCCAACCTCATCGACGCCATGGGCCACGGTCTGCTGGGCCTGGTGGCCCCCCGGAACCGCTTCACCCGCCGCTACCGCCTGCTCGACTGGGATCACGACGACGCCCGGCGGGTGGATTGGGTTTCGGGGGCCTGCCTGCTCGTAAGGGGGCGGGCCTGGCAGGAGCTCAGGGGGTTCGATCCCGCCTATTTCATGTACCTCGAAGATGTCGACCTGTGCTGGCGAGCGGGCCGGGCGGGCTGGGGGGTGGGCTACGAACCGGCGGCCGAGATCACCCACATCCAGGGGATCTCGGCTCGCCTGCGCCCCTACCGGATGCTGGCCGCTCACCACCGATCCATGTGGCGTTTCGCTGAGCGTTCTACCACTGGTGGGCGCCGCGTGCTGTTGCCGGTGATCGCCGCCGGCCTGGGCGCCCGCTTGGGGGTGGCCTGCGTCCGCCATCGCGCCGGTGGCCAGCAGGCGCGGGTGCCAGGCCGCTCCGAGCCCACCTCGTGACGCGGTTACCCTGAGCGACGATATGGGCAAAGCGTCGTCCAACAAGAAGGTGGCTCGAGCTGCCGGTACCGGTGGTCGGGCGGCCGGGGGCCGGATCGCCTGGACCTACTACGGGGTGATCGCCGTTGTCGTGGTCCTGGGCGTCGTCGGTACCATGTTCAGCCGCGCCGGCTATCACTCCCGGGTCAACAACTCCGGCAACAAGCAGCCGATCGTGGGGGCGACGTGGAACGAGGCCTTCGCCGTCTATGCGTGTGGCAAGTTCCTCCCCCCCATCAAGCTCAGCAAGGACCCGAGTGGGATCACCACCCAGGGCGACGGGATCATCCATATCCATCCCACCTCCAAGTCCTCCGCCGGCAAGAATGCCACCCTCGGCAAGTTCGCCTCTTCGGTGGGCATGAAGCTCAACGCCGGGGAGCTGCGGGTGCCCGGGGGCAAGCTCTACCGCGACGGTGACCAGTGCGACACCAAGAACGGCAAGGTCTACGTGAAGCAGTTCGCCTTCGCAGGAGACACCAGGGGCCAGGTGCAAAGCTCCGACCCCCGCGATGTGCTCCTGACCGACCAGGCCCTGGTCACCATCGCCTTCGTGGCCAACGGACAACAGGGCGCCATCCCCCCCCCGCTCAAGGCCGTGCAGGACGCGCTGAGCAAGCTGGCCCCGCCGCCGGCGTCGACGACGGCGCCGTCGGTCCCCGGCTCTGCGCTGGCACCGGGGTCGACCACGCCGGGGTCAACGCCGCCGCCGCCGGGGTCGACCACGCCTGGGTCGACGGCGCCGGCGCCGGGGTCGACCCCTCCGCCGCCGGCCTCCCCGCCGAGCACCCCGTGAGAGCCGTCGTCCTGGTCGGCGGCCGAGGCACCCGCCTTCGTCCCCTGACGTTGACGACACCCAAACAGATGCTGCCCGTCGCCGGCCGCCCCATGCTCGAGCGTGTCCTGGCCCACCTGGCGACCTTCGGCATCGACGACGTGGTGCTGTCCCTGGGCTTCCTGCCCGACGCCTTCCGCTCCGCCTACCCCGACGGGATGTGCGCCGGGGTGGCCCTCCACTACGCGGTGGAGGACCATCCCCTGGACACTGCGGGAGCCATTGCGTTCGCCGCCGCTCACGCCGGTCTAGACCAGCCCTTTGTGGTGGTCAACGGCGACGTCATCACCGACCTCGACATCGCGTCGCTCGTCGAGTTCCACCAGGGGCACGCGGCCGAGGCCACCATCGCCCTGACCCCGGTGGAGGACCCCTCGGCGTTCGGGGTCGTTCCCACCGACGAGCGGGGCCGGGTCAGGGAATTCATCGAGAAGCCGCCACGGGACCTGGCTCCGACAAACCTCATCAACGCCGGGACCTACGTGCTCAATCCGTCGGTGCTCGAGCTGATCGCTCCCAAGGTGAAGGTGTCGATCGAGCGTGAGATCTTCCCCGCCCTGGTCGCTCGTCAGACGTTGTATGCCATGGCGTCGGACGCGGCCTGGATCGACGCCGGCACACCGGGGAGCTATCGGCGGATCAACCTGAGCTGGGCGTCAAGGACGGCCGGGGGGATCGACCCGTCGGCGTCGGTCGCCGCCGACGCGTCGGTGACCGACAGCGTCATCGGTGCCGCTTCGTGTGTGGGCTCGGGGGCCACGGTTCGCGGATCGGTGTTGCTCGACGGGGTGACGGTGGGCTCGGGGGCCACTGTCGTTGACGCCATCGTCGGCTATCGGGTCAACCTGGGCCCCGACGTCGTCGTCAGGGCCGGCGCGGTGATCGGCGACGACGTCGATGTCGCCGGGAAGACGGTGATCTCCGAGGGGCAACTTGTCGAGGGCTCGACGCTTCACGCTCAGTGAGGGCGTTCGTCACCGGCGGTGCCGGCTTCATCGGATCCGTGCTGGTGGACCGCCTGCTGGCCGAAGGCCACGCCGTCGACGTCGTCGACAATCTGGCCAGCGGCTCGTTGGCCAACCTGGCTGCGGCGCGCAGCAATCCCGACCACGAGCTCAGCTTTCAGCGCCTCGACGTGGCCTCCTCGGACATGGCCGAGGTTATGACCCGGCGCCCTCCCGAGGTCGTCTATCACCTGGCCTCCGGACCCGGGTCGGCGGCGTCGGTGGCCTGGCCTGTGGCCGACGCCGAGATCAACGTGATCGGTTCGTTGCGGGTCCTGGAAGGCGCCCGACGAGCCGGTGCCCGAAAGGTCGTCTTCGCAACGTCGGGAGCCGCCATCTACGGCGGATCATCGACCCGCCCGGTCAAGGAGTCGGCTCCCCTCAAGCCGCTGTCGCCCCACGGCGTGGCCGAGGCCAGCGTGATCGGATACCTGGCCGCCTACCGGGAGTTGCACAACCTGGAGTACACCGCGCTGGCCCTGGCCAGCGTCTATGGAGCGGGCCAGGGCCCTTCGGGTTTGTCGGGGGTGGGTTCGTCGGGGGTGGAGTCGTCGGGGGTGGTGGCCCGCTTCGCCGGGGCCCTGGCCACCGGCCGGCCGGCGGTCATCTACGGGGATGGCATGCAGACCCGAGATTTTGTCTACGTCGACGACGCCGTCGATGCCCTGGCTCGAGCTGCGGGGCGCGGCAGCGGTCTGACCCTCAACATCGGAACAGGGGTGGAGACGGCCATCAGCGCCCTCTATGCCAAGGTTGCGGGCGCCCTGGGGATCGACGCCGCGCCCACTCATGCTCCGGCCCGGCCCGGCGAGGTCGTGCGTTGCAGCTTGGACCCGGCCCGGGCTGCCATCCACCTGAATTGGGCACCGTGGACCACCCTCGACGCCGGGGTGGCCGCCGTGGCCGCCTGGATCCGGGCCGGCGGCCCGGGTGGCTAGGGCCGGACCCGGAGCGGCTCCCCCGGGCGCCCCCCGTCGGCGCCGACTCGGCCCCTCGCGGCCTACTCGGCCCTGGCTGGAGTCCGGTGCTTGAGAGCCACGGCGGCCCCGACGGCCACAGCGGCGGCCGCAGGCAGGGCGATCGCCCACGGGGCCTCGGGCAAACCGGTGGGCGGCACCGGGGCGGGCGAAACCGACGGGGTGCTGTTGGGGCCGCAGGCTGCCCCCGCACCGGTGACCGGCCCCGGCACCTGGCTGCTGGTGGGGATCTTCGAGCTCGGGTCGTCGGTCCTCTTGGTCGTGGACAGGACGGTGGCCAAGTTGTTGGCCATCCGGTCACGTTCGGTCAAAGGGGCCAGGGAGAACAGCGACTCGATCATGGCCAGGGTGGAGGTGTGCTCGAACGGGCCGCCCTTGACCACCTGCGCCGGCGCGTAGTTGGACACGACGATGCAAGGGACCCGGAACCCCAATTGGCCGTAGTTGGGGTAGTTCGGCCCGGGAAAGCCGGCCGGGCGGTTGTTGCCGGTGTGATCGACGGTGGCCGGATCGGTGTCGTCGACGACGATGGGCGGGGGGACATGGTCATAGAAGCCGCCCCATTCGTCAAAGGTCACCACAAACACCGTGGAGTCGAGATAACCGGCGTCGTTGAGGGCGTGGTAGACGTCGGCGACCGCCTTTTCCCCCAGCCGGATGTCGGCCAGAGGGTGATCGTCGCCCGAGGTGCCCGCACCTTCGTCCACGAAGGACGGATCGAGGTAGCTGACGTTGGGCAAGGTACCAGCCTTGACATCGTCGAGAAACGCGGTGCCGAGCGGCGGGATGCCGGGGGGCAGCGTCTGGCCGGCGGAGAAGGGCCGGAAGAAGGAGATGTACTTCCCGCCCCAGAGTCCGAGGTAGGGCAGGTCCTTGAAGTAGTAGGCCCCGGTGGGCTTGGTGCCACCCGGCGTGGGCGAGAGCTGATCCCAGATGGTGGGGAGTGTTGAGATCTTGCCGCTGTTGTGGTCGCGATCGGTGCGCGCCGAGTGCTGGTAGAAGCGGTTGGGGAAGGTCTCGGCGGCGATCGAGCAGAAGTAGCGGTCGAAAACAGTGTAGTTCTGGGCCAGGGCACCGAGGACGGGTACGTCGGGCTGTGCTTTCGGCGTCCCGTCCGGCCCAAGGTTGGTGTAGTAGCCGACCGGGAACGTGTTGGCCGCAGCGGCCTTGACCCCGGTGGCCGGTTTGACCGTGGCGGGTCGCTGGAGGAAGCCGTCCAGCCGGCCGCCGTCGTTTTCGACCAGCCATCCTTCCCAGGAGTGATCGGGATCGCTGTAGCCGCAGCCCTGGAAGTCGGGTGCCAGTGGGTAGTTCGGGTACGTCGAGCCGTCGGGGGCCCTGAACGTCAGGTCGTGGCGACCGTCGGCGCCGGGCAGCCAGGACAGGAGATGGTCGAACGACCGGTTTTCCAGGGTCATCCACACCACGTGTTTGATGTTGCCACCACCGCCGGGGACGGCGACGGGGGCCGCTTGGGCCACCGACTCGAACAACCCGAGGGGATTGGCGATGCTGAGGCCGGCGGCAGTGCCGGCCATGCCCAGGAAACTGCGTCGAGAGACCATGAACGGACCGTCGCACATCCAGGTGAACCGGACGTGGCCCGGCGCTGACCAGAAGGCGACAGGCGGGCGAGACCTCGGCGGCACCGCGAGGCCCGAGGCGAGGCCCCGGCTGTCAGCGGAACAGATCCTCGCCCGGGGGTCGGACGATCTCGTCGTGCACGCTCGACTCGCGCCGCCACGACGGGTCGATGCCGCGGACGATGGCCACGGGAATGGCCCGGGCCTTGCCCATCACCAGATCGGCGGCCCCGGCGATCTCGTCGGCCACGCAGACCTCGGTGGCCACCAGCTCGCGACCCGCGGTGTCGGTGCTGCCCCGCAGATCGATCACCGCGGCGACACCGGCGGTTCCGATGGCGATGTCGGTCACCCCCCGCCGCCACGTCCTGCCGAAGGTGTCGGAGACGATGACCGCCACCGAGATGCCCAGCCGGGCCTTCAGGCCGGCCCGGATGCGGCGGGCACTGCGGTCGCTGTCCACGGGGAGGAGCGCGGCGTAGCCGCGCTCCACGTTCGACACGTCGATGCCGGCGTTGGCACAGATGAAGCCGTGACGGGTCTCGGTCACCATCAGCTCACCTCGCCGGCGCAGGACCCGCACGGCCTCGGCGGCGATCAGCCGGACGCGGGCGCTGGCGTCATTCGGATCGAGGGGGACCAGGCGCCCCTCGGCCTTGGAGACGACTTTCTGGGTGACGACGACGATATCGCCGTCGCGCAGATCGGCGTGGCGGGCGATGATGGCCGCCAGGTCGTCGCCAGGGCGTATCTCGCCGATCTCGCAGACCCCGATCACCTCCATCGCCCGATCACCTCCATCGCCCGATCACCTCCATGGCCCGGTACCCTCGCCCCCGCCGAGCACGACGCGGGCCAGGGCGGCGGCCTCGGGGGGACCGGACATCACCGTAGGGGTCACCACGCAGGTCATGCCCTCGGCTTCCACCGCCCCGGCCAGGCCGGCGTCCGCGGTGTCGACGACCAGCACCGACGCGTACGGCGCCCACAGGCGGGCCACGCCCACCACGCTGGCCTCATGGCCGAGCTCCGCCAACAGGCGGTCCGCCGGCCCCTTGACGGCCCGGCCGGCGATGATGGGCGACACGGCCACGGTGTCGGGCCGGCGAGCCACCACGGCGTCGCCGATTCCGGGCGTGGCCAGCACCGGGGCGATGGACAGGAGGGGGTTGGAGGGACAGATCACCACACGGGAGGCCGACGCGATGGCGGCCAGCACGCCGGGCCCGGGCCTGGCCTCGTCGATGCCGGCCAGGCGGATGGCGGCCACGGCCACCGAGTGGCGGCGGCCCACGAAGTACTCCTGGAACCCGATCTCGGCACCGTCGGCGGCCAGGACCACGCGGGTGGCGACGCGGTCGTCGGACATGGGCAGGAGGCGGACGGGAAGCTCCCAGCGGGCGGCGATCTCGGCGCTGATCTCGCTCAGGGGAGCGCCCTCGGCCAGCCGGGCGGTCCGGTACAGATGGGTGCCCAGGTCACGGTCGCCCAGCGCGAACCAGGCCAGCCGGCCGCCGGCGTAGGAACGCAACTCCTCCAGGGCGTGCCACGTCTCGCCGGCCAGTCCCCACCCGGTGTCGGGGTTGATGGCCCCGGCCAGGGTATAGGTGACGGTGTCGAGGTCGGGACTGACATGGAGGCCGTGGACCACGGTGTCGTCGCCGGTGTTGACCACCGCGGTGATGTCCGCACCGGGTGCTGCAGCCACCAGACCTCGCAGCATGCGGGCGGCGCCGACACCGCCGGCCAGTGCGAGGATCACTCGCGGCACGCTACCGTCCGGCGACCATGGCCTCCTGCGCCTCCGGCCCCGTGGTGGGCATCGATGTCACGCCCCTGCTCGGCGCCCGGACGGGCGTGGGGGTCTTCGTCGACGGGCTGATCTCCCAGCTGACGGCCCGTCGCCGCAGCGAGCTTCGGGCCTACGGCCTGAGCGGGCGGGGCTGGCGGCGACTGGGCGCGGTGGTTCCCGACGGCGTGGCCCTGCGCCACCTCCCGCTGCCCGCCGGCGCCGCGCTGCGGTGCTGGGGCCACGTCGATGCCCCCACCGTCGAATGGTGGACCGGGCGCGTCGACGTCGTCCACGGCACCAACTTCGTCGTGCCTCCCAGCCGGCGGGCGGCCCGGCTGGTGAGCGTCCACGACCTGACCTCGCTGCACTTCCCGGAGCTGTGCGAGCCGGCAGCGCGGCGCTACCCCGATCTGATCCGCCGGGCGATCAGCGGGGGAGCGTGGGTGCACGCCACCTCGGCCGCGGTGGCCACCGAGGTCGTCGAGTACCTGGGCGCCGCGCCCGAGCGGGTCCGGGTCATCTATTCGGGGGTCACCCAACCCCCGCTCCCGCGCCCGAGTCCCGCTCGGGGCGCAGATCCCCCCTACGTGCTCGCCCTGGGAACGGTGGAGCCCCGCAAGGACCTGCCCGCCCTGGTGGCCGCTTTCGATCGCATCGCCGCCGATCACCCCGACCTGCAGTTGCGCATCGCCGGGCCGGAGGGGTGGGGGGAGGCGGCCCTGGCTCAAGCCATCGAGGCGGCCACCCATCGGCGGCGGATCATCCGCCTGGGTTGGGTGGCCGGGCGCGACGCCCTGCTCGGGGGGGCCACGGCGCTGGCCTACCCGTCGCGCTACGAGGGGTTCGGGTTCCCGCCCCTCGAGGCCATGGCCCGGGGGGTTCCGGTGGTGGCCACCGCGGTGGCCGCCCTGCCCGAGGTGCTGGGCGATGCCGCCCTGCTCGTTCCCGCCGGTGATGCCGACGCCCTGGCCGATGCGCTCGACCGGGTGATCGGCGACGAGGCACTGCGAAGGGGCCTGATCGACGCCGGCTATCAACGGGTGGCGCGCTACCCCTGGGAGGCCACCGGCGACGCCTTCGAACGCCTCTACGAAGAACTGGGGCGGGCCGGGCCCGGCCGGTAGGACCGGCCCCCGGCGGCGACGGCGTCGAAGACGGCGGTGAAGTCACCCCGGCCCTGGGCGGGGCTTCGCAGGCGGGGTCGGGACCGGCGCCCGGCCGTGGTCGAGGCGGGGTGGGGGAGGAGGTCGGTCACCGCATCGGCCAGGGCGCCGGCGTCGCGCCGGGGGACCAGGCGACCGGCGCCGGGGGGGAGACGGGCCAGGATCTCGACGGGGCCGCCCGCCGCCGTGGCCACCACCGGAACCCCCGAGGCCAGGGCCTCGACCAGGCCCAGGCCGAAGGGCTCGGGCTCGGTCGAGGCCTGCACGTAGACATCGAGATCGGCCATCAGGTCGGCCACGTCATGGCGCACCCCGAGCCAGCGCACGCCGAGCTCACCGGCCCGCCGCTGCAAGTCCGCGGCGTACCACTCCTTGCCGGTCACCGGGCCGCCGGCGATCACCACCTCGAGGTCGGGATGGCGGCGGCGCATCAGGGGGACGGCATCGAGGAGCACGTCGACGCCCTTCCAGGTGTCGATGCGGGTGGCCGCGCCGACCAGCGGGGCTTGATCGGGAATGGCCAGTGAGGCCCTGAACGTCCCCGCCCGGGCCGGCGAGAACTCCTCGGGATCGGCCTCGTCGGTGACCTCGATGACGTTGGCCGGCTCCAGCTGGGCGGCCACCGCGGCCGAGATGGCGATGACCACGGTGGCGAAACGGGCGGCCAGGAACCGCTCCAGGCGCAGCGCCACCGACGACTGGACCACGATCTCGCGGGCGTGCCACACGTGCGGGCGTCGCAGCACGGCGGCCACCGCCCAGCCGTAGAGGGAATGCAGGGCGTTGGTGTGGATCACGTCGGCGTCGATGCGCCGGGCCAGGCGGGCCAGGCGGAGCACCGAGACGGGCCAGGCCCAGGCGAAGTGCAGCCAGCGTCCCGAAGGTCCCGACGAGGTGATCCGCTGCAGGGGGACGACGTGCAGCACGGCGCCGGCGGCGGCATACTCGGCGGCCAGGCGGGCCGGCCCGGAGATGGCCACGTGGCACTCCCAGCCGTCGGCCGCCAGCCGGCGAATCATCCGGATGAGTGCCGTCTCGGAGCCGCCGCCGTCCCTGACCACCTGGACCGTGAGGAGACACCTGGTGCGGGTTGCGCTCAACGTGGAACAGCTCCTGTACCCCTCACCGGGAGGTGTCGGCCGGTACACGGCGCAGCTCGCCACTCTACTGGCGGAGGTCTCGGGCGACGAGGTGGTGGCCTTTGTGGCCCGCCATGGGCGTCCCCCGGTGACGGCGGCCATGGCCCGATTCGGTGTCACCGCGGCGCCGGCCATCCTGGCCCTGCCCCGGCCCATCCTCTATGAGGCCTGGCACCGCTTCGGCTGGCCACCCCTGGCCCTCGGGGCCCTCGACGTCGTCCACGCCCCGTCGGTGGCGGTCCCTCCCCGAGGGCCGGTGCCGCTCGTGGTCACGGTCCATGACGCGGCGCCGGCGCTGTTTCCCGAGTCCTTCCCCCGACGGGGCCTGCGCTTCCACCGCATGGGCCTGGCCGCGGCCGCCGGGCGGGCCGACGTGGTGATCACCGTGAGCGAGGCCGCGGCCGGCGAGATCACCGCGCACACCGCCATTCCCGCCCGGCGCATCCGGGTGGTCCCCAACGGCGTCGATCCCGTGGCCGTCGACCCCGAGGTGGGCGCCGCCGCCCGCCGCCGCCTGGGGGTGGGGGACCGGCCCTACGTGTTGTGGGTGGGAAGCCTCGAGCCCCGCAAGAACGTCCGGACCCTGGTGGCGGCCCTGGCCGTCCTGGCCCGCCAGGGCCGCGGGTTGGGCACGGAGCAGGGGAATGGCCCCGCCGGGCGCCCCCGACTCGTCCTGGCCGGCTACCCCGGGTGGCTGGCCGAGGGCCTCATCGACGCCGGCGACCGGACCGCCCTGGGCGACGACCTGGTGCAGTTGGGGAGACTGGCCGAAGCCGACCTGTGGGCCCTGTATGCGGGGGCCACGGTTTTCGCGTTTCCGAGCCGCCACGAAGGCTTCGGCTATCCGGTGCTCGAGGCCATGGGCCAGGGCCGTGCGGTGGTGTGCTCCGACATCGAGGTCCTCCGCGAGCTCGCCGGCCCCGCGGCGCGCTATGTGACGGCCACCGATGTGGGGGCGTGGGCCGAGGCCATTGCCCAGCTCCTCGTCGACACCGGGGCCCGCCGGGCGCTCGGGGCCCAGGGCCGACTGCGGGCCCGGCAGTTCTCCGTGGCCGCCAGCGTGTCGGCCACCCATGCGGTCTACCGCGAGGTCACCGGGTAGCGTCGCTTCGGTGCGGGTGCTCGTTTCCGGCAGCAAGGGCTTTGTCGGCCGGTGGTTGATGGAACACCTCACCGAGGCCGGCGATGACGCCGTGGGCCTCGATGCCGAGGTGGATGTGACCGACGCCGCGGCCTTGCGGGCGGCGGTGGGCGCGGTGGCCCCCGACGCCATCGTCCACCTGGCGGCGCGTGCCGGGGTGGGTGACTCCTGGAACCATCCCGGCGAGGTCTTTCAGGTCAATGCCACCGGGACGCTGCATCTGATCGAGGCCGCCCGGGCCTGCGCCCGGCCCCCCCGGGTTCTGCTCGTCAGCTCGGCGGAGGTGTACGGCATCGTGGGACCCGCCGACCTGCCGCTCGGCGAGGACCGCCCGCTGCGCCCCGTCAGCCCCTATGCGCTCAGCAAGGCCTGCGCCGAGCTGATCGGCCGCCAGGCGTGGCTGGGCCGGGGCCTGGAGGTCATCTGCGCCCGCCCGTTCAACCACACCGGGGCGGGGCAGACGCCGAGCTTCGTCGTTCCCTCCCTGGCCCGCCAGATCGTCGCCGCCCAGACGTCGGGAGCCGAGAGCATCGCCGTGGGCGACCTCAGTGTGCGCCGGGATCTGACCGACGTGCGCGACATCGTCCGGGCCTACCGCCTGCTGCTGATCGACGGCCTGCCCGGCGAGACCTACAACGTGTGCCGGGGGACGTCGGTGGAGATCGCCGAGGTGGCCCGGCGCCTGGCCGCGCTGGCCGGTGTCTCGCTGCCCTTCGTGGTCGACCCGGCCCGGCTGCGCCCCGTCGACGTCCCCGACCTGCGCGGCGATAGCACCCGGCTGCATCGAGCGACGGGCTGGGAACCGGTGATCCCCCTGGGCGAAACCCTGGCCGACCTGCTGGCCTCGCTCGGGGTGGCCGGGGGCGGCCACAGCCCCTGAGGCCGCCGGCGGCGCCGGCTCAGCCCCTGAGGCCGCCGGCGGCGCCGGCTCAGCCCCTGAGGCCGGCGGCGGCGCCGGCCAGGCGCCGGGCCCCCTCGAGCAGTTGGCGGCAGGCGGGGGCCAGTTGCTCGTTCAGCTCCCGGCGGCGGACCTGGGCCCGCTGGAAGCCAAGGATTCCGAACCCGACGGCGGCGTAGGCGGAGTCCTTCACGGCCTTGTTGATGTCATCGACGCTGAGCTCGGGCATGGAATCCTCCGGGGGTGAGAGAGCACCGGCGACCCCGAACCGAGGTGCTCGGTGCTTGCTGGTGTCCATCAGGATAGAACAGTTGCAAGCAGTGGGCACCGGACCATGACCCATCGGCGCGGTGCCGTGCCGCTAGGCTCGCCCGCCCGGATGGAGTCCCAACCTTCAGCAGCGCCCGTCGTGGCAGTTGTTGTCACCTGCGATCCCGGGCCCTGGTTCGACGAGGCCCTCTCAGCCCTGGGCAACCAGGACTACCCCAACCTGTCCGTTCTGGTGGTCGATTCGGCCAGCACGCTCGACCCCACCCCCCGAGTGGCGGCCATCGTGGCCGACGCTTTCGTGCATCGCCTCGAGCGCCGGGTCGACTTCGGGGTGGCCGCCAATGAGGCCCTGGCCGTGGTCGAGGGGGCCACGTTCTACCTGCTCTGCCACGACGACGTGGCTCTCGACCCCGGTGCGGTGAGCCGGATGGTGGAGGAGGCCTTCCGCTCCAACGCCGGCATCGTCGCCCCCAAGGTGGTCGAGTGGGACCGCCCCGACCGCCTCCTGTCGGTGGGTGCCGGGGTGGACCGCCAGGGCATCGTCCATCCCCTGGTGGAGCCGGGCGAGCTCGATCAAGAGCAGCACGACGCCGTCCGCGACGTCTTCCTGGCCCCGAGCGGCGCCATGCTGGTGCGCGCCGACCTCTTCGCCAGCCTCGGTGGGTTCAACACCGCCATCGCCCAGTTCGGCGAGGATCTTGACTTGTGCTGGCGGGCCTTGGTGGTGGGTGCCCGGGTGGTGGCCGCCCCCGCAGCGAGGGTCCGCCACCGCGAGACCGAGCGCAGCGAGAAGCGCCTGGGATGGACGGCTCCCCTGGATCGGCGCCGGGCCGCAGAGCTGGCCGAGCAACATCGCCTCCGCACCGTGTTCACCTGCTACGGGCCCCTCCGCCTGATCCGGACCATACCCCTGCTCGTCGTCTACCTGCTGGGTGAAGCCCTGTGGGCCCTGCTGCGGGGCCACGCCGGCCAGGCCGGAGGCGTGCTGCGCGCCGCGGCGCGGGCCTTCGCCGACCCCGCTACCCTTCGGGCCACCCGAAAGGACATCCAGCGCAAGCGCCGGGTGCACGACGGCGACCTGCGTCGCTTGCAGAGCCGGGGCAACGTCCGGCTCCGTTCCTTCCTTCGCAGCATGGTCGAGGACGACCCGTTACCGGGCATCCCCGTGGCCCTTCCGGCAGGCGAAATGGGTGCTCCGGCACCAGCCGACGGCGCCCTCACCCCGGTCCGGCGGGTGCGCGGCCCGGGGCGCCTGCTCTCCCCCGAGACCACGGCGATGGTGACCTCGTCGATCGGGCGGGGCAGCTGGCGGCTGCCGGTGGGCTTCGGGATCGTGGCGGTCATCGTGGTCGGTTTCGGCTCCCGCTCCCTGTTCGGCCACGACCTGCCGGGCATCGGTCAGTTCCCCGTCACCGCCGGCGGACCCGGCCGGTGGTGGCACGCATGGTGGGCCAACACCGGCCAGGGCGGCCTGGGCGGGACCGCCTCGCCGCCCCCCGGCCTGGGCCTGCTGGCGATCGGGGGGACGGTCCTGGCCGGCGCGGTGGGGGCCTTGCAGCACCTCCTCGTGCTCGGCCCCCTAGTCGTGGGCCCGCTCGGGGCCTTCCGGGCCGCCCGGTGGTGGGGATCGCAGCGGGGCCGGGTGGCGGCCATGGTGGCCTACGCCGTCATCCCCCTGCCCTACAACGCGTTGGCCGGGGGGCACTGGGCCGGGCTTCTGGCCTACGCCGCCGCCCCGTGGACGCTTTCGGTGATCGGTCGGCTGTCGTCGCAGGTGCCCTTCCCGCCCAGCCTGACGCCCCGCCTGACCGGCCGCCTGACCGGCCGGGTGGTCGGCCTGGGCCTGCTCACCGCGCTGGTCGGTGCCTTCGTCCCGTCGTGGATCTATGTCGTGCCTGTGGTCGGCGTGGCCCTGCTTCTGGGCTCGCTGCTGGTTGAGCCGCCCCCGCTTGCCGTTCGCCTCGTGGCCGTGCCCGCGGTGGCCAGCGTGATCGCCGTGGTGCTGCTGGCCCCCTGGTCGCTCGGTGTGCTGGCCAGTGGCAACGACACCTTCGGGGTCTTCGCCGGTTCCTCGGCGCGCCTGGGTCTGGGGGAGATCCTGCGCTTTCACACCGGACCCGTCGGCTCGGGACCACTGGGCTGGGGTCTCCTGGTTGCCGCCGCCCTGCCGCTGGTCATCGGCCGGTCCTGGCGCCTGGCGTGGGCTGCCCGTCTGTGGATGGTGGCCCTGGCCTGCTTCGCGCTGGCGTGGGCCGGCCTTCGGGGCTGGATCCCCATCCCCGACCCCGAGGTGGTCCTGGCGCCGGCGGCCGCCGCCCTGGCCGCAGCCATGGCGCTCGGCATCGTCGCGTTCGAACTGGACCTTCCCGGCTACCGATTCGGTTGGCGGCAGGCTGCCTCCGGGGTGGCCGCCGCCGCCTTGGTGGTGGCCGCCATCCCCGTGGTCCTGGCCACGGGAGGCGGGCACTGGAAGGTGCCGACCTCCGATGCCAACTCGGCCCTCGGGTTCCTCTCGGGTCAGCCCCCGGGCCACTACCGGGTGCTGTGGGTCGGTGCCCCCGCCGCCCTGCCGCTCGGGTCGCGATCCCTGGGTACCGGCGTGGCCTTCGCCACGTCCTTCGGCGGTACGCCCGACGCCACCTACCTGTGGCCATCGGCCCAGGTCGGAGGTATCGACCGGTTGGCGGCCGACCTCCACCTGGCCGCTGGGCGCCGGACGACCACGCTCGGCCATCTCCTGACCCCGGTCGCCGTCCGCTACATCGTCGTGCCCAACCAGACCGGCCCGGCGGGCTCGGGGGGGACCAACGTGGCCGTACCAACGGCAGTCCTGGCCGGCTTCAGCCTGCAGACCGACCTGCTGGCCAGCCCCACCGACAGCTCCTACACGGTGTATGTCAACTCAGCCTGGAGGCCCGACGCCGCCCCTGCGCTCCCGCATGCCTCCAACCTGCGTCGCCTCGGGCAGCTTGTCGAGGTGATCCTTTGGATCGTGGCTGTGGCCGTGGTGGTCCTCGACCGCCGGCGCCGGGCGGTGAGCCGGGTGGTCGAGGTCGTCCAGGCCGAGTGGTTCGTTCCCATCAGCCCGGCGACCCGCATCGAGGCAGGATCGGGGGGATCGCGTTCGGGCCTGTCGTCGGGCGAGGCCGACTACGACGTCGACGAGGTGTGGGTCGATGAGTGATCCTCCCGTTGCTGAGCGACCCGCTGCCCAGCGGCGGTTCGGCCGCACGCCACGCCTCCCCGTGGTCCTGGCCGTCGCCGGCCTTTTGGTGCTTGGCGGTCTGCTCGACCGCACCGAGGCGTCGGGAGGCTCGTCGGTGGCGGTGGCCCTGCCCCAGGTGCCCGTGGCCGCTCCCGCCGGGGCACTGTCGTCGTCGTGGTTCTGCGCCGGTGCCACCGACAACGCCAACGGCGCCGCCCCAGCCATGGTGGTCATCGCCAACGCCAACGCCCAGCCCGTCACCGCTACGGTGAACCTCATCCCCGACCAGGGGCCTCCATCCACGGCCACCGTGAGCGTCCCCGCCCGGAACCGGGTGGTTGTGCCCGAAAGCCTTCCGGGGGCGTCCGCGTGGATCGGCGCCAACGTGACCATCAGCGGGGGTTTGGCCGCGGTCGAACAGCAGATCAGCGGGCCGCTGGGGCGGGCTTCGAGCCCCTGCGCGACCTCCACTGATCGCCGCTGGTTCTTCGCCGACGGCCGCACCGCGATCAACGCCAGCGACGAGATCACCCTGCTCAACCCCTACCCCAGGGAATCCATCGTCGACCTTTCGTTCACCACCGACCAGGGCCTGGAGGCCCCCCGTGAGTTTCAGGCCCTGGTGGTGCCGGCCTCGGGCCTGCTCAGCGTCGACCTGGGCACCCACCTCCGCCGCCGGTTGCGGATCGCCACCGTGGTCACCGCCCGCACCGGTCGGGTGGTGGCCTGGCAGACCCAGGTGGTGACCCCGCCGAGCGCCGGTCAGCAGGTCATCGGCCCCAACGGCCCGCCCCCGGGGGCCATCGACCCGGCGTCGCCGGTTCCGGGGGTGACGGCCACCCTGGGTTCGTCGTCCGCCGCCACCATCTGGACCTGGCCCGAAGGCATCGCCGGGGGCGGCGTGGAGGAGCGATACGTGATCTTCAACCCCGGTCCGGGTACCGCGCAGGTGCAGTTGGCCCTTGAGCTCGACCAGGGCCGGGCCGAGCCGTTCACCTTGAGCGTCGGGCCCGAGGAGGTCTCCACGGTGGTCTCCGACCAGCAGGCCCGGGTCCCCGCCGGGGTCACCCACGCGGCCACGCTGCGCAGCGTCAATGGGGTTCCGGTGATCGCCGAGCGGGCAGTGGCCGCCTCCGCCCCCTCCGCCCGGGCCGGTCTCGGTGTCCTGGCCGGGGAACGCCTGGCCTCCTCGTCGTGGCTGTTTCCCGGCGGCTCCGCCGGTCCCAGGTCCGACGAGGTGCTGGTGTTGTTCAATCCCGGGTCCGCGAACCTGACCGCGTCGGTGTCCGCCCTGGCCGGGTCGAGCACCGCCCCCCTGCCCGGCCTGGCCGGGGTCGCCGTCGCCCCCGGCACCCGGGTGGCCCTTCGGATCAACGACCGCTCACCGACGCTCGATGCCGCGTTGGTGGTCCAGGCGTCAGGTCCGCTCTTCGTCGAGCGCGACCTCTACGGGCTGGCCAAGCAGCCGGGCTACAGCCTCAGTGCCGGGGTGCCCCTGCAGCCGTGATGCTTGCGGGTCAGCGCTCAGGTGGGGGGACGCTGGCGCTGCCACGAGCCCTGGGGCATCGCCGCGGTGCCCGCAGGCGTGGCCTCGGGATCGGGGTGGCCGTTGGGCACGGGCTGGCCGAAGGCGGGCACCACCTGAGCCTCGTCGTGGACCGGCCGGCCAAACGCGGTGTCGACCAGTCGGCCGACCTCGGCTCCGTTGATGGTCTCCTTCTCCAGGAGGGCACCGGCCACCGCGGTCAGACCTCGGAGATGCTCGGTGAGCAACCGGGTGGCCCGGGCCTCCTGGTCACGCAGGATGCGCTCGACTTCCTCGTCGATGACCCGCGACGTGACATCGCTGTAGTCCTGACCGCCGTGCATGAGGTTGTCGCCGAGAAACACCTCGTTGTTGTCGCCCCACGCCATCGGTCCCACCCGGTCGCTCATGCCGAACTCGCGGACCATCTTGCGAGCCAACTCGGTGGCCCGCTGCAGGTCGTTGGACGCCCCGCTGGAAAGGCTGGACAGCACCAGGGCCTCGGCGCAGCGGCCACCCATCATCACGCACACGGCGTCCTCGATGTATTCGCGCCAATAGGTGTGGCGCTCCTCGATGGGTAGCTGCTGGGTCACCCCCAAGGCGATGCCGGTGGGCAGGATGGTGACCTTGTGCACGGGATCGGCGTCGGGGAGCACGTAGGCCAGCACGGCATGGCCGCCCTCGTGGAAGGCGGTGGCCTCCTTCTCTTTTTCGGACAGCACCGTCGACTCCCGCCGCTGACCCATGAGGACCCGGTCCCGAGCGGCGTCGAAGTCACGCATCTCCACGGCCGTGGCGCCGCGGCGCACGGCGTGGAGGGCGGCCTCGTTGACCAGGTTGGCCAGGTCGGCGCCGCTCATCCCCGGCGTGCCCCGAGCCACCACGGAAAGGTCGACGTCGGGGGCCATCCGCTTGTTTTTGGCGTGGACGCCGAGGATAGGCAGCCGCTCCTCGAGATCGGGGAGGGGGACGACCACCTGGCGGTCGAAGCGGCCGGGGCGCAGCAGGGCCGAGTCGAGGATGTCGGGCCGGTTGGTGGCCGCCATCATGACCACCCCCTCGGTGGTCTCGAATCCGTCCATCTCGGCCAGCATCTGGTTGAGGGTCTGCTCCCGCTCGTCGTGGCCTCCCCCCAGGCCGGCGCCGCGCTTGCGGCCGATGGAGTCGATCTCGTCGATGAAGATGATGGCCGGCGCCTGCTTGCGGGCCGTCTGGAAGAGGTCACGGACCCGCGATGCGCCGACCCCTACGAACATCTCCATGAAGTCGGAGCCGGTGACCGACAGGAACGGTACGCCCGCCTCCCCGGCCACCGCCCGGGCCAGCAACGTCTTGCCCGTGCCTGGGGGACCCACCAGCAGGACACCCTTGGGGATCTTGGCACCGATCTCCTTGAACCGGTTCGTGGAGCGGAGGAAGTCCACCACCTCGCGGATCTCCATCTTGACGCCTTCGTAGCCGGCCACATCGGCGAAGGTCGTCTTCGGTCGCTCCGTCGTATAGACCTTGGCCTTTGACCGGCCTATCGACATCACCCCGTTCATCTGGCCCTGGGCCCGGCGGGACACGAAGTAGAACAGCCCGATCACCAGGCCCCCGAAGATCACATACGGCAGCACGCTGGCCAGGAGGCTGGGCGCTCCCGAGGTGAACTGCAGGTCTTTGATGTTCTTCTGGTAGAGCTCGAGGGCGCCGGCGTTCTGATCGATGCTCGGCCCCATCACCTGGAACTGCAGGCCCTGCTTGTTGGAGTAGGTCACCGCCCCGCTCGCCTTGTTGACGATGGCCTTCGGCACGTCGTTGTTGGTCAAGGCGCTGTAGAACTGGCCATAGCTCTGCTTGGTGGCCGTGCTGGTGTGCAGGACCTGGCCGAGGATGATGGCCAGGATCAACAAGGTGACCAGGACGATGGCGACCCAGCGCCAGTTGCTGGTCGAGGGTGTCCCCGTCGACTGCTGGCCGCTCTGGCGCTCGCCCCGGCCGGGGCGCAGATCTCCGGGCTGGCGACTCATGGCGACATGCTAGGCGCCCGCTCATCTCTAGCAGCGCCGCCCCGCCGGCCGTTCAGGCGAAGCATTCCGGGTATGCACCCTGGCGGCGACGGCGGTGGATACGCTTCGGGAGATGAGTCGTGCAACCGTCTGCGCCCGTCCCGGCTGCCAGGGTGAGGCCGCGGCGTGGCTGACCTACGACTACGGCGGTCAGCGGGCGTGGCTCGACGGCGAACCGGGCCTGCAGGCGGGGGATCAGTGGGGCCTTTGTGCAGGCCACGCCGGGCGGCTCAGCTCGCCCCGGGGTTGGACCCTGGTCGATCGCCGGCTGGGGCGGCCCCCGGAGCTCCTGGCCCCCTCCCCCTCCCCCTCCCCGTCCCTGGCCTGCTGAGATCTCCCTCAAGGTTGACCCGGGTCCGGTCGACACACCCCGAGAGGCGGCCCGAGCAGCCTCGATGCGGAGATCGAAGGGGTGCAGCAATGCCATGTCCGTCCTGCCGGGTCCATGACCTGGTCGTCATCAACATGATGGTGGGCGCCACCGCGGTGACGCTCAACAGCTGTTCATCGTGCGACCTGCAGTGGTGGGACGGACCGGCGGGCGCCGGCGGCGTCGCCCCGGTGCTCGACCTGGTGAGCGCCGGCCGGCGCTGAGCGAGCACTAGTCTCACCGAGGTGATGGAGCTCCGGCCGGGCGGCGGGCCCGAGTGGGGCGAGGACGACCAGGGGGCGTCCGCCGTCGGTGGACCGCCGCGCCCTCCCCGGGGGGCGGGGATCAGGCAACGGATGGCCCAGCCCGAGGCCCTCGTCACCCTGGCCGTCGTGGCCGTGTGCGTGGTCTTCACCTTCGTGGAGCTGCAGCCCTCCAAGATCTTCGCCGACACCACGCCCGCCGGCGGCGACATGGGTGCCCACGTGTGGTTGCCGGCGTATCTCAAGGCCCACCTGCTGCCCCACCTTCGGGTCACGGGCTGGTCCCCCGACTGGTACGACGGGTTCCCGGCGCTCACCTACTACTTCCCACTGCCCATGTGGGCCATCGCCCTCATCAGCTACGTCGTTCCCTACAACATCATCTTCAAGCTGGTCAGCATCGCCGGCCTGATCTCGCTGCCCGTCGCCGCCTGGGCGTTCGGCCGGCTGTCGCGTATGGCCTTCCCCGGTCCGGCGTGCCTGGCCGTGGGTGCCGTCGGCTATCTGTTCAGCCGGGACTTCACCATCTATGGGGGCAACATCGCATCGACGATGGCCGGAGAGTTCTCGTTTTCCATCGCCCTGTCCTTCGCCCTGCTGTTCCTCGGGTTGGTGGTGCGCGGGCTTCGGACCGGGAGAGGCCGGGCGGTGGCCGCCGCGCTGCTCTTCGCCACCACCGTGTCGCATGTCCTGCCCATGTTCTTCGCCGTGGGGGGGGCGGTGGTGCTCACGGTCATGGGCCGCGACCGCCGGCTGCTGCGCTGGACGCTGCCCGTGGTGGTGGTGGGCGGAGCGCTCACCGCTTTTTGGTCATTTCCCTTCGAGTACCGCCTGCCCTTCGCCACCAACATGGGCTACGAGAAGCTCACCACCTACATCACCTCGTTGTTCCCCCCCAAGGACCTCTGGTTGTTCATCCTGGCCACCGTCGGCATCGTCGGGTCCGTGGCCCGGCGGCGAAGGACGGGGACATTTCTGGGCGTCATGACCGTGGTGGCCGGGATCATCTTCGTGGTGGCCCCCCAGGCCCGGCTTTGGAACGCCCGGGTTCTGCCGTTCTGGTTCCTCCTGCTGTATCTCCTGGCCGGGGTGGCCCTGGCCGAGATCGGCTCCCTCATCGCCGAGGCCATCGGACGCGACCGGCAGCGGGCTTATCCCTCCCTGCTCCCAGTGCCGGTCCTGGCCCTGATCATCGCCCTGCTCTGGGTGGGCTACCCGCTGCGCATCCTGCCGTTGGGCTACCTCGACAACCACGGAAAGTACAGCTGGTTGGGTATCAAGAGCTCGGACACCTCCTTCATCCCCGACTGGGTCCGGTGGAACTACGGCGGTTACCAGGCCCCCACCAAGGCCAGGAGCACGGAGTACTTCGCCCTGGTGGACAAGATGCGCCAACTGGGCCGCAATCCGGCCAACGGCTGCGGGCAGGCCGACTGGGAATACGAACCGGAGCTGGATCAGATGGGCACCCCCGACGCCCTCATGCTGCTGCCCTACTGGACGAAGGGCTGCATCGGTTCCATGGAGGGCCTCTACTACGAGTCGTCGGCCACCACGCCCTACCACTTCCTCAACGCCTCCCAGCTCTCGCTGCACCCGGCCAACCCCGAGCGGGGGCTGCAGTACTCCAGGACCACGCTGCTGGGCCCGCTCGGCACATCGAGCCCGGACGTGGCCGCAGGGGTGGCCCACCTGCAACTGCTCGGCGTCAAGTACTACATGGCCGTGACCCCCGAGACCCAGGGCCAGGCGGACGCCAATCCCGACCTGACCCTGGCCGGCAAGGTCGGCCCCTATCCGGTGAGCTACACCTCGAACGGATCCTCCTCGGTCATCCAGCGGACGTGGAAGATCTACAAGGTCGCCGACTCGCAGAAGGTGACCTCCCTGGCCAACCAGCCGGTGGTCATGAGGGGAACATCCTCCGGTGGCGACGCCTGGCTCAACGCGGCCCAGTCGTGGTACCTCGATCCGTCGAGGACGGATATCTTCGAGGCCGCCTCGGGACCCCCGACCTGGGTGCGGGTAGACCCGAGGAACACCTCGCTGCCCCGCCGGCCCCTCCCCCCCGTGGCGGTGAGCGCCATCACAACCAACGATGATTCGGTCAGCTTCACCGTGGACCGACCGGGGGTCCCGGTGCTGGTCAGGGTGTCGTACTTCCCGAACTGGAAGGTATCGGGGGCCTCGGCGATCTACCGGGTCACGCCCAACCTCATGGTCGTGGTACCGACCGCGACCCACGTCCGGCTGCACTATGGCTACACCCCGATCGACTGGTTCGGCTTCCTCGTCACCCTGGCGGGCGTCGCCGGCCTGGTGGCCCTGGCCAGGATGCGCCCGGCCCGCCTGGGGCGCCCGGACCGCCTCGGGCCGACGCGGGGGTTGGCCGAGGCCGCCGAGCCGGCGGTGGGCTCGGCGCCGGGGACGGCCGAGCCTTACGAGCGCCTGGGCGTGGCGCTGGCCCGCGCTCTTCCCCCCGGGTCGAGAGGAGCGAACGCCGATCTCGACTTGTGGCTCGGCCATCCCGGCGGCCTCGACCTGGCCCGGTACTACGCCACTGGCTGGCAGGCCACCCCGGCGGGGCCAGAAACCGCCAACGGCGCAGAGCGGGGAGGGAACACCCCCGGCCCTGGTGCTCTCGGGGCTGATGGCGCGCCGCCAGATGGCCGAAGTCCGACTGACTAGGGTGGCGCCAGATGGGTGATCCCGATGCAGTGTTCAAGGCCTACGACATCCGCGGCATAGTCCCGGACCAGTTCGACGTAGATCTGGCCCGGGCGGTGGGTGCGGCGTTCGTCGACTTCGCCGGCGCATCGCGCATCGTGATGGGAAGGGACATGCGCGCCTCGGGCGTCGAGTTGTCCCGGGCCTTCGCCGAAGGGGCCACGGGGCGCGGCATTGACGTGGTCGACCTGGGAATGACCTCGACCGACGAGCTGTACTTTGCCTCAGGGCTCCTCGATGCGCCCGGTGCCATGTTCACCGCCTCGCACAACCCGGCGCAGTACAACGGGATCAAGTTGTGCCTGTCGGGGGCCAGGCCGGTGGGTGAGGAGTCGGGCCTGAGCGAGATCAAGGCGGCCGTCGCCGCCGTCGGCGGGCCACCGGCGGGTGGTGATGGGGCGGGCACGATCACCGAGCGCGACGTGCTCGACGACTACGCCGTGAAAGTGCGCTCCTTTGTCGACGTGAGCTCGCTCTCCCCCCTCAAGGTGGTGGCCGACACCGCCAATGGGATGGGCGGACTCGTCGTCCCCGCCGTGTTCGAGGGTCTGGGCTTTGATCTGGAGATCCTCTTCGGCGAGCTCGACGGCTCGTTCCCCAATCACCCGCCCGATCCCATTCAGCGCGAGAACCTGGCCGCCCTCAGCCGCCGCATCCTCGAGACGGGTGCCGACCTGGGCCTGGCCTTCGATGGCGACGCCGACCGGTGCTTTCTCGTCGATGACGCCGGTGAGGCGGTCTCGGGCTCGACGACCACGGCCATGGTGGCCGCGGCCATGCTCGACAAGTATCCGGGGGCCACCATCCTCCACAACCTCATCTGCTCCAAGGCGGTGGGCGAGATCATCACCGAGCGCGGTGGCACGCCTCAGGTCACTCGCGTCGGGCACTCCTACATCAAAGCCGTGATGGCCAGCACCGATGCCGTCTTCGGGGGTGAGCACTCGGGCCACTACTACTTCCGGGACAACTACCGCGCCGACTCAGGCTGCATCGCCGCCCTGGTGGTCACCGAGCTTCTCTCCGCCGCCGGCCGACCGCTCTCGGAGGTCCGGCGCGACTTCGAGCGCTACGCCGACTCGGGGGAGATCAACACGGTGGTCAGCGACCCCCGATCGGTCATCGACGAGGTGGCGTCGGTCTATGCCTCCCGGGTCCCCGAGGCCGCACAGAGCCGCATGGACGGCCTCACCGTGGATCTGGGGGAGTGGTGGTTCAACCTCCGCCCTTCCAACACCGAGCCGTTGCTGCGCCTCAACCTGGAGGCGGCCGACACCGAGGCCTGCGCCAGCCGCGTCGACGAGGTCGTCGGCCTGATCAAGGAGCTGTCGTAGGGTGCTCGATCCCAAGCTCCTCGAGATACTGGCGTGCCCGGAGGACAAGGGCCCGCTGCTCTACTTCCCCGACGAGGACACACTCTACAATCCTCGCCTGAAGCGCCGGTACGTGATCACCGACGACATTCCCATCATGTTGATCGACGAGGCCCAGTCCCTCGACGATGCCGAGGATCGTCGGCTGCGGGACCGGGCCCAGGCGGAGGGCATCGCCCCCACCTTCACCATCTGAGCGCCGCCCACCCCCCACCCCGTCGCCATGCCCCGCCCGCCGGACCGGGCACGAGAGGAGTCACCGCCATGGCCGTACTTGACACTGTCGGGATGTTCGACCTGGCCGAGACTCTTCCCGAGCAGGTCGCCGAGGCCGTCGCCCGTACCCGCGCCCTGGGCTCGGTGGCCAACCCCGAGACCATCGAGTCGGTCGTCGTCCTCGGCATGGGCGGCAGCGGGGTGGCCGGCGACATCCTGGTGGCCGTGGCCGCCCCCCTCCTGGCGGTGCCCGTCGTCGTTGTCAAGTCCTACGCCTGTCCGGCATTCGTCGGGGAGGGCTCCTTGGTGTTTGCCATCTCGGCATCGGGCAACACCGAGGAAACCATCCAGGCCGCCTCCGACGCGGCCCTGGCCGGAGCCAGGATGGTGGTGGTCACCGGCGGTGGTGAGCTCGCCCACCTGGCCGAGCGGTGGTCGGCGCCCATCATCGCCGTGCCCGCCGACATCCCCCAGCCCCGGGCCGCCATCGGGGCCATGGCCCTGCCGCCCCTGGTCGTGCTCGAGAACATGGGCCTGCTGCTGAGCAGCGCCTATTGGATCGACGCGGCCATCGACCAGCTCGGCCGGCGCCGCGACGCCCTGGTGATGTCCGGCGACACCAGCGCGGCGGCCGAGGTGGCGCGGCGCATCGGCCGCACCCTGCCCTTGATCAGTGGAAGCGACGGTATCGGATCGGTGGCCGCCATGCGCTGGAAGACCCAGATCAACGAGAACGCCAAGGCCCCGGCGTTTTGGTCCGCCCAGCCCGAGCTGTGTCACAACGAGATCTGCGGGTGGGGCCAGCACGGCGACGTGACCCGCCAGGTGATGTCGGCCGTGGCCCTCCGCCACGACAACGAGCACCCCCAGGTCGGTCGCCGCATCGAGCTCATCGCCGAGATCCAGCGCGAAGTGCTGGCCGAGGTCATCGAGGTGCGCGCCGAGGGCGACGGCGAGCTGGCCCAGCTGTTCGACCTGATCATCTTCGGCGACTACGTGTCGCTGTGGATGGCCGCCCAGGCCGGGGTCGACCCCGGGCCGGTTCCGGTCCTGGTCGATCTCAAGACGGAGCTGGCCGGGCCCTGACGGCCGGTGCCGCCCGATCGCTACAGTTGGTTCCGGGACCTCAGCGGGTCTGTGGTTGCAAGTCGATGCCAGTCGCAGGCGAAACGACCCACGTAAGGCAACACTTGGTTGCTGAGCATGGTGCGGCTTAGGGGTAAGTCCTGCCCGCCCCGATGCGACTCGCGCATTGGGGAGGAGACGATGTCATCCGGGAGTACCGGCAGGGTTGGGTTCGCCGCCCCTTCCGGCCCGATCAGCGTTGCCGCAGGCGAGTGTGGGGTCAAAGACCAGGTCAGCCGCTGAGGTCCCTGCCGACTCCCCGCTGCGACACCATGGCCAATGGGGCTACCGTGGTCCATGCACGGTGAACCAAGCGATGAGACCGGGCCCGGTGCCGCGAGGATGTGAAGACGAGGCTGACGACGTGACGGAGCAGGCGCTGGGGGATAACACCACGGGGTCACCGGTGCGGGTGCTGGTGGCCGACGACCAGGCGGTGTTCCGCCGTGGCCTGTATGTCGTGCTCGACGACGAAGTTGACATCGAGGTGGTGGCCGAGGCCGGCGACGGCACCGAGGCGGTGAGCCTGGCCGCCGAGCTGCACCCCGATGTGGTGCTCATGGACGTTCGCATGCCTCACCTGAGCGGTATCGAGGCCACCCAGCAGATCCGGGCCCTGGTGCCCGCGGTGCAGATCCTCATGCTCACGGTGAGCGACGAGGAGGACGACCTCTACCAGGCCATCCGGGCGGGGGCCACCGGATACCTGCTCAAGGAGGTCTCCGCCGAAGAAGTCCCCGAGGCCATCCGGGCGGTGACTCGCGGCGAGAGCCGGATCTCACCGAACATGGCCGCCAAGCTGCTGACCGAGTTCAAGGCCCTGGCCGATCGAGCCACCCGCCGCCAGGACACGCCGGCGCCGTCGCTCACCGCTCGGGAGCTCGACGTGCTCAAGCTGGTGGCCCGGGGGATGAGCAACCGGGAGGTGGGCGACTGTCTGTTCATCTCGGAGAACACGGTGAAGAACCACGTGCGCTCCATTCTGGAGAAGTTGCACCTCCACACCCGCATGGAGGCGGCCATGTACGCCGTCCGCCAGCGTATCGTGGACCCCCACGGCATCCTCGACTGACCGCAGGGCCCGCAGCCCGCCCGGCGACCCGGCTCGGAGCGTGACCGTTAAGCTAAGGGGTCCTATGAGCGTTTTCACCAAGATCCTGCGCGCCGGTGAAGGCAAGAAGGTCCGTGCCCTGCAGGCCCTGGTGCCTGACATCAACGCTCTGGGCCCCGAGACGGAGAGGCTGAGCGACGAGGCCCTGGCCCATCGCACCGTCGAGTTCCGCCAGCGCCTGGAGGCCGGCGAGGACGTCAACGACCTGCTCATCGAGGCGTTCGCCACTATCCGCGAGGCGGCGTGGCGGACCATCGGACAACGACATTTCGATGTGCAGCTCATGGGCGGCGCGGCCTTGCACTTCGGGTGGATCGCCGAGATGAAGACCGGTGAGGGCAAGACGCTGGTCTCCACCCTGCCGGTGTACCTCAACGGGCTGACCAGCGAGGGCATGCACGTGGTCACCGTCAACGACTATCTGGCCCGACGTGACGCCGATTGGATGGGCCAGGTCCACCGCTTCTTGGGCATCACCGTCGGTCGGGTGGCACCCGATGTCGCCGACTGGGCAGCCAAGAAGGAGGCGTACGGCTGCGACGTGACCTACGGCACCAACACCGAGTTCGGCTTCGACTACCTACGGGACAACATGGCCCGCTCCCTCGATCACATGGTGCAGCGGGGTCACCACTACGCCATCGTCGACGAGGTCGACTCGATCCTCATCGACGAGGCCCGGACCCCCCTGATCATCTCCGGCCCGTCATCGGATTCGGCTCGGCTCTACTACCAGTTCGCCGGCGTCGCCCGGTCCCTGCGTCGGGACGAGGACTACGACGTCGACGAGGAGAAGCGGACGGTGGCGCCCACCGAGGTCGGCATCGAGAAGGTGGAACGGGCCCTCGGTATCGACAACCTTTACGACCTGGTGTCGTCGAACTACGTCCACCAGCTCACCAAGGCCCTGCAGGCCAAGGAGCTCTACCGCCGCGACAAGGACTACATCATCGCCGATGGCGAGGTCAAGATCGTCGACGAGTTCACCGGTCGGATACTCGACGGACGGCGGTGGTCCGAGGGTCTGCATCAAGCGGTGGAGGCCAAGGAACGGGTCCAGATCAAAGAGGAGAACCACACCTGGGCCACCGTGACCCTGCAGAACTACTTCCGCCTCTACGACAAGTTGTCGGGCATGACCGGTACGGCCGAGACCGAGGCCGCCGAGTTTGCCAACACCTACACCCTCCCGGTGGTGCCCATCCCCACCAACCGGGACCTGATACGTGCCGACGAGCAGGACCTCATCTACAAGACCGAACTGGCCAAGTTCAACGCCGTGGTCGAAGACATCGGTGAACGCAATGAGACCGGCCAACCCGTGCTGGTGGGCACCGCGTCGGTGGCCAAGTCGGAGGTCCTCAGCTCCATGTTGACAGAGCGGGACATCCCCCACCACGTCCTCAACGCCAAACAGCACACCCAGGAGGCCCAGGTGGTGGCCCAGGCCGGCCGCCTGGGGGGGGTCACGGTGGCCACCAACATGGCCGGCCGGGGCGTCGACATCCTCCTTGGGGGCAACCCCGAGGGCCTGGCGGCCCAGGAGGTGACCTCGAGTGGGATTGCTCTGAGCTCCGAGGAGGGCCAGGTCCTCTACGAGGAGCTGCTGGTCAAGTACAAGGAGATCTGCAAGACCGAAGGGGAAAAGATCCGCGAGCTCGGCGGCCTCTACGTGCTGGGCTCCGAGCGCCACGAGTCGCGCCGCATCGACAACCAGCTCCGGGGCCGGGCCGGTCGCCAGGGCGACAGGGGCGAGAGCCGCTTCTTCTTGTCGCTGGAGGACGAGCTCATGCGCCTGTTCGCCACCGGGGCCATGAACTGGGTGATGAGCCGCACCCTTCCCGAGGACGTGCCCATCGACTCGCGCATGGTCAGCAAGGCCATCGAAAAGGCTCAGAACACCGTGGAGGGCCGCAACGCCGAGGTCCGCAAGGACGTCCTGAAGTTCGACGCGGTGATGAACGAGCAGCGCAAGGTGATCTACGCCCGCCGCATGCAGATCCTCGAGGGTGAGGACCTTCGCGCCCGCACCATCGAGGTCATCTCCTCGGCCCTTGACTCCATCGTGGTCGCCCACTGCAACACCGAGTACCTCGAGGACTGGAACCTCGACGGGCTGCTCACCGAGACCCGTCTGTACTTCCCCACCGCCGCAGATCTCGAGACGCTGACCGGGGCGGCCAGTAGCGACGAGGTCTACGAGATGCTGGCCGCCGAGGCCATCGCCTACTACGAGAGGCGCGAGGAGGAGATGCCTGGTGGGGCCGAGACCATGCGGGCCCTCGAGCGCGAGGTCATGCTCCAGCTCATCGATCAGAAGTGGCGTGAGCACCTCTCGGAGATGGACTATCTCCG